>Ga0310695_10000474_pt1 | contig 104780 bp, 78 predicted proteins | sample RumenRJG_04DNA_FD_203882 | JGI IMG/M metagenome (GOLD analysis project Ga0310695, IMG submission 203882) | Bovine rumen microbial communities from Lethbridge, Alberta, Canada - RJG_04 (v2) (version 2) | ecosystem: Host-associated > Mammals > Digestive system > Stomach > Rumen | place: Canada...
TACGGTATCGTAGAACAGACGGTAGATAGAGTCACCATCGTTCTGATAGCACTTGGCGGCGTTGATACCACCCTGAGCGGCGATAGAGTGAGCGCGACGGGGAGAATCCTGAATACACAGGTTAATCACGTTGAAGCCCATCTCACCAAGTGAAGCAGCTGCAGAAGCACCAGCCAGACCAGTACCCACTACGATAACATCGAGCTTCAGCTTGTTCTTGGGGTTAACCAAGCGCTGGTGAGCCTTATATTCCTTCCATTTCTCAGGCACTGGTCCTGCGGGAATCTTAGAATCAATTACTTTTGCCATAATTTCTTTCAGATTTAAAAGTTAACAATTAGCAGGCAGCGCAACAAGCGCTATCACAAAGTGAAGGAGCGCAACCAAAAGCGAAAGCCAAAACTACAACGAGGAAGGCCAGGAAGAGCAGGGTCACATAGATGTTGCCAATGCACATCCAGCGCTTCAGCCAAATCTTACCACTCCAACCGAAGGTCTGCATAGCTGACCAGAAACCATGAGAGAGATGGAACCAGATAGCAACAAGCCATACGATGTAAAGCACAACGAAGACAGGATTCGAGAAAGTCTCCTTAATCCAACCGAAACCGTCAGTAGGACTGATGGCGGGCATAGCACCTACGAGTTCTGCGAACATCATGTTGTACCAGAAGTTCCACAAGTGGAGCAACAGACCAATCAAGATGATAATACCCAGAACGAGCATGTTCTTTGAAGCCCACTCAACCTTACCGTAATTGACCGTAGTAGCAACCTCGTAGCGATTGTCACCACGAGCCGTACGGTTCTGTGCAGTCAGGATGAATGCATAGACAATGTGAATCACTGCCAAGGCAGCCAGACCAAGTGTAGCTACAACAGCATACCAGTTGGCACCCAGGAATTCGCAAATCATGTTGTAACCTTCCTCAGAGAATAGCGCTACCACGTTCATACAACCATGAAAGGTCAGGAACAAAATAAGCGCAACACCCGTAACGGACATTACAACTTTACGACCAATTGATGAATTGATTAACCACATAAAATATTGAATTAAATTAAATAATAAATACTCGATAATAGGTACGTGCAGGCACGTTGAGAGGACAAAGTTACTACATTTTTATGAAATACGCAAACGTTTTCGTGATAAAAATTGCAATTTATACAAAATTTTATTAGTATCTTTGCACTCGAATAAGGACAAACATCACTCTATGGCATCACACAACGAGTTAGGAAAATGGGGAGAAGACATTGCTGCAGACTATCTTCAGCGGCAAGGCTACACCATCATCGAGCGCAACTGGAAGTCGGGACACCGCGACCTGGATATCATTGCACTGGATGGTCAAACACTCGTTATTGTTGAAGTGAAAACCAGACGCAACCGCCTGTATACTGATCCGGAAATGGCTGTTGACTACCAGAAGATTGTTCATCTTCAACAAGCTGCCAACCACTATGTCAAATATAAGCATATAGATTTGGAAGTCCGTTTTGACGTCATCACCGTGGTGGGGACTGAGAACAACACGCCAGCTATTGAACATATAAAAGAGGCTTTCTAAGATGATACTGAAATACGACGTAATAGTAATTGGTGGCGGACATGCTGGCTGTGAGGCTGCAACGGCCTCGGCCAATATGGGTGCAAAGACATTGCTGGTGACCATGGACATGAACAAGATAGCACAGATGTCGTGCAACCCTGCCATAGGCGGCATTGCCAAAGGACAGATAGTCCGTGAGATTGACGCCTTAGGCGGTCAGATGGGCTTAGTAACTGATGCTACCGCTATCCAATTCCGCATGCTAAACCGAAGCAAAGGACCAGCCGTATGGAGTCCTCGTGCCCAGTGTGACAGAGGGAAATTCATTTGGAAATGGCGCTCTGTTCTAGACGCAACAGCCAACCTCGATATTTGGCAAGACCAGGCCGACGAGCTGCTGGTAGAAAGTGTGTTCGATGGTTTTCCCATCGGAAAGCAAGTAGTTGGCATACGTACTATTTGGGGCGCAGAAATCCGAGCCAAAGCTGTCATCATTACCGCAGGTACCTTTCTCAATGGCTTGATGCACATCGGACGGAAGATGGTACCCGGCGGACGCATTGCTGAACCCGCCGTACCTCACTTTACAGAAAGTATCACCTGTCACGGAATCCGTTCTGCTCGAATGAAGACAGGTACGCCTGTTCGTATCGACAAACGTTCCATACACTTCGAAGACATGGAACGACAGGATGGCGAAAACGGCTATTATAAGTTCTCATATATGGGTGAATCACGTCCATTGCAGCAACTGCCTTGTTGGGTCTGTTATACCAATCCAGAAGTACACCAGACTTTACTGGGCGGACTAGATGACTCTCCACTCTATAACGGACAAATCAAATCGATAGGCCCGCGTTATTGTCCTTCGATAGAAACAAAACTCGTTACCTTCCCTGATCGTCCACAGCATCTGCTGTTTCTGGAACCAGAAGGCGAAGATACCAACGAGATGTATCTGAACGGTTTTTCTTCCAGCCTGCCGATGGATGTGCAGATAGAGGCGTTGAAAAAGATACCTGCCTTAAGAGACATAAAGGTATATCGCCCTGGCTATGCGATCGAGTATGACTTCTTTGTCCCCACACAACTAAAACATTCCTTGGAATCAAAGTTAATCGGCGGACTCTTCATGGCTGGACAGGTAAATGGCACAACGGGGTATGAAGAAGCGGGTGGACAAGGTACATTAGCAGGTATCAACGCAGCACTGAAGGCTGGCGGTGTTTCTGGCGATTCTGTCGCCATAACCCCCACCTTTGAGCTCAAGCGCGACGAAGCGTACATTGGCGTGCTCATTGATGATCTGGTAACAAAAGGCGTCGACGAACCCTATCGCATGTTTACCTCAAGGGCAGAATACCGCATCCTGTTACGACAAGACGACGCTGATGCCCGTCTGACGGAAAAAGCCTACGAGCTGGGTATTGCCAAAAGGGAACGCTATGACTGGTGGCTACAGAAGAAAGAAGCTATCGAAAGAATCGAAGAATTCTGTCGTACATATGCCATTAAGCCTAAAGTAGTCAATGGCGCGTTAGAAGTTATGGGCTCTACCCCACTTGTCTATGGCTGTAAGTTGGAAGACCTCGTGGCACGTCCTGAGCTGAACTTTCAGAAGTTGATGGATATCGTACCAGAATTTCGTGAAGTCGTCGAACAGTTGCCAAACCGTAAGGAAGAAATTGCGGAGGCGGCTGAGATACATATCAAATACAAAGGATATATCGAACGGGAAAGAATGGTAGCAGACAAGATGCACCGCTTGGAGAATATCAAGATTAAAGGAAAGTTCGATTATCCTAACCTTTCGGCCATCTCAACAGAGGCACGACAGAAATTGGAACGAATCCAACCAGAAACATTAGCTCAGGCCAGCAGAATTCCTGGAGTGTCACCAAGCGATATTAATGCCATGTTAGTACTGTTAGGAAGATAAGTTTCACGTGAAACAATTAAAGAGACTATACTATTATTATAACGTTAAAACCAAAGATTATGAACAACAAAACACTGATGGCGAATCTTCGCAGCATTCCCGATTTTCCAGTAAAGGGCATCAACTTCCGTGACGTTACCACGCTGTTTAAGAATCCTGCTTGTCTGCAGATTATGGTAGACGAGCTGTATGAGATTTACAAAAACAAAGGAATCACCAAAATCGTTGGTATTGAAAGTCGCGGATTTGTGATGGCTTCCGCACTGGCGGTAAAACTGGGTGCTGGTGTCGTTTTGGCACGTAAACCTGGAAAACTTCCCGCTGCTACCGTTCAGGAAAGCTATGAGAAAGAGTACGGAACGGATACGATTGAAATTCACGAAGATGCCATCAACGACAAAGACGTCGTATTACTTCACGACGACTTGTTAGCAACGGGTGGAACCATGAAAGCAGCCGTTAATCTAGTAAAGAAGTTTAATCCACGTGGAGTATATGTAAACTTCCTCATAGAAATCACGGATGAAGGACTGCATGGCCGTGACGTATTTGACGCAGACACGGAGGTAACCACACTCATGGTGATTTAAAGTTTCACGTGAAACAAAACACATGACAAAGGAAGAAAACGAGGCACGTTTAGAGAAGCTAAAGGCGATTGTCAAGACGCTACCAGAGAAACCTGGGAGCTATCAGTATTACGATGCTGATGGTACCATCATCTATGTGGGTAAGGCAAAGAACCTGAAAGCACGTGTCTCGTCGTACTTCCATACCGAGGTGGACCGATTTAAGACCAAAGTATTGGTCAGCAAGATCTGGGACATCAGCTATACGGTCGTCAATACGGAAGAGGACGCATTATTATTGGAGAATGCTTTGATAAAACGGTATAATCCAAGATATAATGTACTCTTAAAAGACGGCAAGACATATCCTTCTATCTGTATTACAAAAGAGTATTTACCACATATCTTTCCCACAAGAACTATCAACAAGAAATGGGGTACCTATTTTGGACCCTATTCCCATGTGGGATCTATGCATGCAATACTTGACCTTATCAAAAAATTATATCATCCACGTACCTGTAAACAGCCATTATTACAAGAGGGTGTAGAGAGCGGAAAATATCAGGTTTGTCTGGAATATCATCTAAAGAATTGTGCAGGGCCTTGCATTGGAAAACAGTCGTGGGAAGACTATCAGAAGAATCTTTCACAGGCCCGAGAAATACTTAAAGGAAATACACGACAGGTATTGAGAGAACTTAAAGAAGAGATGTTACGATTAGCAGAGGATTTACGCTTTGAAGAGGCGGAAGAAATCAAGCGCAGATACCTGCTGATTGAGCAGTTTGTAGCGAAAAGTGAGGTGGTCAGCCATAGTATAGACAACGTGGACGTACTGACGATTACGAACGACGAAAAGGTGGCTTTCGTGAACTATATCCACGTGTCAAACGGACAAATCAACCAAAGCTTCACCTTTGAATACAAGAAGCGGTTGGAAGAAACGGACGATGAACTCTTGCAGTTGGCCATAGTAGAAATGCGAGAGCGTTTCAAGAGTACGGCTAAAGAGATCATCCTACCCCACGAAATAGATATCAACATGGACGGAGTCACCATCACAGTACCCCAGAGAGGTGACAAAAAGACGCTGTTAGAGCTGTCACTGATGAACGGCAAACAGTACAAATTCGACCGTCTGAAACAGGCAGAAAAGCTGAATCCAGAGCAGAAACAGGTCCGTCTGATGAAGGAATTACAAGACCTGTTGCACCTACCTAAAATGCCTTACCAGATAGAGTGTTTCGACAACTCAAACATATCGGGAAGCGATGCTGTGGCAGCCTGTGTGGTCTTTAAGAAGATGAAGCCGTCGAAGCAAGACTATCGTAAATATAACATCAAAACAGTAGTGGGCCCTGACGACTATGCATCCATGAAAGAGGTGGTATGGAGACGCTACAAACGCCTTTTAGAAGAAGAACAACCCCTACCCGACCTCATTATTGCTGATGGTGGAAAGGGGCAGATGGAGGTGATTCGTCAGGCCATACAAGACGAGCTTAACCTCGATATACCCATTGCCGGATTGGCTAAAAACGATCGCCATCGGACCAATGAGCTGCTCTATGGTTTCCCTCCACGAACAGTAGGTATAAAGGACACCTCAGAGCTGTTTCGAGTGCTCACACAACTACAAGATGAAGTGCATCGATTTGCCATTACTTTCCATCGAGATAAGCGGTCTAAGCACGCTTTACACTCAGAGCTGGACGACATCAAGGGCATAGGTCCAAAGACACGTGACGAACTTTTAAATGAGCTAAAATCCGTCAAAAGAATACGCGAGGCAACGCTGGAAATGCTCACAAAAACGATTGGCCCATCGAAAGCAGAACTTGTCTATAACTATTTCCACCCTTCTGACAGCTTATAAAAAAATATTAAATTCTTGGAAATAACAAGTATTTTATTTATCTTTGCAAAATGAGAGCAGTAATTCAAAGGGTCAGTAGGGCCAGCGTAAGCATCAATGGGGCTGTGAAGTCGGAAATAAAGCAAGGTTTTCTGATTCTTTTAGGCATCTGCAATGAGGATACTGTCGAGGATGTAGACTGGTTGGTAAAGAAGATAGCCAATCTGCGTGTCTTTGACGATGAGAACCACGTGATGAACCGCTCGATACTGGACGTAAATGGAGAAGCACTGGTAGTAAGCCAGTTTACACTGTACGCCAGCTACAAGAAAGGTAACCGACCCAGTTGGTTCAGAGCTGGCTCACACGAGCATTCTATCCCACTCTACGAGACCTTCTGCAAAGAGCTGAGTGGCCAACTGACAAAACCTGTAGGAACAGGAGAATTCGGAGCCGACATGAAAGTAGAACTACTCAATGATGGACCAGTGACCATCTGTATGGATACGAAAAACAAAGAGTGATACTATGACTATCCAAGAAGCACAACAGGCTGTAGATCAGTGGATTAAAACGTACGGAGTACGTTATTTCTCTGAGTTGACCAATATGGCTGTTCTAACAGAGGAAGTTGGTGAACTGGCTCGAATAATGGCTAGGAAATATGGTGATCAAAGCTTTAAGGAAGGCGAGAAAGACAATATGGGTGAAGAGATGGCCGACGTACTCTGGGTGCTCATTTGCTTGGCCAACCAAACGGGTATTGACCTGACGGAAGAGCTCAAGAAATCGATAGAAAAGAAGACTCGACGAGACAAAGAAAGACATATACAAAACGAAAAGCTCAAATAAATTATTCATTAACTTAAAATCTTAGTATTATGGAAGAATTGAAAAGCAAGTATGAACAGGCATTAAGCAAGTACAATTGCAATGTCGACGAAGCCGCTGTAGCTGCTGCTGTAAAGAAAATCGTTGAAGAGAGAGTTCCCAAGAACGACACAGAAGAAGTCAAGAAATTCTTGTTCAGCTGTGTATGTATGACAACGCTGACTACTCAGGATTCAGACGAGAGTGTATTGAAACTGGTAGAGAAAGTCAACAAGTTTGCCCATGAATATCCTGATATGCCCCATGTAGCAACGGTTGTTACCTATCCTCGTTTTGCCAAGTTAGTAGCCGATTCATTGGAGGTTGAAGGTGTCATTCCTACTGTGGTTAGTGGTGCATTCCCCTCTTCTCAGGCACTTATCGAGATCAAGGTTGCTGAGACTAAGCTGGCTGTTCAGGATGGTGCAGAGAATGTGGACATCGTGATGCACGTCGGTGAGTTCTTGGCAGGCGATTATGAGACTGTTTGCGACGAGATTTGGGAGCAGAAAGCTGCCTGTGGCGACGTGCCCATGAAGGTTATTCTGGAGACTGGCGACCTACTGAACCTGTCGAATGTCAAGAAAGCTTCTATCCTTTCTATGTATGCTGGTGCTGACTATATCAAGACGTCTACTGGTAAGGAGAAGGTGGGTGCTACCCCAGAGGCTGTATACGTCATGTGTCAGGCTATCAAGGAGTACTACGACCAGACAGGTATCATGGTAGGTTTGAAGCCTGCAGGTGGTATCAATACCGTGAAGGATGCCCTCACCTACTACAGCATTGTAGAGGAAGTACTGGGTGAGAAGTGGCTTACCGACTACTATTTCCGTCTGGGTACCAGCCGTCTGCCTAACCTCGTATTGAGTGATCTGGCAGGTAAGGAAGTGAAATTCTTCTAAAAAAAGAATAGCGACCCACATTTGGGGTCGCTTTTTTTTCTTTAATAATTACGCTGGACAACGTAATCCACATAGGCTGTCAGGGCTTCCTTGATAGCCTTTTCTTTTACATGTTCCCGTATATATTGCAGACACAGGTCGCTATATTTCAACATACATTGTTCTGCGTATTCAATGCCTCCTTGCTGTTTGGTAAACTCAACCAAAACGGCTATTTCATCCTCGTTGATAGTGCCAGCCTTTACCTTCTTAGCCAAGGTCTGCATAGACTCGTAATTACTCGTATTCAACGCATAGATGACAGGCAGGGTCAGCTTACCTTCAGTCATATCGTTACCTGTTGGCTTGCCTATTTCCTTCGAGTCGAAATAGTCAAAGATATCATCGCGAATCTGGAACATGATACCCAGATTCTTACCAAATTCTGCAGCAGCCTGAAGCTCTTCAGCTGAGGCACCAGCAGATAACGCACCAATAGACGCACAGGCCTCAAACAAAGCGGCTGTTTTCTGTTGAATGACTTGATAGTATACATCCTCTGAAATCACCTGATTCTGGATGTTCGACAATTGGAGAATCTCACCAGCTGCTAAGGTACGTCCCAGTTCAGCCAAACTTTCGACAATTTGTTGATTACCAGTATAGGAAACATGCAATAATGCCGTAGAAAGAATATAGTCGCCTACGAGAACAGCCACCTTATTATCAAATGAGGCATTGACGGAAGCCTGTCCACGTCGTTCACAACTCTCATCGACTACGTCATCGTGCACCAAAGATGCCGTATGCAGCAACTCCAATCCAACAGCAGCGTGCTGGGTGACTGCTGAGACCCCACCATAATTATTGGCTATCAGGAGTATCAACATAGGACGCATGCGCTTACCACCTCGTTGACGAATATGTGTCAACACCTGTGATAATAATCCGTCAGAATGACTCAAACTATCATTAAACAACTGTATAAAGTCGTTTAAATCAGTCTCGATAGGCTGTTTAATAAGTGATAAATAATCCATTCTCAAGAATTTTGTGACAAAATTAATGAAAATATCGCATTATGAAGAAAAAAATTAGTAATTTTACACGGAAAAAATAAAAAAGACATGAATAAACTGTTTCTTTTAGACGCTTATGCTCTGATTTATCGCTCCTATTATGCGTTCATTAAAAACCCGAGAATCAATTCGAAAGGTTTGAATACGAGCGCTATTATGGGCTTTCTGAATACCCTGAACGAGGTGCTAACCAAAGAGCAGCCCACACACATCGGTGTAGCTTTTGATCCTCATGGACCAACCTTCCGCAGCGAGGCATATCCTGCCTATAAAGCCCAACGCGAAGAGACCCCAGAAGATATACGTAAGGCTGTTCCTATCATTAAAGATTTGCTGAAAGCATACAGAATACCTATTCTCCAAGCCGATGGCTATGAAGCTGATGACGTAATAGGAACATTGGCAGAAAAAGCCGGTTCCATCGGAGTTGAAACATATATGCTGACTCCAGACAAAGACTATGGACAACTGGTTCGTGACAATGTCTTCATCTATCGTCCTCGTCACGGAGGCGGCTATGAGACAATGGGACCAAAAGAGGTTTGTGAGAAATATGGTATCCCCTCGCCTGCTACCGTAATCGATTTGTTGGCACTGATGGGAGACTCCGCCGACAACTTCCCTGGCTGTCCTGGTGTTGGTGAGAAAACAGCTGTAAAGCTTATCAACGACTTCGGAAGTATCGAACAGTTGATAGCCCGTTCGAGTGAGATCAAAGGTAAGCTTCGCGAAAAAGTGGAGGAACATGTTGAGGACATCAAGATGAGTTACTTCCTTGCAACCATCAAAACAGATGTTCCTATCGAACTCGATATGGAAAGTTTGAAACTTGTGGAGCCCAATGAAGATGAACTTGGTAAATTACTGCTTGACCTCGAGATGAAGAGCTTTGCGGATCGAGTTCTTAAAAAAAGCCAAAAACCGCAAAAAGTCGTAAATCAACAACTCGATCTCTTTGCAGAATTTCCTGCCGACGGGACGGATTTAAGCGAAAATTCGAGTTTTGAGACGCTAAAATCTACTCCTCACAACTATAAACTCGTTGAAAATCAAGAGGATTTGAAGAAATTATGTGATTATTTCTTTACAAAACAAATTCTCAGTCTAGACACGGAAACAACATCGACGAGTGCCATTGACGCAGAATTGGTTGGTTTAAGCTTCGCTGTGAAGGAATTTGAGGCGTTTTACGTACCCATTCCTGCTAATCGTGAAGAAGCGTTGCAAATTGTTAATATCTTTAAACCACTATACGAAGATCCAAAAATCTTGAAAGTTGGACAAAACCTGAAGTACGACCTCGAGGTTCTTCGAAACTATGGCATTGAGTTAAAAGGAAAAATGTGGGACACGATGATTGCCCACTATCTCATCCAACCTGAACTTCGTCACAACATGGATTACATGGCGGAGATCTATCTCAACTACCAGACAATTCATATCGATGAGTTAATCGGACCTAAGGGAAAGAATCAAAAATCGATGCGCTCTCTCCTACCCTCTCAGGTTTATGAGTATGCCGCTGAAGATGCAGACATTACGCTCAGGCTGAAAAACAAACTCGAACCTGAGTTGAAAAAGTATGATTGTGAAAAACTATTCTATGAGATAGAGATGCCCCTGATGCCTGTTTTGGCAGAAATGGAGATGAATGGCGTCTGTCTGGATACACAGTCGCTGGCTGAAACATCAAAGCAATTTACCAATCGCATGAATGAGATTGAAGCTCGTATTTTCGAGTTGGCTGGCCAGCAGTTTAATATTGCTTCACCAAAGCAAGTAGGTGAAATACTCTTCGACAAACTAAAAATAGTAGAGAAAGCAAAGAAGACCAAAACAGGTCAGTATGTTACTTCTGAAGAAGTTTTGCAACAACTGAAGAATAAGCACGAAATCGTGGCTGACATTTTAGAGCATAGAGGACTAAAGAAGCTGATTGGCACCTATATCGACGCTCTACCCAAGCTGATTAATCCACGTACAGGCCACATCCATACCTCTTTTAATCAGACGATTACAGCCACAGGACGCCTGTCGTCTTCTGATCCAAATCTGCAAAACATTCCCATTCGTGGTGAGGACGGTAAAGAGATTCGCAAGGCATTTATTCCTGAGCCTGGTTGTCTGTTCTTCTCTGCAGACTACAGTCAGATTGAACTCCGCGTGATGGCTCATCTGTCACAGGATCCTCAGATGATTGAGGTATTCCGCGAGGGCAAGGACCTGCATGCGGCTACTGCTGCCAACATCTATAAGAAACCTATCGCGGAGGTGACGCGCGATGAACGTACCAAGTCGAAACGTGCTAACTTTGGTATCATCTATGGTATTACTGTATTTGGTTTGGCTGAACGTCTGGACATTCCTCGCGACGAAGCTAAGATGCTGATTGACGGCTACTTCGAAACCTTCCCACAGGTACACAACTATATGGAGAAATCGAAGGAAGTAGCTCGCCAACAAGGGTACGTCACAACTCTATTCGGACGTCGTCGCTACTTGCCAGACATTAACTCTCATAACGCTACTGTTCGTGGATTTGCCGAGCGCAACGCCATCAACGCTCCCATTCAGGGTACTGCTGCAGACATCATCAAGGTAGCGATGATCCACATCTTCCAACGCTTCAAGGCTGAAGGCATCAAGAGCAAGATGATCCTCCAGGTACACGACGAATTGAACTTCTCCGTTCTCCCTGAAGAAAAGGAAAAAGTAGAGCAAATTGTGATAGAAGAAATGCAAAACGCCTTTCAAATGGCTGTTCCCCTCGTTGCCGACTCCGGCTTTGGCGACAACTGGCTTGAGGCACACTAACGCAGCATTAATTCTTCTGCAAACTTATAGATGATGATACCCGTGGTGACGGACACATTCATAGAGTGTTTGGTACCTAACTGAGGTATCTCCAAACAGCCATCTGAGGCGTCTACTACTTCCTGGTGGACGCCTTTTACTTCGTTTCCAAGCACTATGGCGTATTTTAAGCCACGCTGAGGCACGAACGTTTGTAGTTTGGTACTATGTTCCACCTGCTCGACAGAAAGTACTGTATAGCCCTGCTTTTTCAATTCATCGACAGCCTCTAATGCTGTTTTGAAGTAATGCCAGCTGACACTTTCCTCTGCGCCAAGGGCTGTCTTATGAATTTCTGTGGATGGAGGCGTCTGACAGATACCACTAAGATATACTGCTTCTACGCGGAATGTGTCGCAGGTACGAAATACGCTACCAATGTTATACATCGAGCGCACATCGTCCAATACCACTATCAATGGCAGTTTCTCTGCCTCACGATACTCGTCAATCGTGAGTCGTTTCATCTCTATCGTTCGTACCTTTCTCATATTTGTCTGCAAAGGTACGAAATAATTCTGTAAATACTATGTTTTTGCAACGTGAAAACTATGTTTTGACTGAATGAAAACTATGTTTTCACCGTGTGAATACTATGGATTTGCGATGCGAAAACTATGTAATTGAAAATGTATATTACATTTTTCGCAAAAAGCTTTCCAAGTTCAAAAATTCTTGCTACATTTGCAAGTATTATCAAACTATCATCCAAAAATTTCTGAACTATGAAGAGAAAATTAATGATTATCTCGCTGGTGGTGATGGCTGCAATAGTGCATGCACAGACAGCGAAAAAGTTTACCATCAACCTTACTGACGACGGACAAGCCAATATGGTGTGTTTCCTCGCAGACAATCCTACAGGAAAGGCTATTGTAGGTATTCCTGGCGGTGGTTATTCAATGTTGTCAAACACCCATGAAGGAACATTGGCTTCCAGTTGGCTTAACAAGCAAGGTATATCCTACTTTGTGGTCAATTACCGACTGCCAAAAGGTGACCGTTCAATTCCCATTGGCGATGTAGAAAAGGCTATACGTCTGGTGCGCGATTCAGCTACCGTATGGCATATCAATCCGCACGACTTGGGCATTATGGGATTCTCGGCTGGTGGCCACTTGGCATCAGTCATCTCTACCCTCTCCGACTTTGATGTCCGTCCTGACTTTACTATTCTCTTCTATCCTGTCATTTCGATGGATGTTCCAAAGTCACATAAGTGGTCGTGCATCAACTTCTTGGGTGAAGAAGGACACAAAGATCCCAACCTGATAAAGAAGTATTCTACCAATAATGCTGTTCGTCGTCACTTGACACCTCCAGCTATCATCATTACTGCCAGCGACGATGGTTTGGTGAATCCTGTTACCAATGGTTTAGAATATTATAAAGCCATGCACAATGCCGGCAATGAGTGTTCACTGTATGTATATCCTACAGGCAACCACGGCTTTGGTTTCGGCCCATGGTTTAAGTATCACGACCAGATGGTCAACGATCTTGGCAATTGGCTAAAGAATCGTCAGACACCCAAGCAGGATGCTATTAAGGTAGCTTGCATTGGTAATAGTATCACAGACGGTCATGGTATCGACTTTGCTCCAGCCAACGGATATCCTGCGCAACTACAAAAAATGTTAGGTGACAACTATTGGGTCAAGAACTTTGGTGTTAGCGCCCGTACTATGCTAAATAAAGGAGATTATCCTTATATGAATGAGATGGCGTGGAAAGATGCACTCGCCTTTAAGCCCGATATTGTTATTATTAAGTTGGGTACCAATGATTCAAAGCCAGAAAACTGGCAATATGGTGCTGAATTCAAGCAAGACCTGCAACAGATGATTACCACGCTGCGTCCAGATTTTTTACAGCCTGTAAAGAAAGGTAAGAAGAAAAAGACTATCATCAAAAATGAAAATCCACAAATTTTCCTCTGTACGCCTATTCTTGCCTTTAAATCAACTTGGAATATCAGTGACTCTGTTATTGTCAACAACATCATTCCTATTCAACAGGAAGTAGCAAAAGAATACCAACTTCAGGTAATCGATCTACATACCCTTTTTGGTAACGACGAAAGTACCATGCTTGATGATGGCATACATCCTAATGTTAAAGGAGCACAGAAAATGGCCCAGATCATTGCTGATGCTATCAAACAGAATAAATAAGTAGTAAAAAAGACTGTTGATAACTGTGTGGAAAACTTGTGAATAACTCACTCATTAAGCTATAATATCCCACTCACCTTCATAAAAAGAGTGGATAAAAAGCATAAAATACAAGGCTATTCGCAAGTTTTCCACTCTTTTTCGCTAAAAAAAGATATAAACTTATTAAATTTGCACCGAAAAAGAGAATTGTGGATAAACTACTTATTCGATTAATAATCAATGAGTAAGTATCCACAGTAGGTGTGAATAACAACTATTTATAGGTGGATAGCTAATTATGCAAGTAAATTTCTAAGAAGTTTTGCACTTATCAACGCCCTATCATCCTATTCATTCTCTTTTTAAAAAATAAAAAAGAAAAAATAAAATAATATTGTTATGTTGAAAACGCAATGGGAAAAACAGGGATTCATTGATGAACCAGTAGCTGATAGCATTGATCTTAAAGCTGCCATACGTCAATTATGCAAGGAAAAAGATGCTATTATTCTTGCTCACTACTATACTATTGGCGATATTCAGGATATTGCCGACTTTGTAGGCGACTCGTTGGCACTGGCTCGTAAGGCTGCAGAGACAAACGCGAAGATGATGGTCATGTGTGGCGTCCACTTTATGGCAGAAACCTGTAAGTTGCTTTCACCAGACAAAACAGTACTTTGTCCAGACTTAAATGCTGGCTGTTCGTTGGCTGATTCATGCAAAGCTGACGATCTGAAGAAGTTCAAGGACGAGCATCCTGGATATCAAGTTATCTCATATGTCAATACGACTGCTGCCGTCAAAGCTTTGACAGATGTAGTAGTAACCAGTGGTAATGCCAAGAAAGTCGTTGATCAGTTACCTAAAGATGCTAAGCTTATTTTTGGACCTGACTATAATTTAGGAAACTATATCAATGAGGTGACAGGTCGTAATATGCTCTTGTGGAATGGTGGCTGTCACGTTCACGAACGTTTTTCAGTAAGTAAAATTACAGAACTTAAAAAGCAATATCCAAATGCCGTCGTAATGGCTCACTTGGAATGTAAAGGTCCTGTTCTGGCTTTAGCTGATGTCAAGGGAAGTACGGCTGATATGCTGAATTATGTTCGTCAGCATGATGACAAACAATATATCGTCGCCACAGAAGCCGGTATTTTGCACGAGATGCAACGTTCTTGTCCTGACAGGCAGTTCATCCCAGTGCCTCCAGAAATCAGCGAGAGCGGCCTGGAATGCAGCTGTAATGAGTGCCAATATATGAAGATGAATACCCTGCTTAAGGTATACAACTGTCTGAAGTACGAATGGCCCTCTGTTAAGATAGATCCTAATATAGCTAAAAATGCAGTCAAGCCTATAGAAAGGATGCTGGAGCTGAGCTAGAATAATATTTAATTTATAATATGAATAAAAAAATAATAGATAATTTTAGAAGTAAATTGACATTGCTACTTCTATTTGTTTCTTTTATTTTTGTTACTTTATTTTCATATAGTACATCACCACTTTATGGTAATATATATAACCATCCTGACTCAGCTATTTTCCAGATTATTGGAAAATACTGGGTTGATGGGGCATTACCTTATAGAGATTTGTGGGATCTGAAGGGTCCGTATATTTTCTTCGTTGATGCTATTGGTTACTTTTTATTAGATTCTTATGTAGGTATCTATATTATACAAATCGTAAATATATGGTTAACACTAATATTTACTTTCTGTATGTATAGAATTTACTTCAAAAAAAAGTATTCATTGCTGTTAACTATTTTATCGCTATTCAGTCTATCTTATACCTATCAATGTGGTAATTTGTGTGAGGAGTATCTTCTTCCGTTTTTATCTTTATCATTCTTTTTATTACTAAAGTATTTAAAGAAAGTAGAAATACAAGAAGACTATAAGCATTCATCTTCTTATGCTATCATCTATGGCATTGTTTTAGGCTTGAGTCTGATGTCACGGCTTACCAATGCATTGTCTGTAAGTGGAGCAGTAGCTGTAATAGCCATTATTTTATTATTACACAAGTCATATAGTAATCTCTTAAAGAATATCATAGCTTTTTTGATAGGATTCACAGTATCAAGTGTACCATTTATGGTATATTTCTACTTGCATGATGCACTCGATTTATTATTCAATGGTACATTATTTTATCCTTTTCAATATGCATCTAATCCGTCAAAAGATATCTTAGGTGATGGTATACATTTTTATCTGCTAAGCTTTGGAAATAGCTTACTATTGCTCATTATTTCAATTATTATAGCGTTTCGACAGCATCAAACTGACGTTCGTTCAATCATGTGGTTCTGTGCATCTTTACTTCCTTTTTTATGGTTTTGCCAGGGAAATGGATTTGGCCAGTATGGTATGACAGTCTATCCATTATTTGCTATATCAATGATAGAACTGAAACGCCTTAAGATGAAAAAGTTCGCAATTGTTATAGAAATACTTGTTGTGATAGGTTTTCTAAGTAAAGCTCGTTTTGCTTTTCTCATGCAAAATTATCAGAATCCTACAGTTATTGCCTACAAAGCCTTTTTAAAAGAATCCAACGTTGATTACAACTCCTTCGTAGCATACAACTGTGATCCTAATTTCTATCTTGCAGAAAATGTCAAACCTGCTGCACCATTCTTTTCTCTTCAAGACTTTGCCATAGGTCGAAACGAACATCTTCGTAAGCTAATAATCCATTCTTTCGATGAAAAACGTCCTCATTGGATATTATTACAATACGATGAGGACGAAACCCCAGCTATTAATGAATTATTGAATAAATACTATCGAATGGCGAAATGTGATAAGGAAAATAAAATAGTGCTGTATGAATGTAAATATAAAAGTAATGTCTAGTATAAGCAATATACTATCTTGTTTTTATAGAAAGAGATTTTTATTTATAACTATTGCTATTATTACTTTTCTGGGAAATATCGATTTGTGGTGTAATACGTCGTTATTAACCGTATTAAAATGGGCTCTTATAGCCTTTTTTCCTTGTTTCCTATTTTTTTTCTTCATTATTTCAAGGTTTTATTTACTTCGTTATATAGGATATTTTTTATGTATTATTCAAATCGTTTTGAGTATAATAAACTTCTTTAGTTATGAAACGTGGGGTTTTGGATTTAATGAGCGTATATTTATTATATTAATAGAAACAAATAGTCGCGAAATTTCAGAATTTTTCATATCATTTCCTCAATTATTATTCAATTTTATTATATTGCCAACTCATTTAATTTTATGGATATTGCTATTAATTTTATTCATAATTATTAAGTATATTTCATTTAATGTGTATCGTATATTTCTTTCTGCAATATCTTTACTATCTATAATAATAACAATTGTTCATATAAGTACGAGTGACATAGGAAAACGAGATGTATGCATGATAATAAAGTCGGCTCTATGGCTTAATCATTCAACAGAGATGAGAAAAATGTTAGTTGAAGATATGAATAATTATATAAATAATAATCCTATTGAACAACAACATATTTCTTTGAAAGATAGCATAAATAATATAGTCTTGGTGATAGGGGAATCATCAGCACGCCATCATTGGCAATTATATGGTTATCCACTTAATACAACACCTAAATTAAATTCTATACGTGATAGTATTTTTATTTTCAATAATGTATTACCTCCTTATAGTACAACAGCAGAATCATTACAATGTATACTTACTACAAAAACTACAATAAGTAAAAAACCCTGGTATTATTATGTCGATATAGTCAGCTTATCTAAAAAAGCAGGCTATAAAGTATCTTGGTATTCTAATCAAGAAAAAGTTTCACAATTTGGTTCGAGTACTGGTACCATAGCAAACAATGCCGACATTGTTCACTATGAAGATTCTGTCAATAATCAAACAATTATAGGTAAACGTGCATATGACGCTGTACTATTAAAAAAACTAGGTAAAGCGTTAAATAATAATTGTTCAAAACCTCAATTAATAATATTACATACTATGGGATCACATGCAGAATACTCTAATCGTTATCCTATCGAATATAAAAAATTTACAAAAGATAATATCAATAACATTAGATTGTCTGATAATGAAAAAGACATTGTTGCTCACTATGACAATACAATCTATTATACAGATAGAATATTATATGATGTGATAGATAGTCTCTCTAAAAGTCCAGCAAAAAATATAATGATATATTTTTCAGATCATAGTGAAGATGTTTATGATACAGGTAATGTATATTTACACGCATATAAAGGAAAAAATATAGTAAAAGTACCTATGATAATATGGTTTAGTAATAGTTATATATCATCACATTCGCAAATAGTATCAAATATGAATAGGTGTAAAGATATGGCTATATCAACAGAAAACATCATACATACAATAATGAATTTCATGGGGATATCTTGTGAAGCTTATAATTCACAATTAGACTTCTTATCAGAGGATTATAATTGTCAGACAAGATATTTTGAAGGTAAACCTTTCAATGAATAATTTTTTTATTATTAATAATGTAAATACTTTTTTTGTTTGAAAGAGTTTTAATACCTAATAAATTATATTTTGAGTTCTGATAGTTCATGTTTATACTATTGTAATCAATGCTTGTATTTATGCTGTTTATCTTTTCATCAAGTATAGGAAGATGATTTGTAAACCAAGTAATGGCAATCTGTGCATCTTCTTGTACACTATTTAATGTATAATCCCATCTTTTAGTGTAAATATCTCTTGATAACTGTAGTGCTTTAGACTCTTCAGAATCGGCATATTTATTGATAAATGATGATATTTCATTTAATAATGTAGGCTTTATATTATTCCATAATTTCTTATATTCCTCTCTGAATAAACTGTTTGAACTATGGAAAAGATCATAATAATAGAAATCATAGGTACTATCATGATATCGTGAGAATTCGTTTTCACGAAATATAGTATCAAAATCCCATAAATTAGCCATTTCTAATAAACTATTATCAGACTCATCATATTTCATAACGTAAAGATTGCTACCTCCTGAATCCCATGTACCCAAAATATCATGAGCCAAAATCCATCGTGCAAAAGAACTGACGTCAATATATTGATCATACGTACCATCTTTTATACTTTGTTCTACCTGGTTAATATAGTCTTGTATATATTGTTGTTGTAGTGTTGTTACTTTATCTTCATCGGGATATTTCCATGTCCATCGATATCCTTTATATGGTTCAAAATATTGAGTGGAAAAGAAAGTATTCTCTTTCCACCAGTAGGGATCTCTTTCTATAATGTATCCAGAAGATTTATCTACATCAAGACGACAATCACTATTACGTTCTACAGACTCTATTAAAAGATAACATCCTTGATATTCATTATTAATAAATACATTGCAAGGTCTATAAGCTGGTGTCCATGGTAATCCTAATAATTCATTAATCTTGAGACCTATTATTGTTTTCAATGTTCTTGCATCCTTCAATAACCTCCAATTTTTATCTTTATATTTTTCATTGTTTCTATTTAGAAGGTCAGCCTTGGTTTGTAACTTTATCTTATATGGTTTGTTGTCATGGAAAGAGCTAGTATTGCCATTGATTTTTATCGTTGCTCCACTAACACCTTTTGAATATTCTCCACTATCATAATAAATATCATCCTTGAGTGATATTATAATACGGCAAGGAACCTTTGTTTGATTAATGCATGTAGATCCCATACTACCTTCAGGTGCATCAGCATAGTCACAGGTAGGCATTACTCCATCGTTAGTATTTATTTCTACTAAAGTTAGTCCTGTTTTCTTTAAAGTTGATATATCGAAATAGTTTTGGGCAATAGTATGATTGCTAAATAATATATTTACAAAGAAGAGGAATAAATATTTTTTCATAAGAATTATAGTTATCTGAAGTGTAACACTTCTTATCTAACAATAGCTATTTTGCATACAGTACCTTTATTTCCATCTTTAGTAGCAGTAGCTACCATATAGACCCCTGATGCTACTCGTTGCCCACTCTTATCACAACCATTCCATGTGAAAGAACCACCATTACTACGTCCTTCAGCAACTACAGCACCATTAGAAGAGAGAATTTTAATATCAGCATTAAAGGTGAGTCCCACGATAGTAATGGGTCCTGTATAATCTGGTTGGACAGGGTTAGGATAGGCCCAGACGTTATCTTTGGTCATTTCTGTATTGGCAGTTGTGGCATCACTGATATATGAGCAAAGCCCTTTTTCTGTGCCAAAGAAAACTTCTCCAGTATCATTATTGATAGAAATAGATTCTATTACATTGCTTAATAGTTTACTATTTTCAGTAGTAAAATGCTGTTCTTGAGTATTATTGTCATTACTAATCAGATAAACGCCATTTCCGTTAGTACCGAACCATTTTCGTCCAGCTTCATCAACAGTCATACAATTGATTTCTATTCCAGCCAATAGATAATCAGCATAGTCAGTACCATCATTACGTGGTACTTTATGTTGGATAACTCCTAGTGTTTTATCAGCTATTCTTTCTGGATTCAGATACACAGGACCTTTATCTGTTCCTATCCAAATATTTCCAGATTTATCTTCACATACGCAAGTGGCCCAATTATTTTCTAATGGAGTATTGTCCTCATTGGAGAAATTATCATACTTAACAATTGTATTATTATCAATGTCATAGCAGAATGCCACAGGATTATCAGTATGTGCATTAACAAACCACATGAGTCCACGACTATCAATGATGGATCCTTTCATTACACGCATTGAGTGTTCTGGCTTATCTATTAAAGCATTATCCATAAACCCACTCCATTGACCATCAACACCCCATTTTATAATACCTGTTTTTGACCCACTGTTAAGACAATAAAGATTTCCTTTTTTATCATAGATGACACCATTTGTACGAACATATTGGGGACTTCCATTGCTTGCTGCCGACTCAAAATATTCTACATTGCCCGCAGTGTAATTGTTTTTATAAACACCATTTAAGAATTCGTAAAGACCTGAACAAGAGGCAACCACAATATGGTTTTCATTTAATGGGTCAATGGCTATTGATGTTACATCAAGATAGTCATTTGCAAAAGCTGGTTTAATATCTTCTGGATAGGTAATCCATTCGCCACCATTCCATATTTGAATGATTCCAGGGCGTTGAAAGTTTGCAAATTGATAAAAGCCTCCACCTACTGTATAGAGTTTGCCATTGTGTACTTTCATATTGAAGAAATAATTATATTTCGGTCCACCAGGTTGCAAAGTTTTTACTTCTTCAATGTATTTATTGTAGTCTGTAAGGTCTTCAACAAAAGAGGAAGTGATATTTGTTTTAGTCCAGTTTGCTGGATCTATAAGGTTGGCAGACAGACTAGCTTTCCAGATAGTGCCGTCATTACTTTTAGCATAGATGCTGTTGTCTTGAAAAACAATATCAGTGATAGAAGTGCCCAACTGATAACTTTCACTAATCTCAGCTTTTTTAACGTCCAACTTGACTACGCCAAATCCACATGCTAGAAAAGCATATTGTTCGTGTACAATGACGTTATTAATGGTTTTATCACCTGTTATGGCTTTAATAAAAAGATCATTAACGTTAGTGACATTACCATTGACTTCTACAAGGTCAATATTCGAATCGCTATAGACCACAACCAATCGTTTGGCTTGTGGACACCATTTGATATGAGTAATGTCTACATCACTCATGCCGTTAGTCTTGTCGTAGGTATAGATGCTCTGGTCCTGCTTATTGTATAGATAGAGGCTACCTGATGCCAGCACGAAGAGGTCATTGCTGGCAGCTTGTATCTGTTGTGGTTCAGCATATGATAGGTAGTTGCGCCATGTACCGATTTGCGCCCTTACAGGGCTAAGTGATAAATGACAAATGATAAATGATAAAGCTATCATCCATCTCAAACTACGATGTCTAAATACTTTCAGCATACTTTTATCAATTATCATTTGTCATTTATCATTTAGAAACTCAGCGAGTTTCGCTGTAGCTCGTGCTCGATGACTGATCTGGTTCTTGATATCTGTACCTAATTCTGCAAACGTCTGATCGTAACCGTCAGGACGGAAGATGGGATCATAGCCGAAGCCCTCTACCCCACTCTTTTCTCGTGTTATTTCGCCATCGACAATACCCTCGAAGCGATGTATCTGCTTGATGCTGGTACAGCCACAGGGACAAATATCTTTTTTTTCTATTAACGCTATTACTGTACGAAATCGTGCCTTGCGATTGTTATTATTTGCTAACTCACGCAACAAACGGGCCATATTAGCCTCAGAATCATGACTAGTATCACTAGTATTACTATCCATACTAGCATATCTGGCTGAATAGACACCTGGTGCACCATTCAATGCCTCTACCTCGAGTCCTGTGTCATCAGCAAAACAGCTCAGATGGTATTTGTTGTAGATGTATTCCGCCTTCATGAGGGCATTTTCCTCAAGCGTAGTACCTGTCTCAGGAATCTCCTCGTGACAACCGATATCAGCTAAAGAAACTATTTCAAACTGAGACCCAAGGATTGCTCTGATTTCTGAGAGTTTATGTTCGTTGTTAGTAGCAAAAACAATTTTCATGCTTCTATCTCCTTCTGACTTCCTTTATCTCCTTCTATCTTCTTCTCTTTTATCTTCACCCTCATCTCGTCGAATCCTTCGCCATAGACACCAATAACGCTCGATTGCGATACAAAAGCCTGAGGGTCTATCATCTTGATGAGACGGAAAATATTGATGCTTTCGTTCTTCTTAGCCAGAATACACAACACTTTCATCTCATGACCAGTATACCATCCGTGTCCATCAAGAATGGTCACACCATGATGCATCTGCATACCAATGGCGTTGGCTATCTCCTGCCATTTCTTCGTGAATATCAAGAACTGCACAGACTGGCGACGAGCATTCATCACATAGTCCAACGTGTAGTTTTCCATAGCCATCACGCAGAAACCAAACATCACCTTGTGGGCTCGTTCCAAATAAGTACCAAACTGAGGGAAGAACATACACGAGCCAATGATGCAGAAGTCAGCAGCAATCAGCACATTGCCCAACGATACGTTTGGATGATACTTGTTGATAGAGGCTGCAATGATGTCCGTACCTCCTGTAGAACCATTGTTCTGGAAGACTGTAGCCAAGGCAACACCCGTCAGTACACAACCAATAATCATCGACATGAAGTCCTGTCCCTCGCCCATTAGCTTGAAGGGCAATCCATTCTCCTGCTTGGGAATGATGTCTTGCGCAAACCTTAGCATAAAGTAGAGCGTGAAGATGGCAAAGATGGTCTTCATTAGGAACTTCCAGCCTAGTATTTTCAGCGCTACTATCAACAGAATACCATTGATGATGATGTAGGTATTCTCCAGGTGGAACCCTGTGGCATAGTAGATGATGGCTGAGAGGCCTGTCACACCGCCTGCCACTATCTGGTAGGGCATCAGGAATACTGTAAACGCTACCGTATAAATGGCAAGGCCAAGGGCTATAAACATATAGTCCTTGACTTCGTTCAAGATGATTTTATGATCAATAGTCATATTTTTAATGCATAATTAATAATGCATAATTCATAATTACTTACCAAGCACAACGTTGACCATGCGCTTAGGTACGATGATGACCTTCTTGATTTCGAAGCCTTCGAGATACTTCTGGGCACGCTCGTCAGCCAGCACCGTCTTTTGGATGGTATCGTTGTCGGCATCAGCGGGGAACTCCATATCGAAGCGTGTCTTACCATTGAAGGCCACACCTAGCTTTACGCTGTTCTCGACGAGGTATTCCTCATTCCATGCAGGCCACTTAGAGTCGCAGACACTACCCTGCTCTCCCAAAGCCTCCCAAAACTCTTCAGCGATATGCGGAGCAAACGGAGCAATCAAGATGACCAGCGTCTTCAGAGCCTCGCGACTCTTACACTTCTGCTGAGCCAACTCGTTGACGCAGATCATAAAGGCAGAGATAGAGGTATTATAAGAGAAGACCTCGATGTCCTGTGATACTTTCTTGATCAGCTTGTGAACGCTCTTCAGTGCCTCTTTCGTAGGCTCGCTGTCGTCAACCAGCAGCTTGCCATCAGGATTCTCACGGGTGTTGCCATAGAACAATGCCCAGAACTTCTTCAGGAAGCGGTGACAACCATCGATACCATTGGTATCCCAAGGCTTACTCTGCTCAACAGGACCAAGGAACATCTCGTAGAGACGCAGTGTGTCAGCACCATACTTCTCTACAATCATATCGGGGTTAACAACGTTGAACATCGACTTCGACATCTTCTCGATAGCCCAACCGCACTTATACTGACCATTCTCGAGAATGAATTCAGCATTCTGATAGTCAGGGCGCCAAGCCTTGAAGGCCTCAATGTCGAGAACATCAGCTGATACGATGTTTACATCTACATGGATAGGAGTAACGGTGTACTTATCCTTCAGTCCGAAGCTTACAAACTTACCCTTGTCAGCGCCCTCATCCTCGATACGGTAAACGAAGTTTGAACGACCCTGAATCATACCCTGGTTAACCAGCTTCTTGAATGGCTCGTCCTCGCAGCTGTAACCTGAATCGAAGAGGAACTTGTTCCAGAAGCGGCTGTAAATCAGGTGACCAGTAGCGTGCTCAGTACCACCTACGTAGAGGTCAACATTACGCCAGTACTCATCAACATCCTTGTCTACCAAAGCCTTCTCGTTCTTTGGATCCATATAGCGCAGATAGTAAGCACTTGAACCAGCGAAACCAGGCATAGTGTTCAACTCGAGTGGGAATACGGTCTTATTGTCAATCTCATCCTTCGATACCACCTTGTCAGTCTTGGTGTCCCAAGCCCACATCTTAGCGCGACCCAATGGTGGCTCACCTGTTTCTGTTGGCTTGTACTCATCAATCTCAGGAAGCTCCAGAGGCAGGCACTCCTTTGGAATCATATAAGGCATATCATCCTTGTAGTAAACAGGGAATGGCTCACCCCAGTAACGCTGACGAGAGAAGATGGCATCGCGCAAGCGGTAGTTAACCTTTACACGACCAAGTCCCTGCTCAGTAACATATTTCTTGGTGGCAGCGATAGCCTCCTTAACGGTGAGACCATTCAGGCTGAACTTAGCTGATGAAGAGTTGCAAACAATACCCTCCTTGGCATCATAGCTCTCCTCGCTGACATCAGCGCCCTCAATCAATGGGATGATTGGCAGGTTGAAGTGCTTAGCGAAGGCATAGTCACGACTATCGTGAGCAGGTACAGCCATAATGGCACCAGTACCATAACCAGCCAATACATATTCTGCAATCCAGATGGGGATCTTTTCGTCAGTAAATGGATTGATAGCATAGCTTCCAGAGAACACACCTGTTACCTTGTGGTCCATCTGGCGATCGCGCTCTGTGCGCTTCTTCACGTAGTCCAGATACTTGTCTACTTCAGCCTTCTGCTCTGGTGTAGTCAGCTCTGCTACGAGATCGCTCTCAGGAGCTAGCACCATGAAGGTTACACCAAACATTGTATCAGCACGAGTTGTGAAGATAGTGAAGTGCTTATCTGAGTCGGCTACGTTGAACTCAACCTCAGTACCCTCTGAGCGACCAATCCAGTTACGCTGAGTCTCCTTCAGTGAGTCAGTCCAGTCGATATCCTCCAGACCGTCGAGCAGACGCTGAGCGTAAGCCGATACACGCAGACACCACTGGCGCATCTTCTTCTGAACTACTGGATAGCCACCACGAACGGATACACCATCCACTACCTCATCGTTAGCCAGTACGGTTCCAAGCTTTGGACACCAGTTAACCATTGTGTCAGCCAGATAAGCTATACGATAGTTCATCAGAACCTCCTGCTTCTTCTTTTCAGAGAATGCAGCCCACTCAGCAGCTGTAAAGTGCAGCTCCTCAGTACCCAGAGCATGACAATCCTCAGTACCCATCAGTTCGAAGTGCTCAATCAGTTTGATCGTAGGCTGAGCCTTGTGGGATGAAGTAGAGAAATAGCTCTTGAACATACGCTGGAAAGCCCACTGCGTCCACTTATAGTAGATAGGATCGCAAGTACGAACCTCGCGCTCCCAATCGAAGCAGAAGCCGATCTTATCCAACTGACTACGATAGCGGTTGATGTTCTCAACGGTGGTCTTCTCAGGGTGCTGACCCGTCTGGATAGCATACTGCTCAGCAGGCAGTCCATAAGCGTCATATCCCATTGGGTTCAACACGTTATATCCCTGTTGACGCTTATAACGGGCGTAAATGTCCGACGCAATATAGCCCAATGGATGTCCGACGTGCAGTCCGGCACCGCTGGGGTAGGGGAACATGTTCAAAACGTAAAACTTCTTACGTGTTGGATCTTCCTTCACGCGATAGGTCTGCATTTCTACCCAGCGTTTCTGCCACTTCTGTTCGATGTCTCTAAAATTGTATTCCATATCTGTATGTTGTTTTTTATTTGTTTCTGTACTTTATATGCTTTCCAAAAGTGCAAAGTTACGCATTTTCCATGATATAGCAAAATAAACGGCCGAATTATTTGGTTATTTCGTTTTTTCTTCGTACCTTTGCAGCCGTTCAGAGGAATGAGGGGCTTTACGAAGCCTCTCATTCTTGTTTTAATTAACAAATAGAATATGATAGACAAGAACGTCATTAAGACCGCAGTTGAGGAATGGTTGCAGAAAGGAGACTACTTCCTGGTAGATGTAGAAATGACTGGCGACGACCGTATCGTGATTGAGATTGACCATGCCGATGGTGTATGGATTGAGGATTGTGCCGACCTGAGCCGTTTTCTTCAGGAAAAGCTTGGCGAAGAGTTGGGCGATTACGAACTGGAGGTGGGTTCTGCCGGCATTGGCCAGCCGTTCAAGGTGGTCCAACAGTATCGCAACCACGTAGGCAAGGACGTCGAGGTGCTACAACAGGACGGCCTGAAGTTCCAGGGTGTTCTGAAGTCAGTCGGTGACGATGACACGTTTGTTGTTACCGTTAAGGAGAAGCAGCGCCAGGAAGGCAAGAAGCGTCCTGTTCTGGTAGAGGTCGACAAGACCTTTACGATGAGTGGTGTGAAGTACTGCAAGTATGTTTTAGCGTTTAAATAATAAAAAAAGGATAAAGCATTATGGCAACAAAGAGTACGAAGGGTCCATCAATGATTGAGACCTTTCAGGAGTTTAAAGAGACAAAAAACATTGACCGTACTACCTTGGTGAGCGTGTTGGAAGAGAGTTTCCGCAACGTGATTGCCAAGATGTTCGGTTCTGACGAGAACTACGACGTCATTGTGAACCCCGACAAGGGTGACTTCGAGATTCACCGCAACCGTATTGTGGTGCCCGATGGCGAAGTACAGGACGAAAACAAGGAAATTTCACTCTCTGAGGCTCAGAAGATTGAGCCCGACTACGAAGTAGGTGAGGAGGTGAGTGAAGAAGTGGAATTTGCCAAGTTTGGCCGTCGCGCCATCCTGAACCTTCGTCAGACGCTGGCTTCTAAGATTTTGGAGCTGGAGCACGACTCACTCTACCAGAAGTATAAGGATAAGGTCGGTCAGGTTGTTTCTGCTGAGGTCTACCAGATGTGGAAGCGCGAAGTACTGCTTATCGACGATGAGGGCAACGAGCTGCACCTGCCGAAGCAGGAGCAGATTCCCTCTGACAACTACCACAAGGGCGAGACTGTTCGTGCCATTGTCAAGGAGGTGCAGAACGAGAACAACAATCCGCGTATCATCCTCTCGCGTACCAGCAACCTGTTCCTGGAGCGCTTGCTCGAGGCTGAAGTGCCTGAAATCCAGGATGGTCTGATCACCATTCGTCGTATTGCCCGTATGCCTGGTGAGCGTGCAAAGATTGCCGTCGAGAGCTATGACGACCGTATCGACCCTGTAGGCGCTTGTGTAGGTGTGAAGGGTAGTCGTGTACATGGTATTGTTCGCGAGTTGTGCAACGAAAACATCGATGTAATCAATTTCTCGAACAACACACAGCTGTTCATCCAGCGCGCCCTGTCACCTGCTAAGGTTTCCAGCATCACGCTGAATCCTGAGGAGCACAAGGCCGAGGTCTACCTGCAGCCCGAGGAAGTCTCGCTGGCTATCGGTAAGGGTGGTCTGAACATCAAGTTGGCCTCTATGCTGACTGAATATACCATCGACGTCTTCCGCGTACTTAATGAGGGTGAGGCCGACGAGGATATCTATTTGGATGAGTTTGCCGACGAGATCGACCAGTGGATTATCGACTCTATCAAGGCTATCGGACTCGATACCGCTAAGCAGGTTCTCAACGCTCCGCGTGAGATGCTGATCGAGAAGGCCGACCTGGAGGAAGAGACTGTTGACCACGTACTGGAAGTACTCCGCGCTGAGTTCGAGTAATTGTCAAATTGTAAATTGTCAAATTGTAAAATTAGAGCATGGGAGTCAGATTAAATAAAGTATTATCAGAACTGAATATAGGACTTCAAACGGCAGTTGATTTCCTAAAGAAGAAACCCGAACTTGGCGAGGTGAAGGACGATGTGTCGCCCAATACCAAGATTTCCGACGCCCAATATCAGGCGTTGGTCGACCAGTTCAGTAGCGACAAGGCCGTAAAGACACAGGCTGAGAAGCTGTTTGTTAAGAAACCTAAGGAGAAGAAACCCGAAAAGGTAGTCATCAAAGCAGAAGAGCTGTTGGAGCAACGTCCGCAGTTCAAGCCTGTGGGTAAGATTAATCTTGATGAGATTAACAAGCCCAAGGCTGCTCCTGTCGAGGAGACCAAACCCGAGCCCGTGGTAGCTGCCGTTACTCCCGAGCCCGAGCCTGAACCTGAGCCAAAAATAGCAGAACCTGTTGTTGAGGTTGAGGAAACTCCTGAGGTTGTTGAAGAGCCTGTTCAGGAACAGGTAGAGGAGCCCTCGACATTGGCGAAGACACCTGGCGACTTCATCAAGCCTGCCACTCAACTGAATGTGGTGGGTAAGATTGACCTCGACGCATTGAACCAGAGCACTCGTCCTAAGAAGAAGAGTAAGGAGGAGCGTCGCAAGGAACGTGAAGAGAAGGCTGCTGGCGAGCGTAAGAAGCGTGAGCGCATACGTACCGATAAGGTCGATATCGAGGCAGCAGCCCGTCAGGCCAACCAGCAGAGCAAGAAGCAGGATATTAAAGGAAAAGGCCAGCAGCAACAGCAGAATGGTGGGAAGAAGAACAAGAAGGGCAAGGCCAATGTCAAGCCGTTGGAGGTTGACGAGGAGGCTGTAGCACGCCAAGTCAAGGAGACGCTGGCCCGTCTGACTTCTAAGAACCAGAACAAGAAGGGTGCCAAGTATCGTCGTGAGAAGCGCGACGCTGTTCAGGAGCGCATGAGTGAAGAGATGGCAGCAGAGGCCGCACAGAGCAAGGTGCTGAAGCTCACCGAGTTTGTGACCGTCTCTGAGTTGGCTACCATGATGAATGTGGGCGTCAACCAGGTCATCGGCACCTGTATGTCCATCGGCATCATGGTGTCTATCAACCAGCGTCTGGACGCTGAGACCATCAATATCGTGGCTGATGAGTTTGGCTTCACTACCGAATATGTTTCTGCCGAGGTGCAGAACGCTATTACCGAGGAGGACGACGACGAGAACGATCTGATCTCTCGCGCTCCAATCGTTACGGTGATGGGTCACGTCGACCACGGTAAGACTTCGCTGCTCGACCACATCCGCAACACCAACGTCATTGCCGGTGAGGCTGGTGGTATCACCCAGCACATTGGTGCTTACAACGTGACGTTAAAGAATGGTCAGAGCATCACCTTCCTCGACACCCCTGGTCACGAGGCCTTCACGGCTATGCGTGCCCGTGGTGCTCAGGTGACGGATATCGCCATCATCATCGTGGCTGCCGACGACTCCGTGATGCCTACCACCAAGGAGGCCATTGCGCATGCGCAGGCTGCCAACGTGCCGATGGTATTTGCCATCAATAAGATTGATAAGCCGGGTGCCAACCCCGATAAGATTCGTGAGGACTTGGCCAACATGAACCTTTTGGTAGAAGACTGGGGTGGTAAGTACCAGTGCCAGGAGATTTCTGCCAAGAAGGGACAGGGTGTCTATGAGCTGCTGGAAAAAGTGCTCCTCGAGGCCGAGATGCTCGACCTGAAGGCTAACCCCAATCGCAAGGCTACGGGTTCCATCATCGAGTCGTCTCTCGACAAGGGTCGTGGCTATGTGTCTACCGTCCTCGTGTCGAATGGTACGCTGAAGGTTGGCGACGTCGTTATCGCAGGTACTGCCTGGGGTAAGGTTAAGGCCATGTTCAACGAGCGTAACCAGCGCATCGAGAAGGCCGGTCCTGCCGAGCCCGCCATCATCCTGGGTCTGAACGGTGCCCCCACCGCTGGCGACTCGTTCCACGTGATGGAGACGGAGCAGGAGGCTCGCGAGATTGCCAACAAGCGTATCCAGCTGCAGCGTGAGCAGTCATTGCGCACCACCACGAAGCTGGGTCTCGACGAACTGTCACACCGTATTGCCTTGGGTGAGTTCCACGAGCTCAACATCATCGTCAAGGGTGATACCGACGGCTCTATCGAGGCACTCTCCGATTCGTTCATCAAGCTGTCTACCGAGAAGGTACAGGTCAACGTCATCTCGAAGGCCGTGGGTCAGATCAGCGAGAACGACGTCATGCTGGCCAGCGCCTCCGAGGCTATCATCATCGGCTTCCAGGTACGTCCCTCTGGTGAGGCCCGTCGACTGGCCGATCGTGAAGGCGTTGAGATCAATACCTATTCTATCATCTACGATGCTATTGACGATGTGAAGTCAACGATGGAAGGTATGCTCGACAAGGTGAAGAAAGAGATCATTACTGGCGAGATTGAGGTCAAGCAGGTCTTCAAGATTTCGAAGGTGGGTACCGTTGCCGGTGGTCTTGTTACCGATGGTAAGGTACACAACAAAGACAAGGCCCGCGTGGTTCGCGACGGTATCGTTGTCCACACCGCTCCTATCGATGCGCTGAAGCGTTACAAGGACGACGCCAAGGAGGTGGCCACAGGTCTGGAGTGTGGTATCTCACTCGTCAACTTCAACGACATCCAGGTAGGTGATATCATTGAGACCTTCACTGAGATTGAGGTGGAGCAGAAACTGTAAGAATGTCAGAACAAAAGAACGAATTTGTCCGTCAGGTGGCCGAACAGAAATACGAGTTCGGCTTCACCACAGACGTACATACTGAAATCATCGAGAAAGGGCTGAACGAAGACGTCGTTCGGCTCATCTCTGCTAAGAAGGGGGAGCCCGAATGGATGCTCGAGTTCCGCTTGAAGGCGTTCCGCTACTGGAAGGAGCAGACGGAGCCCACATGGGGCCATGTCCATGTACCCGAGATTGACTATCAGGCCATCTCGTACTATGCCGACCCCACGGCGAAGCCTTTGCCCAGCGGTTCCCCCGCTGGTATAGACCCCGAGCTCGAAAAGACCTTCGACAAGCTGGGCATCCCCCTCGAGGAGCGACTGGCCCTTTCTGGCAATACCGCTGTCGATGCCATCATGGACTCGGTGAGCGTAAAGACCACCTTTAAGGAGAAGCTGCGTGAAAAGGGCGTCATCTTCTGCTCCATTGGCGAGGCCATCAAGGAGCATGGCGACCTCGTACGTCAGTATTTGGGCAGCGTTGTGCCCTATAAAGACAACTTCTTTGCAGCCCTCAACAGCGCCGTATTCTCTGACGGCTCGTTTGTCTATATCCCCAAAGGTGTGCGCTGTCCCATGGAGCTCAGCTCGTATTTCCGCATCAATGCCCGCAATACGGGCCAGTTTGAGCGCACGCTCATCATTGCCGACGACGACGCTTACGTGTCGTATCTCGAAGGCTGTACGGCCCCTATGCGCGACGAAAACCAGCTCCATGCCGCCATCGTCGAAATTATTGTGATGAACCGTGCAGAGGTGAAGTATTCCACCGTTCAAAACTGGTATCCCGGCGACGAACAGGGTAGGGGAGGCGTGCTCAACCTCGTCACCAAGCGTGGCGACCTGCGCGGAGCAGACAGCAAGCTGTCGTGGACACAGGTGGAGACAGGCTCGGCCATCACGTGGAAGTATCCCTCGTGCATCCTCCGTGGCGACAACAGCGTCGCTGAGTTCTACTCTGTCGCTGTCACCAACAACTATCAGGAGGCCGATACAGGCACCAAGATGATACATATCGGTAAGAACACCAAGTCGACCATCATTTCAAAGGGCATCTCCGCAGGCCACTCGCAAAACTCCTATCGCGGACTGGTGCGTGCTGCCAGCACAGCCGACAATGCCCGCAACTACTCGTCGTGCGACTCCCTGCTGCTCGGCTCCGACTGTGGTGCCCACACCTTCCCCTATATGGATGTCCACAACGACAGCGCCATCTTCGAGCACGAGGCTACCACCTCGAAGATATCAGAGGATCAGCTGTTCTATTGCAACCAGCGAGGCATCCCCACCGAGCAGGCCGTCGGACTCATCGTCAACGGCTATGCCAAGGAGGTCCTGCAGAAGCTCCCCATGGAGTTTGCCGTTGAGGCTCAGAAGTTGCTCAGCGTGTCCCTCGAAGGTACGGTAGGATAAGTCCTACACCCGCACTTCGCCACCATGATGCGACAGCTGCTGAATGTACCAAAAAACATCGCTGACGACTAACAGAATTTTCAAGACACTTTCAATATTTACAAAAATTGCGGTTTTCGATGCACGCATTTGGGTCACGTACCAAATGCGTGCATGTGTTTTTTTACGAATTCAATCAATTATGATTAATTTTGCGGAAAATTCTACCAACCACAATGGATAAAGATCTCTTTAAGACCGTCGACACCATCATCCGTAACGAACGACTTTATGCGCAGGTAAACCTGATGCGTGAAGATGTCATGAAGCGTTTCGGTATTGGACGCCATCGTCTGAACGACCTGCTCAATGACTTTGCAGATGGTATGACTTTTCCGCAATACATCAATGCTATTCGTATGGAGGTAGCCTACGATCTCTTGACCCTTCGTACTGAGATGACGATTTCTGAGGTGGCTCGCGAGGTAGGCTTCACCGCTCCTAATCTGCGCGAGCAGTTCAAGCGCTGCTACGGCATCACCCCTGCTGAATATCGCGCCAGCCTTCTGCCACCTGACGACGAGGACGATATTTAATGCGGTAGCCAATTCTCAATTTTCAATTCTCAATTCTCAATTTGGTAGATGTACTCCCCTCAGAGCCTCCACGACCTCCTTTTTCTCCTGCTGTATGGCGGAGTCACCATGCTCGCTCTGCTGGCAGGCGTCTATCTGGCCCTGAGGCGTCACAATGGCTTCTCTTCTGACGTCATCCCGCCCGTTGTCCTGCGCCGTTGGACGGCTGCTTTCCTCGTTATGGCTGCCCTCAGCCACGTATGGTGGTATGTTCTTGGTATCTATTGGCTCACCGACGACCGCCTGGTGCGCAATATCGTGGCCGTCACCCTCGACCACGTGCTGCTCGTTCCCCTCGTCATCGCCCTGCTGCTTCGCATGCTGCAGGACCGCCGGCGCCGCCTCTGGCCGTGGGTGTTGACCCAGGTGCCTATCGCCCTGTCCGCTGCTGTAGGCATCATCATGCACGACGCCTTCTACGGCTTCGACCTGCCCACCTACTGGCAGGTAGCTGTCATGGCGCTTTTTCTCCTCTACTACATTCGCGCACTCCTGCAGTATGGCCGTTGGCTGCACGACAACTATGCCGACCTCGAGCACAAGGAGGTGTGGCAGAGCCTGCTCTTCGTGATAGCCCTCTTTGTCATCTACGAGACCTATTTCACCAATCCTGGCGAGATGGCCCGCGAGTATCTCTCACAGTTCTTCACCATTGCCATCGTTGCCTTCCTGGTTTGGCGTGTCGAAAACCTTCAGCAGCTCGACGATAGCGAGGAATGTGCCGACGAAGCCCCCAGTGAGGATCAGCTGGTCGACGACCAACCTGTTTCCGACGACGATCCCGACGCCACTGAGACGGCATCCAAGAACAGTTTCCTCACCTTCACCATCCCCACTAACATCGGTGTGTTGCTCAGCAAACATTGCGAGGGTGCCAAGCTCTATCTCCAGCACGACCTCACACTCGCACAACTCAGCGAACGCATAGGCACTAACCGCACCTACCTGAGTTCCTACTTGGCCCAACAGGGCATCACCTATAACAGCTACATCAACGGCTTGCGCATCGACCATTTCGAGCATCTCTTCCTCAAGGCCGTAGCCAGCGACCATCCCTTCACCGCCAAACAGTTGGCTTACAAGTGCGGCTTCAGCAGCTACAGCACCTTCGCCACCGCCTTCAAGCTGTTCAAAGGACAGTCCGTGACGGCATGGATGAAGGAGAACACCCCGCCGAGGGAGGAGGCGTAAGTGTTTTTACATATTGTAAGAAAAAATTGCCGAAAATCGTGTCTGGCTTTTTGATAGATCTAGGATGATAAGCAGCGAGATGACGGTTGTCAACCCATGAAGTTACGTTTTGATGGTCACGAAGTGCCACATTCATGACCACAAAGTTACGCTTTCGTGACCTCAAAGTTATACTTTCACGATGTGAAAACGGCACTTTCGTGGTGCGAAAATTATCGATTTCAACGGAGTTTTAGCTATATTTGTGGATAAATCGGACAACATTTCCAGATGCCTGAAAGGGTAAAAAATCGTAACGAATTACATATCAACAAGTTGCGCATAACGCCTCATATTTCGCGTATTTGACCCTTGCTGAGCGTTTGGTGGATTTCGCGCGATTCTCAGCAAACGTTTTGTTAGATTTATTCATAATCTTTTTACTGATGGCATTTGATGATGGCAGAATGCTTTATTCACAGAATTTACAAAAATTGTTTCAGCATTTTCAAAATCTATAGGTGACAGGCGTTTGATTGTTGCAAAATTGTGAAAAAAGGAATATCTTTGCAGATAAAAAAGCGAAACTGGACGATATTTGAGAGAAACGATATATGTATTGATATGTACAAAGGTAAAAAGATAATTCAGCCCCCATTTTTACAGGCAGGCGACAAGGTGGCCCTTGTTTCGCCTGCCTATTGGGTGCCACAAGAGGCCTTGCAACAGGCCGCGGAAACGATCAAAGGATGGGGATTGCAACCCGTCATCGGACCACACACCAATAACCTCAACGTGAATGCCTATGCAGGAACGGCCGACGAGCGTGCTGCTGACTTGCGCTGGGCATTGGAAGACGACACTATCAAAGCCGTTTTTTGCTCGCGAGGCGGCTACGGCTCTATCCACCTGCTGAATCGCATCCCCGTGGAATGTTATCAGCAACACCCCAAATGGCTGATAGGTCATGGCGACATCACCATGTTGCTCTATGCCATCGCCTATGCTGGCGTGATGTGCATACACGGACCTATGGCATTCCAGATAGCAGCCAGCCAGGAACCCGCCACTACCATCATCCGTAACATCCTTTTCGGCACGCTGCCACAATACCGCATACCCAGTAGTCCCTATAACCGCTGCGGACATGCCGAGGGCATCCTTGTGGGTGGTAACCTTTCGTGCTATTCTGCAGTAGCAGGAACAAAAATACACTTGGCTACGAAGCACGATATCATCTTGTTTATAGAAGAGATGGAAGAGTCGCTGCACGACATCGACCGATTGTTCTATATGTTGCGTCTGCAGTATGACTTCGAGTGTGTCAAAGGCATCATCTTCGGCTCGTTCACTTCCATCAAGTATGACCTGCAGTATGGCAGCGTAGAGCAGATGCTGATATCCCACCTGCACGACTACGACATCCCCGTCTGCTGCGGATTTCCCGTTGGCAGCGACAGCTGCATCCCTCTGATTGAGGGCGCCCCGTGTTCGCTGGATGTGATGAGCGACCATGTAGAGCTGACGTTCAACATCAAAGGAGGCGTAAAGCCCTATGAGGCAGACATGTCAATCCCCAGGCTCATCAAGGATTAGCCACATAAGAAAAATGGTAACAATACTATGGACAGAAGATTAATCAAGATGGTGAACGAGGCGCGATGGGCTGACGGACAGACGGCAAAAAAACGTCTGGAGGACATCACGTATAATCCTATGCGCAGCCAGGAAGAGTTCGTCATAAGAATGGTACGCGAGAATAGCCGGACGGAATACGGGCTCAGGAACAATTTTAAGAATATCCATACGCTGGAGGATTTTAGGAGCTATATTCCGTTGACGTCGTACGACGACTATGCTGACTACATCGGTCGCATAGCCTATGGCGAAAAGACCATCTTGACAACCTATCTGACAGAGTATCTGACGTCGCAGGACGGCATTCGCACATTTCCACAGTCACGGTGGAGTGTGCAGGCTTTCTACGACTACAGCTTCGCGATGGCTTTCTATATTGCCGGCAACAATAGCTATCTCACTGATGGGGTGATGCTGAATCTGATAGACTGTTCGATGGAGACACTGGAGTCGGGGATGACCAGAGGTACAATGCTGGGCCGTCTGCTGACGAAGCGTGAGGCAGACAACAACCAGTCGTGCATCATCCCGCTGGACTTGACCAGTGCCTCGGAGAAGACGGATATCCGCTACTGTCAAGCGCTATATGCCTTGAGTCACAAAGACTTGTCGCTGGCCATCTGCGAACACTACGACGACATGGTAGAGCTATTGCGCTACATCGAGAAACACTGGCCCTTGCTGGCAGGGGATATCGAAAAAGGCAACACGCTGGTAAGGGCTGATGCAGAGCGTGCTAATGCCATTCGAGAGGTGATGGAGGAGCACCATATCGGCACACAGATAGTAGAACAGCTGTGGCCAGGACTGCATTGCGTCATCGTGAGCGACGTAGACTGTTTGAGTGCAAACTTCACCATGCTGCGCACCTATTGTGGCTCTCAGGTGCACTTTATCTTTGCGGGTATCAGCTCGCCCGAGGGTATCCTCACCACTCCGCTGAACCTCGACGACCCACAGACGGTATTGATTCCTGACGGTATGTTCTACGAATTCAAGCCTAAGGAGAGCCGCAGCTACAGTCATCTGCTGACCCTCGACCAGTTGGAGATAGGGCGTAGTTATGAACTGGTGGTCACTACGCTCTCCGGACTCTATCGTTACAAGACTCGAAAGACTTTCCTCGTCGTGGGACGCTATCACGACACGCCTACCGTGATTGCCGATCAAGGATAATTAGGTGTAAATTTGGCGTTTCGCATCTTTTTTATTAATTTTGCACCCAAAATAAAAGAGAAAGATGTTAGAAGTACGAAATTTACATGCCAAAATCGGAGATAAGGAGATATTAAAAGGTATCGACCTCGTGATCAATGATGGTGAGACACACGCCATCATGGGTCCTAATGGTTCAGGAAAGTCGACGCTGAGCGCTGTGCTGGTGGGCAACCCGCTGTACGAGGTGACAGAGGGCGAGGCTTACTTTAACGGTAAGAACCTGCTGGAGATGAAGCCTGAGGACAGGGCCCACGAGGGCTTGTTCCTGTCGTTCCAGTATCCTGTGGAGATTCCTGGTGTGTCGATGACCAACTTCATGAAGGCGGCCATCAATGAGAAGCGCAAGTATCAGGGTTTGGAGCCGATGAATGCTGCTGAGTTCCTGAAGTTGCAGCGCGAGAAGCGAAAGATTGTGGAGCTCGACTCGAAGCTCGCGAACCGCTCGGTCAACGAGGGTTTCAGCGGTGGTGAGAAGAAGCGCAACGAGATTTTCCAGATGGCGATGTTGGAGCCGAAGCTGAGCATTCTCGACGAGACGGACTCTGGCCTGGATGTCGACGCCATGCGTATCGTGGCCGAGGGTGTCAACAAGTTGCAGACCCCTGAGACGTCGTGCATCGTCATCACGCACTACGACCGTCTGCTGGAGATGATACGTCCGCAGTTTGTGCATGTGCTCTACAAGGGTCGCATTGTGAAGACCGGTGGTCCTGAGCTCGCTGTTCAGATTCAGGAGCATGGCTACGATTGGATTAAGGAAGAAATCGGAGAGGAATAAGCGGGCTGCGCCCTAAATGACAAATGATAATTGATAAATGATAATGGGTAGCGAACAGCAATATATTGATCTCTATAAGCAGTGTCGCGGGATAATCTGTGAGCACAGCAGCGACGTGATGAATGCTGTGCGCGACGAGGCCTTTGAGCGCTTTGTTGCGAGTGGCTTTCCCACCCGTAAGGTCGAGCGCTACAAATACACCGACATGCAGGAGCTCTTTGAGCCCGACTATGGTTTGAACCTGAATCGTCTGCAGATACCCGTAGACCCCTATAATGCGTTCCGTTGCGACGTCCCCAACCTCTCGACGAGTCTCTATTTCGTGGTCAACGACGTTTTTTATAGAGGAGAGAGGAAAGAGGAAAGAGGAGAGAGAATACCTCATACCAATCCAAAGCTTCCTGAGGGCGTCATCATCGGCTCACTGAAAGAACTATCTTCTCACCCTCTCACCTCCTCACCTTCTCACCTCTACAATAATCTGGCTGGCAAGGCCAATGACGCGGTCACCGATTTGAATACCATGCTGGCACAGGACGGCCTGTACGTCTATGTACCCAAGAATGTGAAGGTTGACCGCGCTATTCAGGTGATCAACATTCTGCGTAGTGATGTCGACCTGATGGTCAATCGTCGTGTGCTCATCGTGCTGGAGGAGGGTGCAGAGCTGAAGATGCTGTTCTGCGACCATGCTGCCGACGACCGCCACTTCCTGGCCACACAGGTCATCGAGGCCTATGTGGGTGAGAATGCGTCGCTGGACCTCTACTGTCTGGAAGAGACCCATCATAAGAATGTCCGCGTGAGCAATGTCTATATCGACCAGCAGGCCAACAGCCGGGTAAACCACAACGTCATCACCCTGCACAACGGCATCACCCGCAACAAGCTCGACCTGACGTTTAGCGGAGAGGGTGCCGAGTGCCAGTGTTACGGCTGTGTGATAGCCGACAAGCAGCAGCATGTCGACAACAATACGCTGATAGTGCATAAGGTGCCGCATTGCACCAGCAACGAGCTCTATAAGTATGTGCTCGACGATAAGGCCACAGGTGCTTTTGCCGGTCGTGTGCTGGTAGAGCACGGAGCGCAGAAGACCACGTCGCAGATGACCAATCAGAATCTGACGGCGACGAAGGAAGCCCGCATGTTTACCCAGCCCATGCTCGAGATTTATGCCGACGACGTGAAGTGCGCCCATGGCTCTACGGTGGGACAGCTCAACGATGCGGCGCTGTTCTATATGCGCCAGCGCGGCATCTCGCTGCAGGAGGCCAAGATGCTGTTGCAGAATGCCTTTATCAACGAGGTGATAGACCACATGCAGCTTGAACCGCTGCGCGACCGTTTGCACTATCTGGTAGAGAAGCGTTTCCGTGGGGAACTCAATAAATGCGAAGGTTGCAAGCTCTGTAAATAAACAACAAAAGGGAACCCGCGAAGGTTCCCTTTTTGTCGATGAAATGGGGATTTATTTAACAATTGTCTTTTTACCATTCTGGATGCGCAGACCCTTGGCGTCCTTGCTCATCTTCTGGCCCTGCAGGTTGTAGTAGATGCCGTCGTCAGCCTTCTGCATGTTGACACTCTGGATAGCTGTTACGTCCGACTGTGCCAGATGAACGATATTCAGCTCTTCTGCCGAGGCGTTCTGCTTGTTCCAGGTGAAACCACAACGGGTGGGCAGGAAATGCTGCTCGGTGGTGGTCTTCATCAGAACGGCTTCCAACGGGGTTACGTCCTGCTTGGCGGGAATACCGTAGCGTCCTTCCTTGCCGATGGTTTCCCATCCGCTGCCGAAGGTCACGACATTACCTCTGTTGTCGCTCATGCAAACGGCCTTCAGCTGGTTGTCAATAGCCATCACGTCGCTGTTCTTGACGCGCAGATACTGACTCTTGGGCGAGTAGATCAGATAAGGTACACCAGCCTGAATGCCTTCGTTGGTGCACTCTACGAAATAGAGCTTCACGATGTTGCCCTCCTGCTGGATGCCTGCAAAGCGCTCGACCTTGATGTCGCCCAGCTGCTCGGCAGTCAGCGACATGGGCAGACACAGCGTGTTATAGCCGGCAAACAAGTAGCGGTTCAGCTGAACATTCTGTTCATTGTTCTGCAACATCTCTATGTCGAGTTTCGAGGCGCTGGCATAGATGTTCTTCACTTTGTTTTGTGCAAAAGCCGTAGTGCTGACAGCTGTTGCAACGACCAATGTAAGTAATAACTTTTTCATAGGCAATGAATTTTAAGTGTTTAGTCTGCTGCAAAGATACGAAATAGTTTTTAAATCTACCAAGTTTTCTCATAAATATTTCGTACCTTTGTCGCGTCATTAAAGAATAGAATATGTACGACATTCAAAAAATACGGGCCGATTTTCCCATTTTGCAGCGGGAAGTATATGGCAAGCCATTGGTCTATCTCGACAATGCGGCCACCACGCAAAAGCCCTTGAGCGTGCTCGACGCCATGAGGGACGAGTATCTGAATGTCAATGCCAATGTGCATCGTGGCGTTCACTATCTCAGTCAGCAGGCTACCGACCTGCACGAGGCCGCCCGCGAAAAAGTGCGCCAATTCATCAATGCCCGCAAGACGGAGGAGATTGTGTTTACGCGAGGTACCACAGAGGCCATCAACCTCGTGGCCAGCTCGTTCTGCGAGTCGCAGATGCAGGCTGGCGACGAAGTACTCGTGACGGAGATGGAGCACCATTCGAACATCGTTTCGTGGCAGTTGCAGGCGATGAAACGGGGAATTATTGTCAAACATCTGCCTATCACCGATGACGGCCAGCTTGACCTCTCACTTCTTACCTCTTACCTCTCACCTCGCACAAAGCTCGTCAGCATAGCCCACGTCAGCAATGTGTTGGGAACGGTGAATCCTGTCGAGGAAATCATCCGCATAGCTCACGAACACGGCATCCCCGTTTTGGTCGATGGTGCGCAGAGTGCACCCCACATGAAGATAGACGTTATCTCGATGGATTGTGACTTTTTTGCCTTCAGCGGCCATAAGATGTATGGTCCTACGGGCATCGGCGTGCTCTACGGCAAGGAAGAGTGGTTAGAAAAGTTGCCGCCGTATCAGGGTGGGGGAGAAATGATTGACAAGGTGACGTGGGAGAAGACCACCTTTGAGCGTCTGCCGTTTAAGTTCGAGGCTGGCACACCCGACTATGTGGCCACCCACGGACTGGCAAAAGCGATAGAATATATCGATTCCATCGGCTTCGAGGCCATCCAGCAGCACGAGCAGGAACTCACCCGCTACTGCATGGAGCAGCTGCAGACCATCGATGGAATGACAATTTATGGCCCCGTAGGTGACCTCTCACCTCTCACCTCTCACCTCTCACCTCTAAACAAGGACGCTGTCGTCAGCTTCAACGTGGGCAACATCCATCATTTGGATATGGGCACGCTGCTCGACCGCCTGGGCATTGCCGTACGTACTGGTCACCATTGTGCCCAGCCGTTGATGGACCGTTTGGGCATCAGTGGTACGGTTCGTGCCTCGTTTGCCCTGTATAATACGAAGGAAGAGATTGATACGCTGGTGGCAGGCATCCGCCGCGTCAGCCAGATGTTTTAATAATGTTTGACGGTTCCGTCGTCAAAAAGAAACGATATGAAGATAGGTAACATAGATTTGGGCGAGCGTCCCATCTTCCTCGCACCGATGGAAGACGTGACCGACATCGGCTTCCGCATGCTGTGCAAGCGCTTTGGCGCCTCGATGGTCTATACAGAGTTTGTCTCTGCCGAGGCGTTGGTGCGCGACGTGAAGTCAACTCTTCGCAAGCTGACTATCAGCGACGAAGAGCGCCCTGTAGGCATTCAGATATACGGACGCGACGTAGAGGCAATGGTTGAAGCAGCCAAGATGGTTGAACAGGCCGGCCCAGACCTGATAGATCTGAACTTCGGGTGTCCAGTAAAGAAAGTGGCTGGCAAGGGGGCTGGAGCGGGCATGCTGCAGAACATTCCCAAGATGCTTGAGATTACGCAGAAGGTGGTCGAAGCCGTCCGCCTGCCTGTTACCGTCAAGACTCGCTTGGGGTGGAACCACGAACAGCTCATCATCACCACGCTGGCCGAACAGCTACAGCAGTGTGGTATCCAGGCGCTGACCATTCATGGCCGTACACGCAGTCAGATGTACACAGGCAATGCCGACTGGACGCTCATTGGCGAGGTGAAGCGCAACCCCAACATCCACATTCCCATTATCGGCAATGGCGACATCAAGTCACTCGCTGAGGCCGACGAGGCCTTCGACCGCTATGGCGTCGACGCCGTGATGATTGGCCGTGCCACCTTTGGCCAGCCGTGGCTCTTCAGTCGCCAGAGTCTGACGCTCGACGAGAAGATCGACGTCTTGGAGGAACAGCTGCGCATCAACATCGAACGGTGCGACACAGAGGAGATGCGTAACAGCAAGAAGTCTGCCGAGCTCTGCGGCATCTTGCATACCCGTCGTCACCTCGCCGCCAGCCCCGTCTTCAAGGGCATTCCCAACTTCCGCGAGACCCGTATCGCCATGCTGCGCGCAGAAAAAAAGGATGACCTGTTGGCCATCCTTGAACGTTGTCGCGAACAACTGCGATAACACTTAAATAACTAACACTATTTTATTTATAAATCATCTTAACCATTCTTCCGTCGCTCATCTTCACGATGTTCAGACCACGCTGCATGTGCTGCAGGCGCTTGCCGTCGAGCGAGTAGACTGCCTCCATTGCAGAGGTGCCATTGCTGATGGTCTGAATACCCGTTGCATTGCTGATGGTGACAGCTGCTGACATCTCAGAAAGTGCACCATATTCGTTGACCGCCTGTACGCTAACAACATCATCTTTTTTCAGACCTATGATTTTAGTGTCAGTCGGGAAGGCGATAGCCTTACCATTGACAGTGACTACATAGCAGATGGCATACGGAACAGCATCCCATGTAACACCACCATTGATAGCTGTCAGTACGGGTGTTGCTGTCTTCTCCACGATAGGCAACGGGTTCCACACACCCGTTTCTGCATTACCGGTGCCGTCACCTGCCATCACGTTGGCTAGCGTATACTGGGCGGCTTCTTCGTCTGTGAGTGCGTTCTTGGCCTTACCAGTCACCTTCTGATCATTTGCATCCAAGTACCAATAGTCCTCAATAGAGTTGTTGCTCATCTTATTGCCGTTCTTGTCCCAGATGTCGTAGACAGCCCACAAAGCAGGAATACCGCCCATGGTCTCATACCAGTATCCTTCGTAGGCACCCACCTCCATCTGTGTGTGCAGGAAGACGGTTTTAGGATTCTCGTGCCAGGGACGGCCTAAGTAAACCTTGCCTTCTTCAGGTGTGAAGTATGTTGAGGTGATGATATTATTGTTGAATACATATCCCCAGCGGGTATTGGCAGGATGGCTTGGAGCGACAATATAGCCACCAGTCTTGCGGTTGATGTTCTGAATACAGCTTTCAAAGAATACGTCACATCCGTTACCATAGATATAGTCTACACCACCCTCAAGGGTAGAATTCTGCCAATACTGTCGGTTGTATACATCACCTCCAGCGTAGTAGGTATCTTGATAAGAACGTACATTGACATTGTTGAATACTGCGCGGTCTGCTGAGATGTTCATACAGAGCGCCTGCGGACCTTCCCATTTCTGCTTAGTCCAGTTCTCGTTGTCTACGGTAATGTTCTCCATATAGAAATCCTTACCACCGGCTTGCACTTCCAATGTAGCACCAGCACTGACGTGGTACCATACACGGGTACGATCCTGTTTGGCACCACCATCGAGGCGATCACCTGCAATGGTTACCTTGTCAACTGCCTGACCGATGAGGTGGATGTTTGGCTTGTTGACATAAACCAGTCGGCAGTCGTCATATTGGTTTTTCTTGCTGGGCACATCATTGATAGTAGTATTGTCTTTGTCATCAGCAGGATTGGCATAGCGATAGCCGCGCATGCCGACGTCAAAAGTTTCGTTAGGATCGTTATAATAACCTTCCTTAATATAGATAAGGTATGGCTTGCTGTTGGTCGATGGAGCATCATTGATGGCATCCTGAATCTTCTTGTACTGAGCAGGCATGTCGGCAGTAGCATCAATCTTGGCAACCTCCAGCGACTGGTCTACGATGGCGTCGAAGGTACGTGCCGTAGGTTGCTGACGCTCCATGACGGTAAACGACAGCTGTACGGCAGCGGCTTTGTTACCTGAATTATCCTGTACGTATCCGGCAGGCATCAAGAAGGTGTACTGCTGTCCGTAGGTGAGGTTAAAGTATTCGAAGCTGACTGAGCGGCTATTCCATTGTGGCGTCAACTCATTTCCGTTCAATGTGGCGCTACCAGCATTCTCAACAGCCTTGATACGCTCGTTGAACGAGATGGTAATCTTTCCTGTTGCACTCACGCCTGTAGCTTGGTCGGCAGGCAGCATGCTGCTCACGACGGGAGCCTCGGTGTCTTCCTCCACCTCGGCAGTCCCCAGGATATAGACGTTGCCTACGCCAGTCTCAGAGTGGTCAGTATAGTCCAGACCACAGAATGTTCCTTTGTCGAACTTGTAGCTGCTATTAAAGACCTCGTCACCAATACCCGTAATGCGGATATAAATAAGCTCCTTGTCCATGGCATCAGCAGGCAGGTCAAACTCATAATCCTTGATTGTACTGCTTTCAGCTGCTGTGAAACTAAGCGTTGCGCCAGGAATGTCAGTAAACGTGGTGCCGTCAGTAGAAATCATGGCCTTATAAGACAAGGTAGCACCATTCTTGGCAGCCATCTGTCCAGAGAACTTGGCTGAGGTGAACTTCTTGGTAGAGAACTGATACTGCCAGGCTATTTCGCGTGTGTTGTAACCATTCTGGAACACACCGCCTAATCCTGTTACCACAGCGGTAGGACGATTGCGAACTACAGGGGTTCCCGTGCTTTGCGTATATACAGTATTGCCATCAGAAACCTTCACCACAAAGACCTTTGCGTTGCGTTCAATATCCCACGTAATGTCTGCTGCAAAACCTGAACCGTCTCTGTCATACACATCGCCAACTTTACTGTCATCGAAGACGGCGATGAAGTCCTGCACTTCGTAGTGGGCAGTAATGGTCATATTATCAGCTACTGTGATGGTACGGGGATTGGCCGTCGTATGGTCTTCCCAGTTCATAAACTTCAGAATCTTCGAGGTGTTGGCAGTGGCTACAACCTCTTCGCCTTCCTCGTACATATTATTATGCTCATTGGGGGTGAGGGTAATAGAGCCAATAGACATGTCGGCATCGGTGCTCACCTTGGTGTTAATAGTATAGGTGGGAACCTGCTCGAAGACAGCCGTTACCTGCTTGTCGGCATCCATCGTCACCTTGTACTGGGCATCTGTGCTGACAGTGGTGCCGTCCATCTGCCACTCCTTGAACTTGTAGCCGAAGTTGCGAACGGTGGTCAGCGTGACCTCTGTTCCTTCCTTATACGAAGCACTCTCAGGATTGGTCAGTATGCGGCCGGCTTCGGCAGGCAATACGCTGGTGGTCAGCGCATACTTTGTTGTGGGCACGTCCTGTGTCAGCGTGGCTGTGATGTTGAAGTCCTTCAGCGCATAGTAGGTAGCGCTGGACCCCGAAAACCAGGGCATGAGAAAGTAAACCTCGCCAGTAAGTTCCTGCAAGGCTTTGATGTTGGTAGCGTCCAGCGTATACTGACAGGTAGCACCACCATTCTCTACATTGGCAGCGTGGTTCTCCGACTCGTAGATATTGGCTCCATCGAGACTGGCCTTGACCACAAACTTGGAGGTCAGCGTGTTCTTTACGCCATATACGTCAGAACACATCTGCGACACACTCATAAAATAGCCATCGGGGATGGTCACCTTAAAGCCCCAGTAGAAGCCATCAACAAAAGCGTTTTGGACGGCAGCACTATTGTGAAGGTTACGAATGGTGGTACCACCAGTGTATGTAGGTGTAGCAGCACCATGTTTCAGAGTCTGTCCTGTTTTGGTTGACGAGAATGTCGTCGAGCATTGTTCAAAGGTGACTCCTGTCGGTGCGGTACCCATCACCTTCTCCAATCCGTCTTCAAAGACATTTTCAGACTTGAACTCACGTCCAATACCAAAGGTGGTGGCGTCAGAAGTCTTATTGGCCATGATGCCGTGGATGGTCATTTCTGCCAGACCGATATACTTTCCTGAGGCGGCAGCGGCAGCTTTCCAAGGATAGATGCGGATATAGATAGTTTCACCTTCTTCTATGGTTTTCATGACGTCTTTGGAAACAGGGATGATACTGTTTCCCGTCATGTTGGTGTATTCTGCGATGAGCGTTGCCTCCGAGAAACTGGAGTTGGTTGCATAGTAGGCGTGTATGCCGAAGTCGCTGGCATAGAGACCTGCTATGTTAAACGAGATTTTATCCATATAGAATGTCTTGCCGGCCGGGATGGTGGCCTTGAACTCCACATAGCGTGTCGAGACCTCGTCAATCTCGCCACCGGGCCAGGCAGTACCTGTAGGCATCAGTCGCTGCATCTTGATGTCGCCAACATCGGCATAGTTCTTGATTTCCATGCCTGTCAACGTCTCGTCGAAAGCGGTGAAAAGGGCATTTTCTGTTGCTGAGATACCAGCCGTCAATGGCCATACCAGTGAGGTTTCGGTACCTGTCGTCACGCTTAATCCGTTGACTGACACATCCACCGTTTTTGTGTTGGTTCCGTCAGTCACCGTAATGGAACACTTCTGCTCGCCTACGGTAGCTATCTTCTTGCGTACATAAATGGTAGAAATCAGTGTAGCACCACTATAGCTGAACGTTGCTGAACCAGCAAAAGCATTGCCGTCGGCAGACACCTCGAAGTCGTTGTCGGCACTGACGGTAACAGTACCTGTAGAGGGTGTGAGTCCGAAGGCTGAGATGTTTACCTCACCTTTAGCATAGGTGCCGATATAGGCATCACCCAGATGAAGGGCCTTAGGCGTGAAGCTGATTTCGTTTTCGATGACTACGGCAGCAGCCAGTTCCTGCAGGACGGCTTTCTTGGCAGCGTTCGTTTCTGTCTCTGCCTGGTCTTTCACCATTTGGGCAAACTTGCGGGCAATGAGCGTAGCACCGATCAGTGCTGGATGGGTGGCATCATCTTTACAGAAGAACTGGCGCTTGGTCAAGTCAGCGCCTACACAGTATTCTTCTCCCAGGTTTTCCAACAGTTCCTTGGTTCCCTCTGTCAGATTGACGAAGGGGACGTCATCATATTCTGAAGCCACCTGAGCCATCTGGTAGGTATAGTCCATCGTGTGGTCGTCAGTGGCCAACTTGGCATTTTCTATATACGTATTATGTTCTTTATCAATGTAGTTGTATTTCTGCCACAGGTTGTGCTGACCGGCGGCATTGATGTTCTTATTACCGTTATCCTTGAAATAGCCGCGACAGATGGCACCCACCAAAATAGGCTTGACACCCATAGCCTTGGCCTCATTGATGTACTTACGCAGGTACTCTTTATAAGTACCCCAAGGGGTTGTACCACGATAGTCGGTATTGGCGGCCTTATCTGTTTCCCCCTTTGCGGTGTAGTAAGCCTTCACCTCGTCACCATCAGAACCATTGGTCTTCTCATCGTTGTGGGCAAACTGGATGATGAGCAGGTCACCCGACTGCATTTGGTCGCTACCGCCAGTCTTCAACGAATTCCAGTAGGGCGCTTCTTGATAATAGGATTTACTGGAAGCACCAGACTTACCACGGTTGTTAACGGTGAACTGCGACGCATCGATAAACTGCTGTAGCATCTGCGTCCATCCACGCTTGTCGGTTGAGCCGTCAGTGGCACGCTGTTCTTGCGTCGAGTCACCGATGGTATGTACCTTCTTGGTTGCTGCCTGCAGGTTGCCGAGCGTGAGTACTGCGGCAACGGCGAGCATCAGTCGAAAAAGCTTTTGTTTCATTTTTTTTGTTTGTTAGTGTTTTAGTGAGTTTGTTTAAAAAATCGTGCTGCAAAGGTACGCCATATTAATAATAATGTAGGGGTAACTTTGCATCAAAGGGGTATGAAAAATGCGTCAAAAAGGGCAATTTCTAAACTCACTCGGAGATTTTCCCGTGCTTTGCTTAAAACTGCGGCTGAAGTATTTGGGGTCGGTGAATCCGCAGGCGTAGGCCACCTCGCTGACGTTCTTGTCCGTCTCGCGGAGCAGCTGGCAGGCACGTTTGATGCGGGCCTCTTTCATCAGGTCCTGAGGGGTGATGCCCATGGTTTGCTTCAGCTTGCGTTGTAGTCCGCTGCGACTGACGGCAGCAGCCTGAGCCATGTCGCCCACACCGGCGTCGCTATTGCCGATATTCTCCTCGACAAACTGCATCACGCGTTCCATCATCGGATCGAGCTCTTTCTCACCTCTTTCCTCTTTCCTCTCTCCTCTATTATCTATCAGCGCCAGATACTTCTCCAGCGTCTCGCGCTGTTGACGCTTGATGCGGCGTATATATAATAAAGTACACGCGACGGCTGTCAGCGCTCCTACGATGAGCACGACGATGAGCAGCTGGCCGTACCACGCCTCCCAGAACGTCGGCTCGACGATGATGGTCAGCCGTCGCTCGTTTTGTTGCCATTCGCCGTCGGCATTCGTCGAGCGAATCTCCAGCAGGTATTCGCCAGGCTCCATGTCGAGCAGGGTGGTAGAACGGTTATGTCCGATATAGGTCCATTCGTCGTTGCCCGACAGGCGGAAGGCATAGCTGATGCGGTCAGGGGCGCTGAAGTCGAGGGCGGCAAAGTGGATGGTGATGCTCCTTTCTCGCGGCAGTAGTGTCAGCGTGTCCAGACTCTCAGCACCATAGCACCCTCTCACCTTCTCACTTTCTCCCCCTCTCACCTCTAAATACGTCAGCACCACTTTGGGCGTGAGTGCCTGTCGTGACAGCTGCTCCATGGTAGTCATAAAGGCACCGTCCATCAGCCCAAACAGCCAGCGGCCGTCTGTCAGTCTCAACGGATGGGCCTCGCTGAAGCGGTAGTCGGCATTCAGATAGCGGGCGTCGAGCACACGGCCCAGCATGCTGCTGTCGGTCAGTGTGATGAGGTGACTGCCTACGGCCATGAGTCCACCTTCAGGGGTGGCGGTCAGCGACTGCACGATGTCGTTGGGCTGTACGTGGAACTGTCGCCTCAGATGGCGGAATGTCAGCGAGGGTGCCAGCAGGTTGCGATCTTCTATCATGTTGATGCCGCCACTCTCGGTGCCTATGAAGTAGCGTCCCTGTTGGTCTTGTGCGACATCCATCGCGGCACTACAGCTCAGGCTTTCCTGGCGGTCGGGCTCACGCTGATGCCGTTGGAATCGCATGTTTTCAGCGTTATTCTCCAGCTTGGCTGCCAGCAGGCCGTCGCCAGTCGCTACCAACAGGATGTCGTCGTGGGTCAGAAACAGGTAGCGGGCGCGCTGGCCATACGCCTTCGGATAGTGGCGTGGGGTAGTGAAGTGGGGTTTTTCTGCTTGTGGTGCGGTGGTATAGCTGATGCCGCCACCCAGCGTGGCCACCCAGAGGCGTCCCCAGCGGTCTTCCGCAAGGTGGTAGACATCCCGATGGGGAATGTCGCTGAAATGGGCTATTTTGTATGTTTTATCTCCGTTGGGTCGTAGGCGGAAGAGTCCGTCGGGCTTGGTGCCCAGCCACAGCGTTCCGTCTGCGCTTTCATACATGCAGTAGACAGCTGCGCCAAAAGTGGTATATCCTTGGTGCAGATGTCCGTCGGCACCCAGGTAGCCCACGAGCCTGTCGTCCCGACTGTCGTAGACGCGCACGGTCCTGTCGCTCTTGTTGCAGACAAAGTAGTGGCCCTTACTGTCGGCAAACAGGCACTTCACCTCGCCTTGGGGCTCTATGGCCAGCCGTCGCGTGGGTTGCTGGTTGGTAGAAAAGCGATAAATGTTGCCATAGTCTATGGCCCAGAGGTTGCCTTGGTTGTCGGGTGCAGCAAACGTCAGCGTATGGAATGGCTGTGTTAGGGGATAGTCCACTTCCTGTCCTGAGTGCTCACGATAGGTCAGGTGGCCGTCGCCATATAGCGTCCATGCTATCTGCTGGCCGTCTGTCCACGTTATTCCTTTGCCTTTCATCAGCGAACGGCTCTGGCGGTACTGCTGCCGATAGGCCGACGCGTGCTGTCGCTCGTCGGCGTTCAGGTCGCGGAAACGATAGTCGCTCAGGTCGAACAGGTAGTAGTCCTCGTCTACTTGACACAGGATGCGCCCCTTCGGCAACAGGTTGATGTTGCGTATGCGGTCGGTCGTCATGTGACAGCCGTCGCCCACCTGTGGCTTAAAGGTCTGAAAGTCATAGCCGTCGTAGCGGCACAGGCCGTTCCACGTGGCAAACCACATAAAGCCCTGCTCGTCCTGCAGCAGCTGAGTGATATGTGCCGACGACACGCCGTCGGCCTCGTCGTATTTCGTCACGTCACACACAGGCTGTGCCCACAGCGTCACTGCTGCCAGCCAGCCCACGATGGTTGCCACCTGCCTCTTCATCTATCCGTTTCGCTTGTTCTTATAGATGACCACTCCCAGTATCACCAGCAGTGCCACCGCTGCAATATGCATCCAGTCCATACCTCTTTCCGTTTTGTTTTAGCGTTCTGTCTGCAAAGATACAACTTTTTCTTGTACTTTATTTGTTTATTCGAAAAAAATCCATTTTTGTAAACGAGATATACAAAAGCTGATGATGAAGTTAGAGCAGATATTCGGAATTATAGCCAATGAAGGCTTTACCTACTATTTCATTGCCCGCTTCCTGCCTGGCCAGAACACCATCCACCACACCCCGCGAGTGGCGCCTGATAGACAAGGGGGAGTAGGAAAAGCCCCATGCGGATCATGGACTATCCCGATTTGACCAGGAAATAAAAATATCCCTCCCTTCCTCCCGTCACCCTGTCTTCTTGTCTCCCTGTCTCCTCAAACAGGCGAAACTTGCATATTTTACAGAAAAGTTGTAACTTTGCAGCATGAGAAAGAGAAAGTGGCTGATGCTGGTGCCTGTTGTCGTGGCGACAACGGTGATGGCCGTTGTGGGCGCCAGCGTCTATATGCTGGACTATTCGTTGGCACCTGATCCGAACCGGAGGGACGTGGATTCGTGCTACCAGCAGCTGCTGGCGGAGTATCCGGAATGTGGGGAGTGGATGGACAGCCTGCGAGGCATCAATGCCTTGCGCGACACGTTTGTGGTGATGGCAACGGGCGAGCGGCACCACGCGCTGTATATCGACAAAGGCGTGGGGAAGACGGCCGTGGTGCTGCATGGCTGGCGCGACTGTGCTATCAAGTTCCTATGGCTGGCACGCATCTATGAGCGCGCGCTGGGCTATAACGTCGTGATGCCTGAGCTGCACGCGTGTGGCGAGAGTGAGGGCGACGTCATCCAGATGGGGTGGAAGGACCGCCGTGACGTCATGGAATGGATGAAGGTGTTCCGGGCAGACACGATGGTGGTGCATGGCGTCTCTATGGGTGCCGCCACGACGATGATGCTGTCGGGCGAGACGATGCCTGAGGGCATCAAGGACCTGCGGTTCGTGGCGGACTGCGGATATACCAGCGTATGGGACGAGTTTGCCATGCAGCTGAAAGCACAGTTCGGCCTGCCCGCCTTCCCGCTGATGTACACTACGAGTCTGTTATGCCGCCTTCGCTATGGCTGGCGATTTGACGAAGCGTCTGCCATAGCGCAGGTCAGGAAATGTCGTTACCCCATGCTTTTCATCCATGGCGACAACGACACCTTTGTCCCTACGCGGATGGTCTATCCGCTCTATGCGGCCAAAGTTGGTGCGAAGCAGCTGTGGATCTCCAAGGGTGCCGAACATGCGCAGGCCTATCAGGCACATAAGGAGGAATACATCCGACAGCTTCGCCAGTTCTCCCTGGTGTCGTGTGCCCAGCGGCAGGAGGTGAGGGTAGAGGAGGGCGTAGAGCGTCCTGCCCCCATCGAGGGGGAGATAGTGCTGGAGAAGAAGACATATACAGTGTCGTACAATCAGGAGACCCGCTGTCCGAACTGGGTGGCGTGGAAGCTGACGGCAGAACATACCGACGGACCGTATAAAAGGGTGAACTTCTACGAGGAGGACGACGTGCCGGAGCCGAGGGCAACGTTGCGCGACTATAAGGGCAGCGGGTGGTCGCGTGGTCACATGTGTCCAGCCGGCGACAACAAATGGGACAGCGAGGCGATGGCCGAGTCGTTCAGCCTGGTGAACGTCTGTCCGCAGAATGCCCGTCTGAACAGCGGCGTGTGGAACAGCATAGAGATGGACTGTCGTAAGTGGGCCAGAAAGTATGGCGAGGTATATGTAGTCTGTGGTCCTGTCTATCTGAACAAGGCACACGAGGCGATTGGCCCGAACGAGGTGGTAGTGCCCGAGGCGTTCTTTAAGGTCGTGCTCTGCCTGAAGGGCAAACCCAAGGCCATCGGTGTCGTAGTAAAGAATACGGAGGGAGCGAAGAAGAAAGATCTGTACTACAACACGATAGACCAGGTAGAGCGTATCACTGGCTACGACTTCTTCCCCTCGCTGCCCGACGACATCGAGAAAAAGGTGGAGGCCAGGGCGAATATAAGAGAGTGGAGGTGAGAGAAGAAATAGACATTAGTACGTCTTGCAAATCCACATTTCCAGGAATTTATCAGCAACGCTATATACCTTTGTACGTTCCGCATTAGTGTATGTCAGAAGTTGTTTTTTCAGCAGGGCACCAATGGCATACTGCACGGAACTGGGTGATTTCAGCGCATGCTGTTTCACAAAGGCAACAGAGGTGACACCGCTGGCTTTGCCTTCTTTGGCAATGGCAATCAGCGTTTCTTTCTGCTGGTAATTGAGCTGGTTCATCACTGAGGCAAATGAACGGCCTTTCTCCTCCAGGATGTCACCAAGTATCTTGTAAATGTCGGATTCATCAATGGCCTTATCGGGGGCTATATAGGCGAATGCGTTGTGGAGCACATTGTGAACGTAGTAGGTATGTCCTTCGAAAAGGTCGTAGGCAAGAGCTGCAGCTTCGGGCGAAATATTTCGGTTGGCATTAGTGAACTGTTCTTCTGTAAAACTCGTATAGACATTCTTGGAGATGCTGTCCAGATATATCTGCTCTGCGCTGTTGTAAAAAGGTTGGGCTGCAGAGTTGAACATATTCTCAAGAACATGCCGATTACTGCCAGCATAAATGAACAGGCAGTTGTTCAACTTCTGAATATGGGTGCGAAGCAGGGCCTCTACGTTTTTCTCAGGATAATTCGCTATCTGCTGGAATTCATCTATGGCAAAGATACAAGGCTTGTCGGCCTGCTCCAAATAGCTGAAAATCTCTTCCAGCGTCAACTCAGGCGCGTGGATATCGCCCAGTTTGATATTGAAAGTCGGTGTATTAGATACCGGATCATAGCCGAAACTCCCCGCCAAGGAATGAAGTCCTGCCAGAAATTTGTCCAACACACTCTTTCCTTTGGGTACCAATACCGAGTAAATCTCCTTACTCAGAAACAACACAAGCTCGTGTAGGCTGGTTGTTGCGTAGATATCCGAATAGAAGGTAAAGTAGTTTTCTTTGATAGACGGCTGCTCGAAAACATGGCGTATCAATTGCGTCTTGCCCATTCTTCGGGGCGAGGTGAGCAGAATGTGCGCCTTGTTTCCAAGTGTGCGCATAATCCACTGTGTTTCTTTCTCCCTGTCGCAGAAATAGGGCTCAGGGATAATACCGGTGATATAAAACGGATTCTCCATAATACTGCTTTTGGGTGCAAAACTGCGGTTAAGCGAGGGCAATGATGCTGGCATCAATGCCGAGCGTGAGCAGTCTCGCAGCCTTTCGGCTGCAAAGGTAAGCAAAAAAAATCAATTATACAAATTCTATAATAGAAATTCTATAAAAGAAACACGAACGACCATATGTCAGGTCGAAGAACGAGTACCCCTTTTATCCGTTTCGCTTGTTCTTATAGATGACGACCCCAACCTCTTAACACTATTTCACAAGCCTTGCGGATTCTGTTTTTTGAATTTTCTTAGTCAAAAACTTGCTTTGTTACGAAAAACTTCCTATCTTTGCAAACGTAATAAAGTGAAATGACATGTTAGTCCTTCAAGATTGCATCAATAAACTTGCCGACTTCAAGGCTGCATTCAGCCAGAAGTATGGCATCATAAAGCTCGGTATTTTTGGTTCTGTCGCAAGGAGTGATAATACTGAGAATAGTGATATTGATATTGTTGTAGAGGTGCAGAAGCCTTCTCTGAAATTGATGTACGAATTGAAGGAAGCATTGAAAGCCTTGTTTGCTTGCGAGGTCGATCTTGTTAGGTTCAGAGACTCCCTCCGCCCCTTGTTTAAGTCAAACATTCTAAGAGATGTCATCTATGTCTGACAACCAATTTACCATACGCGACAGACTCGATTCCATTTTGGAGTCTATTAATCTCATTCAAGAGTGGAGTAAAGACCGTAGGACAGCCCATGATTTTATGCTTTCTCCAACCACCATAAATGATGATCTTCCACCACTTAAATTAGCTATAAAAGGACTACTTGAGTCGTACTAAGCAATCTTAGAGAATCACGGGATAGTCCCTTGCCATTCAGGCATTCAGATAAAAATTGGATTCTGTCGGACGATTGCGATGAATAGGACCTTCCACATTGCATTGCCACACTCATACCCTTAGATTTCACAAGCCTTCTCACACACTTTAGGTTTCACAAGGCTTGTGAAACTTTTTCTTTGAAATTTCTTGAAGAAAAACTTGCTTTGTTGAAAAATAATACTTATCTTTGCAGCATCGCTTGTTAGCCTAGCAATGGGTAAGCGGGCGGTCTTATATATGAGAAAGACGTTTTCGAACGTCTGTCGTTGTGAGCCTTGAACTTCGCAAACTCAACAACCACAGCAGACAGATGACAACGAGGCGTCTACGTGGTACGTTTCTATATACCTTAATATATATAGTTCGTGCTGGCGTGGGCTAACTGGCGTTGTCTATCCTGTGTGGTGAGGCAATGCGAAGGCCCAAGGCTCCAGGATGGGCAGAAGAACAGACACCTACGCCTTTTTTCGTATCATAAGCGAAACCTAAAATTATAAATTAGCCTGCTCGAGGTGTCAAAGGCATATAAGTCATGATATGCTTTTTTGCAGATGTTATCAGATCTGAAACCTACAAAGGAGTTTGTATAGATTAATATGGTAAATATAGGCCAAAATATCAAAGAAGAGTTACAGCATCAAGAGCGAACGGTAAGTTGGTTAGCTCGTAAGTTGAATTGTACTCGTGCTGTTGTTTATCGCATATTTGACAAGAACAGCCTTGATACGGCTCTCCTTTTAAATATCTCACAAATTCTCCATCGTGATTTTTTTCGTGAATTATCGGAAGAAGCAAGAATGGACATATACGAAAAATGATACAAAAGTGTATCAATTGTGATGCATGCTGTTGTAAATATTTTGCTATAGAATGTTTAACTTTGCAAAACCGTAAAACTATTAAATACTCGATTTAATAGGGGGTATTGTTGGTAAATATTGCACAAGTATTAACCTTCTGCATATGAATTGACAAAGTTCCATACACCCATTATTTCGAAAAAAACGTACTATTAACCCGTCTGTTTGGAACTGCAGACATGAGGAGAACATATGAAATTAAAATCTATTCTAAGTTTGGCAATTATTCTTTTTTCTTTTACTTGTAACATGCAAGGACAAGAATTAAAACTCCATGTTGACGAGAAAGGAAAGGTTGGATTTGCTGATAAAAATGGGAATGTTGTAATTAAGTGCCAATACGAAAGTGCTCAACCCTTTGTGGATGGGACGGCTATCGTTACACTATCTGGTAAATATGGTATTATTGATGCTACAGGAAATGTTTTACTTCCTACAAAATATTCTCAAATAAGTTCATGGAATAAGGATCTATATCTAATAAAAGACGGTAAAAAAATGGGACTTGCCACACGTAAAGGTAATGTCGTATTAGCTACAAATTATTCCTTTATTTCGAAGCCCAATATCTATGGGAAGGCATTAATCGCCCAGGGAGGAAAAGCAACTTCAAATGAGAATAAGACCTATATGGCCAACGCAAAATATGGCATCATAGACAGCAAAGGTAATATTTTGATTACTCCCAAATACAAAGGACTATATGAATTTTCATTTGACGGAAAAAATAATTTCCCGTATTATGAAGGAAAGCGCCTCGAATATAAATACCATTATACTGTTGACACGCTATCAACAGATTGTTCCTTCCTTGGATTTAGCAATAATGGCTTTTACATTTACAAAGCTGGTATAATGGATGGCAGCGGTAAGGAAATTCTGAAAGCAGGGTTATATGATCTTGTTATGCGGCCTCAGAGTGGTATGGTAAGATATTATATTGCCAAGAAAAAACAAACCATTTGTGGATATCATGATCTTTCAACAGGAAAAGCCCTTCAAGCTGCTACGTTCGAAAGCCCGATGGATGCTATTCAATATTGGACTCATGGTGATTTTATTGGAGATATTGCCCCTGTTAATGGGTCTTCATGGTCAATAATTGATAAGCAGGGCACGTCTCTCCGCACAGGATATACATCCTTAATGCATAGTCCAGTATTGGGATTGTGGGCCGCCAAGAAATCCTCTGGTGAATGTGATGTCTTTGACGAAACAAATCACGATATTTCAGCATTGTCAGGCTTTAGTGAAATAGGTTTCCCTGTAAACAATGGCGATAAAGAAGTCTTTGCTGTTAAGAAGGGAGATAAGTATGGTTGTATCAATCGCACAGGTGATGTCGTTGTTCCTTTCGAATATGAAGATATACGAGCCAACTCGTTTGATTATATTTCAGCTAAGAAAAATGGCAAATGGGGTTTGCTGTCAGCCGATAACAACTGCATTATACCTTTTGAATACGCAGATCTTATTTCTCCATCAGAGCGAAACACAAAGCATGTGTGGGTAGAAAAGCCAGATTCTTTATTCTATCATCTTAATTTGGATACGAAGAAGTTGGCTTCTAAGGGATATAAGGCTGTTTCAAATTTCGAAAATGGAATAGCAAATGTTATTCCTTTGGGAATGAAGGTAGAGGATACACCCGTGAATCGTGCGCAAATGTTTGCTCCTAACACGCCAAAGGCAAATATTGATTCTTTAGATATAACCAAATGTGATGACTGTTTCTTCTACCTTCTAAATGCGGAAGATGCTTTGATAATAGATTTACCTGTAACCTCTTTATATAAAGAGGCTGTTATTGGGAAAATAAGTCGGTATGGCAGGCGTCCTTTAAGTGAGATGGAAAAAAAGAGTATTCTTTTAGAGGTCACTCGTGAAAATAGATCTTATGACTTAAAATCCACGTTGACTGAGAGCGAATGGAATTACTAATTAAAAAGACAAAATAATTATGAAAACAAGATATATTATCACCAGTTTGATTGCCATTTTTGCAACTAATTCAATGGCTCAGGAGCCTGTCTCTGATTATCGCCGTAGCTCTATATATTCTGTCTTGGTAAATCATACAGACCAAAAGTTCGCAGGTGAAATAAAGGAGGCATTTTTGCAAATACCCGTTCCTGATAAATTTAACGATCACAATTTGAGTGTGAAAGTTTTGAATATGGAAAAAAAGTTGTCTGGAGCAAATAGCGAAAAGGAAAATCCTGTTATTACGGAATTCCTGCAGAACAATAAAGTTGCTAGCCGTCTGGTTGGTCGTTGGTTTAATCGCGACTTTTTCACGGGAGAATGCAATATGGAATTAGTTAAGGAGAGAGGACTGTATAATGCTACAGAATTTGATAAACAGTTAGCAACTCGCTCTGCTCGAGGAATGGCTATGTTGCAGGATGCTGGTGAAGACCTGATAGGTAATACCTTCGTATTAGTCAATGACATCCGCTATGTTGATAAAAACAAAGGAGCTAAAACAGCAAGTTCTATTCTAAAGATTTTAGGTAGCGTTGCTGCTGCTTATACGGGTTCGAATATTGATGATTTGACAGATAACCTTGGGAATATGGTGGAAACCATAAAGGGCTTTAAAGTTAAGATAAATACATTCCTGTATAAACTAGATTGGTCAGAGGAAGATGCCGCAAGATTCTATCAAGATTATTATGCTGCAAAACCAGATGCACAAAAGGTTGCAAATTTTAATGCAGCTCGTAATAACTATAAACTGAAATATGTTGGAAAAGTGGAAAGTAGTGGGGGAACGACGTCATTTATGGGTATTAACGAAGATGAGCCGATTGTAATGGTGCGTAAAGCTTGTCAACGCGCAATAGATGAAAACGTTGTGGATCTTCAGCGAAATTATGAAGAATTCCGCACTAAGACTCCATTGGTCTCGGTAGAACCACTTACTGCCTTTGTCGGCATGAAAGAAGGTGTTTCTGCAAAAAGTAAATTTGAGGTTTTAGAAGTTGTTGAACTTGAAAACGGGAAACATAAATATAACCGAGTAGGCGTAATAGAACCTATTGCCAATAGAATATGGGATAATAGGTTTATGGCTGAGGAAGAAGGTGCCGCTGGAGCTACTCTAGGCTGTACAACATTCCGTAAAGTAAGTGGAAAAGATTTCGCAAAAGGTATGTTAATACGTGAAATGTCTAATTAATAATAGATAAACGATAAAGCTATGAAGAAATTTTTGAATCTAATGTTTTTGCTCTTTGTAGTTCTTGGAGCAGTAGCAAAGAGTGATAAAATGCCTCAGTATGATATAACTGGGGCTGGTTCTGGGACCGAAGGAACTGTTTTAGTAAAGGTTTATGTATATTCAAAGAGTGTTAGTGAAAATGACTTGAAACGTGCAGCAGTGCATGGTATAGTCTTCCGAGGTTGTTCAGGTAATGCCAGTGGAGCACGTCAGCCTGCAATGGCTTCTCCTACAGCAGAATCTGATAATGCGAGTTTTTGTGAAGAATTTTTTGCGTCTAATGGTCAATGTATTAATTTCGCATCGATAGTTGCAGGATCATATGATCGCGTAAAGACAAAAAAAGGCTATAAGTCTGGCGCAATTCTTCAAGTGGACAAGGCTTCTCTTCGAAAAGAATTAGAAAAAGCAGGAGTTGTCCGTTCCCTTTCTTCAGGTTTTTAATTTTTAATGATTGAAAGATGAAGAAATTATTATTATCATTGATAGTATTTGGCGCAGCGATATCTGTTAGTGCGCAATACCGTAATGTCAAGCTTCCAGACAAGCCAGAACAGACTGACTATATCAATTATGAAAGGGAAAATGCCGGATTCTGGTATGCAATTGAAGCAGAAGGAGGAAGCAGTATAATGGCACAGCATACCAACATGCAATATGTCAATTTATCATTTGTTGGTGGCTATCGCTTCAGTGAATACCTGCGCTTAGGTGCAGGTGTTGGAGGAAGAATGTATGTGACCAATGCAAGTGTAAGAGATACCGACAACAAGTATGGTGTTCCTATTTTCGCAAACGCACGAGGTAATCTCATATCTGCTTATGATCGCGATGGTGTGCCTTTCTGGTCGCTAAATATTGGTGGTATTACCAATGAAGGCGTATTCGTTAGTCCTTCAGTAGGTTATAGCTTTGGGGGGCTTCGTAATAACTTCCTGATTAGTTTGAGTTATACAATTACATCTTTTACGGACTATACCAAAACCAAACAGGCGTATAGTTATGTGGGATTAAAACTTGGTTATGAATTCTAATATTGTTAGGTATAATGAAAAGACTATTTTTAGTATTGTTTGCAGTTTTTATGCTGACAAGTGCGGAAGCACAAAAACAACCAGTATATGCACGTTCATCTATTAGATGTATGGGGGTAGAACTTGATGGTTCACAAACACTTCGTGTACAAGGCTATGGTCGTAATCGTTCTGATGCCAAAGAACAGGCAATGAAAAATGCAGTCTGGGCAGTTATCTTTGATGGTATCCGTGATGGCGTCGAAGGTTGTAATATGAAACCGCTTGTTACAGAGGTAAATGCAAAAGAGCGTTATGAAGATTATTTCAATCTGTTTTTTGGAGATAATGGTGCTTACAAAGAGTATGTGTCTTTACGTGACACCAAAAAAGGTTCTGGGGGTCGTTCAAAAGACAAATTGGGCTATGCATACGATTTAACGATTCGTGTGTTGAGAGCACAGTTGAAAGCTCGTTTGAAGGAAGACAATGTTATTGATTAAAACGCATGGGGTATGAAAGATAAGAAATTATTATTGGTAATGATGCTGACGATATGTACATTGTCAGTATTTGGACAAGCAAAGAAACCGACATTGATGGTCGTGCCAAGTGATGCTTGGTGCAAAGAACATGGTTATGAGCAAACTTTTGATAACCAGGGGACATCAGAGCAAATTCCAGATTACAAAGCTGCTGTTTCCACAAATAAACAACTAAACGCCGTAATTTCCAAAATTAATATATTAATGGCTGATAGAGGTTTCCCTTTGAAGGACTTACAGCAAAATATTAAGAGTATATCAAACCTTTCAGCGGAAGACAGGCTGATTACAAGCAAAAAAAGTGGATCTGCCATCACAGAGAGTCCTTTAGATCGTCTGCGTCGTACAGCAAAAGCAGATATAATTCTAGAAATAGACTGGACAGTAAATACTGTTGGTCCTAAAAGCAGTATTACATACAATCTGAAGGCCATTGATGCCTATTCTAACAAGCAAGTGGCTGGAGCGGAAGGAACAGGTAAAGGCTCTTTCTCTGCAGAATTGCCAGTTTTATTGGAAGAGGCTGTTCAAGACCACATGGACTCCTTTGCAGAGCGTCTGCAAGCACATTTTGACGATTTGCTTACCAATGGCCGTGAAGTTGTCCTCGACATGCGCATCTTTGATAGCAGTACAGTAGACTTTGAGAAAGAATACGGTGGATATGAATTAAACGAAGTCATTGACAACTGGTTAGCTGATAATTGTGTTAACCATAGGTTTAGCAAATCAGATGCTACGGAGAGCATGATTCTTTATGAACAGGTGCGTATTCCTTTATACAAGGCTAATGGTATGGCGCAGGATACATATGGTTTTGCACGTGAGTTGGCTCGTTTCTTGGGCGCAGCCCCTTATAGTATTCCCGTTAAGACTGTGAATCGTGGTTTGGGCCGTTGTCTTTTAATTTTAGGCGAAAAGTAAGGAGGAAATCAATATGAAAAAGAAAAAAGCTTTTTTGGCGTTTTGCCTATTGGCAACAACAAGCATTTATGCACAAGACTGTGTAATGCCTATATCAATACAATTAGATGATGACTTTACAAATGTGCCGTCTGCAGCTAGCACAGTATTGTATCAAACGTTAAACCGTTTAGCAACAGAAAACGGTCTTACGACAGAGGCTCCTACCACACCATTTGTATTAACAGCACATTGTGATGTTCTTGATAAAAGTAATTTGCCTGGTCCTCCTATCCAGACCGTCTATAACTTAGGTTTAACATTCTATATTGCAGATACTTATACGCTGAAAAAATTTGGAACAGCCTATATAACGCTTGATGGTGTTGGAACTGGCGAGGTAAAGAGCTATATCAATGCTTTTCGCCGTATTAGTGCAAATAACAATGAGATAAAGGACCTCATTAATCGTGGCAAGAAGAATATGATGAATTATTACGATACGCAGTATCCAAACATCATCAAGGAAGCTAAGCGCCTTGCTTCACTTAAAAACTATGAAGAGGCACTCACAATGGTTTTGTCTATTCCGCTTTGCTCAAAAGGTGGTGAAGAGGCTTCTAAATACGGGCTTCAACTTTATACTAAGTATCTTGACCGTATGAATCTTTATCTTTTGAATCAAGCTAAAGCACTGTGGGCAGCAGGACAAGATCAGCAGACAGCATATGATGTTTGCTCTATGTTAGCCCAGATAGATCCCGATGCTGCTTGTTATGCTGAGGCTACTAAGCTTATGAAGGAAGTTAAAGCTCGCGTACGAAGTGATATTGATTTTGAGATGCGTCAGAAGTATAATGACGAGATTCAGCTAGAAAAAGATCGTATTGCTGCTGCAAGGGCTGTAGGAGTCGCTTTTGGAAATGGTCAGAAACCTACGACAACAAATTTGATGTGGCTGCGCTAATTATCAATTACGCTTTTATTAACAAATAACTTTTATTATTATGAAAAAATTATTTATGATGGTTGTTTTCGCGCTGACAACCTTAACAATGAGTGCACAAGAAGATTCTAAATTTATGGTGAAGGCGGGACTTGGTATTTCAAATCTTGTTGGTTCTCAAACAGATGGAGACAAAGCAAGAATTGCCTATAAGATAGGTGCTTCTTATGACTTAGCCTTGACAGAAAATTTCTCCGTCATTCCTGGATTGGAATTATCTCTCCATAATTTTAAGGAAGATGGAATAGATGGGACTATTAACATGACCTATCTTCAACTCCCTATTTTTGCTGCTTATAAATTTCCAATCTCTGAGAGTATGAAATTGGCAATTAAAGTAGGTCCTTATGTTTCTTATGGTTTATTTGGTAGTGATATAGAATTTACTAATAGCAAAAGAACCAAAATAAATGTTTTTGACAGTGATATGTTTGATCGTTTTGATGTTGGTGGAATTGCAGGTTTATCACTTGAGATGGAGCAGCTCATGGTAGGCTTTGAATTTAGTAGAGGATTCAAGAAACTTAATTCAAATGTCAAGGCTTTCAATCAAGTTTACGGCATAGTTCTTGGATATAAGTTCTAATCAGGTTTGTGAAGAGAAGAATTCTTTAAAAAACAAAAGACCCAGCAATTACTGGGTCTTTTGTCGTTCGATTTAAATGAGAAACTAATCTGTGTGAATGAGGTGTCCAGTGATAGAAGCAAGGGACTGGCGCTTGTCTCATATTTCGCAAACCGTGCGGATATTTGATTGTAAGCGAAAAATTTCGTATCTTTGCAAGCGGAAATGCCAATAGGGTTGATTGGCAGCTATTGATGCACTACTATTTCCATTTCATTGGTATCATGACTGCAGGTGGGGCCTATACATTGAAAGCTGCAACTATTTCTGCCCTGCCTTTTAAGATAGCAAAGGACACGACTGAAATATCTTCAGTTGTTGACAAAATACTATCTATTAAAGACCAAGACCATGATGCAAATGTGTTGAAAGAAGAATCTGAAATCGACAGCCTTGTATATCAGCTCTACGGCCTGACAGAAGATGAAATCAAAATCGTTGAAGGGCGTGAATAAGTAAACTTGATGGAGTCAACAATCATATTGCATTGAGATACGATTTGGAAGATTCATTCTTGATGTCATCACAAATTGTGATGAGATAAGGTTCCATTTCAGTAATGACTAAAATAAACTTATCATTATGACAAAACTTGAAAAGCTATACAGCATCATAGAGAACTCTCGCGAAGTGGGAGTGAAGCTGAGTAAGGATGTCCTTCAGCAAGTGGAGGAACTGGAGGAGGGTATCATCAAGGAAGAGATATTGCCTGCATTGGGCAATGATATTGCACCACGCTTGGAACCAATCAAGCGCGACTTGGTGCTGGTAGCGAGACAGCAGGGACAGGCGCATGTCTCGTATGAGGTCTAGTGACGTGTGAGGGAGGTGGCGCGTAGCCATCTCCCTCTGCTTAATCCCTTCGTCCATCGGCATTTGAGATCTGCTGAGGGGGGGAGGGGCGTGTTTGTTCGTGATGCCTCAAAAAACAACAGTAAAAGTATAGCTTTGATGCAGTCAATACTATGTTTCGACACCATGAAAACGTAACTTTGACATCGTCGAAACGTAACTTTGAGGTCGTCGAAACGTAACTTTGACAGCAACAAAGTGCCGCCTAGACGGTCACAAAGTGCCACATCCATGGCCACAAAGTCCCACATCGGAGCTCATCATGTCCCACATCGAGGGCCATCTTGTGCCACATCGACGTCCAGCAAGTGCCACACACCTAACCACCTAACACGACACCGCTCAAATGCCGATATACAAAGAGATTGCGGCCAGTTAGGTGGCGTCACACCACCTAACTGACACCTAACTACCACCTAACTGACAGTAACCTGACACCTACCTAAGCAGTCGAATATATCTGTTAACATTTTTTAAGGCAACTGTCTGGGGGAAAACCTTGGAAAACGGCAATAAATTTTGTATCTTTGCATAGTGAAAAAGAGGAGGAAAAAGGATGACGAAAAACACGCCTTAAGCCGAATCGTTTAACTGTATCTATTAACCATTTTAAAAATTTTAGTACCATGAACAAAGAGAGTTTTTTGATCAATGGCGAGGCCCTTGGTGCCTCAAAACTGGGACTGCTCGAAGTAGAGCTGTTCCTGAGTGACAATTACAATTTCCGTCGCAACGTGCTGAACGGTAAGCTGGAGTTTTCTGTCAGGTCTGCCGACGGACAGCTGGGTGACTATCGCGTGCTGACGCAAGAGGCGCTGAACAGCATCGTGCTGCGAGCCAAGCGCGAGGAGATCAGCGAGGGCAATCCGAAGACGGAGATCCAGGAGTATGTCAACTCTGAGGAAGTGCCCGTCTTCAACCCCATCGGCGACTATCTCAGCAGCCTGCCTGCATGGGACGGACAGAACCACGTGGCGCGTCTCTTCAGCCGACTGCCAGGAGTGAGTAGCGAACAGCTCGCGTACCTTAGTATATGGTTGCGCTCGACGGTAGCTCACTGGCTGCAGATGGACACACTGCACGGCAACGAGGTGGTGCCGACGCTGATTGGCCCGCAGGGTTGCGGCAAGACGACGTTCCTTCGCCGACTGCTGCCCCAGCATCTGCGCGAGTACTACTTGGACCACCTGAACCTGTCGAACAAGTTCGACAAGGAGATGGCGCTGACGAACAATCTGCTGGTCAACCTCGACGAGCTCGACGCCATCCGTCCCAGCCAGCATGCGGCATTGAAGCAGACGCTGTCGAAGTCGAAGGTCAACGGACGCCCTATCTATGGCTGTTCACAGCAGGACCGTCCGCGCTTCGCCTCGTTTGTGGCTACGACCAACAATCCCCATCCGCTGACGGACGCCACGGGTTCGCGTCGCTACATCTGCCTGACCATTCCTGAGGGACGGTTTATCGACAATTCTGGCAACATCGACTACGACCAGTTGTATGCCCAGGTGTTGCACGAACTGCGCGAGCTGGAGGCTCCCTACTGGTTCAACAACGACGAGGTGGCCCGCATCCAGCAGCTGAACCAAGGGTTCATGGAGCAGAAGGATATGGCCGAGATGATTACAGCCTGTTTCCGTAAGCCGATGGAGGGCGAGGCAGTCAACGCGCTGAACAGCAAGCAGGTGCTCGAAATCATTCGCCACGACTTTCCCAACGTGAAAGTCGACCATAGTGCCCGCATCCATGTTGGACAGGCCATGAAGGAGTTGGGCTTCGAACACATCAAGCCCGGCAACATCTCGTGTTATAAGGCCGTTCCTCTAGTGGCAGCCTGAGCTGGCATTCAGTTAGGTGTTGGTTAGGTGTCGGTTAGGTGGTATCACACCACCTAACCGCCCTCAACCCCCTTTCTACAAAGGCATTCCCAGAGATTAGGTTAGGTGGTTAGGTGGTTAGGTGTTCCACCTCGGCGGCAAGTAATATTGGCAATTACTATTTATTCTTCTTTCGTTTGGTCAGTGACATTCCCGTTGGCATCAATATATATAATGAGTCTGGGGTCATTATTCCTCTTCCTTGCAAATTCAGACAGTGAAGTGCCTGCGGGATTATCAAAAGATGGAATACCATTTCCATGCTCTTTATCATCAACCACGGTGTTATCACTTCTCAAGGTCATGACATCAAGTTTCCTCTGGACATTGAAATCAAAAGCCTCGGTAGCTACCTTGTTCTCCAAAGGAGTAGCCACTGTATATAACTGTACCGTGCAAGGCAGTTTGCTAACGGGAATTTCGACGGTCTTGGTGTACGACGGACTGCTCATGGTCTCTACGAAACCATTTCCATCAGCATCGGTACCATATACGTTTACCTTAAACAGTCCAAGCGTGGCAGCATCGGATGTAACGGTGTACGTCACGGCAGCCTTTGTAAACTCCGCTTTCTTAGGCTCGTCGTTATCATCGCTACCACAAGAAGTAAAAACTACACTTGTCATTGTCATGCAGATTAAGGCAACTGCGGCCATCAGATACTTTTTCACAATTATTATTTGTTTGTTAAGAATGTTTACTTACACTTGATGTTCTTGAATTGCCATGCGCTGGAGGGAACAATGAAGTCGAACTCCGTCGCATTGTCGGGCAGGGGCTGGAAGATCAGGGCGAAGCGCAGCTTCTGGTAGGGCCAGGGGATCTTGGTGGTTGCAGGGGCCACGGTGATGTTCTCTACACCAGTCAGTTCCTGTTTGCCGCCCTTATTACCCTTGATATAGCCTTTCCCATTGATAAACCAGCCTTCATTCATTCTACTGGCCTCGCATTCCATCTCCAGTCTTGTCTCCGTATCTGAGCAGGCCACGCGTACAATCTTTGTGTTGGTGAGCTTCTTGTTGACATACACTGGGTTCTCGCGCACATATCTATATTTAGAATAGTCGGCCAGCGTCACCTTGTCATTGTTCAGGATGCTGGGGCCGTCTTCCGTGCGACCAACCTTCACGTAAAGATCGCTGATCTTACGGGAAATCTGACGCTGGTCTGAATATTCATATTTACAGTTCAACTTGGCTGCCTCCTCATATTTATTGAGGGCATCCTCCCAGTATTCACCTCCCTCATAGTCCTTGGCACTTTCCATTGCGTCCTTGAAGCTCTGTTCATACTGTGCCTTCTCTTGGGCGAAGATTTCCATCTGCTTCTTACGCTCGGCGGATTCTATACTATGATTGATAGCGCCAAACACACCACTGATAGTTTTATGAGTATCATAATGGGTCCACTGTGCATGGGCCGGCATGTATGACACCAGTCCCAATGCAAATAAAAACAAAATCTTTTTCATAATTATTGTTGGTAATCGTTAATTATTTTAAGCATCAAAAGTACTCAAAATAACCGAAAGTTGCAAGGTTAAAATCGCTGCAAGCGAAGATTTTGCATTAGCTGAGACATTTTTGCATTAGCTGATAGTTCTTCTACACCCTATCACGCACTTTCGGCTGAAAAATTGCCCGATTTTACTGAAAAAGTAGTAATTTTGCATTCCAATAGGAACAGCAACAAGAACGATATGCCTGAACAGATAACTCCATTGTCAGTACTGTATTTCCTGCTCTATGGCGCAGGAATTGCCGTGGGCACCGTGCTATGTCTCTACCTGCTACTGTGTCGGGGTAAGGCTATCGCGCCCGACATCACGCCACCCGCACGACTGCGTTGCAGGGCAGCGGCATTATTCGGCATCATGGCCCTGGCCCACGTCTGGTGGATACTGTTCTACACATACTCGGACGACACCCGCTCGGTGATTTACGGGCTGCTCGTCGCTCTCGACTGCTTGGTGTTGCCCCCCGTCTTCGTCGGCACACTGCTGAACATGCTGCAGGACCGACGCCGACCGCTGTGGCCTATTGTGGTCGTCATGACGCCCTGTGCGGTGATCGCAGTGCTGCAGACAGCCTTGCCCGACATCGACCTCACGACCCCGAACATGATCTATGGGCTGGTACTCGCCGTAGCCTTTATTATATATATGGTGGTGGCTGTGAGACAATACGGGCGGTGGCTGCGCGACAACTACGCCGACCTGGAGCACAAGGAGGTGTGGGTCAGCCTTACACTGCTCATCGGCCTCATGCTACTGCTCATGAGCTATGAATATACCGACAACTACGTGATGTCCACCATCGCCCACCTCACCGGCTTCCCGCTGGCAGGCCTCCTGCTGTGGCGGGTGGAGACATTAAAAGACCTGAGCACCGACAATTCTACCGATGAAACTAACCAATCCCCAATCCTTTTGAGAGGGGAATGGGGTGAGGCTTCCAATGTTACCCTACTGCTGGCGAAGCACTGCGAGGACATGCAGCTCTATCTGAAGCCAGACCTGACCCTAACGCAACTCTCGGATGCCATCGGCGTGAACCACTACTATCTCAGCCAGTATTTCACCAGTCATGGTACAAGCTACTATGCATACATCCACGACCTACGAGTCCGTCACTTCGTAGCCCGCTACCGCGAGCTTGCCGCTGCACATGAGCCTATCGTCGCCCAAAAGCTGGCCCAAGAGAGCGGCTACCATAGCTACAGCACCTTCAGCACCGCCTTCAAGCAGCGCATGCAAAAGAGCGTCACCGCCTGGATGCGCGAAGAGGCATTGATATGAGAATGGCATAAATAATGAAGAGTATGGACAAAGTAAAGATGTTAGGGGCACTCGTAGGTGATATTTTGCTTTAGAAAGTGTAACATTTCTGTTTTAACCCAAAACAATAAATAAGAATATGAAACTACCAAGAATCAAGGATTATGAGGTGACCTCTATGGAGCAGATAGAGGTGAGCCTTCTCATTGTGTGTCTGCTGTTGCATTTTGCTTCGTGGACAAGTATAACGGTAAATGGCGAGACTGTGTTTGAGGTGACGCCGTTCGCTTTTGGACCTGCGTTTATCTGTATGGCATTGCTGGTTTTCATATCGGCCATCTTGTCGAAGTTCGTTGGACGCTTCTCGGGCTTTACCACCGTGGTGTTTGTTCATATGGCGACACTGGCATATCTGGCCTACATGGCGGCAAAAAGGATGAGTGGCATAGCGGAAGGTATCAGGGATTTTGGTAGTGCCTTTGGCGCAACAGAAGCAGCTACAAAGCATATATCAACGGGTGGCGTATGGATTTTTGCGGTCGTCCTGGCTATTGTATTGGGACTTTTCCTGTTAGCATCATGGGGAGTGTCGGCATACCGCTTGTCGAAGCGTCAACGCCAAGAATTGCGTAATGGCTACCTATGGGGCATGGGCGCTTATCTGGTTATGGGTATCATCAGCCTGATAGTGATGGTGGCTTTGACAGACCATCTGAAGGCATCGCACTTTGGAGGAGACATTGGCGGCATGTTGGGAGGAGCCTATACGGTAGGCATTTGTGGCATTGCCTTTTTTGTTATGCTGATGATGCTCATCGTAAATTTCTCCGTATGGCTGCTTTGCGAGGCGTTGCGTAGCAGCAACAAGCGGGCCATGATGATAGTGGCATACGTATTGGCGGTGCTGTTCTTCTTGTTTTTCCTGGGTGTTACCAGCGAGAAGTCGAAGTTGGCACTCTCGATGCCTTCATCCATTGACGATCTGGTACTCATGCTGAGTGAGTATGGTGCCAAGTGGGTTGGCATGAGTTTTGCCCAGCTGTGGCTATTGGCTATGAGTGTGACGTGTGTGATGAGAGGCATTTTCTTTACACGTCGCGATGAGACAAAAGACGAGGCCTCAGAAGAAGTGGCTGATGAGGAGGCTGTCGTTGAAGAAGAAAAGACTGAGGCCACAACATTGTTTGACGACGAGGAAGAGGAGAACCCGAACAAGAAGTATTACATCGGTGGTGGTGTGGCGGCTGCGGTGCTGTTGGCTGCCTTCCTGCTGTTCAAGAGTTGCAGTGGCGGTTCGCTGCTCCACGGCCAAAAGCCTTCGTGGGATAAGTTTGTGGTATCTGCCGACAGTAATGTGCCCCTCTACAAAGAGGCAGATGCCAGCAGTCCTGTACTGATGTTAGCCACAGAGAATATCGAATCTGACGCCATGGATGTCTTCTACTGCTGGGAGGGCGAGGACGTAAAGCGAGGCTATAGCGTACATAAGTACGAATTCAGCAGTGGAATGATTTCGCCCGTCTTAGAGGAGACCGACGGGTGGTACAAGGTGCAAGTGAGTGACTATGGCATCATTCGTACGGAGGCCTGGGTACAGAAGCGATACTGTCGCGAGATAAAACCAACACCTGTTACCCCCGAAGTGCTTGACAAGATAGGTTCGTCTGGCTGGAATCATTATCACATGGTAAAGGACGGCAAACTGAAGAATTTGGTGCTACATTTGGAGTTGAGCGAGATGGATGGCTACAGCTTTGAACTGGCCGAACTAATGGACGATGTGCTGGTAACCCCTGAGCAGCATTCAGTTTATTTGGGTGGCCAGGCGGAGGATGTTTACCAGCTGAGTGCTGATGGCAACGGCTACAGGCTGACCTTCACGGAAGACCAGACGTCGAGTGACGAGCATATGACGCAGTTCTTCGATCCTCAGAAGCTGACTGCCGAGCAGGTGCAGCAGCTATACAAGTCATTGGTCATGGAGAAACCTACCTATGAAACGGTATATTATTACTTCCCTGAAGTAAATGACAATATGTTGTATGGTTTCTTCTATCGCCTGACAGACGACAATACCTCCACCTCACAGCTGGCGCTCAGTAGCGACGGCAATGAGGTTATTACTGACTACCGCGTGTTAGAAAGTGATGGCGACTGTATCTTGGAGGCGATGCTGGGCGAGAAGAGCGAAGCGACTGATATCAGGAGTAGCTTGAAAATTGTTATCCTCGATATCAACGACTATGATGGTGACGGCAACAAGGAGTGTCTGATACAGGAAGACGGAGGAGGCAGCGCAGGCCCAGAGCCCCCATACATTGTCTATTACGACAGCGAAGCCCGCCAGTATCGTAAGACGGAGACGATTGATAACCTCGGACAGACTCCCGAGGTGGTCACAGAGAATGGCCAGACCAGTATACTCTTCCGTCGGGGTATCCAGTGGGTACGCTACGTCTTCGAGAACCATGCCGTCCGCGAAACAGAGAATGACCATAAAGATATGGGCGAGGCTCAGATGGCCGTCACCACCTCCATGCTGTTCAGGGAAGACGAGATTGACAGTAAAAAGGTTGAGTGCGACCTCGATGATGATGGCATCCCAGAGGTGCTGACCTTGAGTCACAACGACTCGCACGCCTCCAATTTCGGTAAGGACATGATGCTCGACAACATCACGTGGGGAAGAGACCAGAGCGAGACCTCTACTTATATGATGGGCGAGCGCTTCGTGGTACTGAAGTCAAAAACCAACAATGTCAGAGACTTGTTGATGGACTATTTCTACTACCGCTGGGACGGCACGAAATATGTTCCTTGGATGTGGAACGGTGACAGTTTCATCTTAGTCCAAGAGCAGGACTAAGAGACAACAAGGAATGACACTTGTTTCGTAGAAGTTACCACTGCATCAGCTGGCGCAGGAAGGGGATGAGCTCGTCGGCCATCTTCTGATGTTGCTGGAGGGAAGGGTGCCATGAGGCGCCAAAGCCCAGGGAACCGTTCTGGGGCGTGAAGTCGAAACGGTAGACCTCATGGTCGCCCTTTTGGTGAGCCTCATCAACGACTTCGTTCATGATGGTCTTTGCAATGCCGAGCTCCTTGCCGTTTAGCATGGAGCCACAGAGCAGGACTATCTTGGCGTTGGGATTGTGCTGGCGTACTTGTTTCAGGAACTTCTTATAGGCGGCTTTCAGCAGGGTGACGTCATAGTTGTTGGTCGACAGGTCGTTGGTGCCCAGATTGATGCACACGAGTTGAGGCTGATAGCGGTTGAAGTCCCAGCGCTCAGAGCGGTCGTAGAGATTGGTATACTCGTATTCGGTAGTCATCACATTCTCTGGCGTTCCCTCCTTGGGTCCACCATAGCTGCGATAGACGCCAATGCCAGAGCGTGCCACCACATGAGCCTGAGCCTGCAGGGCGCGGGTAGTGAGTTGGGCATAGGTGAAAAAGTGGTTCTCCGTCTCGTACTCAAAGGGATCGGGGGCCATTGTGCTCTCGTTGCCATAGCCACAGGTGATGCTGTTGCCGATAAACTCAATCATACGCTCAGACAGGTCAGGAGGAGGTAGCAAATGGGCACCCTCGTCGAGCACGAGTCCCCAGAAGCTGGGCTTAAGTTCGTAGCCCTCAACGACATACATCAGGCGGCACAGGTGTTCGCCTTGCGGCAAGGCTGTCGCAATGGTGACGACGGAGTCGCGCTGGCCCATCAGCGAAACCTTGAAGGGTTCGGCATCATCGATCTGAGCCATATAATAGCCGCTATGAGGTTTGGCAACGAGTTTGAGCGACGTGCCCGTAAAGCGCGCCGTAATCTGGGTGCCAGGATAGGTGAAGCGTGGACGTTCAGGGTTGTCGAAGCAGATGCGTCCGACGTACTGGATGTTCTGGTCGGTAGGTTTAATGACTGTCCCTTTCAGGGGAAGGGTGGTGCTGGCCTGTAGGCCAATTGTCAATAACGTAACAAAAACAGCTATGATTGTTCGTTTCATAAGAAGGTTTTTATAATTCTGTGTGCAAAATTAAGAAATAATTATGAATTATGATTGCAACGCCACACTTTTCTTTAGAAAAGAATTATGAATTATGAATTATTTCGTACCTTTGCAGGCATGAACGACGATTTTGACATCAGACAAGAGCAGTTGACATCGAGCGAGAAGGAGTTCGAGAATGCCCTGCGTCCGTTGGCTTTCCACGATTTCAGTGGTCAGCAGCAGGTTGTAGAGAATCTGGAAGTGTTCGTCGAAGCTGCCAAGTATCGTGGTGAACCGCTGGACCACGTGTTGCTGCATGGCCCTCCAGGACTGGGAAAGACCACGCTGTCGAACATCATTGCCAACGAGTTGGGCGTGGGCTTTAAGATCACCTCAGGGCCTGTGCTTGACAAGCCGGGCGACCTGGCAGGAATCCTGACATCGCTGGAGAAAAACGACGTGCTGTTCATTGACGAGATACACCGCCTGTCGCCTGTCGTCGAGGAGTATCTTTACTCGGCGATGGAGGACTACCGTATTGACATCATGATAGACAAAGGTCCGTCGGCACGCTCGATACAGATAGATCTCAACCCGTTTACGCTGGTGGGTGCCACGACGCGTAGTGGACTACTGACGGCACCGCTGCGTGCCCGTTTCGGCATCAATATGCATCTGCAATACTACGATCCGGAGACCTTGCAACGCATCATAGAGCGCTCGGCAGGCATCCTGCGTGTACCTATCACGACTGATGCCTCGTTGGAGATAGCCCGCCGTTCGCGTGGAACGCCCCGTATTGCCAATGCCCTGTTGCGCCGAGTGCGCGACTTTGCTCAGGTGAAGGGTACAGGCCGGATAGACACTGCTATCACGAAGGTGGCGCTGACTGCCCTGAACATCGACCAGTATGGACTGGACGAGATAGATAACCGCATACTGCTGACCATCATCGACAAGTTCCGTGGTGGTCCAGTAGGTATCACGACGATTGCCACCGCCATTGGCGAGGATGCCGGTACGGTAGAGGAGGTCTACGAGCCGTTCCTCATCATGGAGGGATTCATTAAGCGTACGCCCCGTGGCCGTATGGCTACAGAGCTGGCCTACAAGCACTTCGGGCGCAATCCGTATAGTGGAAACATCATGGAACCAACACTCTTTGAGTAGGTGAGAGGGTGAGAAAGTGAGTAGGTGAGAAAATTATGAGGACAGGAATATTTGTGGGGAGCTTTAATCCGTTTACGGTGGGGCATGACTCGATTGTGAGACGTGCTTTGCCGCTGTTTGACCGTCTGGTCATTGGCGTGGTGGGCGACCAGGTGCATAAGCCTGATATGCCCAGTGCCGAGGAGCGCATCAAGGCTATCAGCGACCTCTATCGGGATGAGCCTCGCATAGAGGTGAAACCTTATTATGGACTTGCCGTAGATTTTGCCAAAGCGGAAAATGCCCATTTCATCGTAAAAGGGGTGCGCTCAGTGAAGGACTTTGAGTATGAGCGCGAGCAGGCAGATATCAATCGACAGTTGGCAGGCGTAGAGACCATCCTGCTCTATGCAGAGCCCCAACTCTCATCTATTTCATCGACGATGGTGCGCGAGTTGCAGCACTTTGGCGTGGATGTGAGTGTGTATTTACCCAATAAGCCTAATAAGTCCTATTAGCCCTATGATAACTTATTCAACAGAAAACGTTAAGTTCCCAAACATCAAGCGGCGAGAGACCACAGCATGGATACGTCGTGTGGCGGCCACCTATGGCAAACGCGTTGGTGAGGTAGGCTATTTGTTTTGTGACGACGAGCATATCCTGGCAGTTAACCGCGAATACTTGGGACATGACTACTATACCGACATTATCACCTTCGACTATGATGAGGGTGACATTATCAATGGAGACCTGGTGATTTCATTAGACACGATACGCAGTAATGCCGAACTCTTCAAAAAGGATTATGACGAAGAGTTGCACCGCGTCATCATTCATGGTATCCTGCACCTTTGCGGACTCAACGACAAAGGACCTGGCGAGCGCGAACAGATGGAGGCTGCCGAGAATGCTGCGTTAGCCCTGCGTTAAAATTGCCGCGATTTCATCGAGATTGTCGGCTACACAGATGTAGTCGCGCCAAAGGCTGCGCACCATACCTTGCTGTTGCAAATCGTCGAGCATGGCGATGGTAGAATTCCAGAACCCGTTGATATTATAGAGGATGACCCGCTTGTGGTGATAGCCAATAGTATAGGATGCTGCAACGGTAAATACTTCATCGAGGGTGCCCACGCCACCAGGCAAGGCAATGAAGACATCGCTTAGGTCGAGCATCAGTTGCTTTCGCTCGCTAAGGTTGTTGCAAGTCTTCACCACATCATTGTATTGTGACGTACGTCCTGTCGCTTCCACAATGCTTGGCACTACGCCAAGGGTCTTGCCGCCAGCAGCCTTCACAGCCTTGGCTATACACTCCATCAGTCCTTGATTGACGCCACCAAACACCAACTCATGGCTGTTCGTCGCCAGCCATCGTCCCAGCTCTTCTGTAGCACGGAAGAATGCTGGGTCAATATTGGCATTCGCAGAACAAAATACACATATTTTCATAATTGGTGCAAATATACAAAAATATTTTGTACCTTTGCACACGAATTATAATTTTTTTGATTTGAAGACATTTGAAGAACTTGGTGTCAGCGAAGGGATTCGCCGAGCCATTGAGGAGATGGGTTTTGTACAGCCCATGCCTGTACAGGAGGAAGTAATACCTTATTTATTAGGCAACAAAAACGACGTGATAGCACTGGCCCAGACGGGTACAGGCAAAACGGCGGCATTTGGTATACCCGTATTGCAGCGGATAGCTGAAATGCCCAGACCCCAATTGGGAGAGATAGGGCGCGGACTGCCCCTTGCCCTTGTCTTGGCTCCTACGCGTGAGTTGTGTCTGCAGATTGCTGACGATTTGCGCGACTTTGCCAAATACCTGGATGGTATCCACATCGAGGCCGTCTATGGCGGAGCGTCGATAGAACAGCAGATACGGTCGTTAAGAAAAGGTGTGCAGATTGTCGTTGCTACCCCCGGTCGACTGATTGACCTGATGAAGCGTGGTGTCGCCAAGTTGGACGACGTATATAACGTGGTGCTCGACGAGGCCGACGAGATGCTGAACATGGGTTTTCAGGAGAGCATCAACGAAATACTGGAGAATGTTCCTGCAGAGCGTAACACGCTGCTTTTCTCGGCGACGATGAGCAAGGATATAGAGCGTATCGCCAAGGGATACCTGCACGACTACAAGGAGATTGTGGTGGGAAGCCGCAATGAGGGTGCCGAGCACGTGAACCATATCTACTATATGGTGAATGCCAAGGACAAGTATCTGGCGCTAAAGCGTATCGTGGACTACAACCCACGCATCTTCGCCATCATATTCTGCCGTACAAAGATTGAGACGCAGGAGGTGGCCGACAAACTGATCAAAGATGGCTACAATGCAGAGTCGTTGCATGGCGACCTTTCGCAGCAGCAGCGCGACCTGACCATGCAGAAGTTCCGCCAGCATACCGTTCAGCTGTTGGTGGCTACCGACGTAGCAGCACGTGGACTGGATGTGGACGATCTGACACACGTCATCAACTATGGACTGCCTGACGATATTGAGAACTACACGCACCGCTCTGGCCGTACAGGTCGTGCCGGCAAGAAGGGTACGAGCATTTGTATTGTGCATAGTCGTGAGAAGTTCAAGATTCGCAATATCGAAAAGGAGATTGGCAAGGAGTTTGAAAAGGGCGTGATTCCTTCAGCAGAAGAAATCTGCAAGAAGCAGCTCTATAAGGTGATGGACCAGATTGTGAAGTCTGACGTCGACGAGGAGCAGATAGCTCCGTTTATGCAAGATATCAGCCGCTACTTCGAATATATTGACAAGGACGACCTGATTAAGAAGATCGTCTCGCTGGAGTTTGGCAAGTTCCTGGCCTACTATGCTGATGCACCAGAAATTGAGGAGGTCAGAGGTAAGAAGGAAGAGGTAAGAAGCAAGAAGGGCGAAAGCAGGGGTAAGAAGGCGGCTACGCCGACCTCTGAGGGCTATACCAAGCTGTTTATCAACTTGGGCAAAAAGGACGGCTTCTATCCTGGTGAGCTGATGCAGTTTCTCAACAAGCATGTACGTGGACACGTCAGCGTAGGCCACATCGACCTGTTGACCACTATGTCGTACTTTGAAGTTCCTGAGGAAGATGCCGACCGTGTCATCAAATATGTTAACGGCCAGCAATACAAAGGACGCGACGTACGCTGCAATGATGCTGCTGAAGGTGGCAATAAGACAAGGCCCAATGGGGCAAATAGGGCTAATAAGGCTAATAAGGCCAATGGGGCCAATAGGACTAATAAGCCCAAAGAACATAAGACCTACAAGAAAGACGAGTGGATGCAGTTCATGAATCCCAAGAGCATGAAACTAAAAGGTGAAATTCCAGACTTCAGCGAAGAGGGCTGGGCCATCCGCAAACCTCGTAAGAAGAAATAAAAAATACCTCCAAGCAGTCTTGGAGGTATTCTTTTATCATTAAGCTTTATTTTGAAAATGAGATGGTACCAACATCAGAAGTGTCGCCATTCTTGGTTTTGGTAATCTTAATATAACCTTCGAATCCCTCTCCACTTGTGAAAGCTTCCATATACTTCTTGTAAGCATTAAGCACCTTGCTGTCAGAAGGAGTTGTTCCACCATCTACCATACTTTGCAAATTACTATCACCCTGCTTAATAGCGTCAAAAAATGCAAGTAAAGTCTTTTGTTGCTCTTGTGTGAGCAAGGCTATAGTAGCAACATCGGCATATGCAGACATAGCTCTGTCCTGAAATTTCAAAGAACTAGAGAAATCTTCTCTCGTATAGGCCACTCTCTCAATACTACCAGGAACGGTTGTTTCCTCTTTAGAGCATGACTGCACACACAAACTCATTACTGCCACCAGCAGCATGAGCATCATGGAATGAATTTTCTTCATAATTTACTGTTATTAAATATTAAAATCGGGGCAAAGATAGACATTTTATCCGAATAATGCAAATTAATTTTAAGAAAATTATACTTGTGTATGAATTTATTTGGCATTGATTTCTTTCAGCAAGCGGTCGGCATGTCCCCAACGATCCATCATAAACAGCACGAAACGGATGTCCACATTGATGGTACGTGCCAGCTGACGGTCGAAGAAGATGTCGCTGGACAGTGAGTCCCAGTTGCCGTCGAAAGCCAGACCAATGAGTTCACCCTTGCCGTTGAAAATGGGAGAACCGGAGTTGCCGCCCGTAATATCGGTGTTCGAGAGGAAACACAGCTGCATGGTGCCTGTCAATGGGTCACTATAGATGCCGAAGTCTTTGCTGCCCAGCAGCTGGTGCATAACGGGTTCTGCAAAGTACTCCACGTTTTTGTCGGCCAGCTGCATCTTTTCCCACAGTGAACGGGCTGTGGTATAGTAGCCTGAAGGCTTGCCGCCCAATGAGTACTCACCCACCTGTCCATAGGTCATACGCAGGGTGAAGTTTGCATCTGAATAGTTGGGAAGGTCTTGTTCCATACGTAATTTAGCTGCACACAGCCATTGTTCCTGTTGGGCAATGCTGTCGGCAACGCCCATCAGGTCGGCACGCAGGGTGGCACGTAATTCGGTGAGTGCCAGACCATAGAGCACGCCAGGGTCTTTGTCGAACTTCTTCTTGTTGATATAGAGTTTCTGTCCGTTCTTCATCAGCATAGAGTTGTCGTAGACATAGTCAACATAGGCACGATAGTCGCCTTTGAAGTCGCGGTCAATGATGTCGAAGGTGCTGATATGGTACTTTTTGTTGACGTGTTCGCGATAGTTCTTCATCAGCGCCGCCAGCAGTTCGCGGTCGGTAGCCTGATTCCAGTCCTTGCTGTTGTCTTCGAACTCTACATACTGCTTTTTCTTCTTGTCCTTAGGACCTTTCACCTCAATGCCGCCATGTACCAAACGGGCACGACGGGTCAGTTCGTCGCACTCACGACCCCATGTCTCGTTCCAATAATAGAGGGCACGCACGCCGTCGAAACGTTTCTGATAGAGCCGCTGCAATAAGTCGAAGTCCAGTTGTCCCTTTAGATAGCCTGTGGAGTCTTGCCACTGGCGAAGTTGTTGTTCAAACTGCTGCTTCTGTTGGATAAGTCCTATAGAGTCTATGCACTTGTTCATGCCTAGGCTGTTCTTCCAATAGTTGCTGCTATGGGCATACTTCGACTCATACTGGATGCGGATGGCTTCCGAGCTCAGCATATGGCGCCACATAATCTCCTGCTTGACAGCACGAGCCTGCACCATGGTCTCGTTCATGGCGTTGCGACGCTCCTGAATGCCGTAGCTGCTAAGATAACGGCTGGTAGAGCCAGGATAGCCCATAATCATGCAGAAGTCGCCAGGCTTATAGCCTTGCAGCGAGACGGGGGCCCATGTAGCAGGGTGGTAGGGCACATTGTCCTTTGAGTATTTGGCTGGTCCGTTGGTCTTGGGGTCAGCATAGATGCGGAACACGGAGTAGTCGCAGGTCTGGCGCGGCCACATCCAGTTGTCGGTCTCACCACCATACTTACCCATTGACTTCGGAACGGTAAACACCAGTCTCACGTCTTCAAAGTCGCGATAGGTCGTCATGTAGTATTTGTTGCCCTCGTAGAATGGCTTGAGTTCTACGCGAAGGGTAGAGTCCTGCTGACGGATGTCTTTCTGCCAGGCGTTCTCGAGCGAGTCTACATAGAGGGCCTTCTCTTGCGAACTCATGCCGCTAAGATGGGGCACAATCTGGTCGGTGACATCTTTCTGGTCGACCATAAAGCTGACGAAGAGGTTATCATTAGGCAACTCTTCTTCGTAACTTTGGGCCACAAAGCCGTTAAGCATGTAGTCGTGCTCAACAGTGGAGTGGCGGCGAATGGCGTCGAAGCCACAATGGTGGTTGGTGAATACCAGTCCGTTGGGTGACACGACAACACCTGAACAGTATCCGCTGAAGTTGATGACGGCATTCTTCACAGCATTGTCTGTCTGATACAGTTGCTCCATAGGCAACAGAAAGCCATACTGCTTCATCTGGTCATAGACGGCAGTCGGCAGATTATACAAAGTCCACATGCCCTCGTCGGCATGGGCGGTAAACATGATAAATGGGGCCAAAAGGGCCAAAAAGAGTTTTTTCTTCATAGATAAACTTATTCTTCTTTACTGATAATTATCTTTTGATGATGAGTTTTCGTCCGTTCTTGATGTAGATGCCAGGAGCCAGCGTACCTTTGACGGCCTGCCCATTCAAATTGTATATCTGTTGTGATTCCTGACGGGAATAAATGGTTACGTCAGAGATGCTGTTAACAATTTCGGGTTGCTCTACCTCTGTTGCATAGCTGCCGATAATGTTGGTTTTGGCAATGGTGGGCAAGTTCATGGTATATACCTGATTGCTACCATCGGGATAGCGGCCAGCAGTCTCGTCGCCCTTCATTTCCGTATAGACAAAATGATCTTTCCAACTCTCGTCAGCAGCAGTCAACAGTACGTCGCCACCTTCGGCACCCAGCTTGAAAGAGGCGTGCAACTGTGACTGCGCGTCCAGTTTGTCACACCATATAATAAGGTACCCGTGCGCAGGAATGATAGTGTTGGCCTGACTTTTGGCTTTACTTATCTTGTATTTGGTAGGCTTTTTCACGTTGTCGCTGAGATACATACCCTCCACATCGATAGGCTGGTCGGTGGTGTTGTACAACTCTACCCAGTCGTTGCGCTTAAACAGGTCGTTGACATAGATATCGTTGGCTGCGCTCACCTCGTTGACACGAACAGGGCAGAGTCCCTGGGCAGAACGTTCACTAACAGTTAATGGGGTAAACTGCGCTGTCAGGCTGACAGCATTGTCTGTCACATCAATCACGTCATCTGTCAGCACATTATCGTCGGTGCTACTGCCAAGGGTAGTCTGTAGTTCACCGTCCCAGAACAGGTCGCCCGAGGTGTAACTGGTATTATGTACCTCAACGGCAATGACGTTGTTGCCTTTCTTGAACAACGCCGGATTCAAGTCGAGAGTGCCAGTAATGGGGTCATCGGCAGCATAAGTCTGAGAGAAGGTATCGTAGTTGACCGTTCCTTGATGCATGTTGACGCGACCAGCCTCCTGACCATTGACCCAGACGATGCATCCGTCGTCTACCTGATAGTTCAGCTGGAAATGATCGGTGGTATTGGGGGCGCTATTAAGCGTAAAGGTTTTTCGGAAGTAAGTTGTAGGATTCTTCTTCTGACTGTCTGAGCCGTAGCTGATGGTGGTCTTCACGCCAGTCATCTTATAGCCTAACGGTGCCTCACCAGACTTCCATGAAGCATCGTTGAAGGTATCCGACTTCCAATCGGTAGTAGCCTCACCATTATCATAGTATTTCCAACTGTCATTCATGGCAAAGACCTGCTTGAAGGTATTTGATGACTTACGCCAGCCAGTGAATTTGTAGCCAGCAGGAGCCTTCGCCTCTAAGCGGACTGGTGAGAACAGCTTTCCGTTAAATGCTGCATAAGGTACTTTGATGCCGTTGATAAAAATGTTGGCCCCTTCTACATCGGCAGCAAACTGCACATGATGTTTTTTCACGCCGCTGAGTTGCATGGGTGTATATTCCTGTAGCTGACTGGTCATATCGTCCATGCGGGTCGTAAGCATCTCTTTAATCTTGTTTGCAGAGTTGTCTGGCGACATTCCGTCATATTGAGACATGGGGCGCATGGCGTCAGCGAGTTCGTTGACGATGGCTGTGGCGCGTTCTTTTTCAAAGACACTACCTGCGATGATGCAGAAGGTATCGATGAATTTCTTACGGTACTCGTCGTGCTTGAGCAGGTTCTTGAACAACTTTACCATCTTGACATTCTCATAATCGTTGAGCGACGAGAGGCGGTGTCCCCATGCATTAAACGCATAGTCGAGATCGAAGCATACAAAACGGAAGCGACCATCGGCCTGACTGCGGTAGCCCTTGACGTTGTTTTCTGGCCAGTCGTCATTGCCAAGGAATAATTCGGCAGCCATGTAGTTGGTAAATTCGTCGATGTCGAGCAGCTTCTTCACTTCGTCATACACACCAGCCTGATTGATATTCTCGCTCAATGCCACCAGTTGGTTGTAGACTTCATCGGTACCATTGGCAAAGGTGCTGTTCTCGAACATGTCGATAGTGTCGTCGTCATAGCCGAAGTTGGCATAGACGAACTTGTCATTATTAGGTTCACGCAGGTTGAGAATGCCCTTGAAACGTCCATTGATATATTCTGCTACCTGTACAAAACTCTGCACGTCGATATCGATTCCTGAGCGCTGGATAATCGTGGCCAGCGCAGGATCCATGAAACGAGAACCGGAATAGACATCATTACCTCCATTGCGCACTAAAAGCGTCTTACTGCGGATATAGGGCTTTTGGGGGAAGAAAACGTAATCGAAACGGTTCTGACCGTCAAACACCTTGTTGGACTTCAGTTTCATGGAACGGGGATTGGCCATTCGTGTCCATCCGCCTGAGACGGCGATATTTACATCCTGATTGAAGAGCATGCCCTCCGTAGGACTGATATAGCTGAAATTAACGGGACGATCCCAGGGCTGGTTCCAGTTTACGGGGTCGTCGCTGCCATTGCCCACAATACCATTGGTACCCGCTACGTCAATGCCCCAGGTGTTATCAGTGAAGTAACGCTCGTCGCCCACGACAGAGATGATGGGGATGGTGTAATTGTTGTTGGTCTTGATAAAGCTGCGGGTGACGGGTACGCTAGGCAGATAACCGTCTTTGAATAGACGGAAAACATAGTTGGTAGTTTGTGAAACGGTAAACTGGCCGTCTTTGCTCTTCTTGCATCCTCCAACGGAATTACCCTCGTCTTTATACGATTCCCATACGATATCATCGAAATAGAATACGTTGGCTACTGCACTTTTGTTCAGATGGAAGGCGATGGTCTGCATGGTGCCATTTCCCGCTTGTTCGTCAGTAATGATGCCTTCGTAGTTGTATTCTTTCCATTCGGTGGTAACATCAAAGGTGCCATTGAGCATTTGCCAATGAATATAGTTGCCTGGCGTACCCTGTGTTTGTGGTTCGATTTGATCGGCTCTCTCGGCACGTACTTTCATGCTGAAACGGTATTTGTCACCAGCACTCCAGATATGATTTGGGGTGTAGACAAACAATTGAGTGTCCCAAACCTCCTCTGGATTGTTTTTTGACTGAATCTTAATACCTCGAGTTCCTTCATAACCTACCCCGTTGATAAAATGGGTGGTTGTCGTACCATCTCCGTTTTTACACACCAGGCTGCTGGCATCGTCATTCTCACAGTCGCTATTTTTCACTTGGTTAACCCAAGGTGAAGCATTCTCGTCTTCGGTGTCGTCAGAATCATCGATAGGTGCTGTAGGCATAGTGCCATTGGTGGAATACATCAGCGTGGCACCTTCAGGGATTTCTACGTGGAATGAGAGTGGACCATTAAGCAGTTGACTGCCTACGCTCACCACAGGTGCGTCAAGTCTCTTAGAGGCAAAAACGGCAGTAGTGTTCGTGGCTCCAGGAGTGGCATCGGCTGTCCAGCTCCATTCTTCGCCAGCGTCAATCTTTCGTGCCCATGATGTACGGCTGAGGGCCTCCGGATATTCCACCGAGGTAATCAGTTGTCCATTTTGGTCGCTTAGATAAATGGTGGCTCCGTCGCAGTCGAGCTTGAAGGGGGCCTGGTTGTTCTTAATCTCATTGGAACCCAGCCAGACGACGAGGAAGCCTTTGGCCGGAACACTGCCAATGTCGCTGGGCATCTGCCATAGTGTGAGGTTTTTATCGTCGTTGCTGAGATACATGCCCGCCAAGTTGACTGCTTCTGAACTGGGGTTATAGATTTCTATCCAACTGTCGAAGTTCGTAGCAGGGCTCATAACTACTCCTGCATTCGACGGCATGATTTCATTGATCACAAGATTGTCGGCATAGGCTGTTGACAGAGCCCACAAGGCTAATAGAGTTAATAATAGTTTCTTCATGTTTTTATTTCTTTCTAAAGTATTTTCCAATAATAGGCAGACTGCTTAGAGGTAGGTCGCTTTGTAGAATATACGAAACAAAACAGCAGATACAGAGTGAGTTAAAGATCAAAGTAACAACGCTTCCAAAATGATAAGTGGCAGGAACATAGTTCATCGTCAGGGTGAGCATGACGGTAAGTGCCACATAATAGGCGATAGACCGCATGGGATATGGAATGGGATTCTTTTTCTGTCCTACCATGTAGCTCAGTACCATTGCCGTTCCGTAGCCAGCGACACCACCCCATGCGCAGGCCCAATAGCCGTATTTAGGAATAAAGATGATGTTGACAGCGAATAGTACGAGGCAGCCCGCCAATGAGAACCAGGCGCCATAGATGGTCTTGTCGATGAGTTTATACCAGAACGACAGGTTGAAGTATACTCCCATCATAATCTCTGCAGCCATCACGATAGGTACTACGCCCAGTCCTTCACGATATTCCTCGCCAATGATATATTGCAACAGAGGCATCCAACCCACCACACAGAGGAAGGCCAGCAGCGTAAAGATGAGAAAGTACTTCATCGCTGAGGCATAGTACTCTGTCTTGTCGGCATCCTTCGACTTGGCAAAAACTATAGGCTCATAGGCATAGCGGAAGGCCTGTGTTATCATGGCCATGATCATTGCTATCTTCACACACGAGCCATAGATGCCTAACTCGACATTCGCCTGTGCCTGATCGGGATAGACCAATGGGAAGAGAATCTTGTCGGCTACCTGATTCAAGATACCTGCAATACCCAGAATCAAGATGGGCCACGAGTAGCTAAGCATGCGTTTGAGCATCTGTCCGTCGAAGTGCCAATGAACTTTCAGCAGGTCGGGTATAAACAGCAACGAGATGAAACCCGTGCAAAGCAGGTTGATAAAAAAAACATAGTAAACAGACGTCTTGCCTAACACCACAAAATAGAAAACGTTCAGTCCAATATTCAAAGCAATAAACAGCAGTTTCAGAGAAGCAAAACGAATGGCACGCTTCTGGTAACGCAAATAACTGAAGGGGATTGCCTGTAAGGCATCCATCGCTACTACGGCAGCCATCATCTGCAGATATTCAGGGTGCGCCGCATACCCCAAGGTATTGCTGATAGGACCAATAAAGCCAAAGACTAATAGCAGGAACACCACAGTCAAAGTGCCTACTACTGCCATCACTGTAGAGAAAACAGTATCGCTATGCTTACTTCCTATCTCTGGCGTCAGCCTGTCGTCGTTGGCAAAGCGGAACAGCGTGGTCTCCATGCCAAACGTTAGCAGTACTAATATCAGAGCGGTATATGCATAGACATTGGTACTTACGCCATAGTCGCCCGAAGCTTTGGGCATATAGTGTGTATACAACGGTACGAGCAGGTAGTTTAGGAACCTGCCCACGATACTCGACAGCCCATAGATGGCTGTGTCCTTCATCAGTCCTTTTAAGTTTGCCATAGTTTATCCAAAGAATAGATAACAGATAAAAATTGCTGCAATAACGCCAGCCAAGTCGGCTAACAAGCCACAGTTGACAGCATGACGCGTATGTTTGATACCTACCGAACCGAAATATACAGCCAGAATATAGAAAGTGGTGTCAGTAGACCCTTGGAAGACACACGACAGTCGACCAGCAAACGAGTCGGCTCCATAAGTCGTCATAGCGTCGACCATCATACCGCGGGCACCACTACCGCTCAGCGGTTTCATCAGCGCGGTAGGTAGGGCATCAACCCATTCGGCATTGGTACCTGTAGCCTCTACACACCAACGAATACCGCCTATCAACATATCCATCGCACCTGAAGCGCGGAAAACACCGATACCAACGAGTATGGCTATCAGATAGGGAATGATGCGCACCGCCGTCTGGAAGCCGTCTTTAGCTCCTTCAATGAAAGCATCGTAGACATTCACCTTTTTTCTGACACCAGCCAGGATGAATCCGCAGATAATGGTCATCAGCAGAATGTTGGCTACCGTGGTACTCACACGGTTCATCGTATCGGGATCCATCTGCGAGAAGCCCCAAATGATTGCGGCCACAACGGCGCAAGCCCCACCAAGCGTCAATAGCATAGTCTTGTTGATAAGGTTAATGTGCTGATAGAGCGAGGTGATGATGATACCAGCCAGTGTTGAGAAGAACGTCGCCAACAGGATGGGAATAAAGATATCCGTTGGCTGGGCAGCATTCATCTGAGCCCGATACACCATAATGCTAACGGGGATGAGTGTCAGTCCGCTAGTATTCAGCACCAAGAACATGATCATCGAGTTTGATGCCGTATCTTTCTTGGTGTTCAACTCCTGCATCTGTTCCATAGCCTTCAGTCCTAACGGTGTGGCGGCATTGTCGAGTCCCAACATGTTGGCAGCAATATTCATGAAGATGCTACCAGTGACGGGATGACCTTTAGGAATATCGGGAAACAGCTTGGTGAAGATCGGACTGAGCAGTTTGGCCAACACGTTGACGACACCGCCTTTTTCGCCAACCTTCATCACTCCAAGCCATAGCGACAGTACACCTGTCAGGCCCAATGAGATTTCAAACGCTGTCTTTGACGACGAAAATGTCGAGTCCATCATAGCGGGAAACACATCATAGTCGCCCATGAATACCAGTTTCAGGGCGGCGATGGCAAACGCTATCAGGAAAAAGCCTATCCAAATGTAATTCAATACCATGGGTGCAAAGTTACGAACTATTTATGATATAAGCAAGAAAAAGAGCGACTACATCACGCAGTCACCCTTTCTATTGCGAAAATCAAATTATTAAATGAATGTTTACCATCTAAATACGCCTGAGTTGCTGGGGGATTTGTACCAGTCTGGATTAGTGGTCATGTCTGCACCCCACAAGCCGAACTGAGGATAGGCGTTGCTGATATTGTTACGCTCAGTGCTCCAGAACCATTTACCATTCTCGTCGCCGTTTACCGCTACGCGGAATGGAGTAGAACCAGCGGCAGGAGCCCCAATGGTAACCACCTGTCCATTTGTTCTGGTTACCTGTATATTGATGTTCAAATCAGCAACAGTAGTGCCGACAGGAACGGTGATTTCTGATAATGTGGCGATGGGAACGTTCTTTTTGTTCTTGGTGTTGTCTCCAAATTCCCCATAGTTATGTACCTCCTGTCCTAACTGTATGTTGTCGCAGAATACGGTAACCGGCAATGTTCCACCAATAGCGCAGAGCTCTACCGTCGAGCGATTGTTCTCGTCAGGATAGCTTACGCGAACAACCACATCATTAAAGTCGAAGTCGTCGCTGGTTCCCAGGTCTTCGAAGGCGAAGTAAATATATTGTTTAGGTTCAACCTTCTCTTCTCCACCGCCATTGAAACCAGGATTACAGGTAGAGGATGCAACAGAGGTCTTGATGTTTTGGGTTTGTTCGACGACGGCACCCTCACCGATATGGTAGTAGGGCTGTACACCAATCTCACCATTGGCTTGCTGTTCAGCGCTCTTGTCTGAATAGCCTTGTGCGAAGTGGCTCTCGTCGTAAGCCACGATAAGCTGGCCGAAGTAGTTGGCTACAAAACCTTGGTTGGGGTTATCTGCACCGTTGACAATCTTTTTGGCGTGGAAGACTGCCTTATTGCCCGTCTCAGGACCATAGATGCCATAGAGATCCTTGGTGATGTTCATTGTGGCAGTCTCTGTCACCTCAAAGACAGACTCAGCACCCATAAAGATATGGCTGGGTCCAGCTGCCTCGAAATTCTTGGTGACTACACCACCGTCGGCGTCCATCTTGAAGCCGTTCTTATCGGTATCGCCGAGGTTAATCTTGAACAGCTCCTTCACTGTGAGTTTACAGTTGTTGATGACATCGCAGCTGCCTGCGGTATAGTAGAAATAGTCAGTAGTATACTGACCGTTATTGACCCACGTGTTATTATTGCTGTCAATGTCGGTATTGCCGCTGATAGTCATCGTGCCATTATTCTCTACGTGGCTGCTGCCAGCTGTATGCAGACGGGTGGCAGTCATAGTACCATCGTTGACAATGACAGAATTGCCGTTCTCTGTAGATAGTTCGCCACGTACCGTTACCTCATTTTTGTTATAGAGCATGCTGTTATTGTTAATGCTCATCTTACCAGGGTCAATAATGCCGTGGTTGTAGAGTTTCAAACCATTGTTCAGCACCAGTTCAGCACCATCGGGAGTGGTAATCTTAGCTGTGGGGGCCACATAGATATTGCAACCACCTTGAAGATCACTGGCGTTGGCAGCACTTAAGACGAGCACGGCTCCTTCCACCAAATAGATGTCAGTATTAGGCGCTACATAGAACTTACGGTCCAGGAACCTGTTCTGACCACTAATATACAGTGTTCCGCCAGTAGTCTTGCTACCATCATAAGCGCCCCAAATGTTGACTTCTCCTTGCCAAGAGCCATCCAGATAGCTGATGCCAGAGGCATAGCCGCCGTTATACTTGCTGATACCTGCAGGCACAGCATTTAAGAATTTGCTGTCGTCAGCATCTTCAGGGAACTGGAAGATAGGCTGGATAGTGCGTCGTGCCAGCAACTTACGGGCTGAGGCAGGTGTAGTATAGAAGGCGGTGGTAATCTCCTTCTCGCTGGCATCAAAGGCAAGATTGTCAATAATGTAGTTGTCGGCATCAAGGATGGTGGCATAAAGCACAGTAGCATCCTGGGGCTTTGCAATGACGAAGGTCTTCGTCTCACCACTATTGATGGTCGATGTATAGAGAGCTGCAATCGTAGAACCCTGAGCAGGATCCTTGGGGTAAATCTTCAGCGTACCACTCTTTGCACTTGTCAGTGTAATGGTGGTAGTTACCGCTGTGTTCCAAGTTTGTTGGGCATCAATATCGTGATTGCCCATCACCGTATTCTTGAAGTTGGCCTGAAACTCCGCAACATCCTGGTTTGTCGTATCATTACGTTGGTTCCACAGGTCGTGATTACAGCTGATAGCCGAAAAAGCGATTGCCGAAACAGCAATTCCTTTAATGAAATACTTATTCATGCTCTCTTCTAGTTCTTAAAAGATTCAAATTTGGTTGCAAAGATAGTAAATAAATAGTTGAATATCAAATTTTCCTCTATAAAAATGCGTTATTTATGTTTTTTTTGTTTAACTTTGCTGCCGAAAAGTGATTTTATTATAATAAAGTATGCGCATGAAGAAGCTAGTATATGTCAGTCTGGCCTTGCTTTCCTTGGTCGTAACGGCTTGTAAGGAAGGGGTCGATTTTGACCAGAATGCCTATAACGATTTGGTTAATAGGTCGTTTCCTGTCGAGAACGTAGATCCCACCCATCAATGGGCAACGGTAGTTAATGTCAACGCAAACATTTCTGTTAGCGGTGACTATGGTGAAACCTATGAGGCGGGCATCTATATGGACAACCCGATTGGTGCCGAAGAGGCCACCCTGTTATATGAAGAAGATGTGGTGAGCGGTGGTGCATTCAGTGTTACGGTGTCGTTGCCAATTGCCCAAACAGCCGTCTACGTTGGTGTCTTTGATAAGGCGGGTCGTGGTATGGCTGAACTGGTTCCTATTAGTAATGGTATGATTAAGGCCTCGATAGATCTTAACAACAGTACACCTGCAGCAGCGCGACGTGCAGCAGCCTCGGTATCGCGTTCTGACTATATCAAGACGAATACTGACAGTTACATCAGTTATCTGCCAGGTTATGCAAGCAGCTTTGCAGGCTACTACGACTTATCTACGGTACCTAGCTATGATCCTCTGAACAAGAAAGCGTATCTTCCAGAAAACAACTATCAAGAAAGTCAGGTCTATGGCGATGGTAAGAGTTTTGTGTTGCCTGCCAACAAGAACTATACCATTTCCAGCAATACTTTTAACAATGCTTGGAGCAATACCGTTATCATTGTGCGTGGTACGCTGACCATTCCCAGCGACATTTCAGAGTTGCGTCTATGGGGTGATGGTAATAATCCCTATGGACAAACGATTGTCGTGGCCCAAGGAGGTAAACTGATTTGTAATTCTGCAAAACTGACTTTGGCCAATAATTCCAATATCATTAACTATGGTGATATCGTGCTTAATGGTACGTATGTTGACTATGCCAACGGTACTACTGTAGGATTCTTCAATGGAGGAACGATTACGGGATCCAATGGTGCCGGCATCAATTTCGCAGGCGGCACACCCTATTACAACAGTGGCAACATTGACTTGTCAGACAACGGCTTTATCAAGTTTAATAGCGGTATTACCTTTACGAATGTTGGACACGTCCATGCTTATAACTGTGCTAAGGACGGTGCCACATTTGTAAACGATTGGGGTGTTTCTGCCGGTGCGCAGAACGCTACGGTATATAATCTTTGTGACATAACTTTTGAGAAGTTCTTTGGCGTTTGGACCTATGTCGGTACAGAAAGCTCTTTGCTCTATGCTAAGGAAGGATTGTTTACCAATAGCGGAGGTCAGATTACCTTGGGCAGCAAGGCTATGATTAAGTGTGGCGATTGGTATGATAATGGTGCCACGCTGTATGGTCAGCCCAGTGGTAGTGACTTCTCGATTATTAAGGTTACGGGAGCGTTAGACGAGCAGAATGGTGGAACCATCAATACCACCACAGGTTATGTTTACTGCGATTTCAACGACATCAAAGGCAAGGGACGTAAAGATGGGGAAGGTGCTTGGCACATTGATCAGGTAAATGCAAAGATGAAGATTTACAGTGTCAGTGAGAAAACGGCTCCCAACAGCATTGTGATACCTGCTGATGCCGATGGTTGTAACACTATTGGCTACAATTCGGAGGGTAATAGTGGCGGAGGAAAGCCGGAAGCAAAGTCGTTCTCGCGTCGCTACTGCTTTGAGGATAACTTCCCCGATGTGGGTGACTACGACTTCAATGATGCCGTGATAACGGTGACTCCTACCGTTCAAGGTACAACCGTCACGCTTAAGGTGAGCCTTGATGCCGTGGGCGCTACAGAGAACATCGGTGCAGCTATGCGCCTGATTCGTGTAAAGACCTCCGACTTGGCCAGCTATACGGTGACGCAGGGCTTCCCCTCTCCTGAGGGTCAGGGTCTGGGCACCTACGAAAATATCAATACTTCTGAGACCTTCCTTGCTGAGAATGCTTCGCCCAATAATACCGGCAGTTTCGTTATCGTACTCTTCAAGGATGCCCATTGGGCTATCAATCCTCACCCGGCTGATGCTGGTGGCGTAGACAGAGCTTTCTATAACACGGTAGCTCGTGATGTTGCTTCCCACAAGGCCTATCCCGACCCCGCTGTCGCTACCTACACCTTGGTATTCAAAGATGCCGAGAAGGCAAAGGATATGCTGAAGGAAGATATCTACGACGTATTCATCGTCGAGCCCTATAATGGTTCTTACTGGGAGGTGCATACCGTTCAGAACGGCTTTAAGACAGACCAGGTGGTGACGCCTGTAAAGCCCAATCCAGATGCTTACAGACAGGCTTATGGCGATAACAAGCCGTGGGCGATTATGGTACCCGGCTCATTCAAGTATCCCATTGAGTGGCAGTCTATTGGCTCAGGTTCTAACGGAGTCTATAGTGGTGCCTATCAGACCACTGGCCACTCCTTTGCAGAGTGGGCTACCAACCAGAGTCTGGCTACTGACTGGTACAACTATCCCAAAAGCGGATACGTCTTCGAGTAGGAGCGTTGATTATGGGTCACCTGCATAACCACGTGGGATTTCTGAAACACACATTCTTTTCTCCTTTTTTCTTCGCAAACCATAAAAAGCCGTAAAATCACAGGTATGACACACGAAGTGTACTCCTATACATAATAATGTACGATTTTATTGTTGATATGGAAGATATTTGCTATCTTTGCACTCAAATTTAATTATCAATAACAAGATAGCATTATGGAAAGAACATGGAGATGGTTTGGCAAGAAGGACAAGATTACGCTTGCCATGCTAAGACAAATCGGAGTAGAGGGCATCGTAACGGCCCTGCATGATGTGCCTCTGGGTGAGGTGTGGACTAGAGAGAAGATTCGCGATCTGCGTGAGTATATCGAGAGCTACGGCATGCGCTGGAGCGTCGTCGAGTCGCTGCCAGTCGTTGAGACCATCAAGTATGGTGGCCCTGACCGCGACCACCAGATCGAGGTGTACAAGGAGTCGTTGCGCAACCTCTCGGCAGAGGGCATCCACTGCATCTGCTATAACTTCATGCCCGTGTTGGACTGGGCTCGTACCGACCTGTTCCACAACAACCCCAACGGCGCTACGAACCTCTATTTCAACTATGCCGAGTTTGCCTACTTCGACATCTATATCTTGAAGCGTCCGGGTGCTCGCGAGGAGTGGGCCAAGTTCCAGTTCCCTGCTGGTGTTGGCGAAGGCCGCAACGTGCTGGCAGAGTGTGACGAGCTGGCTAAGACCATGACGCCAGAGAAAGACCACAAGCTCGTAGAGAACATCGTTATTAAGACGCAGGGCTTTGTTTCTGGTAACTTCAGCGAGAACGATGAGGCTCCCGTTCAGAAGTTCCGCGAGTTCCTCGATTTATATAAAGGTATCGACAAGGCACAGCTCCGCGCCAACATGAAGTACTTCCTCGAGGCCATCATGCCCGTTTGCGAGGAGTGCAACATGAATATGTGCGTTCACCCCGACGATCCCCCCATCGAGATTCTCGGCCTGCCGCGTATCGTTCGTACCGAGGAGGATATCCAGTGGTTCCTCGATGCCGTGCCCAACAAGCATAACGGCCTGACGTTCTGTGCCGGTTCGCTGTCGGCAGGTGCTTACAACAACGTCGTTGAGCTGGCCAAGAAGTTTGCTTCGCGCACACACTTCGTTCACCTGCGTTCGTGCCACATCTTCCCCAACGGCGACTTCACCGAGGCCAGTCACCTGGGCGGACGTGCCGACCTTATCGAACTCTGCCGTATCTTCGAGAAGGAGAACCCACAGCTGCCCATGCGCGTTGACCACGGTATGACGTTTACCGACGAGCCTGGCGGCATCCTCGACGAGTCGAGCCACGGCCACAATGCCGGCTACACCCTGCTGGGCCGCATGTTCGCCCTCGGACAGGTACAGGGTATCCTCGCCACCGTTGACCGTGAACTTGGAATAGAATACAAACAACCCGGATTCTTTGATTAATTGACAATTGACAATTGATAATTATGAAATTAAACGATATACTGAGCGGCCAGTTAAATGTCGCAGAGTGGGAAGCTAAGGGCTACCAGCTTCCTAAGTTTGATATTAAGGCTGTACGCGAAAAGACAGCCAAGGAGCCCACATGGGTACACTTTGGTGGCGGGAACATTTTTCGCGCTTTCCCTGCTGCCATCCTGAACGACGCACTGAACACCGGTAAGTACGACCGCGGTGTGATTGTTGCCGAGACCTTCGACTTCGAAGTCGTCGACAAGGCCTACGCACCTTACAACAACCTCTCGCTGTGCGTGAACCTCTGCTCTGACGGTTCTATCGAGAAGAAGGTCATCGCCAGCGTTACCGAGGCCCTGAAGGCCGATCCTCAGTTCGAGGACTGGAACCGTCTGGTGGAGATATTCCGTAACCCCAGTCTGCAGATGATTTCGTTCACCATCACCGAGAAGGGCTATACCTTCAACGAGGCCGACCTCGCTCGTGGACTGAAGCCCCTCTTCGCTATGGGTAAGGTCTGCGCCCTGCTGTTGGAGCGCTTCAATGCCGGACAGCTGCCACTCACTGTGCAGTCGATGGACAACTGCTCGCACAATGGCGACAAGGTGAAGGCTGGCGTCTTTGCTTACGCTGAGCGCTGGGTGAAGGACGGACTGGTGCCCGCTACCTTCCTCGACTACCTGAAGGACGAGACGAAGATTACCTTCCCTTGGTCGATGATCGACAAGATTACCCCACGCCCACACGAGAAGGTCAAAGAGCTGTTGGCCAAGGACGGTTTTGACGACAACGACTATATCGAGACCGAGAAACACACCTTTACCGCTCCTTTCGTGAATGCCGAAGAGGTGCAGTATCTGGTCATCGAGGATAACTACACCAACGGCCGTCCGCCATTGAATCTCGGCGGTGCCCTCTATACCACCCGCGAGACCGTGGATAAGGTGGAGACCATGAAGGTGACTACCTGTCTGAATCCCCTGCATACCGCGATGTCCATCTATGGCTGCATGCTGGATTATACGTTGATCTCGGCTGAGATGAAGGACGACGACCTGCGCGCCTTCATCCAGAAGATTGGTTATATGGAGGCTATGCCCGTGGTAGTTGATCCGGGCGTGCTGAACCCCTACGAGTTCATCGGTGCCGTACTCAACAAACGTCTGCCGAACCCCTTCATGCCCGACGCACCTCAGCGTATCGCGATGGACACCTCGCAGAAGCTGCCTATCCGCTTTGGCGAGACCCTGAAGAAGTATATCGCCCGTGGCCTCGACAAGTCGAACCTCGTGCTCATTCCCCTCACACTGGCTGGCTACGCCCGCTATCTGAAGGGACTGAAAGACGACCTCACCGCTTTCGAGCCCTCGCCCGACCCCATGCTCGCCGAGCTGCAGGCCATCGTCGCCCCGCTGGAGATTGGCAAGCCCGACCAGGACTGGAGTCCGCTGAAGCAACTGTACTCGCGCAAGGACGTCTTCGGTCTCGACCTTTATGAGGCTGGCCTGGGCGACCAGATAGAGGGAATGGTCAAGGAACTCTACGCCGGCAAGGGTGCCGTCCGTGCTACCCTGCACAAGTACGTCAGTCAGAGATAATCTCTTAGACTAACAAAGAAAATCCCGCATTTCCTACACTGAGCGCTGAGGCTCAGGAGGTTATGCGGGATTTTCTTACACTGCGCAGTGTAGGAATTCCTACACTTACCGCGTTTTCCGTTTATTTTTCAGCCACTTTCCGACGCAGACGGAGGTAGTATCCGCGCACGCCGTCCTGGGCACCATCGGGGTAGTGCATGCGTTTCAGCACACGCCCCAGCTTTGCCAGCGTCGGCACGTCGGCCGTCGACAGCTGCTCGCGTAGCGTTTGCTGAATGTCAGTAGTGCTCATGAAGTACCCCTTCTCACGCCGTGCCCCCAGGAAGATGGCCGACAGCGCGTCTTCCAATCCCGATACCAGCTGGTATTGCTCGTTGTGGTGCATGATTTCCTGCTCGTCAGCATGGTCGAACCAGTACTGCTCGTCGTGCTGCAGCTCCCAGACGGCCTGGGCATACATCTGGCGGTAGTTCACGCTGCCCGACATATCGGCCTCGCCCGTCATCTCGACACACAGGTAGCGACGCGAACCCGTAGGGTCGCAGAGCGGCTGGCGGTCGTTGGTGGTGGCGATGAACGAGCACAGGCGCTGGGTCATGGTGTACTGGACTGAGCGCATCTTCCTGACCTGCACGTCCTTCTCTGTCAGCAGACGTTTGATCTTCGCCTGTTCGCGCTCGGTCTTGGCGTTATACTCGTCGATGTTCACCAGCCACATGCGGCCCAGCACGCGCTCCACCTGTTCGGCATTGTCCATCTTGATGTCGTCCATGTAGTATTCGCGCAGCGAGTAGGGTAGTATGTTCTTGCAGAACGTCGACTTCTTCATGGCCTGCTGACCGATGAGCATGGGCACCATCGAGTTGCCGTGGTCGCGGTTCATGCCCTTAGCCTGTGCCACCATCGCCAAGAACCAGCGGTGGAAGAAGTGCGGCCAGCGTTCATAGTCCGTCTTCAGCCGGCGGGCATACTCCTCGATGTAGTCGTGCTTCCGGTCCCACTCGCCCACGTGGTCCAGGAACTCGCGGATGGGGTTGTAGCTGGCGACTAGTGACGAGTGTACATACAGCTCAAGGTCCACCATCCACGCTTCGCCACCTTCCATCATCTCTTCGAAGGCTATGCGGCGCAGTTCGCGGTCGCCCAGCGGTTGCCACGAGCGGAACGTGCCGTCGTTAGGACGGTACTCCACCTGCTGCTTCACCTCGTTATACCTGAGTTGGTAGCGACGGCTGAAAAAGTCGCGGATGGTGCGTGCCACCTGTTCCTTACGGTTCATCTTCGACAGCGGTCTGCCCTTGTAGGGCTCGGCATAGACGGCGCGGAACACCTTGCGTACCAGGTATTCTCTGCCTTCGAAGCGTCCTTGCCACAGGGTACGCACCACACAGGGCTCCTCTTCCAGCCGTGCCAGTCGACAGTAGTCGGCCAGCTTTGTCAATAGCTGCTCAGCGTCAGCATTTTCGGGCGTGTTCTCTACGGCGCGGCGCAGACATGTCAGATACTCCATACGCCACTGCTCACGCTGCTCGTCGGCAGGTCCGTAGCTGATGCTGCCGTCGTCGTACATGCGGAGGTCGGGGTCTTTCGTGTCGGCAGTCATCACCACCGGCATCGGCTGTGCCTCAGGACGATAGACCAGCTGCGGGTCGTAGGTCATGGGACAGGTGGTTTCGACGGCTAAGTCGCGGCAGGTCAGCGGACAGTCGGCCATCGCCTGATAGATAGCTTTCGCCTGCTGTTGCGCCTTACGCAACAGTTGCAGATACGCCTCCGTGTCCTTCGGCTCCTGACCGTCGGCAGCCACTGCGCGAACCACTATATACAGTTCGCGATGGTCTGTCGTCTTCCACGCCAGCAGCGTATACGGCACGCGCATCACCGCCTGCTGCCACTGGCGCACCAGCTGTCGCCGCGTGCTCTCAGCGTGCAGCACCAGCAGTCCCGTCATGGTGCGCACGTCGTCCAAGCCGCCGCGTCCGAACGTGGCACTGACAAGCAGCTGAGGGGTTTCCTTGACTTCGAGCAGCGTTTTGCTCTTCATTCTCTCTACTGCGGCATCGAGCTCGATGGTGACGGGTTGCTTCATGATGCCGTCTTTCACAATTGCTTTACTGATTCTCATATTTTTATTATCTTTTGAGTTTACGACTGCAAAGATAATAAAAAAATCGAGGTTTGTCAAGAGGCTAAAACGCTGAAAACCATACCGTTAGTTTGTACTATGAGTATCGTGCTGTGGTAGCCACACTACCATCATGTGGTACGACCAGTACCAAGCTTTGGTAGCCATGGTACCAAGACGCGTCACAAATGTTGGTACGATAGTTAAATATTTATAAAAATACACTGCCTCGTCCGTCAGTGTAGGAAAAGTGTCACTTTCAGTGTAGGAAATCAGCGTGTAACCCACTGACTGTCAACGACAAGTGTAGGAAATGTAGGATTTTAGTGGTCGAAGTCGTAGACCCTGGTATAGTGGTCGAACTCGAGGTTCGTCTCGTAGCCTGCCTTCTGAAACAGCTTGATGATCCATGCCTGCTGCTCTGGCGTCAGCATCTTCTCGCCACGATGGTAGCGGTAGTAGGTGCCGTGGCCGCCGAGATAGATTTTTATCTTGTCGCGCAGCTTTGTCTCGTGCTTCGCCTTCACATCCTCGAAGATGGTGTTAAAGCCCCACGCCATCAGCTTGGGCTCGCTGGTCTTGAAAAACCGGCAACCCTCTTCGCCGCGCTTCATCGTGTGATAGACGGCAGGTCCCCAGTCGGCATCCTCGGCCAGATGCTCTCCTGCCAGAAAGTGCAGACAGTCGCTCCGCCGCGGACAGTCGCCGAGGAAGCACATCAGAAAGCTGGCTGGCACATTACTAAAATCAAACGTCGTCGTATCTGTTTCCATACCTATTTCTTATTTTGCAGCAAAGTTACAGATTATTCTCGTATTCTCCAAACATCTTTGGACGATTTTCCATCTAAAAAGTAGAAATGCTGGTATGAGGAATATTCTTTCCGGCTTTTCCGCAAACCTTTTCGTAGAAATTTATATTAGAAATTTGGATGGTTCACGAAAAAGCCGTATATTTGCAGCGTAAAGTAATGACTACTAATGAATTTACATTAAATTTACTAACAATATTAAAACAAATGCGTATGAAAAAATTTTTTACTCTTATTGCTATGGCTCTCGTGGCTGTAGGTGTGAATGCACAGACTGTAATCAATCTGGCTGGACTTACTACAGAAAGCTTTACGTATGACGCGACAGCATATAAAGCCGCTGATGACAAAAAGTCTTTTGATTATATTAAGAAAGATAAGTCAAACTATAGTGACTTAGTATTAAATGGTTCAAAGTTAACTCTCTCTTACAAAAATAGTGGAACAAAGGAAAAGTTCTTTGAGATGGGAGATGAGTACCTTATTGTTGCAGGAAAAGGTGTTATTTTAAAGATTGCAGATATTACTAAGGGACAGAAGATTACCTTGAATGTGGCAAAGAAGGATGATCCTAGCGAAGATAAGGGTAATAGAGTTCCAGGCTTTTCTGCGACAGGTGCTCAGATGGAGGGGTCTGATTTGTCTGCTGAGGCTAAAAAGGGTGAGTTCGCAGATGTTGTCTTCACTGCTTCCCAAGATGGAACTGTTCAGATTACAAATGCCAACAATGCCTATTTTATTAAGACCATTACAATTGCAGATGGTACGTTTGTACTGAAAGATGGTACCTATTTTATCCAGTATCCTGGTTCGGATGTGAAGGAGTTTACTGATGGTAATGGTTTCAAGTTGCAAATTAATATAGAAGAAGACAAGAAATTTGGCAAGGGTGGCCAAGCAACTATTGACGGCACCAAATATACATTTGTTAAGTGCTCTAATGGTGCTGAAAATGTTTTAACTTTGCCCGAAGGAAAGGTTGCTTCAGCTATTACTCTTTATAGTGCTGTAAATGCTGATACGAAACCAGAAGATAAACCTTCATATTGGCAGGAAATTGCAGGAACAGCATTTAAAAACGAGATTGCTGGCGAAGAGTTTAATAGTTATAAGGACTATACTAATCCAGATGTAAGAACTTACAAATTTGTTAATGGAAAGCTGAATAAGATCACTTTCAAGAATAAGGGTGATCAGGTTTGCTTCTTGGTTAAGGTAACCATTGAGACAGGAACGGAGGTAACTCCTGAGGCTGTTGAGTTTGATACTTCTGCTACTGGCATCCAGGCTATCAAGACCCTGAAGACTTCCAACAATGCTGCTGTCTACAACCTCGCAGGCCAGAAGGTAAGCAATAACTTCAAGGGCATTGCTATCCAGAATGGTCGTAAGGTCGTAATTAAGTGAGTATATTAAGCAAAAAACCTCGAGGATAATCTCGAACAGAAATAACCAGGCCCCGCCCCCAAATGAGCGGGGCTTGTTTTCACTAAACTTAAAACTAAAAAACAATGAAGAAGCAAATCGTGATGATGGCTGCTCTGCTGATAGCAGTAGTCGCCAATGCACAGAACGAAGTGAATATCGAAAAGTTGTGGGGCGTCCCAGAGGAGCCCATCGACATCAACGCACCTATGACCGTCAAGTCGGGCGTGGCCTTTATTGGCGACACACGTACTCCCGACAAGATTACCGATGGTCAGATGAAGGGTATGCAGGTGAAGAAGAGCAAGCGCTACTTCAAGCAGGGAGTGATGAACGTGCAGTATGGCTCGTACCTTAACTTCCGTGGTGCTGCCTCAGGCATCAAGAAAGACAATGTCATTGATGTCAATGCCGTACCCCGTTCACGAATGTTGCAGCTGAAGCCCACGTCCAGCGGCAAGCTTATCGTCTTTGCTCAGGGTGGCAAGGAGGAGGTCAAGCACCTCTATATCGGTGTGCGCAATGGTGCAACGTTTAAGAATCTGGCCACGTTGGAGTATGTCAAGGATGCCACCGTCACAGGTAAGAAAGATGCGCCCCTTGCCGTACAGGTCGTCGACTACACCTATGCCGATGGTGACGAGCTGTGGATATATACCGAGGGTAGCGTCAACCTCTATGGCCTTCAGTTTACTGGAAAGCTTGACACCGCTTTCGCTGGCTCTGAGCCTATGGCTGTTGTCAAGGCCGTGAAGAAAGCTCGCTGATACCATTATTTTTTTGAAGTGTAGTGAGGACGTGACAGCAAGTGTTGCGTCCTTATATTATAATAAGGAATACATAACAGATTTGTGAATGGAAGACAAGAGATGCTATTTTGCCGTTGATCTGGGCGCGACGAGTGGTCGTACCATTCTGGGCACGCTGGCTGACGGACGACTGGAACAGGAGGAGCTGACGCGCTTTCCCAACAACCTCATAGAGACGGGCGGACACTTCTATTGGGATATCTACGCCCTGTACTTCGAGATGATTCGCGGACTGAAGGAGGTGGCACGCCGAGGCATCACGCTGACCTCGATAGGCATTGACACGTGGGGTGTGGACTTTGTGTTCATTGGTGATGACGGCGCGCTGTTGCGTAACCCGATGGCTTATCGCGACCCTCACACTTTCGGACGGATGGAGGAGTATCTGCGCGACGTCGTTTCACGACGTGACGTCTACGACATTACGGGTATCCAGTTTATGAACTTCAACTCGCTGTTCCAGCTTTATGCCATGCGTAAGGACGGCAATACGGCGCTGAAGCATTGCAAGAAGGTGTTGTTTATTCCCGATGCCTTGAGTTGGATGCTGACAGGCGAGGAGGTGTGCGAGTATACCATTGCGTCGACCAGTCAGATGCTGGACCCGAAGACGGGTGACCTGTCGGAGAAGCTGATTGAAAGCGTGGGGCTGACACGCGAGCATTTTGGACGTATGGTACAGCCTGGTACGCAGATTGGCGTGCTGACGGAAGAGGTGCAGAAGATGACGGGACTTGGTCCTGTTCCTGTGATAGCCGTTGCCGGCCACGACACGGGTGCCGCCGTTGCTGCCGTACCCGCCAAGGACGAGCAGTTTGCCTACCTCAGCAGCGGCACGTGGAGTCTGATGGGTATTGAGACGAAAGAAGCCATCATCAACGACCGCTCGTACGAGTTGAACTTCACCAACGAGGGTGGCATTGAGGGCACTACACGTTTCCTGAAGAACATCTGCGGCATGTGGCTCTACGAGCGTTGCCGTAAGGAGTGGCCCGAGGAGGTCCGCCAGTTGTCGCACCCTGAATTGCAGGGCTCCGCCATGCAGGTCGAGGCCTTCCGCAGCATCATCAACCCTGATGACAAGATGTTTGCCAATCCGTCTTCTATGATAGAGGCCATCCAGCAGTATTGCCGTCAGACAGGACAGCCCGTACCAGAGACGCCGGCAGAGATCTGTCGCTGCATCTTCGACTCGTTGGCGCTGCGGTACCGCCAGGTGTTCGGGTGGCTGAAGAAGTTTAAGAACCCCACGGAGAACCGTGGGGAACAGGGGCAGATCAAGGTGCTGCACGTCATTGGCGGCGGTAGTCTGAACAAGTTCCTGACGCAGTTTACGGCTGACGCCTGTGGTGTCGAGGTGCTGGCAGGTCCACAGGAATGTACCGCCATCGGTAACATCATGTTGCAGGCCAAGGCTGCGAGTGAGCGAGAGCAGCACCAAGCTTGCTTGGGTGCTGCCGAGCATGAGCAGGCTCGCCAGAATGGCAAGGCGTCGGGTAGTGTCCGAGATGTCTGGGAGATGCGCGCCATCATAGCCAACTCAGTAGAGATGGTGGCTTATCATCCTTCTTCCGACCGTTCAGCATGGGACCAGGCTTATCAGCGCTACCTCGAAATAACGAAATAACAATACATCGGAATAACAAATCAAAAAGAATAGCAATTATGGCAAAACCATTAGTAGAGACCAAAGCAAGGGTAGGCGTGTTCAGCATTGCGCTGCAGGCTTACCTGCCACAGTTCCCCCAGCTGGTGCCTGAGTTTGAGGCTCAGTATGAGGCATTCAAGAAAACCCTGCCCGACACCATCGAGATTGTTGATGGCGGCATGGTGACCACCAAGGAGCAGTCGATGGCCGCTGGCGACAAGTTTCGTGCGGCAGACGTCGATCTGGTCATCCTGCAGATGCTGACGTATTGTACCTCTTATAATATGCTGCCCGCCGTGCGCGACCTTGATGTCCCCGTGGTCATCGTGAACCTGCAGAAGAAGCTGGCTCCCGACTATGCCAAGACCGATATCCCTACCTGGCTAGGCGAGCTCTATGCCTGTGGCGCCATCGGTGAGATGGTGGCCGACCTGAATCGTGCCGGCAAGCGCTCGGCAGTGATTACGGGTGTTGTAGAGGGTGGCGACCCTGAGTGTCAGGCCGAGATTGAGGACTGGTGTCGTGCTGCACAGGTGCGTCGCCGTTTCCGCGATACCAATATCGCCCAGATTGGTCGTCCGTACCCTGGCATGATGGACCTCTACATCGACGAGACCAACCTCTATCACCGTATGTTTGTCTATACCAAGCAGTTCGACTGGGAGAAGATGTGGGCCATTGCCGACAATATCACTGACGAGGCTGCCATCAAGGCAAAGGCGCAGGATATCCTCGATACCTTTGACATCGAGGGTGGTGGTACCATCGAAAAGGTCTGGGACATGGCGAAGTACGTCGTGGCCTTCGAACAGTGGGTGAAGGACGAGAAACTGGGTATGATAGCCTCGCACTACGACGGTTTTGCACAGGGCATTGCCGGCAAGCTCGACTCGATGCTGATTCCTGCCTTCTCGATGCTCATCAAGCAGCATACTGCCTGTGCCGTTGAGGGCGACATGAAGGTGGCTATGGCGATGTCAATCCTGAAGACCATCAGTGGCACAGGTACGCTGGCCGAGATGTACTCGATTGACTTCCCCAAAGACATCTGCATCATCGGTCACTCCGGCTCTGGCGACTTCGACATCTCGCAGGCCAAGAAGCCGACGATGAAGATTGTGCCCGTGTTCCACGGCAAGGCCGGTGGCGGCTACTTGACGCAATTCTATCCGCCTACGGGTCCTGTGACCTATCTGGCCATTACGCAGGACAAGAATGGCGTCTTTAAGTTTGTCGCAGCCGAAGGCGTCAACGAGGAAGGCGAGATCTTTACCTTCGGCGATACCAACATGCGCACCAAGTTCTCGCTGTCGTGCCGCGAGTTTGTCAACAAGTGGAGCGAGGCAGGTCCTACGCACCACATGGCAGCTGCCGTGGGTCACCACATCGACACCATCCTGAAGGTAGCGAAGATCTTTAATATCGAATGTGACGTGGTGTGTAGGTAATTAAGAATTAAGAGTTAAGAATTAAGAAAAATGGCAAATTCAGGTTCCTTGAAGAGCACGATTGCCGTGTCTCTTACCAATTATCTCGATGCTGGTGCCATTGTTGCCGGAGCCAGCGGACTGACGCTGTGGCAGCAGTACCTCGGACTAAGTGAGGTGCATCTGGGATGGCTGAACTTTATCTCTGCCAACTGTCTGGGTGCTGCTGTGGGTGCTATCATTGGCGGATTCCTCGCTGACAAATACGGGCGCAAGTTTATCTTTACCTATAACATGATAGTCTATATGGTGGGTGTGCTCACCATCATGTTGAGCGTAAACTTCCCCATGCTACTGGCCGGATTCCTTATTACGGGAATCTCGGTGGGTGTAGGTGTGCCAGCCTCATGGACCTATATCTCTGAGTCGTCGGAAGTGAACAATCGTGGCCGCAACATCTGTATCTCGCAGATGTCGTGGGGTATCGGTCCTATGGTTATCCTGCTGTTGGGCATGCTCTTTGCCCCTGGCGGATATCTGTTCGGATGGGTAGAGAGTGTAGCTCACACGTTTGGCAGTGCCGACATGGCCACAGAGGAGGTCAACGCCTTCTCGTCGCGCATCGTGTTCTTCTCGCTGTTTGTGGTGGCTTTCATCGCGTGGAACCTGCAGCGTCGTCTGCAGGAGAGTGCTGAGTTTACGAAAGAACAAGGAGTAGGAAAGGAACAAGAGAAAGCCGGCGTGATAGAAAATATCAAAGTGCTGTTCTCTAACAGCGTGGCTGTAAAGACCGTGTGCTTCCTCGCCAGTATCTATCTGACGTGGAACCTTGTCGCTTCGGTGATGGGGTTCTTCCAGCCGCACATCTACGAGACGGCAGGTGGCGTCTCAAACGAACAGGCTAACTGGATGAACTGTATTCAGTGGTTTATCATCGTCGCTGTGACGTTTGTCGTGTCGAAACTCATCGACAAGACTTCACACAAGGCCATCTATACCTTCGGACTCGTCGTAGCCATCGCTGCCTGGCTGGTTATCGTCACCATTGGTGTCAACGGCATGGTGGGTCTCTGGCTGTTCGCCATTCTGTGGGGTGTGCAGGGCGGTTCGTCACCACAGATATTCTATGCTTTGTGGGGCTCAGAGCTGTTCCCCGCCAAGTTCCGTGCTGGTGCGCAGGGCCTGATGTTCTTCATCGTGCGTGGCCTGTCAGCTGTCTGGGGTCTTGTCTTTACCGTTATCTATGGCGAGAACGGTGAGGGCTTTACTATTGCTGCCTGGTGCATGATTATCCTGTTGGCCATCTCGCTCATCGTAGGATTCATCGGAGTGCCCAACACTCGCGGTCGTGCCCTTGAGGACATCACCAAGGAACGGTACGGGGAGAATTATTAACATCGAAACATCGGAATAACGAAATATCGAAAAGCAAATGAAATCGATTTTGGAAGGCCGCGAACAGTTGAAGGCGGTAGTATATCAGATTGCTGAGGTCACTGGTTATCTCTGGCAGAAAGGATGGGCGGAGCGTAACGGTGGTAACATCACCGTCAACGTCACCGAGTATATGGACGACGAGTGCAAGGCCATGAAGGCTATCTCGGAAGTAAAGCCCATTGGTATGGTGTTGCCCCAATTGAAGGGTAAGTACTTTTATTGTAAAGGAACGGGCAAGCGTATGCGCGACTTGGCCCGTGAGCCGATGCAGAACGGCAGCATCATCCGCATCCTCGACGACTGCGCCTCCTACGAAGTCATCGCCGACGTGAACGTAGTGCCGACCTCAGAGTTGCCCACTCACCTGGCTCTGCAGAACTACCTGTTGGAGACGGGTTCGTGCTATAAGGCTACGCTGCATACACACCCCATCGAACTGGTGGCTATGAGTCATATCCAGCGTTTCCTGAAGGGTGACGAGATGACGCGTGTGCTGTGGTCGATGATTCCAGAGACGCTGGCGTTTGCACCCCTGGGAATCGGTATTGTACCTTATGCCCTGCCCTCATCGGTAGCCCTCGCTGAGGCTACGCTGGAGCAGATTAAGACGCATGACGTCGTATTGTGGGAGAAGCACGGCACCGTAGCCGTGGGAACCGACATCATGGATGCCTTCGATCAGACTGACGTGCTCTGCAAGGCTGCCAACATCTATATGTGTGCCCGCTCGATGGGTTCTGAACCAGATGGTATGACGGCAGAACAGATGAAAGAAGTGCAGGATGTGTTTAACCTGCCCAAGAAACGTCCTTGCTAACCATCGTTTTTGTAGAAAAACAGAAAAGAGTTACGATTGCTTCGTAACTCTTTTCTTGTTGTGTGGACCAGGTAGGGCTTGAACCTACGACCTCCAGATTATGAGTCATATTTACGGTTTTTGCATGAAATGCCATGTTATTGCAAAAGCCTGTAAATAAAAGGATTATTTCTTTTGGCGTTTGCAGAAAATTGTGTAATTTTGCAGCAGTTTT
>Ga0310695_10000475_pt1 | contig 104767 bp, 92 predicted proteins | sample RumenRJG_04DNA_FD_203882 | JGI IMG/M metagenome (GOLD analysis project Ga0310695, IMG submission 203882) | Bovine rumen microbial communities from Lethbridge, Alberta, Canada - RJG_04 (v2) (version 2) | ecosystem: Host-associated > Mammals > Digestive system > Stomach > Rumen | place: Canada...
CAGCTCCTCCACCGGCTTGAACCTTACCCTAAGCCTCCTGCACTCGCGCTCAAGCTCCGCCGTCTCCAGTCTTTCCAATTCCGAAAGAGATTTCAGTTTTACTTCCATACACTTATATATTTGTCATTAGAATTCCAAAAACTGACACATTTGCGAAGATTTTTTTGTTTTTTCTGCTGCAGGGCGGCCACTACACCTGCAGCGTAGCGTCAAGCGGGCTCTCGAAGTGCCGGTGCTTCTTTGCAAACATGTCAGTACATCTTTGAAAACAAGTTCCCTTCGAGAGCCTCAGGGAACGGTTTTCTTGTATTAGAAAAAAAGCCACCTTCCCAACGAGAACCGCCATGCAGTCGTCATCCCGAACTTGATTCGGGATCTGTAAAACATTCAGCCACAGTGGCTACAGACCCTAAATCAAGTTCAGGGTGACGGATTCTTTGTGTTAGTAAAAAAAACACCTATTATTAATTCTGCTATATGACAGTATTGTAAGTCTGTAACTTGTTGCAATACAGATATTTATCTAGGGTGGTCAAAAATATAACAAAAAATTATTTTTGGCGGAAAATTTTATTGTAATAGTCTTAAATTCCGATACGCGAAAAAATGTTAAATTTGCCAACAAAATGTTACTTTTTAAATATTTTGGGTCATTTTTACCCATTTTTCTTCAATACTACTTACAGAATGGTAGCTTTCGCAGCTGTCTCTTTCGCAGAAGGTATCACATTTGGTGCTTGGCTCCGCGCTCTTGCTGCTCCTGTAGCAAGCAACGGTGACGAGACAATTACTGCTGCTGGTAACTCTTGGGGTTACGGTGCCCGCACAGCTCGTATCAACGTTTCTGCTGTTGCTCCAGACGGAAACGCAGGTTTCAACATGGGCGTTTACAACGACGTTACAATGAGCCTCTCTGCTGGCGACGAAGCAAACCTCTGGGTAAAGCCAATGGACATCGTAAAGGTTTCATACGGTAAGTATGACAACAACACACTCCGCGGCGACGTATGCTACGGTTCATGGAACTGGCTCCGCCCAACATCTTCTTGGATCGCAGAAGACGAAGGCCTCTTGATGAGCGGAAACGGTGGAACAGGTCTCATGGCAGAAATCACACCTATGGAAGAGCTCTACATCCAGGTTATGGCTCCTATAACAACAGCACAGGTAAAGGCTGGAACAACATACAAGAACCTCCGCGCAGGTTTTGCTTACACAGTTCCTGGCACTGTAAAGATTAAGGGCCAGTACATCGGCAAGGGTGCTGCTTCTCAGAAAGAAGGTGCTTATCTTAACGGCAAGTTCTTTGATGATGAAGACAAATTCGATGCAGCTCTTGCTAAGCTTTGGGGAGAGGGTCAGGACTTAGACGACGACGGCGACGTTGATGGTGATGACGCTGACTTATGGGAAGAAGGACTTGTAGAAGATGGTATTTTAAAGCCGGTAGCAGAAGCCGATGGCAACAGCAACTGCGACCTCGAAGCAGAAATCGACGTTCTTGCAGTAGATGGTCTCTTCGCAGGTGTTGGCTTCCGCTATGACGTTCGCAAGGACGGAAAGACAGCAGCAGCCGGACAGGAAAACATGAAGATTGCCCTTGGTGCATCTTACCAGGTTATGCCAGAGCTCAAGGTATCTGCAAGCGGTGCTTACTTCACATACTACGGTGAAAAGGTTGACCCACGCTTCCAGGCTGGTCTTGGCGTAGACTACGACCTCGGCGACGGTCTTGCTGTAAATGCAGACTTCCGCTACAAGTCAAAGTCTGGCGTTGATGGCCACAAGGCTAAGAACTCAGATAACATGGCATTCTCTGTTGGCGTAACAAAGAGCGTATCTTCTAACGGTTACATCGGAGTTGCATTCCAGGGACAGACAAACAGCGGTACATTCGCTAACACTGTAATCCCAGGTCAGCCAAATGATGACCTTGAAAACAAGAACTTCACATGGGCAGTTCCTGTTGCTCTCTCTGTATGGTTCTAAGCCTAGCGTAGCAAACGCTACACTAACCTAACCAAAAAGGTCACTGGTATCCCCAGTGGCCTTTTCTGTTTTAAATCCTTGTACCACAACACGGTCCCTGAGCCCATCGAAGCGCTGCCATTTCTTTGCAAACTGCTCCCTTCGAGAGCCTCAGGGAGCGGATTGCTGGTGTTAGCAGAAAAATTTCACCCCAACAAAGAACCGGCACTTTCTTTGCATACAAGCGCCCTTCGACAGGCTCAGGGAGCGGATTCCGTGTGTTAGCAGAAAAACTTCACCCAGACGGAGAACAGGCAATTCTTTGCAAACACGCCCCTGCACCTGTCAAAGCACGGTCCCTGAGCCTGTCGAAGGGCCGTCGTCTCTTTGCATACAAACTCCCTTCGAGAGCCTCAGGGAGCGGATTTTTTTGTGTAAACCAGCGTGTCACCGCCCAACCTACGCCGCCATGGAGCCCCGGCAGTACCGCGCAAGCGGTATGAGCCGAATAGGCGAAGGGCGGAACGGCGGTGGCGCAGGGGCATATTCGGTCGAATTAAGCCAGGGAACAATATGGTAGAACAATTAGGACTTCGTCCATAAAAGCATCGTCCAGAGAGACTAAAAATTCCTCAAAAAGAGGGCAATTCTAATGCTTTGCCCCGCCAATTATTGGCAGGAAGATTTTTTCGGTGGCACTTTCTATTTCCGTAAGGGCGGCCTCGGTCTGGTGGTGGGCGTAGTGGTCAAGCATGGCCTGGGTTTTGTGCCCGGTTACAAACTGAAGCTTTCTTCCGTCCACAAAGTCTGCCATGTTAGCGGCAAAAAAATGCCTCCAGCAGTGGAAGGTAATTTTGTCCCATTCGGGAATATGCAAACTTTTTAGCTGGCGGTGAAGGGCTTCGTTCCAGTAGTGGGCCTGTTGGGGAACAGAGCGCTTGTAGCCCCAAAAAAGAAAGTTTTCCTTGCACTGTCCGTATGGGTTCTGGGCTGCCTGCCGGCGGATTAGTTCGTAGAGCTGCAGGGGGATTTTTATTTCGCGCTCAGAGCCGTTTTTTGGGCATTTGAGGCCTTCCATCCGTGCCCAGTTGTGGCGGACCAAAATGCGGTCTTTTTCTATGTCTCCAAGCTGAAGGGCTTGAATTTCTCCGCATCTCATTCCGGTACACATGGAAATTAAATTTGCCAGCTTGCAGTCGGGGCTTTCCCATTCCGTGCTAAAAAGGAGCCTTGCCTGTTCCATGGTAGGAATTATGCGCTTTTTGTGGGTAACCCGGCAGTACATGATTGAACTAAAGCAGTCGCGCTTGGTAAGGCCGTTTCTGAATGCCCATTTTAGGGGGCCTGTTGCAGCCCGCACAATCTGATTTACGGATTCGCTGCTTAACATCCGGTTTTTGTAGGACGGATAGAGGATAAGCTGCCGCATTACATATTTTATGTCGTCCTTTGTTATGGAATTCAGCGGTCTTTGCCCCAGCCTTGGAATCCAATAGAGCTGAACCCGCCTTTTCATGATGCTGGCGTAGCGCCTGTGGATTACCTGCCCGGTAAGATTTTTTTCTTTTATGTAGGGGGAGCGGTCAAAGTCCCAAAATCGTTCAAGAAAATGTGCAAAACTTTCGGCTGTTGTCTTTTTTGTGCCATCCGCAGTGTATGCGCTTTCTGCAGAGATGATGTATCTTTTTGCCCTTAAGGCATTTATTATCTGATTCACGTCTTCTGAGTTCAAATCAGTAAAGAGAATGCTTCGGGCTATCCTGTTGAATTGTTTTTCTTGCATGGCAACCTTCCTGTTTAAGTAAATTTAAATTGAATAGTATAAATTTCGACTTTTTGCAGTAGGCTTTATAGGCAGCTCTTGTATTCTGATTTTTGGACGGTGCTTTTATGGACTAAATCCTAATTGTTCTACCATCTGTGGATTGGCTTAATTCGACCGTCCATGCCCCTGCGCCACCGCCCTTCCAGGCTTCGCTAACGCTCATCCCCGCGCAAGCGCGTGGACTAAAGGCCTTCCACGGCGGAGTATGCTGGTGCGGTGGCACATTGTGGCAAATGAGTGTGTTTTGCAAAGGTATGCCGCCCCCATCCGTCACCCTGAACGCACTTGCGAGCAAGTAATTTCAGGGTCTGTAGAAGCTGTAGCTGAATGTTTTACAGATCCCGAATCAAGTTCGGGATGACGGTTTTTTGTTAAAATGGCGGTTTTTCGTCGGGACGGCACTTTTTTCTAACACAAAGAATCCGTTCCCTGAGGCTCTCGAAGGGAACTTGTTTGCAAAGATATGTCGGCACTTCGACTACGCTCAGTGACCGCGCTGTGGCACAAGTAATGCGTCTTGCGAAGATAAGCCGCCCCATCCGTCATCTTGGACTTGTTTCAGGGGCTGTATAAGCTGCGGCTGAATGTTTTACAGATCCCGAATCAAGTTCGGGATGACGGTTCTTTGTTAAAATGGCGGTTCTTTGTTGGGAAAGCACTTTTTCCTGGCACAAAGAATCCGTTCCCTGAGCTTGTCGAAGGGAACTTGGTTGCAAAGAAGTACGGCCCTTCAACAGGCCGCTTGACGCTACGCTGCGGGTGCAGGGACCGTGTTGTGGTGCGTACAATGCTTTTTGCGCACGGTTTAAAAACAGGAAGCCCCCGGCACTTTGACTATGCTCAGTGACCGGGGGCTTTTGGTTAGGTTAGTGTAGTGTTAGCTACGCTAGGCTTAGAACCATACAGAGAGTGCTACAGGAACAGTCCATACGAACTTAGCGTCTTTTCCGTCCTTGAGCTTTCCATCCATACCAGCGAAGTTACCGCTGTTTGTCATACCCTGGAAAGCAACTCCGATGTAACCGTTAGAAGATACGTTCTTTGTTACGCCAACAGCAAATGCCATGTGGTCAGAGTTCTTATCCTTCTTTCCGTCATTTCCAGACTTTGAAACATAGCGGAAGTCTGCGTTCATTGCAAGACCGTCGCCGAGGTCATAGTCTACGCCTGCACCAGCCTGGAAGCGTGGGTCAACCTTTTCACCGTAGTATGTGAAATATGCACCGCTTGCAGAAACCTTAAGCTCTGGCATAACCTGGTATGAAACACCAAGGGCAACCTTCATGTTTTCGTCGCCCTTATTGTTTGTCTTTCCATCTTTGCGAACATCATAGCGGAAACCTACACCAGCGAAGAGGCCTTCTACAGCAAGAACGTCGATTTCTGCTTCAAGGTCGCAGTTGCTGTTTCCTTCTACTTCTTTCTGAACCTTTTTAGTTTCGCCATCCATAACTTTGGTGCCGTCTGCTAAGTATCCAGCAACATTAAGTGCTTCGTTAGCTGCGACAGCTGCATCATATTCATCTTTTGTAGCTTTCTTACCGTCTACTGCATAGTCGATCTTACCAGCACCTCTTCCGATGTACTGACCTTTAACCTTTACAAGACCAGGAACTGTGTAAGCAAAACCACCGCGAAGCTTCTTGTATGTGTCTCCAGCCTTTACTACCTTGTCTGTGATAGGAACGAGAGCCTGGATGTAGAGACCATCCATCGGAGTGATTTCTGCCATAAGACCAGTATTCTCGCCTCTAGCTGTACCGCTCATCAAGAGACCTTCGTCGCCTTCGAGCCAAGCAGAATTAGGACGCTGCCAGTTCCATGAACCGTAGCAAACATCACCGCGGAGTGTGTTGTTGTCATACTTACCGTATGAAACCTTTACGATGTCAAGAGGCTTTACCCAGAGGTTTGCTTCGTCGCCAGAGTTAAGCTTGCCCATTGTTGAGTCATTGTAGATGCCCATGTTGAAACCTGCGTTTCCGTCAGGAGCAACAGCTGTAACGTTGAGACGTGCAGAGCGAGCTGGTGTACCCCAAGAGTTTCCAGCAACAGTTACTGTGTCTTCTCCGTTGTTTGCTACAGGTGCAGCAATGTTGCGGAGCCAAGCACTGAATGTGATACCTTCTGCGAAAGAGACAGCTGCGAAAGCTGCCATTGCAGTGATAGCCAAAATCTTTTTCATAAGATTCCTCCTATTTTTATAAGAACTCCCAAAAGGGATTTCTATTAATTACATTATCACCAAATTACAAATATGTCAAACAAATTCTTAAAAAATTTGTTATTTTTTGTAACATTTTTTTAGTTTTTTCAAGGGCGGGCCCTTGGAACCCACTTCTGGGGGAGGGAGACCCCCCTACTCCGAAGCGAGGGTTTTCCCTCCCCCAGACCCCCTCCCTTTCCCGGCACGGCTTAGGGGCTTTGCCCCTAAGAACCCCGCTTTTCAAAAGATGGTGTTTGTGGGGGTGGATGGTTATTGGTTGGTGGAAGTGAGGCATCGGTATGCTACATTCTGCAACCAAAGTCCTTCCCTTGTGTTAGTAGTCAAGCAACAGATCCTGAATCAAGTTCAGGATGACATGCTTGTGCCGATGGTTTTATTTTCGGCAGGTATATTTTTATTTATAACAGATTATTATTTCTTTTGTCAAGTTTTTTTTTCTTTTGCAGCTTCCTTTTTCTGGGACGGATTAGAGGCTTTTTTTTTACAGATCCTGAATCAAGTTCAGGATGACGGGTGGCATCTTTTGTGCCCGGGCGCCCCTTCGACAAGCTCAGGGACCGTTCTTCGACTGGTTCGACTACGCTCACCAACCTAGGGCAGGGAACGGGAGGCTTTCTTGCCAGATAGTAAGAAGCGCATGGATGCGCGGCTTAGCAGCCTGAAGAACTGCCATGCAGTTCTTCAATACCCAAGAAAATCCATGGAGGGATTTTCTTGGGTTGTACGCCGCTATGGAGGGGCGCGGTAGCGTTGCCGTAGGCAATGGAGCCGGAAGGCGGAACCCCGGAACAGCGGTGGCGCAGGGGCATGGGCGGTCGAATTAAGCCAATCCGCAGATGGTAGAGCAAGCAGGACTTCGTCCATAAGGGCTTCGTCCAGAAAAACTGCTTGCGGCCTTTATTATTCGCAGGCGTTGGGGCCTAGTTCGCTGCGGATTATTTCTTTTACTTCGTCTTGGGTTTTGCCTACGGAAGATGCTATTATGCTTATGGAGACTTTGTTTTTGTAAAAGCTGATGATGGTTTTGCGCTTTTCTCGGGCTTCACCTTCCAAGATTCCTTCTTGCAGGCCTTCCATTCGGCCGCGCCACATTGCGTCGTCCAGGTAGATGTTTCTCATCATATATGCCCTCCTGAATTTGTTTATTGTTTTTATTTTTTGTGCGGCTTCGTCCAGATGTTTTGTGAACGGACTTGTTACGGTGCCGGTGCTTATGTAGCGGAGCAGACTTGCGCGTTCGGCGTTGGTGTCGGTCTGCCATGCAGTTACATTATAGAATATCTTTAGGCTTTTGTCGTTAAGTTTTAGCGAAAATTTTTCTTGGCAGGTATTGCAGAAGGTGTAGACTGGCATGCCCAGGCCAAAGGGGTCATTCTTGCAGATGAAGATGACGTAGCAGTGGCACAGTTCACGGTATTTCTTTCCTTTCATTAGCGAGTCCATGTCCAAGAGTCCTTGGTAGAAGCGCATTCTTAGCGGCAGGGAGGCGTAGTTGGATGTTTGCATTTCTACGTTGTAGAGGCTTTTTCCATCGTTGGCAAGCACGTCCAGGCGGATTCCTTTTGAGTCGTAGAAGGGACTTATGGTCTTTTGGATTTCTGGATAGGTGATTTGCATGGGTTGCATATTGAGTAGCCTTTCAATTACCCCTGCACACACATCTTTTTGGTGCATCAGGGCGCCAAAGAGGTAGTCGTCTGCAATCATGGAAATCAGTTTTGGGCTCCACTACCAGCAAAATCTGTCTGAAAATCCATGGTGCGCGGTAATAGGACTCTCGCTCCCTTCGGTCGCTCCGCGCAAATGGATTTTCAGCCATATTTTGCTTCCCGTTGCGCCCAAAACTTATTTCCAGTTGCTTTTCATAAGAGATATTTTTTCTTTCATATACTTATATATATGCTTTGGAAATTCGAAAACTGACGTGTTTGGGGGGAATTTTGCTTGGGAAAGTGGATGTTTTGTTGGGAAGGGGGAAAAAAGGCAACATGGGAATGCCTGGTAACACGGAAATGTATTGTGTCAAGTTGACGGAAACGACGCAAAGATATATATTGGAAGAAACGGGGACGCAAAGCAAACTAAAGCGACAGCCTCCGTAGCTTGTGTTACAAGCCCGCCGAAGTCGTCACACTATGGGCGGGCTTTTTTATGCTCTTTTCCTTATTTTATTAGGAAGGTGAGCGTGTCTATAACAAGTGCGATTATTGCAATGACAAGCATTGCTTTTTCGTATTTCGTCACAGACGGCCTCCTTCATTCATGAGAAATCGGAGGCAAGCCGCCAGTATTTGCAAAGCGTTCCCTATGCGGTGTATGTTAGCATAAGAAGCAGCATAAAATCAACGCACCACGCAGCAAGCTACTGGGTATGCAACCCTTCCGCGCGAATCAATCGATTTAGAATTCCTAAAACCACCAAGATGGCTACAAAAAAAGTAAAATTCCTAATTTTCAAAAGTACGCAAAAGTGCTATATTTGCCGGTGATGTATTACGGCAACATAAAAAAATTTGACATTGCGGACGGTGAGGGAGTAAGGGTTTCCCTCTTTGTAAGCGGTTGCAGGGTTTGCTGTCCGGGCTGCTTTCAGAAGGAGACGTGGAATTTTTGTTTTGGAAAGCCGTTTACAAAAGAGACCGAGGAAGAAATATTAAAAGCACTTGAGCCGGAATTCATTTCTGGGCTTACAGTTTTGGGCGGGGAACCATTTGAGCCAGAGAATCAGGCCGTGCTTGCGCCATTTTTGCAGCGCGTAAAGCAGGCTTTTCCGCAAAAGAACATCTGGTGCTATACAGGCTACATTTACGACAAGGACATTCTGCCTGCCGACGGTAAAAGGCATACCGAGCACACGCAGGCAATGCTTGACTGCATAAACGTACTCGTGGACGGGCCGTTTGTTCTTGAAAAGAAGGACATATCGCTTAACTTTAGGGGGTCAAGCAACCAGAGGATTCTTAGGCTAAAGTGAAAGTTCAGGTTTGCCGTGGCTGCAACCGCTTATCAGTCTTGCACATTGTTCATATTATTTTCGTATTATTATAGAAAAAACTTTTTTACAAAAAGCTGTTATTTTCTTTTGCAGAATTTGTTATATTGGCAGAGACTGGTGAGAGCAACTTTTTTAGAGGTAAAAAATGAAAGTAGTAAAACCCTGTATTTTGATTATGGCAGCATTCGTCTGTTCAGTTTCTTCTTTTGCTGCAAAAGCAATGTCTTTCTTTACAATGCAGAAATACCGGGACTTTACCGAATGCCGCGCACAGGCATCAAAATCCACGGACTACAATGCAATTATAGAAAGCTACGGCAAGTTTGAAAAAGAAGTTCTTGCCCAACTGCCAGCCCAGGCCACGGACCTTGAGCAGGAAAAACTTTTCTGGGAAAGCTGTGTGCGGCTTGCAAAATTTGAATACATATTCAACATAAAGGCAGACATTAAGCAGGAGCGCCTTGCCCTAAAGAGCCAGATGGAGCGCAACGAAAAATACATAAGCGCACACAGGAAGAAGGACGGTGTTGCCCCGCTCTTTTACATGATTACTGGAGACACCACATCCTGCTACATGAGTTTTTCTGTGGCAAGTGCAATGTTCCACGGAATGAGGGTAAGGACTTTGTACGAAACTTCTGCGGAAAGCGGTGCAAACATGTGGGCGGCAAACCTGGGGCTTGGACAGTGGATGTTCTATGCACCGGGGATTCTTGGCGGCAGCATGAAGAAGGCGGAAAAGCACTTTCTTGCGGCAATAAAAGCATCTGTTACCGATGCGGAAAAATTCTATACTTACACTTATTATGCCCAGTTCCTCTTTGAGCGCGGGAAAAAGGACGATGCCCTGGCCTACATGCAGAAGGCTGATTCCCTTTACCCGGGGAGCAACTACATTGCAAGAATCAAAAAACTGAATGCAAATGGCACGGGGCTTTTTACTTACAACAGGGAACATTCAGGCGTGGACAGCAACACAGACCCGGATGCAAAGGATTTGTAACAAAGGGGCGGAGATTATACAGACCCTGAATCAAGTTCAGGGTGACGGTTCTTCGTCTGGGCGGCGGTTCTTTGTCTGGGCGGCGGTACATCGTCTGGGTGGCAAGACTTTGTTCGGGTGAAGTTTTTTTTGCTAAACGAGTCATGAGTTTGGTTGGTGAGCTTAGCTGAATCAGTCGAAGGGGCTTGTTTGCAAAGAAGTGGCGGTTCTTCGACTAGCCGCTTGACGCTGCGCTGCGAGTGCAGCCCCCCATTCGACAGGCCCTGACGCAAAGGACTTGTAGCATAAAGGTGGTGCTTTTACAGACCCTGAATCAAGTTCAGGGTGACGGGCTTTGTTAGGGTGACGGTATTTCGTCTGGGGGACGGTATTTCGTCTGGGCGGTGGTTCTTTGTCTGGGTGACGGTATTTCGTCTGGGTGACAGGGCTTCGTTCGGGTGGCGGTTCTTCGTTCATGGTGACGGTTCTTCGTCTGGGTGACGGTATTTTGTCTGGGTGACGGTACTTTGTCTGGGTGACGGTATTTTGTCTGGGTGACGAGTTTTGTTAGGATGATGGTACTTCGTCTGGGTGACAGGGCTTCGTTAGGATGATGATTCTTCGCCTGGGCGGTGGTACATCGCCATGGTGACGGTACATCGTCTGGGTGGCAAGACTTTGTTCGGGTGAAGTTTTTTTTGCTAAACGAGTCATGAGTTTGGTTGGTGAGCTTAGCTGAATCAGTCGAAGGGGCTTGTTTGCAAAGAAGTGGCGGTTCTTCGACAGGCCACTTGGCGCTACGCTACAGGGGACGAGGCATCGTCTGTTTTTACAATGCGAAAATAGCAAAATAAGCCTAGCCGGGATTGGAGGGGTTGCGCAGCAAGACCGCGCCAGCGGGCCGGAGCGAAAGCGGAGCCCCGGAAAGCCCGATGAAAAAGGCCTCCTTGCCATTTTTACCTATAAAAAGCCGCCCGCTCTTACCGCCAACATTTAACGCGCCCTCCTTGGCGCTACTTGTTTTACACAAAATCTGGCAAGGCAGTTAAATATGCAATGCGCTCCAAAAAGAAGATGAACGTCAGACTTTTACAGACCTTGAATCAAGTTCAGGGTGACTGTTTAGCCAGGGTGACGCGTTCACCCTATCACCTACTACAGGCGCTCGCTGTGGTCGTCGCGCTTGCCGTTTTTGCCAAGGACTACGACTATCTCGTTCTTTTCGCCAAGTTCGCTTGCGGGAACGGTGATGCCATCGATTTTTTTGCCGTTAAGCGTAACCTCCGCAACTCCGCAGCAGACGTGCTCCGGGTTCTTGACTTGTATGCTAAGCGTTTTGCCCCGGAAGACACGCTGGATTTTGTAGCCATCCCATTCATGCGGAATACAGGGGTCAATCATCATGCCTTCGTACTGGGGGCGGATTCCCAAGATGTACTGGGTGATTGAATAGTAGTTCCACGTTGCAGCCCCGCTAAGCCAGCTTACGCGAGTGTTGCCTGCCCTTGGCGAGAAGGTTGAGTATGTGGTCTGGCCAACAACGTAGGGTTCGCTCTGGCGGATTTCTGCCTTGTCGTTGTAGGCGGCGGGAATTGCAGCCTTGCAGTATTCAAATGCCTGGTCACCGTGGCCAAGAAGTGTTTCTGCAATTATGCCCCAGCCCTGGGTGTGGTTAAAGATACCGGCATTTTCCTTGATTCCCGGGTTAAAGACTACTGCGCGCATAACGTCCACGCTTGTGTGTACAAAAGGCGGTGCGCTAAGCATAAGTCCGTACGGAGTTGCAAGCTTTTCCTTAACAGTCTTCATGCAGGATGCAGCCTGCTCAGGTGTGGCGGCAGAACTAAGAACCGACCAAACCTGGGTGTTAAAGTAGACCTGGCCCTCTTCGTAGGTGTGGGTTCCGTAAACAGTACCGTCTTCCGCAATGGCCCAAATCCACCACTTGCCGTCCCAGCACTTGTCCTGAATTGCCTTGTCAAGCTTTGCCCTCTGAGCCAATGCCCACTCGCTTTCGTCCTTTTTGCCAAGGCGCAGGGAAATGTCGGAATACGTAGTAAGACCAAGACGCAGCTGGAAAGCCACGAACAAGCTTTCTCCGTGGTAGCCAAGGCGCAGACAGTCGTTCCAGTCAGCAAGAAGACCGCAAGGAAGTCCGTCCTTGCCCATGCGCTCAAGGTTGAACAAAAGGGCCTGCTTTAAGTGGCCGTAAACCGTAGCCTCTCCGTGGTCAGCGTAGGGAACAACCGTATTGTAAAGGTTAAAGTCTCCGTTTTCCGCAATGTAGGCAGGAACAGCGTTAAAGAACCAAAGGCAGTCGTCTGAGCGGTATTCATCCTCGTTGGGTGCCTTTTCGTGGCCGGGATTGTGGTCTGTTCTAATAACAGGAATTGCACCGCCGTTTGCAACCTGGCCGCTTAGCATGCGGAACATGCGCTCCTTTGCTTGCTCCGGAATTGCAGCCGAAACGCCAAGGATATCCTGAACTGAATCGCGGTAGCCCAAGCCGTCGCGCTCTCCGTTGTAAACAAGGGATGCAGCCCTGGACCATGCAAAAGTGATAAGGCAGTTGTAAAGGCCCCACATGTTAACGGTGTGGTTAATGTCCGCATCGGGAGTTTCCGCCTTAAAGCTTGCAAGCTTGGAATGCCAGTTTTCCGTTAGCTTTTTAAATTCAGCATCAGCTCGCTCTGTAGAACCAAATTCTTCAACAGCCTTTTTGCCGTAAGTGTTGGCCTCGCCAATACCAAGCATTACCATGATTTCCTTGGACTGCCCCGGGGCAAGTTCAATCTCTGTCTGCAAAGAACCACAGGAAGAGTCACCGTAAGCGTCGCTATTTGAACACTTGCCCTTTATAACAGCCGCAGGTTCCTTGTAGCTTCCGTAAGTTCCAAGGAATGCAGCGCGGTCTGTATCGTAAGCCGTAAGATTTGAACCGCACAAAGCCATCCAGGCGCTCATGCACATGTCACCACCGGATGCAAGCGGGCGGTCGGGATTCTGGATTGCAAAGTTGTCCTGAATTGAAATGCGCAGCATGTTGTCCTTTCTGCTGCCCTTGGTAATAAAGATGGAATACTGAAGGTTAACCTGATCCTGCTCGGTTGACCACTGGTTTGTAAATTCGCAGTAGCTGAATGCGCTAAGCTTTCTTGCCTTGCCTGAATTGTTTGTAAGGCGCAGCCTCCAGTATTCAAAAGTCTGTCCAAGCGGAACGTAGTAAAGGGTCTCGGACTTTATGCCTGAATATTCAGAAGAAATGGAAGTATATGCTGTACCGTGGCGGCATTCGCTCTTGTAGGAAGCAAGGTCCTTGCCAACCGGCTGCCAGGAAGCAGACCAGTAGTCACCGCTTTCGTTGTCGCGGAGGTAAAAATAGCGTCCCGGCTGATCCATTGGAATGGAGTTAAAGCGCATACGCAAAAATCTTCCGCGCGCACCGGACTTGTAAAAACCGTAACCGCCGGCATTGTTGGTAATAACGGCACCGTATTCCGTTGAACCCAGGTAGTTACTCCAAGACTGGGGGGTGTCTGGACGGGTGATTACATACTCTTTTTTCTCATCATCAAAATATCCGTAATTCATAAAAACTCCATCGAAGGTTAGGACAATGTTAGGTCAAAAGACTTGCCTTTTAGTATAGCGGATTTGGAAAAAAAATGAAAGTTAAAAGCCAAGACTTGCTAATTGAAAGTTGATATTTTTTCTGGACGGAAGCCATAATTGCTCTACCATACATTTTTTGGCTAACTCGACCGAACATGCCTATGCGCCACGGGCTTTGCGGGGTTCCGCTACCGCTCCATTACCGGCAGGTGACATGCATTTTGACCGCAAAGATACACCAAGTGGTTTAAGCCACTTTCTATATGCAAACAAGCCACCCTTCAACCTGCCGGCAACGGCTTCGCCGCCCCTCCAATCCCGCGTAGGGTGCATAAAAAAATCCCGCAGGTTGCAAACCCGCCATCCTTGGCTCGGTATTGATTGGCAAGGAAGAGAAAAGCTATTCGAGACCTTTTACACTTGGCAAGGAAGAAAAACGTCCCTGTCACCCTGAGCTTGACTCAGGGTCTGTACCGCCATACGCCCACTAGCATTTATAGATTCCAAACCCACATTCGTATCAAGGGCGTGCGAATGTGGCGCAGCAGTTCGGAATGACAGCTTTTTAATAGGAAGAATAATATGTAGAAAGCCCAGTCTTGTCCTTTTCGGAAAGGGTCTTAAAGTAGTCGTAGGAAGCAAAAATTGCGGCCGCTACAAATTCATTCTCTTCCGGGGTAAGGGTTCTGGAAAACTTCTTGTTCACAAGAATGTCTGCCGGGTAGGAATACAGGTTAACAAGGGCATATTCTTCGCCAAAGACATAAACCTTCATGCCAAAGGGAATGTCCGCAACAAGGGTGTAGGTCTGCCCCTTCTGCTCATACTCGTTTACCTTTACAATAACAAGCGGAACCGCATCAGCGCTGGAAACAATCCTGTCCTGGTTCTGAACAAGAATCTTTGTGCCGCTCCTTCCAGCCTTAAGATAGCACTTTTTTTCGTCAGCAGTATAGACAAAGGTGCAGTCAAAAGCTGGCTCCATTTCGCTAATAAAAGTGCCTGTAAAAGCACGCTTTGCATCGGGGTATTCCTTTAGAATTGCAGCATTTGCCTTCTTGCCGGAAAGTGGCTGTTCCTTCAAATCCACAGAATAATTCCGCCAGCCAAGCGAATGAACTTCCTGTGCAAAAAGCCCCACCTTATAGGAAATTTTTTCGGGGCTATATTCGCTGCCCTCTTTAACATGAAGCTTCGCGGAACTGCAAGAAACCGCCCCCGCCAAAAGCCCCACCGCAAACACCATTAATATAGAAGAAATCTTTTTCATAATAAAATTTATAGCATTAAGAAAGAGCTTTTTCAAGTGCGCAGTCAAAGCCCCAACCCTCCATGCAACCGTCATGCTGAACTTGATTCAGCATCTGTAAAATATTCAGCCACAACTTATACAGACCCTGAAACAAATTCAGGGTGACATAAGCCCCTGTTGCCTGTCAAAGCACGGTCCCTGCACTCGCAGCGCAGCGTCAAGCGGGCTCTCGAAGGGTGGTCCCTGAGGCTCTCGAAGAGCCGTCACTCCTTTAGCTAACAAGTCCCTTCGGCAGGCTCAGGTAGCAGGTTCCTCGGGCTAGGGGAAAAGAAGAATATTTTATTACAGTACAATCATTTACTTCAAGAAAGCACGGTCTCGCAGGAAAAATGCCAGACAGAAAGATACCATTAAAAAGTCTGCTAGATGATTGTATCGTACACTTGCAATTTATTACAGTGCAAGTATTTACAGAGGTAGTCAAAAATATAACAAAAAATTATTTTTGGCAGAAAATTTTATTGTAATAGTCTTAAATTCCGATACGCGAAAAAATGTTAAATTTGCCAACAAAATGTTACTTTTTAAATATTTTGAGTCATTTTTACCCACTTTTCTTCAATACTACTTACAGAATGGCAGCTTTCGCAGCTGTCTCTTTCGCAGAAGGTATCACATTTGGTGGTTGGCTTCGTTGTCTCGCAGCTCCAGTTGCAAGCAATGGTGAAGACACTATCACAGCAGCAGGAAACTCTTGGGGTGCAGTTCCTCGTTCAGCACGTCTTAACTTCACAGCTGTAGCTCCTGACGGAAACGCAGGTTTTAGCTCTGGTATTAAGAATCCGGCAGACATGACCCTCGAATCTGGCGATGAAGCAAACCTCTGGGTAAAGCCTCTTGACATCGTAAAGGTTTCTTACGGTAAGTATGACAACAACACACTCCGCGGTGACCTCTGCTACGGTTCATGGAACTGGATGCGTCCGAATAATGCATGGTATGTAGGCGACGAAGGCCTCTTGATGAGCGGAAACGGAGACACAGGTCTTATGGCAGAAGTTACTCCGATGGATGGTCTCTACATTCAGGCTCTTGTTCCTATAACAGAAAAGAACATAAAAGCTGGAGATACATACAAGAAGCTCCGCGCAGGTTTTGCTTACACAGTTCCTGGCCTTGTAAAGGTTAAGGGCCAGTACATTGGAAGAGGCAAAGGCTCTGTAAAAGTAGGCGACACAATCTACGCAGAGATGAAAGATGTCGATGTTACGGATCCAAACACATTTGAGATTAAAGACAATGGTACAATCAAGCCAAAAAATAAAACAGCAACAGCCGATGCTGATGGAAACAGCAACTGCACACTCGAAGCAGAAGTTGACGTTCTCGCAGTAGAAGGTCTCTTTGCTGGTGTAGGTTTCCAGTACAACGTTGTAAAGGACGGAAACAAGTCTGCTAATGCAGAAGACCAGATGAAGATTGCACTTGGTGTTTCTTATCAGGTTATGCCAGAACTTAAAGTTAGCGCAAGCGGTGCATTCCTTACATACTACAAGAAAAATGACGTAAAAGAAGATTCCCGCTTCCAGGCTGGTGTAGGAGTAGACTATGACCTCGGTGACGGTCTTGCTGCAAACGCAGACTTCCGTTACAAGTCAAAGGCTGGTGTTGACGGTACGAAGACAAAGTACTCAGACAACATGTCATTCTCTGTTGGTGTTGTAAAGAGCGTATCTTCTAACGGCAAAATCGGAGTTGCTTTCCAGGGTACAACAAACAGCGGTAGCCTTGCAACTATCGCAGGTCTTCCACATGACGGTGAAAACAAGAACTTTGTATGGGCAATCCCTGTTGCAATTGAAGTTTCATTCTAATCCAAGTCTAGCAACAAGCTGAACTAACTTAACCAAGAGGCCATTGATTATGTTAATCAGTGGCCTCTTCTATTTTAAAGCAAAGCGTCGGGGCTGGGCTGTCCGTGTTTTTAACGATTTTCCAAGTGCGCTTTATGTAAAAGCAAAGACAGATAATTCGATTACATTTTCACTTAACCAGCCTTTGGAAGGAATGATTCAAGTAGTCTTTGACGGCAGAAATTATGCTGAAGGAAGCGATTACACATGCTCATACAAACTAAAAGGTCCGTCCGCTGGAGAAATGAATGTATGTTGGTGGGTTGATGAACAAAACCAAGCAAATGAAATTACATCATACAATACAGCTTTAGCCGACCATTCGCTTTCTATGTCTTGTACTTCAAGTGGCTGGGGAGTTGTTTTGTTTTTTCCAACAACAGTAGGTGAATATACCATTTCCAATATTTCCATCTCAAGTAATTGATAATGCAATATGGGGAAGTTGTAAAAGATACAGTCACAGCGTATACAGACCCTGAATCGAGTTCAGGGTGACAATGCCCGCTGAGGCTCTCGAAGGGCCGACATTTCTTTGCATACAAGTCCCTTCGACTGGGCTCAGGGAGCGGGTTTCTTGTGTTAGCAGAAAAACTTTACCCCAACGAACAACTGTCATGCTGAACTTGATTCAGCATCTGTAGAACATTATGCCACAACTTGTACAGACCCTGAAACTAGTTCAGGGTGACGGATAGTACTGCACCCGCAGCGCAGCATCCAGTGACCTGTCGAAGCGCCGGTGCTTCTTTGCAAACACCGCGCCATTCGAGAGCCTCAGGGAGCGGATGGGGGCGGGGAACCAGCTTGTCTTTGCACCAACCTACGCGGGATTGGAGGGGCGGGCGGAAGCCCGTTGCCAAAGGCAATGGAGTGGGTAGGGACCCACGGAACCCCGGAAAGCCCGTAACAAATGGCCACAATTGTCGAATTAGCAGATGCCTGTCCTGTATTCAAAAGGAAGCACGTCCAGAAGAAGCCTAGAATCAAGAGTATTTGGCAAAAAGTAAACCATGTGCGTATTATTGAATTCAATCAGAAATATTGATATTATAGAAAAATCTACCGCTAGAAGGAATTGTTTATGGAAATTGAAAACTCTGTTAGCAAAGAACAGCTTGAAGAATGTGCAAAATATATTGACTACTGCCGCAAGGAAACGGCTGTGCGCCTTGTTGGCCAGACGGAAATCGTTGACGGTATTTTAACGGCGCTTATTGCAGGCGGTCACATTTTGCTGGAAGGTGTTCCAGGTTTGGCAAAGACTTTGGCAGTCCGCACTTTTGCGGAAGTTTCGGGGCTGGAATTCAAGAGGATTCAGTTTACGCCCGACCTTTTGCCTGCCGACGTTACGGGAACCTTAATCTACGAGCAGAACTCCGGCCGCTTTTTGGTTCGCAAGGGACCTGTCTTTACGAACATTGTGCTTGCAGACGAAATTAACCGCGCCCCTGCAAAGGTTCAGTCGGCACTTTTGGAGGCAATGGCAGAAAATCAGGTTACAATCGGCGAGACTTCATACAGGCTTCCAGATCCGTTCTTTGTGCTTGCCACCCAGAACCCCATTGAGCAGGAAGGAACCTACAAGCTTCCAGAAGCAGAGCTTGACCGCTTTCTTATGAAAATCATCATTTCCTACCCCACTCCGGAAGAAGAAATTAAAATTGTTGCTTCAAACGGCAAATTTGTTGACACACCGGTACGCAGGGTTTTTAGCCAGCAGATTTTGGCAAACTGCCGCCGCGCCGCAGAGGCAATTACCGCAGACGAAAAGATTCTTAGCTATATCGTAAGCATAATAAACGTAACCCGCCCGGATGCCACCCGCAAGAACGAAAAGCATTCGGCTTCTTCCAAGGGCAAGAACGACATCCTGCACTACATATCATTTGGTGCAAGTCCAAGAGCCGGCATTGCACTTTTGCGCTGCGCAAAGGTTCAGGCCCTTTTCTCCGGCAGAAGCTTTGTGCTTCCCGATGACGTTCAGAAGGTTGCAAAGCAGGTTTTGCGCCACCGCCTGGTGCTCAACTACGAGGCTGCGGCAGATTCAATTACGGCAGACGACCTTATCGGCAAGATTATAGACCTTATGCCGGTTCCGTAATCCAAGGTCGGCTAACGTATGGACACGAACAAACTTTCCAACAAGGCAAGACTCCTCCACTTAAGCGCCCTTTCTCTTGCGCAGGGAATGAAAAGCGGCTCCTTTAAGTCACTCTACCGCGGCCACGGTATAGAATTTGACGGTGTTCGCGAATATCTTCCAGGGGACGACGTGCGTTCAATAGACTGGAACGTAACCGCCCGCATGGGGCACCCCTACGTTAAGATGTACGAAGAGGAGAGAGAGCTTGACGTGCTTGTGATTCTTGACGTTTCTGAGTCGATGAATTCCTATTCGGAAAACAAGTCAAAGCTTTTGACCGCACTGGAAGCAGCATCTTTAATTACACTTGCCTCTTACCAAAATGCAAGCCCGGTTGGCTGCGTGATTTTTGACGGCCAGATAAAATTTTCCTGCCCACCGCGCCCGGGTCTAAACCAGACCATGCTTTTGCTTTCCAACTTTGAAAAGAACGAGGCAGCCCCAAAGAGCGAGCAGACAAAGGGCTCTGTTTTGGACAACGCAATCAGGGGGGCAGGCCGCCTATTAAAGAAAAGGTCCCTTGTGATGATTTTTTCGGACTTTAGGACAGCCTCTTGGACTGAACCCTTTGATGCCCTTTGCCAAAAGAATGACGTTGTTTGCGTACGCCTTGTAGATGCCTTTGACGAGAACCTGCCGGATGTTGGATCCGTGCGCTTTTCCGACCCAGAAACAGGGCTTAACCAGGTTTTGCCAACTTCCTCTTCAAACTTTAAGAGCCAGTGGAGGGACTTTAACTTTAACAGGGTGGAGCAATGGAAGCACGAATGCCTTAGAAGGGGTGGACTGCCGCTTCTTCTAAAAACTTCTGCCGATCCGCTTGCAGAACTGACAAGATTTTTTGCAGCGAGGGAAGCACAATGATTTCTTTTTTCCGCCACAAAGCCGTATTTGTTTTATTTTTATTTGCTGGAATTCTTTCTGTGGAAAAGCAGGCCTTTTGCGAGAATGCCCAGGATGAACTTGCCTCCCGGAATGCCTCGCTTAACCTTGCAATGGAAGACGTAAACCAGATTCTTATTCCCAAGGAAGTTTACGTTGGCGACACAGCAGAGCTGCGTTTTTCATTTAACGCGCCGGTGGACCTTTTTGCCGGAGTGCCAGCAGAAAAAATCAACGATGGGGAGCTTTTGCTAAGCACGGAAAATCCCGCCTTTAAGATGCAGAACTACGACGTAAAGCAAATTTCCCTGCGGTTAATAGGAAGGACATACACGCTTTCCCTTGTTTTTGTGCCCTGGGTTACAGGCAGCATAAAGTTTCCGCCCTTTGACCTTAACGCACTGATTCACAGCGAGACAAAGGTTTCAATCCCAGAAGAACTTGCAGACAAGCCATTTGTAATAGAGCTCCAGAATGTGGAAGTTCTTTCGCTGGTAGAAAAATACGACGTTATTACGCTGCGTCCTCCACTTCCGCCCAGCCTTCTTCCCGGAACAAACTACATCGTATGGTCACTAATCATACTCTTGGTTCTTCTTATCTTTGCGGTAATATTCGTACTTGCAAAGTTCCCCATGCTTTCGGAAAAATTTTATTCCCTCAGCGACAGTCTTGCCCATGTAAAGAATGCAAGGCAGGCCAAGCACAAGATACGCGCGCTTTTAAAGAAGAATTGCAGTGATGCGGAATTTGCCCAGCAGTGGCAGGCCATAACAAGAAAATATCTTTCCGCAAGGTTCTCAACGCCATTCAATTCAATTGCAACAAATTCCATTGCAAAAAGAATAATGAATGTTACGGGCAACTTTATGTCTGGCGAGCAGGAGGATTCCGTTATTTCCCTAACATCCCTCTTTACCCGCACGGACTACATACGCTTTGCAAAGGACTCCATAGACAGCAAGCTTCTTCCTGCCGAGGAACACGAAGCCGCATTCTACCCCGGAGAAAAAGAAGTAATAGTAAAACTTACAATTACTGCTATTTCAAACCTTGAGGCCAATCCAAAAGGAGAGTTTGCACTATGATTTCTTTTGAAAACCCCGCCGCATTTTTTACGCTGCTTCTAATACCTGCTCTCTTCTTTTTGAGGGCACTAAAAATATTCACACCAATAACAATTCCGCTTACAATAAGCGACTGGAAAGGTTCAAAATTCAACTGGAACGACCCGGTAAGAAAAGCCTTTTCGCACATCTACCACTTTACGGCCCTTCTTGGCTTTATTTGTGCGGTTACGGCATGGGCTTCCCCAATAGTTCACAAGCAGACAAAAGTCTATTCTTCAAGGGGAACGGACATTCTTTTTGTCTTGGACATAAGCCCTTCCATGGCGGCCCAAGACACACCAGGTGTTACCAGGCTAGAAATTGCAAAGTCAGCAATGGAAAGCATAATAAAGGCAAACTCAGGTGAAAGCGTGGGAATTGTGGAAATGGCAAAGGAAGCAGCCCTTGTTGTTCCGCCAACAATGAAAAAAGAAGCCTTTTTTGAAAAGCTAAAGACCATCGTTCCCGGAGAACTGGGCGACGGTACGGCCATAGGCACAGGAATAAGCTGTGCAGTCTTCCACCTTGAATCTTCTGCGGCTCCCAAAAAGTGCATTGTCCTTCTTACAGACGGAGAAAACAATTCCGGGGCAATCCATCCCTACACTGCTGCCCGCCTTGCAAAAGAAAAGAACATTTCGCTCTACGTGCTTGGTCTTGGAACAAAAGGTTCCGTCCCCATTAAATACGTTGACCCAAAAACAGGCCGTGAACAGTCGGGATTCCTTGACTCCAACTACAATACGCAGACCCTTTCCAAGATAGCAACGGAAGCAGGCGGAAAGTTTTACGAAACGGCAAACCTTCCGGCTTTGTCACAGGCAATAGACGTAATCATAAAAAATGAAAGCGTCGTGCAAAGTTACCAAATCCACAACACGGACAAAAAGTATTACGTTCAGTTTTTGATGGCAACAACGATTCTTATGATTCTTACACTTTTCATAAGGGTTGGAATTCTGCGGGAGGTATTATGAATTTTGGAATTGAACACCCACAGGCATTGTACGCACTGCTTCTGCTGATTCCATGCCACTTTCAAATGAACAAAAGGTTCAAGCGGCTCATAAGGGAATTTTCTTCTGCAGAATCATCCGCTACGGCAAGAGAGCACCTTAGGAAAATAAAGACAAGGTTCACCCTCAGGATGATTTCCACACTTTGCGCTTGGGTTATGCTCATAGCCGCAATTGCAGGTTTTTACTGGGGAACAGTTTCCGTTCCTGTGCAAAAAAGCGGCAGGGAAGTTTCCTTTGTTTTTGACATTTCCTACAGTATGGAAGCAACCGATGCCCCCGGAGGAATGACACGCCTTGAGTCTGCGGCAAACTACGCAAGCGAACTCTTGGACCACATGCAGAACGTTTGCGTTTCCGTAGTGCTTGCAAAGGGAGAGGCAACCGTAGCAATACCGGTAACAGAAGACTACAACGCAATACGCTCACTACTCACTTCACTTTCACCAAAACTCATAACAAGCCCGGGGTCCAGCCTTGGCAACGGAATAAGGGCAGCCCTTTCTTCCTTCCCAAAGGAATCTTCCAGGGCATCCTTTATCTGGGTCTTTACCGACGGAGAAGAAACAGACTCTTCACTTGCCCAGGTCCTTTCCGAAACGGTTGACTACGGCATTCCAACCGCAATAATCGGTTTTGGTTCAGAGCACGAATCATCAGTTCTGGCTGGAGACGGAACAACTAGTGTTCAGACGGCACTCCGCTCCAAGCAGATTCAAAAGACAATAGAAAGTGTACAAAAGAAAGCCACCAAGCAAAAGTGGGCAAACCTTCCCCTGCTAATGTTTACAGACGCATCGGAAGTTGGTTCTGCCTACAAGCTTATGCAGTACATAAAGCCCAGCACGGCACACCAAGATTCACACAACACGGCAGCCGCTAAAGAAAAGGCAGCAGACGCATCTGTTGTTTACGAAGTTAAGAGCATCCCCAGAAGCCCCATGTTCATAGGACTTGCAATCTTTTTCTTTGTGATTTCATTTGTCTTCTGCGAATTCAACTCTCTGCCACAGTTTGCAAAAAATTCAGCCGCAAAAAAAGGAACTCTTTTGGCTTCCATTGTTTTTGCAGCCCTGCTAACTTCATGCAGCGGAAAAGTTTCCAACGGAGCAAAAATCCTTGAAGGCCGCCTTGACTACAACCGCAAGGACTACCAGGGTGCCATAGCAAACTTTTTGGAAGCATACGACAGTGCAAAGTCAACTGACGACAAAACTTCCCAGGAATACGCACTATTTGGACTTGCTTCCACCTATCTTATGCAGGACGAAAATGAATCCGCAATAAAACGCTTTGAACAAATAACTCCGTCTGCCCCGGAAAACATACGCTTTTCCGTTTACTACAATTCCGGAATCATAGCCCACAAGAACGGAGACTATGCAAAAGCCGCAAAAATGTTCAAGAATGCACTGGAAATTGACAGCACAAACATAAATGCAAAAATAAACCTGGAACTTTCCCTTGAAGAAAATGCGGTACAGGCTCGAAAAAGCGAACAGCAGCTTTCTCCTGTTACAAAAGAAAAAGAAGAAGTTTCGCCTTTGGAAAGTGCAATATATTCATTATTAAGGGAGAAAGAAACTGAACAATGGAAAAACAGCCAAAAAGATTCAGCAGAAAGAAATTCATTGGATTACTAATTTTCTGCATTAACATAATAAATTCCGCACAGACTTTCTGCCAGACAATGAATTCATCATCGGGCAAAAAACCTTCGTGGCAATATGTCCAGAGCCTTCATTTTAAGAAATCAAAGGAATATTTCTTTACGGATGAAGAAAGCATTTTTTCTGTAGACATAGAAAATGCCGACCCGGAAGAAGTTACCGTATTTGTAAACGACGTTCCAAAAAACGTAAGCTTTGTTTCTTCAAAGAAGGAATTGTACGTAGGCCCCAGCGACAATCCGCTTGACGACATGAAGAGGGGCACACACCTGGAAATAATCTTCCAGTTTAGGGAAGCGGGTGTATTTCTTATTTCTCCAATAGACGTACGCGTGCACGGAATGTACAACAGGCTCAATGTGGACACAGTCCTAGTCTACGAAAACCCCAACACCGTCCAGCCCCAGCTTTACCTGGAATTTGAAGACCCGTCCTTTAACGCTGCCGGCAAAAAGCTGAATGCAAACGTTGGCGACCATGTTACCTTTATGATGTACATACGCTATGCCACACAAATTCTGAACTTTGGCTGGGAGATTCCGGAAAATTCACTCTTTGATGACGTTAAGCGCTTTCCTATAACAGAAGGAAACTCCAGGGGAAATCAGTTTTCTCCAGCGGCAATTCCTGTAGCAAAGTTTGACTGGCAGCCCTTGGCAGAAGGAGAATTTACACTTCCTGCAATCAGCATAACAGCAGTAACCTACGGCGGGAAAAAAGTGGAAGTCCCCTTCCCCGTTTACAAGGTAAAGGTTTCCCCAAAGAAAGAAGGGCAGCTTGTAACGGAACAGGGAGCAGTCTTTGGATACGCATTTTCCACCCCCTTTGCAGACGAGGCAAATACCAATTCAGAAAAAAAGGCAAACGTAGACTTGGACAGGCTCCTTGAACTGCACCAGAGGGAACGCCATTCATTCCACTTCCTAAGCAGCGCATACAAGGAAAGAAAGGCCGCAGAGGAAGAATACGGAATAGCCCACGAAAAGATGGAGATGAGCGTACCGGGCTTTATTACGGTTTGCATAATAACGGCTGTTTTTGTAGTCCTCACGATTATCCTTCTTCTTTCCAAAAAATTCACTGAGCGAAAGACCATACCGGCGCTTAGCCTGCTTGCAACACTTCTTATGGTAATCACAAGCATTTACATGTGGATAAAGGTGAACAAAACATACGGCTTGTTCAAGGGCGGAAAGATAAACCCCATCCCAGAAATAAACGTGCACGCAAGCGCAAGCATTCCCAGAGGCAACGTTGTCCGCATAGAAAAAAAGACAAACGGCTGGCTTTACATACGCTACCACGAAACATACGGCTGGGTTATGGAAAGCGAAGTTCTTGTAATAAAATAGAAGAGAGGCTGAATGATGGATTTTGGCGACATTTTAAACCAGTGGGATTCAGAGCAAAAAAAATCGGCAAAAAATTCAAAAGGCTCTCAGAAAGGAATTCAAAAGTCACATAAAAAGGCAAACGCCCCCACCAAAGAAGAAAAGGAAGCCATGCGTCAGGGTTATTCTTGGGAAGCACAGATGGAAGCAGACAACAAGCGGCACATCAACCCCATGGAACTCTGGCTTAATCGCTACGGTACAGTGGACAAGGACAAAATTTCCGACGAAGCAAAGCAGGACGAGCTAATGCACAACAGGGAATACCTAAAGAATTTGCGCCCGGAAGCAGTTCTTGACCTGCACGGCCTTACCCGAGAAGAAGCATGGAGCAAGATGAATTCCTTTGTTACGGACTGCGCACGAAGGGGATTCAAAAAAATTATGATAATCCACGGAAAGGGAAACCACAGCCACGGAAGCGACCCGGTACTTGGTCAGGAAGTAAGGCTTTTTATTGAGCAAGACAAAAGGCTTGGTTCTTCAGGCCACCCGGACAGGAACAACGGTGGCACAGGAGCAACTTGGGTTCTTCTAAAGTAGCCCTTTCTTCCAGTGCCAGAAGGGTTTTGCAAGGGCATTGCTAAAGGGCTGTTCCCGGTTAAAATCTGGAAGCCAACTGGTGTCGTCGCTTAGATCCTGGTAGAAGAGGTATTCAAATGCGTAGTCGTCTATTAAATTCCTAAGGGTCTTGTCCTCTTCTTTATTAACAAGCCTGTTCTGAAACGCCAAAAGGGAATTTTTTCTCTGTTCAAGTTCGGCATCGCTGCCTTTAAAAGGAACCGGAGTATACTGGGACATAAGCGAAATGCAGGCTTTTCCGTCGGCATGGCTCTTTAGCCAGTCCAAGGTCATAACGGTATCGTCAGTTCTGCCCGGCAAAAACAAGTGGCGTATTATGGTTCCGCCAAGCATTTTTTCCCTGACTTCACCATTTTTCTTAACTTCCACAATATTAAGCGGAGAATTGCCTATCATCCATCTTATTGCCCTCTTTGCAACCTTGGGATAGTCTTCTGCCTCAAAAAGCGACTTGCTCATGATGGGATTAAGGGTTTTTAGGTCTGGCAGCCAAATATCCACAAGGCCAGCCAAAAGTTCAAGGCTTTCCACAGATTCGTATGCGCTGGAATTCCAGGCAACAGGGATTTTTAGCCCGGCATTTTTTGCAGCAGAAAGAAATTCCGCTACGGCAGGAATGTGATGGCTTGCAGTAACAAGGTTTATGTTTTCCGCCCCATTGTCTTGAAGGGTAAGGCATATTCTTACAAAGTCATCCTTGCTTATGGGGCTGCCCATGCCCTGCTGGCTAATCTGATAGTTCTGGCAAAATGAACAGCGGAGCGTGCATCCGGTAAAAAAAATAGTTCCGCTGCCGCCAAAAACCGTAACAAGGGGTTCCTCGCCAAAGTGAAGGCTTGCGCTTGCAATGCGTACAGAAATGTCTTCCCCGCAGAAGGCTTTTTTTCCCAAAGACCTCTTGGCAGCACATTCCCTTGGGCACTGCCTGCATTCACGGTAAAAATTTTCAGCAGAAAGGTTTTCTTCCATATATTATGCTCAATATTATGCCAAGCTAGACTGCCTGGTTGTCTACAAAATTTTTCATCAGGCTGCTCAAAAGCTCCAAAGGCAGGTCTTCGGCCTCGTAATTGGTAAGCTGGCAAAGCTGCTTCCAGTCTTCCTGGGTAAAACATTCCGTAAACTGCCAGCTGTCTTCCACATCCAGCAAAAGTGCCATCATACCGGCCAAAAGATCTATGTGTTCCCGGGTAGGCTCTTCTTCCATATTCTGGGAGGGCAGGATATAGGCTTCCTTCCAATAAGAGGCGTAGCTGTGGGCCAAAGATGCCACATCCCTGTTCTGCTGCTCAAAAAAAGCGGCCACCTGGTTGCAAACTTCTTCTCCATTATATGTCTGATGCTCTGCCCTGTAATGCTTTTTTATTTTCTCCACATCCGAAGAAAATTTTTGAATCAAATCCATAGCGCGATTATATACCCTTAAAGACAAAAATACAACGGCACATTATAAACAACATGGAAATCAGATTTGGGCTTCACTACCAGGAAAATCTGTCTGAAGAATCCAGTGGGTTGTTTGCAACAACCACGTGCGGCGGTAATAGGACTTTCGCTCCCGTTGGGGCTTGAAGCTACGCTACCTGTCACGCTCCGCGCAAATGGATTTTCAGCCATATTTTCCTTCTCGTTACGCCCAAATCTGATTTCCAGTTGGTTTTCATAAGAAAATATTCTTCCATGTTTTTCACATACAAGCCTAGCCCCGATTGGAAGGGCCCGCGCAAGCGGGTTGCCGTTAGGCAATGGAGCGGGAAGGGACCCGCGGAACCCTGGAAAGCGGGGAAAAATATATATTTGCACAATGGCGTAGCCTTGTGCACAGTAAAACAAAGAAATATGCTCCAAAAAATTCAAAAAAATTCAAAAATGAAATCAAAACTTGCATTATTGGCTATTTGACTATAAAATATAAAGTAAAATGGTATATATTTATTCTATAGTTGTAATTTTTATTGTCCTCGCCATAATGCTGCTGGCTTGCGCCATCTGGGTAAAGAGAGCTAAAAATCAGAAATATGGCAAAGAGATATTTTCCTTCTTGATTTTCTCCCTGCTGCCGCTTCTTGGCAACCTTCTAATCACCGCAAGCACCAACTATAAAATATGCCTTTTGGGTTACTATGTTTACATGATTGGAACAAACTTCATGTTCTACAGCATAACCATTTTCTTTGCCACCGTTTTTTCCACGATGACGCCTTTTTCCAAAAGACTGGTCATGGCCATAGTAATTTTGGATTCGGCATCGCTTCTTGCAAACCCAATTTTTGGACACGTATTTTCAATCATACCGGTAACACTTAACGGAATCCGCATTTACTATGCGCTTGTTTCGCACACCTGGCATTACGTCCACCTTGTGCTGTCCTACCTGCTCTTCTTTAACATGTTCATGATTTTGGTGAGGGGCACAATAAAGACACCCCGCATTTATTGCGAGCGCTACATAATCATCATAGTGTGCCTTACCATTACAGCAATCTGGGAAACCACATACATTTTCCAGAACATTCCTGTTGACATAGCCATGATTGGCTACTCAATCTGCGCAATACTAATTTTCTATTTTATACTTATATACAAACCGCTCTTTTTTATAGGGCTCATAAACCGGAAGGTTCTTGAATCATCACCAAGCGCCTACGTCTTTTTTGACAAGGAAGACATTGGCTTTTTTGCAAACGAATCGGCACGCAAAATGTTCAACTTGAACAAGCAGAATCTTGCGGGAAGCTTTAAGGCTATATCTTCCATGATGAACACGGACTTTACTGGAAAAACTTCTCCGGTTACTCTAAAAAGCTCCAGAATAGACAAACAGGGTGAGACCCATTACTACAAGTACAGCTTCTTTCCCCTTCTTGATGAAAAGAAAAGGTTTTTAGGCTCCTACATAAAGGCCATTGATTACACCAACGAAGAGGCGGAAAACCAAAAGCAGATATACCTTTCCCACCACGACCCTCTTACCGGGCTTTACAACAGGAACTATTTTATAGAAAAGACCAAGCAGATTCTTGCCGGCAACGACAAGCTCTATTACATAGTCGTTCTTGACGTAAAAGACTTTAAGCTTATAAACGACACTTTTGGCTACGATGCGGGTAATGCCCTTATAGCGGACATTGCGGAAAAGATTCGTGCAGGAAAGATTCAGTACTCCTGCTACGGACGCCTTGGCGGAGACAACTTTGTCTTCCTTGCCACAGACAAAAACATAATGGAAAAATTTGCGGACAACAAGGATCCAGACAACTTTACGGTAAAGAACAACCCCACTTACCCGATTATTGCCCACTACGGAATATTCAAAATTGAAGACAGAAACGTAAGCATAGACTTTATGATAGACCGTGCCCTAATGGCAATCTCAAAAATCAAGAACAACTACAACCAGATTTTTTCCTTCTACGAAGACACCCTCCGCGAAGACAAAATTTGGGAGCAGAAAGTTACCGGCATGCTGGGCAATGCTATCAAGGAAAAGCAGATTGTTCCATACCTTCAGCCGCAGATAAATTCAAAGGGGGAAGTTGTTGGCGCAGAAGTTCTGGTCCGCTGGAATTTACCATCAGAAGGCATTCTTTCTCCGGCAAAATTCATTCCAGTACTTGAGCGCAACGGCCTTATTACAAAGATTGACCTTTACATCTGGGAAGAAGCATTTAAAATCATGCACAAATGGCAGAACGAAAACAAAAAGGACATATCTATTTCTGTAAACATTTCGCCCAAGGATTTCTACTTTACGGACATATACGGAACCTTTACCGGACTTTCGCAAAAATACGATGTGCCGCCTTCAAAGATTCACCTGGAAATAACAGAAACCGTTGTTATGACAAATTTGGAGTACAACCTTAACATTCTGCATTCCCTGCAAAATGAGGGCTTCCTTATAGAAATAGACGACTTTGGAAGCGGCTACTCTTCGCTCAACACGCTTAAGGACATTCCGCTGAACGTTCTAAAAATAGACATGCTCTTCCTTTGCAAAACGGCAAACCTGGAAAAGGCAAACATAATCCTTAACACGATTATTGATCTGGCCCACAGGCTGAACATTCCAACCGTTACAGAAGGCATAGAAACCAAGGAACAGCTGGACATGCTCATTAAGATGGGCGGAAACATCTTCCAGGGCTACTACTTTAGCAAGCCAATCTGCCTGGAAGAATTTGAACAGAAGTTCTTAAATAACAACCGTCTGTTTTAATACGGAAACATCACTTCCAAATTCCTCACCCCTTGCAACCATGTCCTGTATTTTTTCTGCAGAATACTTAGATGCAGGGTAAAGGACTATTACGATTCCGTCTCCGTCCTGCAAGAAATTGTGCTCGCCAAAATCCGTGTAGCGGGTAGCGCCTATAGAAACCATAATTTGCTTTGGAAAGCCTGTCTCGTTAAGGTAGGAACCTATGTTTTCCAGGTTGAATTCATCTTTCTGGCTGTTGAACTTTGCAATAAGCCAGTCGGTCAGTTTTTTCCAGATGTAGCTGTAACCGGAAACCGCACTGTCTTCTCCGTAAGCAAAGGCCTTTCCATCCCTAAGCAAAAAGCTTGCTATGCGGTAATCATTTAAGATTCCGTCTGAATCAAAGGAATCTATGGCTATGCAGTTGGCGGAAAAACCCTTGCTGTTTGCACCCCAGTTCTTTTTCATGCTGATTTTCTTGCAGCCTTCTTTTCTGATTGTGCAGTCATTTGAAGCGGCAAAGCACCTTGCGCTAAGGGACGTAATCTTGCCATTCTGCCAGTTTGCGTCAAAGACTACGGCACATTCAGGTTCAAACTGGACTTTTTGTTCACCCTTGGGAAAGATTATCTTGTCTTGGGAAAAGGGAAAGACATTTAAGAATTCCGGGACGCAAGCACCAGCTGCTTTTGGAAGATAAGTTGGGAAGACTCCCTTTGGAGCAGAAGCTTCCTCTGTTTTTACCTGGGCAAATTCCTTAGCTTCTCCTGCCTGTTCAAGATGCCCCGTAAAATTGCCCGCAACACCAAAGCAGGCTATCTCTTTTAAATCCATATCTATCTCCTACAAAGGGGCGTAAAAACAGTTTTTTTGCGCAACGGGAAGAAAAATATGGATGAAAATCCATTTGCGAGGTGCGACCGAAGGGAGTCAGATTCCTATTACCTCGCACCATGGATTTTCAGCCAGATTTTTCTGGAAGTGGAGCAAAAAAACTGTTTTTTACGCACTGTTAAATACTAATAGCATTTGGCAGCATTTTCAAGTATACTGTTTCCATGCAAAGAATACTTTTTGTCTGCCATGGGAACATTTGCCGTTCCGCAATGGCTGAATTCATCATGAAAAATTTGGTAAGGGAAGCCGGTTTGGAAAATGATTTTCTTATTGAATCCGCCGCAACTTCCACAGAAGAAATTGGCAACGACATGTACCCTCCGGCAAAGGCAAAGCTAAGGCAGGAAGGGATTCCCTTTACAAAAAGAGCCGCAAGACAAATAAGGGCTTCTGACTACGAGCGCTACGACCTGATGATTGGCATGGACAGGGCAAATATTTCCAACATGTGCCGCTGCTGGAATGGAGACCCCCTTGGCAAAGTGCACAAACTCTTGGAATACACAGGAAGCACCCAAGACGTATCTGACCCCTGGTATTCAGGAGACTTTGACACCGCCTACGACGACATAAGCAGGGGGTGCAGTGCCCTTATGGCATTCATGCTAAAGGACAGAGCTTAAGTCTTCCAAAGAGGGAAGGATTTTCCAGCAGAGTTTTTCCAGTTCTGCTGTGGGCTTAATCCTGTCTGGAACCATTATAACCTTCATGCCGGCCGCACTTGCAGAACGGATTCCGTTGGGGCTGTCTTCTATTGCAAGGCAGTTAGCAGGAGCAACATTTATGGAAGAACATGCCATGGTATAAATCTCCGGGTCGGGCTTACTGTGAAGGACCATGTCTCCGGTGATTCTTTTTTCAAAGAAGTCTATCAGCCCGGCATTCCTAAGCTGTCGCTCAACAGTGGGGCCGGATGTTGAAGATGCAAGGGCAAGATGATATTTGGGCTTAAGGTATTCGAGTATTTCTTTTGCATAGTGCATAAGGGGAATTCCCGAGCTAAATTCAAGCTCATGGAAATATTTTCCTGTTGCGCAAAGGAAATTCTCTGCGTCAAATTCATTGCCGTATATTTCCTTAAGAATCATAATGATGTCGCTCTTGTTTGAACCGCGGCATTTGTTCAAGTCTTCTTCGGTAACAGTAACATTAAAATCTTTGGCGGCCATAGCCCAGGTCTTGTCGCTCATTGATTCAGTGTCCAATAGAACGCCGTCCATGTCAAAAACAAGGGCTTTTATATCGTTTGCCATATTTTTCTCCACATTCTTTTGCATATCTTGCAATCAATTTGTAATTGAGAATTCTGAAAGTTTTCCGGCCAAATTCAGTTGGCTTATGAGGGCAGAAAAATTATCCTCGCGTGGGGCTTTTACCGAATAATGCAGGAAAATCTGCTTGCTTGCCATAACATAGCTTACGTTCAGGTCGGAAATGATAAAACCGTTCTTTTTGATGATTTCCTTTATTTTTCCCATGTCAACATCTTTGTTTTCAAAGACAATGTGAAGGATTTTGTTTTTTCCGGCAGGGAACCACTTCTCTTCCGCACGCTCAAGAATCAAAAGCGCAAGTACGGAAGCCACAAGAACAATAAGAGATTGCAGGTAAAGCCCGGCACCAATGGCAAGGCCAAGCGCAGAGTCCGCCCAGATGATTGCAGCAGAAGTAAGCCCCTTTATGTTAAGGCCATGATGCATGATTGCACCGCCGCCCAAAAAGCCTATGCCGCTAACAACACCGGCTGCTATACGGGTAGGGTCACCGTCAACATTAATCTTGCACAGGGAAGGATCCGCCAAGAAATAAGACAGAATGGAAAGCAAGGTAGAGGAAACGCTTATAAGGATAAGGGTTCTTGTGCCAACATTCTGGTTTCTGGACTTTCGTTCAAGGCCAAGCACAAATCCGCTTACAATGCTAAGAAGAATCTTTATGGAACATTCTGCAAGAAAAGGAAAGTCCAAGTTAAAAAAATTCATTTACACCACCATCTTATTTTTTTCCGAACAAGCTGAATTTGCTTGTGGAAACCGCAAAAGCTGAACCTGGCTTTACCCAAATGACGGATTTTTTAGCGTTAAGCTTTGTAGTTTGCGCTTCCACGGCATCCATGTAGGAGCCAAGCCATTTTGCAAGCGAAGTTTCAGATGTAACGACGTCCGTGCTCCTGTCTCCCCGGGCAAGAATTATGTTTACAAAGGGCAAGTCTCCGTAAAGAGCCGCAATGTTTTCTGCAAAGGCTGCAAAAGATGCCGCTGCGGAAGCAATTAGGGGGGACGCAATCGGATAGGTTCCGTTTCGCAGGGCAGGCATTTTAACAGCGTCGCTTGCGCAAGGTCCGTCCTTTAGCAAAAAGACCAGGGTTCCGGGTTTGTCCGTATTCTTCTGCTCAAAGCGGGCAAGTATTTCCATTGTAAGGTACTGGTATGAAAGGATAAGCTCATCGCTGGTTTGGGCACATTCTTCTATATTAATATGGTTTGCCCTGGAAGAAAAATGCTCCTCGTCAAAATAAAGAACCGCCTCTTCCATCTTGGTAAAAATGCTTTCCATATTCAGAATAAGGGTGCGCGAAGAAATTGGAGATGCCTTGTTCCATGAGACTGGCGCAACTCCAGATGCCTTTCCCATAAGCTTTTGGTGCCTTTCAGCAACCGCAGCTGTGGCTATGGCATTGTCCGTATTTTCAGAAATTTCATCATCATCAGGCTTGGTAACAACAACATAGCGGCCCGTTCCGGCAAGCGTATCCGCAAATTTTGCCCCGGCCGGTATGTCTTTTCCTGCAACAAGAATAGTTTTTCCCATAGATTGCATTATAGCATATAGAAGGTTCTTTGCAAACTGCCGTTAAATTGATATACTGTGCTATCATGAAACTTTGGTTTAAATATTTAATTGGAATTGCAATTGGAATCACCGCAGCCGTTATTCTTCCGCAGAATAATATACACGTACAGACAACCGTTGAATTTATTTCAAACCTTATGCTGCGCTTTGGGCGCTACATGCTTTTGCCCGTGCTTTTCTTTTCTGTTGCCACGGCATGCTTTAAGCTGAATGAAGAAAAGATGATTCTAAAGACAGGCTTTTGGACATTTGTCGTAATATTTGCATCCTCCCTGCTGCTTGTTCTTATAGGACTAATTTCCGCAAGGCTCATTCCGCTTCCAAGAATCCCAAGTACATTCGAAAAATCTTCAGAACTTCCATCGCTGAACATAAAATTCCTTTTGGAAAGCCTTTTCCCCTACTCCGGGTTTGAAGCCCTTACAAATGGAGCCTACCTTTTGCCTTGCTTTGTCTTTGCAGGACTTGCAGGTGCCGGTGCATCAAGCGAAAAGTCTGCCTCCAAGACAGCCTTCTCTATCTTTGACGCCCTTAGCAAAGTCTGCTACAACGTAATGGCCTTTATTACGGAAATTCTTGCAGTCGGCATGATTGCAATAGCCGCAAAGTGGATGTTCAGCTTTTCTTCTGTAATGGAAAACGACGTGTACAAGCCGCTTTTTATGCTGCTTACCGTAGACATAGCAGTTACCGCTTTTGTAATCTACCCCTTCCTGTTAAAGTTGCTCTGCAAAGAAAACCATCCCTACCGCGTTTTGTATGCAAACTTCTGTCCTTTCCTTACCGCATTCTTTAGCGGAGACACAAACCTTGCCCTTACCCTTGAACTTAGACACGGAAAGGAAAGCCTTGGCATACGCCGCAGAATAAACGCAGTCTCCCTTCCGCTCTTTTCCATCTTTGGAAGAGGTGGAGCCGCCATGGTTCAGGCAGTAAGCTTTATAGTCATTTTGCGCTCATTCTCCCCGCTTCCAATAAAGCTTTCCCTGCTCATCTGGATAGCAGTCTTCTCCTTCCTTATTTCGCTGGCACTTTGCAGCTACCCATCCGGTGGGCCATTCGTTGCAATAACAATAATGTGCACCCTCTACGGCCGCAGCTTTGACTCAGGCTACCTTCTTTTAAAAAGCGCAGCCCCCCTTCTTTGCGCATACGCAGCCGGCATGGACGCAATCACAGCCATGTTTGGAAGCTACTTTGTTGCACACAAGACCCGCACGATTGACCACGTGGAGCTTAGGCACTTTATCTAAAACATCTATCCACGAAGCGTAGGTTGCCATCTCCACCCTCCCCTGCTATATTTATCGCATACTAGTTAATTTAACAAGGCTACTGCAGGGCTAGAAATGGAGACAAGTTATGAACGAATACGTTACTGGAGCTACAATCAAAAGCCTTCGCGAAAGCAAGGGCATGACCCAGGCACAGCTGGCAGACAAGATATTTGTTACGGCAAAGGCGGTTAGCAAATGGGAGACGGGGCACGGGCTTCCGGACATAAGCCTACTCGAACCACTTGGAAAGGCGCTTGGACTTTCGATTATAGAATTATTGAACGGCCAGCACATCCAAAACAAAAACAGGGGCTTTAACATGCAAAGGCTCTGTTTCTACGTTTGCCCGGTTTGCGCAAACATTGTCCAGACAACAGGCGAGGCAACAATCAGCTGCTGCGGAATTACGCTTCCACCCCTGCAAGCAGAGGATGAAGATGAAAGTGAAGATGAAGGGCACAATATTTGCCTGGAAAAAGTAGAGGACGAATATTATGTTTCTTCAAATCACCCCATGACAAAGGAGCATTACATTTCTTTCTTTGCGGCAGTTTCCGACAGCGGCGTCCAGTTTGCAAAGCTCTACCCGGAGTCAGATGCCCAGGCAAGGTTCAAGGTGGACGGTGTAAAATGGATTTACGCCTACTGCAACCACCATGGGCTTTTTAGGATTAAAGCTAAAATAATTTAAAATTTTCTGGAGCAGCCTGCTGGTAAAACCGGGGGCGCTCCATGCTTATCCCCAGTTGCAACTTTTTACCCGCTTTGCAGGGTTCCGCTTGCGCTCCATTGCCTAACGGCAACGCGGCGGGGTGCGGGGCACCCACTTGCGCCCTTCCAATCGGGGCTAGGCTTTATCTGCTTAGCAAATCTTTTGGCAAAGCAATCCTAGCCGGGATTGTAGGGGCCAGCCGCAAGGCTGGTTGCGACAGCAATGGAGCGGGTAGGGCCCCGCGGAACCCCGAAAAGTGTGTAAAAATGCCATCCTTGGCATTTTTACACACGAGTTTTCTTTTGAAAACTCGCCCTATTGATTTTGCAAAGACTTGACGCGCCCTCCATGGCGCTATCTGTTGGATAGAACATTTGTAAAAAAAAAGAGTGCGCTCCAAAAGAATAAAAAAAACTAAAAAAAAATTCCGCCTTGAAAAGACTGCATTTTTTCGCTAGAATAACACCACTATGGAAAATGCAAAAAGAACAGTAACCTGCGGTGACTTGACTGCCGCCGACACAGGAAAAGACGTTATACTTAACGGATGGGTTCTCCGCACGAGAGGACTTGGCGGGCTCACATTCATACTTTTGCGTGACCGCTACGGAATTACTCAGGTTGTCGTTGGTGACAAGGCTTCCGAAGAGGTCAAAAAAACAGCAGCTTCCTTAAAGTCAGAATACTGCATTGCCGTTAAAGGCAAAGTTGCCGCCCGCAACCCCAAGGACGTGAACAAAGACATGCCCACCGGAGAAATTGAGGTAGAGGCAGACGAAATAGAAATCTTTACAAAGAGCGACGTTCTTCCATTTGCAATTGACGAAGTTCGCCAAAAGGACGGAACGATTGTCCTTCCAAACGAAGACCTGCGCCTTAAGTACCGCTACCTGGACCTGCGCCGCGCACCAATGCAGCACAACATTATCCTGCGCTCAAAGGTTGCATTTGCCACCCGCGAATTCCTTACGGAAAAAGGCTTCCTGGAAATTGAAACTCCTACATTCATAAAGTCCACACCGGAAGGAGCCAGAGACTACTTGGTTCCAAGCCGCGTTCACCCGGGAAAATTCTATTCCCTTCCCCAGAGCCCGCAGCTTTACAAGCAGCTTCTTATGGTTTCAGGCTTTGACAAATACTTCCAGATTGCACGCTGCTACCGCGACGAAGATGCCCGCGGAGACCGCCAGCCGGAATTTACCCAGATTGATATGGAGATGAGCTTTACCAACCGCGAGGAGGTTCTTGAAACCACAGAAGGCCTTATGGGCTACATCTTCAAGAAGACCATGAACTACAGCCTTCCCGCAAAGTTTGACCGCCTAAGCTGGGACGATGCCTTTAACTTCTACGGAAGCGACAAGCCAGACCTGCGCTTTGGAATGAAGATTCAGGATGCGGCATTCATGGCAGGGCTTAGCGACTTTAACGCATTCAAGGCAGGGGCAGCAAACCCGGGCATGGATATTGAACGCCACAAGAGAAGCGGACTAAAGGCTCTTGTAGTAAAGAACGTTGCAGACAAATACAGCCGTAAGAATATAGAGGCTTTGGAAGAAGTTGCAAAGAAATACAAGGCAAAGGGACTTGCATGGATGAAGGTTACTTCGGCAGACTCAGCAAACGGCTCCGGCCTTGCATTCGAGGGCGGAATAAGCAAATTCTTTGCAGGAAAAGAAAGCGAAATCTGTTCAAAGCTTGGTGCGGAAAAGAACGACCTGCTTCTTTTTGTAAGCGACGAGCAGTGGCAGACGGCATGTACCGCAATGGGAGCCGTACGCAAGCAGCTGGGCAAAGACCTTAACCTCTACGACCCAAAAGATGAATTCCACTTTGTATGGATTATAGATTTCCCCTACTTTGCATGGAACGAAGACGAAAACCACTGGGAAACGGAGCACCACATGTTCACGCTTCCCCAGAAGAAATACTGGCCAACTTTGGAAAGCGACCCGGGGGCTGTAAAGGGAGACCTCTACGACCTGGTTCTTAACGGCTACGAACTTGCAAGCGGCAGTATGCGTATTAACGACCCGGATTTGCAGCAGCGCATCTTTAAGATTGTTGGCTATTCAAACGAGCGCGCGCAAAAGGCATTTGGCTTCTTGGTTCAGGCATTCAAGTTTGGCGCACCGCCACACGGAGGAATTGCACCTGGCCTTGACCGCCTTGTAATGCTTATGTGCCACGAGGACAGCATCCACGAAGTTATCGCATTCCCAAAGAACAACCTGGCGGCTTCCCCAATGGACGAATGCCCATCCCCGGTAGACGAGTCGCAGCTTAAGGATTTGCACATAGTCTGCACAGAAGTGGAAAAAGACTAGTTTTTTCTTTCTTGATTTTTGGATGGTAGCTTTTTTTAGCTCTACCATCCATTTTTTTGCTAACTCGACCGAACAACCGGGGTGCAAGCACCCCTTTTTCGCGTCACCGCCCTTTCGGGGTTCCGGCTTTCGCCTCCATTGCTTGCGCAACCCGCCTTTGGCGGGCCCCTACACGGCGGCATAGGATTGATTGAATTTTGTCTGCAAAAGGGAAATGTTCAAAAGCAAAAAGGGCAAAAAAAATCGCCGGACGGCAGGAAAAAAATTAGGAGGATAAAACCTGCAGGCCGGCAATTAATAGAAAGATTGTAATGATGTAAAGGAGAGTAACCATCATTTCCTTAAAAATCTACTATTCCAACTATACACCATATCTTAAAATAAATAAAGAGTTATAACAAAAGATTAATAACTTTTATAGTGCATTTGACATCAATATAAAAAAAAACTACACTAGCACCAGATGAATTTGCTTGAACTAAAGAAAATTACATATAAATATCCTCTGGCAGAAGAGCCCGCACTAAAAAACATAGATTTAAGCATCCAAAAAGGAGAATTCATTACCCTTCTTGGCACAAACGGCTCCGGGAAAAGCACCTTGGCAAGGCTTATGGCAGGATTTTTTAAGCCGGATTCTGGTTGTGTAGAAATTCAGGAAGGCTGCGTCCCCGGAATTGTCTTTCAGCAGCCCAAAGACCAGATTGTTGCAAGCGTTGTAGAAAGAGACACCGCTTTTGGCCCCCAGAACCTGGACATGACCTTGGGAGAAGTTGAACTGCGCACCATAGAATGCCTTTCGTTAACCGGGCTTTCAGACAGGGCTAGTTCAAGAACATTCGAGCTTTCTCTTGGCCAGACGCAGAGGCTTGCCCTTAGCGGAATCCTTGCCCTCTTTCCAGACCTGCTAATCCTTGACGAAGTTACAGCCATGCTTGATCCTGCTTCCCGAGAAGAAATCATAAAGCTTGTGCAGGTATGGAACGAAAAGGGAAATACGGTTGTTCAGGTAACCCACGATGTAGACGAGGCCTTGCGGGCAGACAGAATCATTGTCATGGAAAAAGGTTCAGTCATCTTTGACGGCCCAAGGGAATCATTTGTTCAAAACCAGGAAATAGTAAAAAAAGTCTTTGACGATGAAGTGTCACTTTACAGAAAGCCTCTAACCCAAGACGAGATAGAAAAAAAAGAAGTCTCCCTTTTGGCAGAAAACCTTAGCTTTTCCTATCCTGGGCGCGAAATCTTTAAGAACCTGTCTTTTTCTCTGCGCAAGGGAAGTCTAACGGCTCTTACCGGCCCAAGCGGATGCGGAAAGTCCACACTTTTTGAATGTCTTTCGGGGCTTAACTTGGAATGTAAGGGAAAAGTCTATGCAGAAGACAGGCCAGCCCTTGCCCTTCAGGAAAGCGAGGCATCACTTTTTGCAACCTACGCTGCGGACGACGTTGCATTCGGCGCAAAAAACAGGGGCGTGGAAGGAAAGGCACTTCTTGAGAGGGTAAAAAATTCCATGGAAAAGGCAGGCCTTCCATTCAAAGACTTTGCAGACAGGCACACATTTGAGCTTAGCGGAGGCGAAAAAAGAAAGCTTTCAGTAGCAGGCCTGATTGCACTGGACAGTTCCATCATGATATTTGACGAGCCAACCGCAGGGCTTGACCCTCAATCAAGAAAGATAATGCTTTCCACCTTGCAAAGCCTTGCCCGCGAAGGAAAAACCGTTCTCTTTAGCACCCACCGCACGGAAGAAGCAGATGCCGCGGACATTCACTTGGATTGGCAGACACTTTCCAAAGAAGCAGATGCTGTACAAAAAGAAGCAGAAGGCATAAAAGAAAAGCTAAGCGAAATGCCTCCCCTAAAGAACGCATCAATTCTTTCTTCACTGGAAAAAGCCGGTGAAGCCCTAACCGCCCCGCCCAAAATTCCAGACTCACCTGTAAGCCGTTTGCCCGCAAGCCTAAAAGTAGGCATTTTTGTACTGCTTGCAATCCTTGCAATTCTCCCCTACCCCCTGTGGGTCAGCGCAATTTTCCTTGCAATCTGCATTCTGTATGCAGTCCTGGCAAAATACCCGGCAAAAAGGGCATTCCTTACCATTGCAAAGATTCTACCCTGGTTTGCCTTTTTTGCCCTGATTCAGTTTGCATTCTTTTCGGACGGCAGTGGCTCAAAGGAGCTATTCCGCTGGAAGTGGTTCATAGTAACGCAGGTAAAAGTGGAAAACCTTTTAAAGACCTTTATCAGGGCTCCTTCCATAATACTTCTTATAAGCACCTTTGTTTTTTCAACAGAGGAAAGGGAAATTCTTGACGGAATGACGGCCATTCTTTCTCCGCTTGCAAAGATAAAAATCCCAGTCCGTTATGCTGTTCTTGTTACAGGAATCATCTTCCGCTTTATTCCCCTGCTTTTGGACGAGATGAGGGGAATCGTAAAGACACAAATCATAAGGGGAGCTTTTGCAAAGGCACGCGGCTTTGGCAAGCTAAAGATCCTCATACCTCTTTTTGTACCACTGATTCTGCAAACTTTCCGCAAGGCACAAAACTTGGCAGACGCACTAACCGCCCGCTACTTTTCCTAACTAGGCTTTTCTTGACAACATAGGAATTTGCCTGTATCATAAAACACGACACGAGTTGATTAATCGTTATGATTATAACAGGGTAATTTATGGGCAAGAGCGGCAAAAAGGTTACACAGAATGACGTGGCAAGAGAAGCTGGCGTTACCAGAAGCATGGTAAGCTACGTAATAAGCGGAAGCAACGAGCGCTCCGTAGCTGCCGAAACACGCAAACGCATTCTGGAGGCAATAGACCGCTTGGGCTACAGACCCAACAAGGCGGCCCAGGCCCTGCAGCAAGGCAACGAAGGCTTTGCAAAAAATCAGATTGGGGTAGTGCTTTGCAGCCCGGATGTATTCCGCCGCCCCTACTATGCAGAAATAATAGAAGGAATCCACACCTGCGCCCACGAAAACAAGTACCACGTGCGCTTTATCCGCTTCTTTAGCGAACTAAAAAACCCCGTCCTCTTTAACGAGCTAATCCACCCGGAAGAAATAGGCGGATTAATCCTAGTCTCCACCGACCAGTGCATAAAAAGCCCCGCTGATGAAAAGCTTGTAAAAAAGATAAGCGAACGCATAAAAAACATAGTCTGCGTGGAATGGAAAAGCGAGGGCCTTTCAAGCGTTTTGTTCGACAGGCAGGATGCGGCAAGAAAAGCGGCAAGCTACCTCTTCCAAAAAGGCTACGATACGGTTGCATACATTGGCCAGCAGGACGACAGAATCATGGGTGTAAAGCAGGCATTGTTGGAAAACAACAAGGATGTCTCCACCCTGCACGTAGAAGATGCATTTACAAGAGCCGGCGGATATTCTGCGGTAAAAGAAATGACCAAAATCTTCAAGGAAAAAAATCAGGAATTTCCCCGGGCAATAGTCTGCGGTTCGGATGAAGTTGCAGAAGGAATACTCTGCTACCTTAACGAACATAAAATCCCAGTTCCCCAAAAAGTTGCAATCATCAGCATAGACAACATAGAAAGCTCCGGCTACACAACTCCGCCCCTGACGACAATCAACGTGCAAAAAAGCGCCATGGGCTGCCGTGCGGTAGAAATGATTGTAAACGGAAGTGCCGCCCAGGGAGAAAATGCCGTCTGCATAAACCTTCCCACAAACATTGTAGAGCGGTCATCATGCTAAAACCATAAGGAAAACGCATTTTTACACAAAAAGCCGATTGTAAAATACCGTCATACAATTGTAATAAAACGATATTTTTAGCAAATTTGTCATTTTTTCACCATAAATTCAATTGAATTTAGATTTTTGCCCCTGTATACTAGACTTAACGCTAACAGACAAAATTTCAAACTTTGTCACTTTCCACAGGAGCGAACGATGGAACAGACAATCCCAAAACTCATGCGCAAGGCTGCCCAAAAGTATCCCGAAATTACCGCCCAGTACAGCAGAACAAAAACCGGCGACTTTGAGGAGCGCAACTATCACGACATGCTTCAGTTTGCACTGGACTTTGCAGGAGGACTTGCAGAGCTGGGAGTTGTCCGCGGAGAAAAAATCGGTCTTATAAGCGACAACCGCCGAGAATGGGAAAGCGCAGACGTGGGCCTTTTGGCACTGGGAGCAATTGACTGCCCCCGTGGCTGCGATGCAAGCGAAAGCGATCTTGCCTACATCCTCTCCTTTGCTGAAGTAACAAAGTGCATTGTAGAAAACGCAGCTCAGCTCCGTAAGCTGGTAAAAATCAAAGACAAAGTTCCCCTCTTAAAAATGGTCATCTGCTTCGATCCTGTTGACCAGGCAGAAATTGACCAGTGCAAGGCATCGGGAATGGAGTTCTACCAGTTCTACGACGTAACTGCAAGCGGCCACGAATGGAGAATCAACCACCCCGATTACGTAGAAAACGAACTTGACAAGGGCCAGTGGGACGAGCTTGCCACAATCATCTTTACAAGCGGAACAACAGGAACCCCAAAAGGCGTAATGCTTACCCACGGAAACATAATCACACAGCTGGACGAAGTTTGCGAGCGCATCTTCCTTAACCCCGGCGAAAGGGCTGTCTGCTGCCTACCAGTATGGCATGTCTTCCAGAGGGCAATTGAATACGTAATCTTTACCCAGGGAGCAGGCATCGTCTACAGTAAGCCAATCGGCTCAATCCTCCTTTCCGACATAGCAAAAATGAACCCGGCACTCCTTCCGGCAGTCCCCCGCGTATTCGAAGCAGTCTACGACGGAATCTGGCGCAAGATGAGAAAAACTGGCGGCATAGTATACGCAATGTTCCGCTTCTTTGTAGCAGAGTCACAGCTCTGGTGTGCAATAGACCGCAAGCTAAGAAGGCACACGGCACGCTTTGGCCACGACTACCTTGGCTTCTGGTGGCCAGTACTCGTATTGCCCTGGCTCCTCCTCTACCCGCCACGCTTACTTGGCAAATGGCTTGTATTCGGAAAGATTAAGAAAATGCTGGGCAAAAACTTCCGCGCAGGAATTGCAGGCGGCGGAGCATACCCGGCACGCATAGACAAATTCTTCTGGGCAATCGGAATCAACATCGTGGAAGGTTACGGCTTAACAGAAACATCCCCGGTTGTTGCAGTACGCCCAATCGTTGAACCGGTCCTACGCACAGTAGGAACCCCAGTCCGCGGAGTGCAGGTACGCATTGTAGACGACAACGGCCTAATCCTTGGCAAGTGCAAGAAGGGAAGCCTACAGGTAAAAGGCGGCACCGTAATGCAGGGTTACTACAAAAGAGATGACCTTACCGCAAAAGTAATAACGGCAGACGGCTGGTTCGACACAGGAGACCTTGCAATACTCACCGTAGACGGAGAAATCCAGCTACGCGGACGCAAAAAAGACACAATCGTACTCATGGGCGGCGAAAACATTGAACCTCAGCCAATCGAACAGAAAATCTGCACCTCCCAGTACATAGACACGGCGGTAGTCCTCGGCACAAACGCAAAGGGCGAAGACCAGCGCTACCTTGTAAGCCTAATCCTTCCCAACCAGGAAGAAATAGAAAAATATGCCCGCGACAACAGCCTAATCTACGACACCTACGAAAACCTGGTCAAAAGCGAAAGCATAGTAAAACTCATAGGAAAAGAAATTGGCGAACTTGTAAGCACCAAGAACGGATTCAAGCCATTCGAAAAAATCAACAAATTCGAAATAATCACCAAGCCCTTTGAAGTTGGAGTTGAACTTTCAGCCAAGCAGGAAGTCATGCGCTACCGCATAGCAGAAATTTACAAAGACCTCATCACCAAGATGTACGCAGCCCAGTAAATTCTTCTTTATAATCTGGAGCACACTGCTTTTTCCACTGTGTCTGGCACTACAGAACCGTCCAACCTCCGCAGCATTTTATCCAGCAGAACAAGCAGCGCCATGGGTCACGCAGCAAAGCTTCCAGCGAGGCGCGTCATTTGTTCGCAAAAGAAAGAGGCAAGCTTTTACCATAAAACTTCCGGGATAAAATACCACGGAGGGGATTTTATCCCGCTTTCCAGGGTTCCGGCTCCCGCCTCCATTGCCTAACGGCAACCGCTTCGCGGCCCTTACAATCGGGGCTAGGTTTTATATTCTCTCGTATCATACACATTTTTGCCATTGAAAATGTCCCTTCCATACCTTAAACTTAAAGCATGATGCGAGCAATTATTGCAGCCACACTGTCGCTGTTCTTATGCATAACACTAGGAGCAAAAGACATGCCAAAAAAGAAGTTTATAAAATGGACTCCCCTAATAAGCGCACCCTTCAATTTTCCTGCCGACGGCCAATGGCTTTATGTAAGATACGGCTTGGACAAGGCAGTCACACCCTATCTTGGCGGAGCAGAATTACTAAATTCAGGAATCACAAGGCACTACCCCATGACCCGCACAATCAGCCTTCATACCCCCACTGGAGCAGACCTTTTATGGGCTTCCTGGACAGAAGGCAAATGGTATGTGGCAGACATAAAATTCAACCGCAAGGAAAAAGCCATAATCAAAGAAGCCCTTCAATCAACCTTCCCAAGCTACGACGACTTTGACGACTACCTTAACCCCAAGCCCAAAGGAGGAAGCTACGAAATCTTTCACATCTGCTGCTTTCCCGGCGGCAAGATACGCTACTTTTTGGAAGACGAGGACTACAAGCGCTTAATAGCCCTGGACATAACTTCACAGGCAGAAGAAACCCACAAGCTTGACCAGTCTTTTCTTTACGGCGGAATCGGACTGATACCAAAATCAAAAGAAAAATACTGGGACAGCATGGAAGACTATTTTGACGACATGCTTAATGAAGGCAAGCATTACCTAAGCCTTGATTCAATAGAAGAAACTTACGGAACAGATTACCGCCAGCGCGCAGAATATTACCGAAAGCACGGAGCCGCAAGTCCAACTCTTTGGGACCCATATTTTAAACGCTACGACTACCGCGTATCAGTCATAATGGAAAATCCACGGGACAAGCTTTGGCAAGAGCACTGCTACTTTACAAATGCAGAAATGTACAAGCGCCACCTTTCCGTAAATCCGGGCAACATAATTGAACATCCCTCTCCGCTAAAAAACATCTATTTTGAATGGGACGCAAACGGTTTTGCATACTGCTCAGAGCTATACTTTAACGAAGAAGAAACCTTCCGCATATTCAACGAAGCCTTTGGCAAAGAAGGCAGCAGCAAGGGAGAATTGCAGATAGTCATAGGCAAAGACAGCGGCAGCATAAGGGCAGTTCTAACAGTAGGAAAAAATTCCTACGAGTTCAAGAAAACCCAGCTTTACATAGAGCGTTGCAAAGAGCACGGCCTTGTAGGAAAAATCATCTACAAAAACTACACAGAACCCCACCAGGAATTTGCGGGGCGGTAGGCAGAACACGGAGCAAGGCCCGCTTAGTCAAGGTTCAGGATAAAGGCACCGCTTTTCCAGTCTGTCCTCATCTGGTACTTTGGCATACGGACGGAATAGCTTTCCCCGGAATGCAGTGGCTTTTCTGTAACCGCAAGCAAAAGCCCTATGGCAGAACAGGCGTAGTATCCCGTACGGTTTCCGGGCAGGCGTATGGGGTCGCTTGCAATGCGGAAGGAAAGGAATTCCTCCTTATGCAAAGAATCCTTCTTTTCCACCTCACTCTTTCCTTCACCGGCACGTGCCAAGGCCACAAAAGAAAGAACAGCGCGTTCCTTGGTAAGGTTTGACTGGTCGGAAAGTTTAAGCAGAGTCTTTGGGGCATCTTCCGTTGTAAAGACATAGTTGCACCACTTGCCACCCTTGCTCTTGTCCTCTCCGTTCATTGGGCATTCAGCACAGTGGGTACAAGGGGAAAGCGGAACAAAGTCTTTGCGTATAAAGGCATCGCGCAAAAGAGAAATGAACCTTCCAGACTTTGGAACACCTGGCTCTATAATCAAGAACTTGGTGGAAGGATTTGCCTTGTCGGTATAGGCAAGAAGTTTTTCCGCAAATTTCTTTGCAGTGTATTCAGGCGGCATATCGGTATTTTCGTTTGCCTCGTTGAACATATTGGCGCATGTTACAAATGCAGCGCTCTGCTTTATCCTGTCTCCAAATTCACCCTTTACGCGGACAATTTCCCAGGCCTCACACTTTAGCCGTGCCGCAATAGAAAGAAAGATGTCCATTCCAAACTGGAGTGCCTGGCTTGAAATATCCATGCAGTACCAGGTAAGCCTTACATTGCGCAGTTCCGGGCGGGCAAGAAAAAGGGCAATGGGTACGGTAAGGGGGCCGCTTCCAATGTCAAGGCAGATTTCCCCTTCGCCAAGATTAAGAAAATTCTTTGGCAGGTTAGAAAAAAGCCTTGTAAGACGAACCAAATTCCACCAGAGGTAATAGTGGACGTAAGCGCTAAGGGACGTCGTTTCGTTCATGTAGCCAAGCCAGCGGTCTGTGCGCTCATCGGTAAGGTAGTGGCTAAGCATACGGATATGCTTGGGAAGAAGGGCACGCTGCCTAGAGTTAAGTGGATGGGTAGAAGAAACAATCTCCATAAAATCAGCAATAACTTCCTGGGCATCCTTTGGAACAGAATCAATGTTGTAAAGGGAATCGATGGAACGCACAAGAGGCGGATTGTGCTTTGTCTTTGCACGGGAAAGCTCTTTCTTTTCCTTCTTTTTTGCCTGGGCATCTTTTTCCTGCTTCTTAAGTTCATCAAGCTGCTGCTTTAGTTCCCGCTTTTCTTTTTTTTGCTTTTCAACCTTTGCCTGATTCTTTTTCTGGTAAAGAGAAATTCCCTGTTTCTTTTCCCACCACTTGAGCTCTATTTTTTCAGGATTGTCCGTATTTTCCATTCTAAACCACCTCTGCTTTGGCTGACTCTGTCTGGCCACCTTTTCCCCGAGAATTCAATTCAAGATAAACATCATTCAAGTCTGCCCTTATTTGTCTTATTGCAGCAAGGGCGGCTGCCACGGAATCAGAAGCCTGTGTCTCTTTTATAATCTGGCTTCTTGCTCCGTCTATAGTATAACGCTCGGTGTAAATCAGATACTTTAGCCTGCGGATCATGTCTATATTCCGCTGGCTGTACAGGCGGCGGCCGTTCAAATCCTTCTGCGGCGTAAAACTGGGAATTATTTCTTCCCAGTAGCGGAGGATATAGGGCTTTATCCCTGTAAGCTGCTCAACTTCACCAATAGTATACTGTGCCATGGCTTATCCTTCGTTAGAGTTCCTGTCCTGCCACTTCTGGCGGCTTGCCTTCATCTCTATCTGCACCGGAATCTGGTCAAAGCCAAGGTCTTTGCGTATCCTGTTCTTTAGGTAAGTTACATAGCTTTCCGGAACATTGTCCGGGCGGGTTGCAAAAATCATAAAGTTAACAGGGTTCACGCTGGTCTGGGTCATGTAGCGCACCTTAAAGTGGATGGCCTTTGTTGCTGGCGGCGGATACTGTGTAAGCCAGTCGCGGAGGGCCATGTTTAGCGCGGCAGTGTCAACCTTGCGGGTAAGCTGAGCGTAAAGCTCAAGTGCCGTGTTCATAAGGTTCTTTATTCCGTCAGAATTCTTTGCGCTGATTGGAACAACAGGAGCCCAGTTCATCTGGCCAAACATGGTGTGAATGTAGTCGGTAACGCTTCTCACAGCCTTGTTGCCCCTGTCTTCCATAAGGTCCCACTTGTTTAGGACAAATATAACACCGCGGCCTTTCTCGAATGCAAGCGAAGTAATTTTTTTGTCCTGGTCGCTAAGGCCTTCCTTTGCATCTATCATAATAAAGGCAATGTCACATTCATCAAGAGTTTTTATTGCCCGGTTTACGGAATAATACTCAACGTTTTCGCTAACCTTTGACTTGCGCCTTATTCCAGCGGTATCAAGAATTTCTATGCTGCGGCCGTTGTACAAAAAGCTTCCTTCCACAACATCGCGGGTGGTTCCAGCGTAGTCGCTTACAATGCTGGCCTGGGTGTGGGTAAGGGCATTTGTAAGCGTAGACTTTCCGGTATTGGGCTTACCAAGAATCGTAATGCGTACGGAACGGTCCTCTTCCTTGCCCTCTGTTACACGGCTAAAGTCCAACCCGCTAACAAGCCTTTCCTGCAGGTCGCTAAGATTGTTGCCCTTAAGCGCAGAAATCGTCATGAATTCCTTAAAGCCAAACTTAACTGCTTCGTATGCAGCAGCGGCAGTTTTTTCGCTCTCACACTTGTTTGCCGCAACAATAATCTTGTCTGAATACTGCCTAAGGTGGGAAATAAGCTCCTCGTCTTCCGCAGTGATTGCCTCTGCATCCAAAAGCAAAAGAATCTTGTCTGCCTTTACAAGCATTTCCACTGTCTTTGCAACAACAAGATCATCCATTTCACTTTCGCGGGAGGCATAGTCACGGGTAAGCTTGTAGCCGCCAGTGTCCATAAGGTGAACGGGCTTTCCTGCAATAAAGCATGTTCCTTCGACAGGGTCGCGGGTAACACCGGGAGTTGGGTCTGTAATGGCCCTCTTGGTGTGGGTAAGCGCATTAAAAAGAGTGGACTTTCCCACGTTGGGGCGGCCTGCTATTACAATCAGTGGAAGATTATAGTAGGTTTTGTCCGGGTAGAATTTTTGAGTCTGCGACTTTCTCTTACTGCCAATCTTTTCTGCAGAATGGGGTTCGTCCGAATCAGATTCATCAGAATCAGATTCACCAGACTGGGCATCATCTGCATCAGAAGAAGCATCATCTAAAGCTCCGTCTGTTGACTCAACTTCCTCGTCGTAGTCCTGGGGCTTTACCGGCTTGGGCTTAGAAAAATCAGGTTTCTTTTTCTTCTTTTTCATTGTTTTCCTGTAGTTAAAAATCTTTAAAGAAGTGACTGGCTTGAAATAGTTTCCAGTTCCCTTATTGAAAATTGCGAAAGCGTTTCTTTTATAAGAGGAATCTGCTTTGGTGCCATGCTAAAGCGGCGGATTCCCATACCTGCCAAAATAATTGCGCTCTCCCTGTTTCCGGCCATTTCTCCGCAAACAGAAATAGGAATGTTGGCATTAGCAGAGGCCTTTATCGTATTCTTGATAAGGCGCAGCACTGCAAGGTGAAATTCATTATAGTTTGGCGCAACCGTTGGATTTTCGCGGTCTATGCCTATAGTATACTGGGTAAGGTCATTTGTTCCCAAAGAGAAGAATGCGCTGTGGGGAGCAAGGCAGTCTGCACAAATTGCGGCTGCTGCGGTTTCCACCATAATGCCTATTGGAATGTCCGGCTTAAAAGGAATTCCCTCTGCCTTAAGCGACATCTGAACACCTTTTGCAATACCAAGGGCAGTTTCAACCTGGGCAACGTCGGTAATCAGCGGCAAAAGAATGCGAAGGTTTCCGTAAAGACCTGCCCTGTAAAGAGCGCGTAACTGGGTGCGGAAAACATTGGGGTAAAAAAGCGACATCCTTATTGCCCTCAAACCCATCAGAGGATTCTTTTCTGCAATAGAAGGTATGTCCTTGCTTGCAATCAGCTTGTCACCGCCAGCATCAAGGGTGCGGATTGTTACCGGACGGCCATCCATAATTTCCAAGACACGCTTGTATGCCTGGAACTGCAACTCTTCGCTTGTTGCACTGCTAAAAGTCCCCCCTTCCTGATTCATAGCCTGAATCTCGTTCATAAAAAGGAATTCCGTGCGGAAAAGGCCAATTCCGTCTGCACCTTCTTCCAAAGCAAGCTCTGCTTCTTCCACGGTTCCTATGTTTGCATATATCTTAAAGCGGGTTCCGTCCTGGGTTTCTGCCACCTTGTCCTTAAACTTGTGCAGGGTGGCAAGATATTTTTGTTCCTGTAAAATCTTTTCTTCGTAGTCGGCAAGAGTCTTTTCATCCGGAGCATCAATCACCTCTCCGTGGGTGCCGTCCACAATCATCGTGGTTCCATCCTGAACCAGATTCGTTATGTTTCCAAGTCCAACAACAGCCGGAATTCCATAGCTCTTTGCAAGAATGGCAACATGGCTTGCAACACCGCCTTCCGTAAGTGCAAGCCCGGCAATTTTCCGCTTGCTAAGGATAACAGTGTCGCTGGTCTTCATTTCCTTTGCAACAATGATTGAACCGTCGGGAACATCGTTTATGTTAAATGGATGGTAGTCCAGAAGAACATTCATGACCTTGCCAAAAACATCTTCTATGTCGTGGGAACGCTCGGCAAGATAATCGTTTCCGCTGCTTCTTAGCTTTTGGGCATATTCTACGGTCTTTTTCTGGAGGATGTATTCTACGTTATAAAGTTCCGCCTCCAGAGCCGCCTTCAATTCCTTTGTAAAAACAGGATCCGTAAGCATAAGCTGGTAGGTCTCAAAAATAACGCGCTGAAGGTCTTCCGAACCAAGAGACTTTTGATGGCTCTCAATTTCTTCCTGAACGTCTTCAACGGCATCTTCAAAACGTTTCCATTCTTCCGCCACGTCTTCCGAGGAAATTTTATTTTGAGGAATTACAAGCTCCTGACTTTCGGGCAGTAAAAAAATTTTGCCAATTCCAATACCCCCGGCAGCAGAAATGCCTAGCATAACATTCATCGCTTCTATAATACCAATAGTTCAATGAATAGTCAACGATAGGTTTTTAAAGAACATATAAAATTAATCTTAAATTAATATTATGTATTATTTTTGGACGACAGCCTATTTTCCACTGTGACCGGTCCTTCGGAACCGTCCAGCATCCTTTGCATTTTCCCCTATGACTAGAACAAGCAGCGGCATGGAGGCCGCGTCATCTGTTTGCACTGCAATACGGCGAGTTTTCATCGAAAACTCGTGGGGAAAAATGCAAAGGAGGGCATTTTTCCCCGCTTTCCGGGGTTCCGCGGGTCCCTTCCCGCTCCATTGCCGGGGGCAACGGCTGCGCCGCCCCTCCAATCCCTGCCATGCCTTAATATGCTAAGACGTTTTAACAGTTCTCCAATTTGCTTTCTTGCAATTTTCTTCCATATATAAGATAATCATTTTTATGAAGACAGTTACAGTAGACGGAGAAACCTTAACCATAGAAAAAGTATGCCAAGTTGCAGAAGGAAAAGCCGGCATAGCACTTTCGGAAGAGAAATCATTTTGGGAAACCCTGCGAAAATCCCGCGAATTCCTTATGAGCTACATTGCAAAGGGCTTACCCACTTACGGCGTTACCACAGGATTCGGCGACTCCTGCGACGGACAGGTGAACCCGGAAAAAGCCGCCGCCCTGCAGCATTCAATCGTAAGCTACCACGGAATAGGCCTTGGGCCAAAATTTGACAGGGAAACAGGACGCGCTGTTGTTCTTTGCCGCCTAAACTCCAACGTAAAGGGAGGCCATTCTGCAATCAGGGAAGAGCTTGCCCGCATGATGGAAACCCTCTTAAACAAGGACATAATTCCCGTAATCCCTCAGCTGGGCTCTGTCGGTGCATCAGGAGACCTTACCCCCCTTGCCTACCTGGGTGCCGTAATGTACGGAGAGCGGGACGTATACTACAAGGGCAAAATCGTTCCCACAATGCAAGCCTTTGAAGCAGAAGGCATAAAACCCCTTCCACTGGAGGCAAAAGAAGGCCTTGCAATAATGAACGGAACATCTGTAATGACGGCAGTTGCAGCCCTTGCATGGAAAAAGGCAGAGCGCCTTGCAAACCTTTCGGACTTTTTAACGGCAGCCGCATCGGAAATCCTGCAGGGAAAAGACGTGCCCTTCCGCGCAAAGGTCAGTTCAATAAAGAACCATCCGGGCCAGTGCGAAAGTGCAGCCTACATCTACAATATTGTAAAAGATGCAAAGCGGGTCTACAACTACGAAGAATTCCTTAACTCCATGAAGTCAATAGGCAACAAGGGCTACCGCAAGACAGAAAAAAAGATTCAGGACCGCTATTCAATACGCTGCGCACCCCAGATTAACGGCGTACTCCGCGATACCCTGCATTTTACCCACGACCTTATAGAACAGGAACTAAATTCCGCAAACGACAACCCCCTTGTAGACATAGAAAGCCAGAGCCTTTTTAACACGGGCAATTTTTACGGCGGCCACATCTGCGCAAGCTGCGACTACCTCCGCATAGCCCTTGCAAACATAAGCGACCTTGCAGACAAGCAGGCAGAGCTTTTAATAGACGGCAAATTCAACGGCCTTACGCCAAACCTCATTCCCGTTACAAAAGAAGACGACCCACAGGCAGGTCTCCGCTTTGGCTTTAAGGCGGCACAGATTACAATGAGCGCCATCCGCGGGGAAGTTCAGACATACGCAAACCCTGTCAGCATAACAAGCGCACCAACAGAGGCACTCAACCAAGACAAGGTTTCCATGGGAACCATTTCCGCCCGCCACTTGGCAGAAGAAATAGAGCTTATTTTCCTTCAGTTTGCAGTACACGTGCTTGCCGTATGCCAAGCCATGGATATTGTGGGTAAGGACCAGTTCAGCCCCTTCCTGCAAAAGGTTTACGCAGAAGTAAGAAAGATTTCTTCCTTTGTAGAAGATGACCGCGCACTGGACAAAGAAGCGGAAGCACTTGCCATCTGGCTCAAGCAGACGGAACTCTTTGCCTAATGCCTGCCTACTAGCTATTGGTGTCAGCTCAAGGCCTTTAGGAGCAAAAGAGTGTCCCTGGTAGCGGCAACATCGTGAACACGGACCCAGCTGGCACCTTTTTGAACCGCAAGCATATCCGCCGCAAGGGTTCCCCAGAGACGCTCATCTTCTTTACGGCCTGTAATTGCACCAATGCAGGTCTTTCTGGAAAGTGCCATCATCACCGGGTATTTTCCGCCGCAAAGCCTGCCGCAGTTCTTTATGAGGGCAATGTTGGATTCCAAGTCTTTACCAAAGCCAATTCCCGGATCCACAATTATTTTTTCCTTTGCAATACCGGCACACTCCGCAAAGCCTGCCCTCTCCCGCAAAAAAGAGTCCACTTCTAAAAAGACATCTTCATAACCGCCGTTATTCTGCATGGTGGAAGGAATGCCCCTCTTGTGCATAAGTATTACAGGCAGTTTTTTTTGCGAACAAAATTCAGCAAGAGAAGGCTGGTCCAGCAAGGCTGAAACATCGTTTAGAATGTCTGCACCTTCTTCAAAAGCGGCCTTCATTACGCCAAGCTTTCTTGTGTCCACGGAGATTGGAATATTACTTGTCTTTCGGATTTGCCTTATTAGCGGAACAACACGGCCAATTTCTTCTTCTTCACTAACATAAGAAGAACCGGGCCTTGTGCTTTCACCGCCAATGTCAAGAACGTCTGCACCCTCGTCTATCAGCTGCAAGGCACGGTCAATTCCGCCTCGACTGGAAGCATAAAAACTGTCCGGCGTAGCGTTTACAATCCCCATAATAAAAGCGGGAAGTTCCGTAGAAATTTCTCTGTCTGCCAAGTTAAATTTTAAATTCATATTTTTTATCCATCAAGGGAGTTCCCTTCAACCCCGAACTTGGAGGGGAGGGACCCGCTCAGAGTCCGAACTGTGCCCGTGCAGGTGCGAAGCACCTACGTTCCCTCCAAACCACCCCTCCTTTTAGGGCACGGCTTAGGGGCCATATCGCTCAACGTTTCGCGATATGCCTAAGAACCCCCAAATTTTTGGTTAACATGCATCTTATTCCATGACAATAGTTGTTTACAAAAAAACCGCTCCCTGAGCTTGTCGAAGGGGCGGTACTTTGTTAAGACAATTATTGCTAAAAACCAGCTTGGTGCAAATTAAACTTTGAACAAGTCAATCTGGCTACCAATCTTGCTGATTGAATTCTGTACGTTCTGGGAAATGTCGTTGAGCTGCATACCGGTCTCGTTAATCTTGCGGGCACCGGATGCCATCTCGTCCATACTCTGCATCATTCCGTCGGTAGCATCGCGCAAAGAATTCATCTCGTGAACAATGCGTGAACTCTTTTCTGCCATTTCCTGTGAAGCCGTGTGAACCTGGGCGGTACTATCGTTCATGTTCTTAAGGGCCTCGCTAATCTGGCGGCTACCAGAATTCTGCTCTTCCATAGCAGCCTTAATCTGCATAACAAGCTCATCTGTCTGCTTAATCTTGTTGGTAACAGAAGTAAAGGCTTCGCTTGCGTCATTAGAAGCAGATGCAACGGAAACAATAGAATCCTTAATATTGTTAAGCTGTTCACCGATTGTCTTTGACTGTGAAGAAGAAGTCTCGGAAAGCTTACGGATTTCGTCTGCAACAACAGAGAAGCCCTTACCAGCCTCACCAGCGTGTGCAGCTTCAATAGCGGCGTTCATAGCAAGAAGGTTCGTCTGTTCAGCAATGCTTGAGATTGCAAGGTTAGCTTCCTGAAGCATTTCTGACTGGGTTTCTATCTGGCGGATACGCTCGTTAACGTCCTGCTGCTTTGCAAAACCGGTCTGTGCGTCCGCATTAAGCGTTGTAAACTGGTCTGCCATCTTATCTACAGACTGGTTTACAGAAGAAATGTTGCTAATCATCTCTTCTACAGCGGCAGATGCCTGTGTAACACCGGTTGCCTGGCTATCGATAAGGCCGCTTACCTGGGAAATTGTAGCAGAAACGCCCTGAACAGCGTCTACTGTATGGGTAACTGTATCGTTCTGGGAAGAAATCTGCTTGTGAACGCTTTCTATGTTGGCAATAATCTGGGTAATTGCGCTTGCAGTGTCATGGGTTGAATTTGAAAGGTCAATACCCGTGGTGTTAAGCTCAACATTGGTTTCCTTAATTTCCTTAACGATTTTCTGCAGCTTGTCACAGAAGGCGTCAAAGTGGATGATAAGGTCTCCAATTTCGTCACGCATAAGGAGCTTTACGCGGCGGCTAAGGTTTGCATCCTCGGATTCAAGTTCAACAAGAACCTTGGTAATGTTGTTAAGACGCCACATAAGCCATCTTACAAAGCGGCCACCAAAGAATATTGCTATAAGGAATACAAGCAGGGAAATAGGAATAACAACCTTAAGGGTAGAATTCTTTACCTTGCCAATAACATCAAGGCTCTTTGCAATAAAGACCATGCCGCTAACCTTACCGTTAGAACTTTTTAGCGGAACATAAACGCTGTCGTACATCTTACCGCCAATCATAAGTATACCGTTATAACGGACACCCTTGTTAAAGACGGCATCAAGAACGCGCTTGTCTTCCTGCTTGGTACCGGTCATCTTCTTTCCGTTCACATCCTTAAGAGTAGTGTTCATACGGAGATTTTCGCGGAAAACGGTAACATCCAGGTTGAATACATTGTTAAGGGAGTTCAAAAGATTTCCGTTAACCAAATCATGGCCAACAAGCACAGCACCAATAGTCTTACCATCCTTGCGGACAGGAACTGCACAAACCATGGCATAGTCTGTATCAGAGAACCAACCAAAAGACTTTGCAACAGAACCAGAAAGAGCTGTCTTTATGGCGGAACCGGCCATTAGGTTGGCACTTTCCGATATACCTTTTGCCCCTCCAGGAACAATCTTTCCGTTTGCATCTGTTATTGCAACAATCTCAAAACCAATAGTCTTATCCGGCAAGAGCTTTTTTAGCGCTTCCCAGTCCTTGGCCACCACCAAATCAATAAAGTCTGGTCTGTCTGCTATTGAATAGGCGGCACCATAAAGCGAATCCATCCAGTCATTAAGAACAAATTCTACACCATCGGCTGAGTGACGGAGGGTTTCTTCCGTATCCTTCCTAAGGTTTGCATTAAATATGTAAATGGCAATAAATGCAATTCCAAAACAACAGATAAGCGCAACCGCACCAATAACAGCAGTCAGTTTTGTTGCAATCTGAACGTTGCGCTTTGCATTTGTATCAAAGCGATTTAATTCTTTTATCGCCATAAAAACTCCTAAGCATCCAATATATGGAATCTAAAATTCTTCTTAATTATACTACTAAAATACAAATCAGTCTACATTAAAATAACCGAATTGTCAGAATTCCCCAAGGGGGAAGGTCTTCCCCTCGCTCCAGCCACGAGTCGCTGCGCTTTGTCGTGTCTTCCGCTACCCCTTCTCCTATGGGCTCCGCCCCTAAAACCCCGGTATTCAACAATTTATTATCGGAAAAAAGGGACATACTTATTACTGCCCAAAAATTGCCGTCCCCCCAAACTGCCATTAGCACAACAAACCGTCATGCCGAACTGCTACGCCACATTCGCACGCACTTGCTACGAATGTGGATTCGGCATCTGTACCGCCATCCACCCATGGTTCGACAGGCTCAGGGAACGTATTTGTTTCTTGCCAAAAAATATCGAGCCATGGAGGGCGGGTTAACAACGTGCAGAATTGCAAAGCGATTCTGCAATCCCGAAAAAAATCCACGGAAGGATTTTTTTTTCGGGCAAGCTCAGAATGACAGCTCATTTAACATTCGATAAACCGGCATTTGCCGGCCGCCTAGTTAAAGGCATACCTGTAGCCAAGGGTAAATTCAATAGAAGAAAAATCAAATCCGCTCGTACACTTGTAATACCTTCCGTTTTGCCAGTAGGAACAGTCAACATACTCGTCGTAAGAGGCATTTGCCCAGGTGGCTTCCTTTGAACTTCCCTCCATAGTTTGCAGGGCCGTATACTTGGTGGCAAAAACCAGGCTGCTTTTCTTGGAAAAATTATAGGAAAAGTCAAGTTCTGCCCTTATTCCGCCAAAATTGTCTTCTATTTCATCAAGATAATAGACTCCCGTAACCAAATGGGAATCCAGCGACTGAACAAAAGTCCACAGGTTTACCGCCAGGGAAAAGCCCATGTTTAGCTTTTGGGTAATTCCCATGTTAAAGCGGCCGCCCAGCCATGCCTCAAGCACAATACGTTCAAGGCTAAGCACTTCGTCACCGCTCATCTCTATATCGTAGCTGCCGTCCGCATCGTTATAGCTTCCGTAGTAGCCGTTTGCTTCTGTCCCGTTCGTGTTGTAATAGGAACCGGTTGCCCCTATGGCAGAAAAAGAAGAGTGGGTGTAGGAGAGTTCCGCAAAAGGAGAAAAAGAAAGCGAGTCTGCCACCTTGAACATGTAGGAAAGCTCGCCGCTAAAGCCATAGTAGTAGTCTGTCTTGCATTCACTTTCGGTAAGATTTGTCTTTATGTTTGCATATTCGTCCGGGCAGTTGGGAAAGTCCGAAACATTCAGCCAGTCGGAGTCAAAAACAGAGCCGCATCTTGTAGGGAATGCAGTTCTTGCGCTAAAAGAAAGATAGAGGTTCTTCCAGCCCGCGCTCACTTTTGCCTGGGGAATAAAAAGCGGTTTTTGCTCCCAGCAAAGGTAGCTAAGAGTGCGCCTGCCAGCGGAATCTACGTCCAAAAAAACATATTCACCCTGTTCTGCAAAGCGCAGAGTTGCATCTGCTTCCACAGAAAAATGGAAGTCCGAGGATTTTGCGTACAAATTTGGGCATGTTAGCGCACAAACAAGGGCAAATACCAGTAGAAGCAAAGTCTTATTACGCCCCCCCCCAACATCTTTATTCCTTTTCATTATTATCTTCCTGCTCAAAGGGGTTAACCTTAAAAATCTTTGCAAACTGCTTGCGTACTGCTTCCATGTCGCGGGGATAGGGAGCGGTAAAGTTCATTTCGTGGCCAAGGCTGGGGTGTTCAATCCTTAAGCTGTAGGCATGAAGGGCAAGGCGGCTAAGAAGAGGCTTTTCTTCCTCCACGTCTCCGTTCCACTTGCGCTTAACGTCGCTAAGGCGGACAGGCTTCTGGTTTCCGGAATAAAGCGGATCGCAGACAATGCTAAGCCCAAGCGATGCAAGGTGAACACGGATTTGGTGGGTGCGGCCGGTGCGGGGGCAGGCTTCTATCCAGCTGTAGGGGCCGCAGTTTCCAATCAGCCTAAAGTCCGTTATGGAAACTTTTCCTCCGCGGGGGTTTACAATCGTGCGGTGGCGGGAATCTCCGTCCGGTTCAAGCTTTAAGTCCACAGTTTTTTCTGCCCAAAGGGGATGGCCGTTAACAAGGCAGTGGTAGGTCTTTTTTACCCCCCTCTCTTCAAACTGAATGCTAAGGTTGCGGTGGGCTTCCGCATTCCGGGCATAAATTACAAGCCCGCTCGTGTCTTTGTCTATGCGGTGAACGGCAAAAAGTTTTCCAAATTCCTTGGACGCTTCTGTATCAAGACGAGGAGCATCCACATCATAGCGGTCCTGGGCAACCAAAAGCCCTGAGCGCTTGTTAAGGACCACAATGTCGTTGTCGGAGTAAATAACTGTATAATTTGGCACGGGTTTCATAAGTGCAAGTATATACTATCCTTGGGAAAAATTCTATAGAAGAAAATAAACCGTCATGCAGAACTTATCGGTACATCTGTCATGCCGAACTTATCGGTGAATCTGTCATGCAGAACTTTCCGTGCACCTGTCATGCCGAACTTTCCGTGCATCTGTCATGCCGAACTTTCCGTGCACCTGTCATGCCGAACTTTCCGTGCACCTGTCATGCCGAACTTTCCGTGCATCTGTCATGCCGAACTTGATTCGGCATCTCTTTACGATAAAGTTAATGACATTGGCTTTATTGGCCACACTTTTTATTTGAAAGAAGATATTGTATTAAAACCCCACGCAATTCATTCAGAATTTTACATGACAGTATTATCGTTTCCCCACCTTCACCTTTCCCATAAACTTGAAAATCATCAGAAACAACATAACTATATATTTTACCATCGTCCTCTTGTATAGTCAGACAGTAATATCCTTCCTCTGCCTGTGGACACAAAAACATACCGCCAACATCAATTCTTTGAGCCTTGCCTATCTTTGAATCAATTTCAAAAATAATGTCTCCGTCATAAAAATCAATTATTCCGTCCTTGCCCTGCAGAGAAATTTTCATCTTACCAGCAAAAGCCGCATTGCAAAATATTGCCCCCAGCAAAAATGTTAACAAAACAAACAGCTTCTTTTTCTTTGTAAGCACCATAACTCCCCCTGTTCATTCCAACACCACTAAAATAGCGAACCTGTCATGCCGAACTTGATTCGGCATCTCTTTACGGCATAGTGATTTTAGATTCTGAGTCAAGCTCAGAATGACGTAAAGCAAATGACATTGCAGTTTGCTACTATATTAACAAAGGTTACTGTGGTGCGTCAATTTCCAGTGCAAGCTTTAGAACCCTGGTCATGTCGTTTGTAACATTCGCAATTTGATGCAGCTCTTCCTTGTCAAAAGACGGAATGTATTTTTTGTCTGTATTATTCATCGTCGGAAGGTTTGCCCCATACACAAATTTAGAATATAAATTTGTGCAGGAATCTTTATTGCCAACAAAATCGTAACTTAATGTCTTTGCAACATCTCCCACAACATTCCATTTGTCAAGAAAAAGAGAACAATCAGAAATTGTTGTTTCATCAAAATTCAAAGTCCATACATTTGATTTTTTATTGTATTTGTGCATGCAATAATTTTGTACATCATCAAAAGAATGAAATACTAACAGCTTATTATCATTAAGCAAAAAACTGTCATAATCAAACCAAATTGAATAATAACTTTGAGCAAAAAGAATAATATTTATTATGACAACAGTAATATCCTCATTCAAATCTCTACCTCCTCATTTTTTATGCCTCAAAAATAGCATGCAAAACCTATTAATATCTTTCTAAAACCCATTTTATTGCCTCCGTTTTTTATCTTCTTACCAATTAAAAATGCGCATATAAAAGCCACTGTTCATACTTTGATTTCAAAAGGCGGTAACCAAACCAGTATTTATCCTTGTGCACAAGGGGATCACAGTTTTTTATAGACAGAACAGATTTTTCTGTTTCCTTTGTTATGCTTATAAAAAACTTGTCGGCCTCGGCAAGGGCTGTTTTTAGGTTGGGCTCCAAAGATTCTGTTTCAAGCTTGTCTTGTATAGATTCTCTGCCGTATAGATACTCTAGGTATTCATCAATATCTATTCGCTTCCATTCATCCATTCTTTTTACATCTTTAACCCAATAACCAACAAGCTGTTCTAAAGCTGGCAGAACACCCCAGTTAGTAAAAAATTCCTCACTCATAACCATACCTTTTTGATTGCGAATCTTCGTCCAACCGGAGGGGAATGTATTCTATTTTTTCTCCGCTATTTTTTATTTCCCACAAACCTTGCAGTTTGTTACCTGTAAAAAAATGCAATATTAATTTTGAATCATCAAAAGTATAAGAAACAATTAAAAGGCCGCTTCCCAAAACTTCATCAGGCTCTCCAAAAGAATCTACTATTTGATTATATGAAGTTCCCTTATCCAACTTTCGCATTTTGCTCAATTTAGATTCCTTCATATTTTCTGCACTAAAAACAAAACACGCAAAAGATATTAATACTGCAATAAAAGCAACAACTTTTTTATTCATCCGTCCCCCCCCCTCACAAAATTTTATAAACTCAGTCTTTCGCTTAAAGTACATCGCCATAAAAACAATGCCAATCCACTTTCATTTCCTTTCCAATCTCCGCCAATATGCATCTATGAAATTCAAGTAAGCTGGATGCGTCCTTAAGGCTTGGCGGTTCCAAGGACAGAACATCATCCTTGTTTTGGATTCTTACTACAATTTGTTTGCCAGGAATTACAATCTTAAATTCATTTACATAGTCGTAAGTAGGTACTTGGCCACTTATCCTTTCCAGTCGCCCAAAGCTAGATTGCAAATCCGACACAGCTTTATATTCAAATGAAAAATTTCCTGCTTTTGACTTTTGCTTAAATTCCGGTTCGTTACTATTGTTATAAAAAGCTTCCGTTAAAAGAGCATTGTACGAAACAAAAACCTTTCCATCGTTCAACTCTGCGTTATACTCAAGCGACTGAAGTCCATTCGGCTTATACGAATAGTAAACCATGGGAACCTGCTTTACATCATCATTGTTCGCACCAGAGCCTGCTTCAACCCTTGTATGCCCGCACCCACAAACAAAATCAAAAGCCAACAATAAGATTACCGACAACAAAATTCTCTTCATAAAAAGGCTCCGTTCCAGGATTATTATAGCACGCTTTCTTTTGGATGGCTACAAATGGTTATTTCTTCAAACAATCATTCTGTATATTCTTGAAAAACTTCTATTCCAACATCAATTCCCAAATCTGATAATTCCTTTGAAATTTCAGATGGAATAGAAAACGCAACATGTTCTTTTGTATAGATCGCACAATAATAAACAATCCGTCCTTTTTCTTTTTTTAGTTCAAAGAACGATTTCTTTTCCTTTAACATGTTTAATACAATCCCATTTGCCTCTTTTAGCGGCTCATAAAGATCTGTAAAATTTTGTAGCGGAACAATATCGTAGCAAACATAAGAATCAACGTATTTTGAAGGAAGCCTTTTACCATCCCCACGAACAATATTCTCTCCTACGGTATGTTTTACATCCGAAGCTCTGTTAAACAAAGCCTCCAACTGGTCACCTGTAAAATGCGGATGCCAAACTTGCAATGATATAGAAATAGAATAGTTCATTCTTTGTGCCTCACAAATAATTGAATTCTACAATATTCGACTCGCCCAAAGGACCTAAATACTGAATTGTATACACTTTACCATCTTGCAATTTATAGTATTTTTTTAGGTACGTAAGGCAAACAGTGTGGCTCTTTCCAGGTTTTAAAATTAAACATTTTACTTTTTCTGGTTCATAATCAATATCCGCCTGCTTGCCCTCATACTCGATTACTTCATCGTTTTTATCGATTATTTCAAACCAATCACCAAAGAATTCTTCTTCGTCATTTGGAAATAAAAAAACAGGAATCTTAATTACGTCATTACTTATATTTGTTATTGTCATCTTTAATTCAACATTCTTGTTTAAACCTTTCGCCGACAGTTGAATTTTGCAGTCCGCCCTCGAATATATTCTGGAACCATTATTCATCTTAGCAGCTGTTAGGAAAAATATAGCAATCAAAAGCACTATAAAAATACTATTTATTCTTCTCATAAAAACCTCCTACCTAGAGCATTCACACAAGCTAAAAATGCGCATACAAAAGCCACTCATCATAATGCGCAGAAAGAAGCCGGTATGCAAACCAATATTTTTTCTTGGTTTCATTGTCTTTTGTTTCTATAGTGGAAATAAGTGACTTTTCTGTTTCCCTAGTTAATTCAATAAACTTTTTGTCGGCCACATCTAGTTTTTCTTTTAGCTCTTCCGATACATCTTCCTTGCCTAACAACTCTTCTACTTTTTCCCTTTCGTACAAGGCCAAGAGATAATCATCTATACCGATTTTTTCCCACTGCAGATAACCCTGAGTTCTTTTTGACCATCTTTCAATACATTCTTTTAGCGAAGGCGGTTTTCTTTTTGGCATCCTCGCAAAAAATTCCTTCAAGTCTTCATCTTCAGTCATCTTTTTTTCACCTCCCTCTGGCATTTCTAACCAAGCTTATATCCGAATGCAAAATTTTATTCATCTTTCTTTAGCTTGTCCAGAACTTTTTGCATGAGCAAAATTGCTAAAACAAAAAAAATAGAAAATAATTACTACAAGAACAAGACACAAAAAGAACTTTGCAAATTCATTAACAACCAGGTATTTATCAAATGCAAAAAATACCAAATAACCACTTAAAGCTGATGAGATTATTAGCAAAATTGTTATAACAAATAAATTCATAATAACTTTTCCTATATTAGCACACAAAGAAGCAGAACATCATTTTTTATCTAATACATTTGACATATTTTTATTGCTTTGTCTCGCTCAGATAAAATGTAATCCAATGATTTTTGAATAATATCATAAAATTCTTTTCTTGGAATTATAACAGAATTAACGTCTCCTATTATTACATCATCAGTTTCATCGAGTCCTAAATCTCTATAGCCAAGAAGCTTTACAAGTTTATCATTATTAAATAAAAAAACTTCACTCCCATCGTCAAAATGTGCTTCGCTTCTAAAAGAATAAAATGATTTTCTAAAATCCTTTCCACTTATTCCAAGGAATTCTTTATTATCCATTTCAATTTTTTTCGCCGCTGACGGGAAAGGATCGTCCCAAAAAAAATGCCAGTGTGCTTTTATTATTTCTAAATCGGAATAGTTTTTAAAAAAATTATCATAATTTATTTTATTGTTAAGAAGTTCTTCAAATCCATAAACGACCCCTCCAAACCATGAATGTTCGGGTGCTTTTTCGCCGTAACAAAAGCCGTTTATATACAATCTGAATATTCCAAACGCAACAAAATCATCGTCATAAAATTCATCAAATTCAAATTTCAATGCAAATCTGTTTTTATCGCCAATAATCATCAAACACCTCCTTTTGGATTTCCTTCGCAACTTCCATTCCAACCGTTTCTATCATTCTTGAATATAGGTTATATTCACCTTTGGAAAGAAGCGGCCTATTTTAATGAATTGAGAAGTGTTTATTGTGAAGGAATTTTGCAAGCACTCAACATACAAATTAAATTCTTTGTAATCAATTCCCAGCTTTTCTTCTCCTATAGTTGAAAGTTTTTCATATTCAGATAATAAATTGTCTATTAGCGCTTCAGAAAATTCTGTATCAGCCGAACTTAAAATAGCATAGCCTTCTGTTTCTTCATGATTCAGCCTATTGTTAAAATCACCTTTATTTATTGCCTTTGAAAAGGAAATATCATAAAGACTCGCTACTTCATTCGGATTAAAATTTTTACCAGACAAAACAATATCAATATAAACCTTCATAAATATTTCTCCTAATCATACATATTAACTTTTAATGGAGTTTTTACGGTTACTGTTTGCATCCTGTTACTTCAAAATGTATCAAACCTATATTTTATAGTTATCTGCGAAGAATCAAAATTTTTTATTTCCACTGGAACATAATTAATAAAGCATTGATCCGAATACCAATCAATACTTAAATTTTTAGAAAATTTATTCTCCAAATCAATTCGAATATTATTTTTCTGTTCACTTGAAGATTCAGAAATCAAAATATATGCCTTTCCTTTTATTTCCCCAAGAACTTCAATATTTAATTTGAATACGGATTCTTTCTTAGGGTTCTCCAAAGTTATTTCTTTTGCTGACATAACATCTGTAATAACGTATGATTCAGAAGGTATGGTTTTACATGAAACAACACAAAAAAGCATGATGTAAATGAATAGCTGTTTAATTTTAGTATTCACTTATAGACCTCCAATATTTATATTAGCACACAAAAAATTTGATTAAGAATCCAACCCCAACGCAAACTTTAAAATTCTAATCATGTCGTTTGTAACATTCGCAATTTGGCTTTTTTCTTCCTCGTCAAAAACAGGGATATATTCTTTTCCAGACGTATTCAGAGCCGGGATGTTTGAACCGAAGACAAATTTTGAATACAAGTCCGTATATTCATCAAGATTTCCTATAAAATCAATTTCTAAGGTTTTTGACAAATCATCAATAATATTCCACTTGTTCAAATAATCGTTACAATCTGAATAATCATTTTCATCAAAGTTATACTGCGATACATGCTCATACTTGTAATTATTTTTATATAAAAAACTTTTGATACATTCTTCATCGCTTTCAAAAAGCAAAGATGTGCCCCTCTTTTCAAAATAAGGCTCTCCCTCTTCTGGGTTGCACCAAATACAAAAAAAATGGTTGTGCTTATAAATAAACGAGACTATTTCATAATAATTATCATCCAAAATCTTCTCCTCCACATTTTCTAATTTTGTTCTGCTCTGTATTATGGCATACCCTGTTATGGTTTCTACACCTAGTATAAATCAAATCTTTGAATTTCCAAACAAATTGCATCATTTTCTTTACAATCACCAGGGGCAAGTTGTATATCAATGGTAAATAAAAATTGCTTGGCTGTTACTAATCCTTCTTCCTTGTTTATTAAATGACCAATAACTTTATAATTATATTCTCCAATTTTTTCGATTTTTTCCTCATTATTTTCAGAAACGATAATGTTCCTAACGGAAAGAGTATGTAAAGGAGAATTAATTTCCTCCCCCAAAGAATGTTTTTTCACATCAGAAAAACAAACAAGCTCTGCTTCACCGCTTTCTAAAGTTAGAAAACATTCATTACGGGTTGTATCTAAATATTCTATTTTTTTGATTTTCAAAATCCATAACCTCCAATTGGCATTGGGTCGCTAGATGTGCGGGAATAATGGTGCCTACTAAAAAAAATACTTGATATTTTTATTCATAACAGTATCTAAGTGAAAATACATTTTGTTAAATCAAAATAATCTATCTCTGCAAATTTATCTAGCGTTGATTCATCCATATCTTTTTCTTCAAAGGTAATATGATTGGCTTCAATTTCAAATGTCCATATAATGCTGTCGTATTCTTTAAAGACTTTTCCTAGCCGCCCTTGGAGTTTTAGTACAAAACCATTTTTTGTTTTGTTTAATTCCCCTGCCTGAAGGTCGCCGAACCCTTCTCCATTAAAAATTTTTGAAAAGCATTCCTGAGAATCTGGAGTAATCTTCCTTATTCCAGAAAGCTTGATGATTTCAATTTTGGAAGTTCCTGTGCTGCACCATATTTGTCCGCATCCAGTTAAAGGGCTCATTAACATATTAATTAGATTATGATCATGCAGCCCCAAATTATCTTGCACTTTATAAAAATCGTTCATAATACTTTTTTCTTTGCCTTGCTTACGCAGAGGGTCAATCTGAGGCCATATAGCGTACAGAATTGTTGACCACTTATGAAATTATACAAATCAGTTTAATGAATTGTCAATGGAAAGGAATTTTCTACGCTATTCCAATATGGTTATTTCTACGCGGCGGTTTTGGGCCATGCCTTCCGGGGTGGAGTTGTCGGCTATGGGTTTTGTTGCGCCCCAGCCTTTGCAGATGAATTTTTCGGCAGGGATGCCCCGCTTGCTAAGTTCGCTGGCAATGGCACGTGCGCGTTTTATGGAAAGGGACATTTCTCCAGAAGGATTGCCTGTTGATGCGGTGTGGCCTTCTACGAGGAATGAGGAATCTTTTGCGTTAAGAAGGACGCTTGCAATTTTGTCCAGGCGCTCTTTTTCGCTTTCCAAAAGCTGGTCGCTGTCCGGCTTGAACTGGAGGTTCTTTATGCTGATTTTAAGTCCGGCTGGCGTTTCTTCCACTGGAACTTCTGCGGGGGGAAGCTTTTCTTTTTTTACCGAAGTGATGATTTTTTTGCGGTCCACGGCAGGAGGATAATTTGTAAAGAGACTGATTGTTCCCTTAAAGTCTACCTTGCGGCCGTCCTTGTAGAAAAATGATTCGTCTACAGTGTCGCGGACAACAAGGGCTGCCCCACTTTCCTTACTGATGACTATTGTTGCGGAATGGGAACCAGTGGCTCTGTCCAAAAGCGGGTCTCCTTCTGTATCCGCCGGAACTTCTGCCGCAGAAAGGAAGCCGTAGCGGGTTGCCCACTTTGCGCTAACAATGTACACTTCCGTTCCGTTGTAAACATCGTCTTTTAAGTAGGTGTATTCAGCGGTAAAGGGGATGCGGGTAAATTCTCCTGTGTTCATGGGGTCTACTACGCGTACAGAAGAAGCCGTCCATTTTTCTCCCTTGGAAATTTTTTGCTGGGGGTAGCAGGGAAAGCTTCTAAAGGTAGGGTAGCCGTTGTCTTGAATCATGGTAAAAGTGCCGTCGGATGCTATTTTAAATACAGAAGGAATTGCATCGTTTATTCCGGGCAGCTGTCTTTGCATGTTGCGCCTTGTTTCTTGCCAGACGTAAAAATTGCCGTCGTAGAGGTTTTCTTTTTGTACTATAAAAGAGCGGATCTCGCGGCTTAAAAGCCCTGTATACTTGCCGTTGTCGTACCTGCGCAAGTCCGTGCGTTCGGTAAAGGTGTAGTTTCCGCTTCCTTTGTAGCTGATTGAATTCTGCGCTGCAAGAAAAGCCGGTGGCAATATTATAGAAGAAAATGCAAAAATGACAGCAAAGAAGTGTTTTTTCATAAGGCCTCTAAAATAAAAAATACAAAAGAGTAAACGGTTACAGATTATTTGCTAACAGTGCGAGAGTTCGGCGCCCGCATTCCCGCACAATTTCTCGTTTATGCAAAAAGACACGATAACGGAGAATTGCAAGGTAGTAAAGAAAATATTCCTAAAAATATTAAACCACGGCAGGGATTGCGGGTGGAAATTGCATCCTTGCAATTTCCACCCGGTAGTTTTCCTATGGAAAACTACCGCATTACTATGCTACAAAATGACGTGCCATCCGTGGCACTGCTTGTTATACAAGTAGGGTCCCGCGGAACCCCGGAAAGCCCCTAGCATATAAAAGCGCCGCACTTTTATTTTTTAAGAAATTTAATCAAAAAATTATTGATTTTTCACGAATATTGTGTAAAATTCATGTAGGTTTAAAATGGCGACATTATTCGATATTGCACAGATAACAGGATTTTCTCAGGCTACGGTTCAGCGGGTGCTGGAAGGAAGGGATTCAATTTGTCAGGAAGCACGCAACCGCATTTTTTTAGCCGCAAAGCTTACCGGTTTTAAGTACGGAAAGGCAGAAAATGATGGCACGGCAAAAGAGGCTAATTCCAAGCTGATTGGGGTTATTGCAGAAAAAGAATCTTTTACAAACGGTCTTGAGCATCCTCTTTTTGGCGGAATTGTAAACAGCTTTAGGAATATTGCCTACAAAGACGGTTACGACCTGATTTTTATGTCCAAGGAGATGAATTCTTCCATTTCTTATATTGACCACTGCAAGTCGCGCAAAGTGGAGGGCATTCTTATACTGAATTCCGTTTACGGTGACCCGGAAATTACCAGCCTTGCCTCCAGCGGAATTCCATGTGTGTCTGCAAATGAATTTATTCCGGGAATATGCACGGTTGTTTCCGAAAACAAGGATGCTGCTTTTCATGGGGTTGAATATCTTATAGAAAAAGGCCACAAGAACATTGGCTATATTGCAGGCCCCTACCTTGTAAATTCACCGGCTGCCATTGAGCGGGGTGAAGGCTACAAGATGGCGATAAAGGCTGCGGGGTTAAAATACAAGAGCGAATACGTGGAAAAGGCTGCCCTTTGGGAACTAAAGCCCGGTTTTGAGGCGGCAAAGAAGCTTTTTACGCGTGCCCCGGAAATTACGGCCGTTTTTTGTGCTTCTGACCAACTCGCGGCTGGAACCATGCAGTATTTGCAGACCGTTGGAAAGCGGGTTCCAGATGATGTTTCTCTTATTGGCTTTGACGATTCCCTTATTTCTGAATGCAGCACACCGCCGCTTACCACTTTTAGGCAGGACAGAAAAAAGATTGCCGCTGTTTGCGCAGAAAAGCTTATGGCTGCAATGATGGGCAAGGGTCAGTACGAGATTGTGCGGATTCCGGTTCAGTTTATAGAAAGGGAATCCGTTGCAGGAGTTAAAAAATAATACTGGCCCTTAGCGGAAAACTATGTTGGAAAAGCTTTGGTTAAGCACTTCTATTTTGCCCGTAAGCTGAATGGAAGCCTTTACCGAGCTGTCTTCCAAGATGAACAAAGCCGCCGTCCTCTCGCGCTTAAAATATTCGTTTGGTCCAAGAATGTAGGCTGCAGTGCTTAATGCGTCCGCTTCTATTGAAGAGCGGGACACGATTGTTACGCTTCCAACATTGTTCTCTTCCGGGTAGCCTGTCTTTGGGTTTATAATGTGGTGGTAGCGCCTTCCGTTTTTTTCAAAATACCTTTCGTATGCTCCGCTTGTTACTACGGAATTGTTCTGGTTAAAGCATATAGCAAGAGCCGGGTCTGATGAAGGGTGCTGGGGATTTTTTACCGCCACCTTCCACTTGCTTCCGTCTTTTTTGCTGCCGTAAGCATAGACGTTTCCGCCCAGGTTCACGATTGCCTGCCTTACATTGTGCTCGCCAAGAATGCGGGCCATCTCGTCCGCGGCATAGCCCTTTGCAATTCCGCCAAGATCCAAGGACATGCCCTTTTGCAAAAGGAATATCCTCTTGCTGGTCTCTCCGTCCCCCGGGTCCATCTGAACGTTGCGCCAGTTTACAAGGGGAAGGGCTGCATCTATTTCTTCCCAGCTTGGAACACGGGCATTTTCCGTGTTGATTCCCCAGAGCTTTACCAGTGGGCCAACCGTTGGGTCAAAGGCACCGTCTGTTTTTTGGGCAAAATTTAAGGCAGTCTGCACTACAAAATAAACGTCCCGGTGAACAGGCACTGCTTTTATTCCGGCATGGGCATTTACCTGGCTTATGTCCGAGTCACGCTTTGTTGCGCTGAACCTGTCGTCTATTTCTTTTAGGCGGGCAAAAAGCTCGTCGTAGAGTTTATCGCTTGCGTCGTCATAGGCATTTATTGAACAGACAGTTCCCAAGACAGACTGTGTTCTGGTGGGCATTGCTTTCTTTGAGCAGGAGAAGGCAACAGCTAAAGAAAAAAGCAGAGCTGTAGCACGCACTGCATTTACCACATTCAACTTCATTCTTTGGATTATAAAGAATTGGGGCAAGTTTTACAATGTTTACACCCTTATGAATTTCCGCTAGAATGTTTTGGCGGAGGACCTATGGATACAATCGGTTTTATTGGCATGGGCAACATGGCTCAGGCTATGGCCTGCGGTTTTATAAATTCGGGCAAGGTTAAGGCTGGGGAAGTTTTTGCTTATGCTCCAAACCAGGCAAAGCTAAAGGATAACGCTTCAAAAATTGGTTTTATTCCTGCAAGCAGCAACCTGGAGCTTGTAAAAAAGAGCAAGATTGTTTTTGTTGCATGCAAGCCTTACCAGATAGCGGACGTTTTAAAAGAAGTAAAGGAAGAGCTGGAAGGAAAGGTTCTTGTTTCTGTTGCGGCAGGCTGGATTTTTGACACTTTTGCAGAGCATATCGACGTGCAGAAGGTTCACGTTCAGTGCGTAATGCCCAACACTCCGGCAAAAATTGGGCAGGGGGTAATGCTTGTTGAGCAGAAAAATTCCCTTAGCGCAGAAGAGTCAGCGACGGTCCTTGGTCTGCTTGGCACTCTTGGAATTACGGAAACCCTTCCGACCAACCTTATGGGCATTGGCGGGGCAATAAGCGGTTGCAGCCCTGCATTCATGGACTTGATTATAGAAGCCTATGCTGATGCGGCTGTAAAATACGGAATGCAGCGTGCCCAGGCCTACCGTCTTGTAAGCAAGACAATGGCAGGAAGCGCAATGCTCCAGCTTGCTACTGGGGAACACCCGGGAGTCCTAAAAGATGCCGTATGTTCTCCGGGAGGAACAACAATCCGCGGTGTTGACGCACTGGAAAAATCTGGTTTGCGTGCGGCTTGCATAAACAGCATAGACGCTATAATGAACAAAAAATAGTAATAAATATAGGAAATTTGTTATGATTGATTTTAAATGGTTTGTACTTGCGGTTGCAGTCCTTATGTACACGATGGTGATTATCTTTCAGGGGAAAAAGGTCTGGTTCACCACGGCTGCCGCTATAGCAGTAGTGCTTTTGGGAACACTCATCCCCGATGCAATATTCCCCCTGCCGGAAGACATTGTTGCCCGCGGAAACACTGCGGAGATGCATTCCTTTGCCTTGCTCCATTCACTTGGCGACATAGTGAACTGGAACGTCCTTATGATTTACCTTGGCAGCATGATTATTGCGGCACTCTTCATCTATTCAAAGGTTCCCGCAAGAATTGCTGATTTTATAGTAGAAAAAAGCAGAAGCACCGGCCTTGCAATGGTTGCCATTCTTGCCATGACGGGCATTATCTCCATCTTTGTTGAAAACGTAGCCACGGTTCTTGTAATGGCACCGATTGCACTTGCCCTTAGCAAAAAGCTTAACATGAACCCCACCATGTTCATGATAGGGCTTGCGGTTATGAGCAACATGGAAGGAACTGCCACGCTTGTAGGAGACCCGCCATCCATGATTTTTGCAAGCTATGCGGGCTACAACTTTAACGACTTCTTCTTCCACGCAGGAAAGCTTTCTGTCTTCTTTATAATTCAGGCAGGACTTCTTGTGGGATGCGCATTTTTCTACATCTTCTTTGCAAAGGCAGGAAAAGAAAAGCCGGCCCTGGAAAAGACTGTCGTAGTTTCATGGTTCCCGCTCTTCCTTCTGCTTGCAATGATTTTTGGTCTTGCAGGAATTTCTTTTGTGCACACAAGCTTTGCATACCTTAGCGGAACTTTTGTACTTGCACTTGGAATCCTTGGCCTTGTCTGGTACAAGTTCCTTCAGAACAAGTCTTTGGAGAACACAGTAAGCGTAGTAAAAGAGCTTGACTGGGAGACGATTTTCTTCTTAATAGGAATCTTTATCGTAATAGGCGCAATAGAAGCTTCCGGCCTTTTGGGAGACCTTTCCCTCTACCTTGCAAAGATTACAGGCGGTTCAGTAATTCTTGGTTTCCTTATAATCATCATGGTTTCCATCATAATCAGTGGCTTTGTAGACAACGTGCCCTACATAATTGCAATGCTTCCTGTTGCAGACGGAATGGCAAAAACTATGGGCATTAACGGAGAGCTTTACATGTTTGCCCTGCTAATCGGAAGCTGCATGGGTGGAAACCTTACGCCTTTTGGTGCAAGCGCAAACATAGTAAGCATGGGAATCATAAAGCGCGAAGGCTACAAGATGAATTTTGCTGACTGGGTAAAAGTTGGAGTGCCATTTACAATTCTTACCACAGGAACTTCGGCAATCGTACTCTGGTTGCTTTGGGCCTAGAATCTAAAAAGAAAAAAGCCTACCCCCGATTGGAGGGGCGGCGAAGCCGTTGCTGGTGGGTGAGGTCCCTGAGCACTGTCGAAGGGCCGAACCCACTAGCAATGGAGCCGAAAGGCGGAACCCCGCAAAGCGGGTTTGCATACAAAAGCAGGTCCAAAAACATAAAAAAAAGCTGCCACATTCCACACAAAATGGATGCAGGCAGCTTTTGTTTTTTCCAAGGAAAATTGCTTTTATGCCACTATGTCAAACACAGCACCTGGTTCTGGCATTACGCCTGTAAAACCGTAAGGCATATTAGCAACGTCTAAGGAACTCTTTACTTCTTTCTGATACGTATTGATTAACACATCTTTCTGGCTGTCAGTAAGCTCTGCCACATCTTCTTTGGAAGCAGCTTTCTTTCGCATAGAGACTAACTGGTCAATCAAGGTATTCAGAATCCTAATCCTGTCTACAGAAACACCTTTTTCACCTTTACCAGCCGGAGTACCACGGACGTAGTCAAACTGAGTAAATACAGCAACGCTAGCCTTTACCGGTACATAGAGTCTACCAGTTGTGGAAGAAAAAAGGTTTTTGTAGGTTGATGCGTTTAAGTTAATGTCGTTTGAATACATAGGCTCACCTCTCATCTTTATTATCGAAAGATAAGCCTAAAAAGTTAAGGCAATTCTAAAAAAATATTAATTAAGTTTTCGTCATTCTGAGCTTGACTCAGAATCTCAAATTACAATATTAGGGCAAACTTCGAGTTTTATATTTGCAGCAGAAAAATTGGATCTATTAAAAAGAGATTCCGAATCAAGTTCGGAATGACCAGCTAACTGATAGCAGTTGAACTAGAAAGCTTCCCTTTCCCAGGCGGATATGCGCTGCTCAATAGTGCGGATGGGCTTTTGCTTTGGTTCAGAAGAGCCTTGCCCTGCCCCTGCACTTTCTGCCGCAACTTTCTTTACTTGCACACAGTCCAAGAGGTAGGGAATAACAACCTTTTCCTTTAGGCTGGGCCAGCGTGGGCTAAGGATATTTGGACAGGAAAGATATTCACCCATAGGAAGGTTTTCCAAAAGAGAGCGGTAGCGCAGCGGATAGACGTTTGCATTCACCTTTACAAGAGAAGAAAATCCCCCGGCAATACCAAAGGAAATGCTGTCCAGCTTTAAGGAATCCTGACGTTCAAGCAGCTTCTTCTGAACGCTTTCTGTATAGAACCACTCCATGAATTTCTGGGCGGCATCCTTGTGTTCAGCAAACTTGCAAAGCCCCATGGTAACAATGTCGTCCTCTACCATAATGCGCCCCTCTTCCCCAACCCAGCGGTAGGTAAGCCCGGAGAACTGCTCTTCCGTAAGCATAAAAAGGTCACTGCTCTTTATAAAGGCAAAGAAACACCTGTCTGCGGAAAACTGCTTGTACTTTGGCATGTAAAGGTACTTGAACTGAAAGTTAAGCTCAGTCTCAGTATCAGAGTCACACTGCTGCGTCCAAGCCTTCATGTATTCAGCGGTATTTTTTAGGGCATCGGCATCCCAGCCAAAATGCTCCTTCTTTTCCACATAGCTTGCACCGTTCATTCTGGAAGCAAGGTATAGAAAGTCTCCGTCCCATGAAGGCGCAAACCCCATGCACTCAAAAGAACCGTCCTCATTCTTCTTGTTGAATTCAGAAGAAAGCTTCTTTATGCCGTCCAGGGTAATAAAATGGTCGTCGGTAACAAGAGTCTCGTTCTTCTTTCTGAACATAACCGCATCCAGGTTAAAGCTCACCGGCAAAAGGTACTGCTTGGAATTCATAAGGCCGTAGTCAAGCAGCTTTGAATAGAATTCGCTCTTTTGCAAAAGCCCACCGCTAAACATATAGTCCAGGGGAAGAAAATATTTTCGTGTAGAAGAATTTTTTAGCCAGGAGGAAACAACAAGATCCGGCTGAATCTCGTCTTCAAGTGGCGGCATGGAACGCGCAGGCTCTTGCTTAAAGACAACCACCGCCTTTGCATCGTTGTGCTCCTTGTTAAAAAGCTCTGCATACGAAGCAAATTCCGGAATGTCGGTCCAAATTATAAGCGGTTCATTTTTTTTGTTGCCGCAAGAAGAAAAAATCAGGGTTACCGCCAAGCAAAAAAGACAAAGCGCAAAAGAAAAGCCTTTTTTTGCCAAACTCTTTTTTGACAAAGCAGCGGCCAACCCAAACTTGTTATTATTTAGACAGCTCTTCGGCTGTATCATAAATTGCCTTGTAAACAAAATCAATCTTATCCTCTTCAAGACTGCTGAATGCAACACGCAGAGTATGCGGGTCGATTGATATTGTACCGATTTCCTTTTCTTTTAGCAACTTCTGCCTAAGAACTTCCGCGTCCACAGTCTTTGTGTGCAGGGACATAAAGTAGCCGGAATTAAATGGCAGCGGCTCAATGGCAGAACTCTTGCGGCTGCTAACAAAAGCCTTAACCTTATTGTAGCGCTTCTCCAGAATCTTGCGGAATTCTTCCTTTTCCTTATCCACTGACGGGTTTGCAAAAGCCTTAAGAAGAATTGTCTGTGGCGGAGTTGAAGAACAGGAAACAGAAGAGCGGATTGCAGCCATAAGCTTCTTTACAAGAGCATCGTACTGTTCCTCGGTAAAGCCCTTGCAACCAAAAGTAATAAAGCCGCAGCGGAAGCCCCATGCAAAGTCTTCCTTTGTAGGACCGTCAATCTTTGCGGCAAGAACGTTGGGGCTAAGATCCGCAAGGTAAGCAAACAAAGACTGGCTCTCTATATCGCTCTCGTAGTTAAGGCCAAAGTATGCGTCATCGCACCAAACCATAACCTTTTTACCGGCATCAGCAAGTTCCTTTACAATGGAAACAAGCTGCTTTGCCTCTGCAGCAGTAGGACTGTAGCCAGACGGATTCTGGGGAAAGTTCAAAAGAACACGCACTGAACCGCTTGCATTAGCCTGCTCGGTAAGAGTGGCCTTCAAACCTTCTATATTGAATTTTCCGTCCTTGAACATCTGGAACTGAACAAAACCAGCATTGCGCCTTGCAGATGCAATAAGAACATAATTGTCCCAAGAAGGATCTGCTGCAACAAGTGGCTTTGACTCGTCAAGGAAAAGGTCAGCCAAATAAGAAATGCCTGCTGTAAGACCAGGAACCACAACCGGCAGAGAAGTGGATTTTTCCTTTAGCAAAGGATTCTTCTTAATCTGGGCAGCCTTCCACGCGGCACGGATGTCCGGATTACCGGCAGTCGGTGAATAAGAAACAAGCTCGCGGGACTCAAGCTCCGGCACAACAGCCTGAACGCTTGGCAAAACGGCTGGCTTTCCGTCCACAAGGGTAATACCTATAGTACAGTTAGCCTTTTTACCGAGTTTCTTAGCTTCCCCACCCTGGGCAATAATTCCCTTGGGAAAATACAAGCGCTCTCCCAAATCGGAAAGCAAATCCCCGGCAACAGTACCGGCCAACACATCATTCAATTCTTTTGCTAAAGGGTTAATCATAATTTTATACTATCGTTTTTTTACTTTGAATGTCAATATTTTTATGCAAAGAACTGCATATTTATGCATTTTCACTTCATCTTTTTAATATTTTGGACGGTGCTTTTTCCCGCTCTACCATACATTTTTTGGCTAACCCGACCGAACACCACTTTGCGCCACGGGCTTTCCAGGGTTCCGGCTTTCGCCTCCATTGCCGGGGTTCGACAAGCTCACCCAACGGCAACGAGTTGCAAGCAACTCGCCCTTCCAATCCCGCGTAGGTTGCCATTTTTTAAATGCATTCGATTGTATCGATAGGAAACCTAATCAATTACTCATTAACCAGTCCAGTGCGTTTTTGCGGATTATTCCTTCATAGTCGCCATCCGGATCATCATCAAGTGTCAGAAGTAATTTTGGATAATTATCTTTTACTGCTTTTAGAGGACGAAGTTCCCTTTGCAATGTATTTTCATCTCTTACCGAAGCCGAAACCTGAATATAAGTATTTCCCTTGTCGTTCTGCGCTACAAAATCAATTTCCATATCATCAATTTTACCAACATAAACTGAATAACCGCGGCGGATAAGCTCAAGATAAATTATGTTTTCAAGGATATGGCCTACATCCATCGCTTTTTTTCCCAGCATAAAATGACGGAGACCTATATCTGCAACATAATATTTTTCGAGACTCTTAAGATATTCTTTACCTTTGATATTGTAACGTCCTGCGCGATATACGATAAAACTTTCTTCAAGCGAGCTTACGTATTTTTCTATTGTTTTGGAATCTGATTTTCTTCCGCCGGAAGTCAGTGTATCGGCAATTTTTTTTGATGAAAGTTCTGAGCCTATGTTATCAAATAAAAATTGGGTTACGCTTTTTAGTACAAGAGTATCAGCAATTTTTTTTCTATCAATAATATCTTTTACAAGGATTGTGTTATAGATTCCTTCGAGATATGAATTGATTTCCTGAGGTGTTTCTAAAAGCTCAAGAACGTATGGAAAAGAACTTGTTTCTACATACTGTCTGTAGGCTGCAGAAAGATTTTTGCCTTGATTCGTTGCAGTAACAAATTCTGTAAAAGAAAATGGAAGCATTTTGATTTCTACATAACGGCCGCTTATAAGAGTTGCAATTTCGCTTGAAAGCAAAGAGGAGTTGGAACCGGTAAGATACAAATCTACATTGTCTTTTATATAAAGACTGTCTACAACATCCGGAAAATTTTCCACCCGCTGAATTTCATCCAGAAAGATGTAATTCATTTTTTTTGTAAGATGACTTTTTATGTAATCATAAAGTAAATCAGGATTACGAAGTGCTTTGTTTTCGTAGTCTTCAAAGTTTATGAAGATAATTTGCCCTTTATCTACACCATCAGAAAGAAGCTCATCGCGAAACATTTCAAGAACGGTGGACTTTCCACAACGCCTAATGCCTGTGACAATCTTTATGAGCTTTTTATGCTTTAAATTTCTGAGACGCGCCAGAGGTTCGGGACGAGGAATTCTTTTGCTGTCTATTTTGCTTAAAGATTTCACAATTAAATTATAATCCAAAAAGTATATAAAAACAAGATTTTTTTGGAATGTATTCCGAAAAGTATATTTTTTCCTATATTATACCACGCCCCACCAATCTTGTAAAACAATAAGCTTGGTGGTAAAATCAGACGTTCACTTTAACAGGGGAAAGGTGGGGTGCGCTTCACGGTTCCCGCGAGGATTTTTTATGTCTATTTTACAAAGTATTCTTTTGGGTGCCTTACAGGGGCTTGCTGAATTTTTGCCGATTTCTTCTTCGGGGCATCTTGCCATTGCGCAGAAGCTTTTTGGGCTTGAAGACCTGCCGCTTTTGTTTGACGTCTTTTTGCATCTTGCAACGCTCTGTGCGGTAGTGCTTTTCTTTTGGAAAAAGATATGGAAGCTTTTGTGCACTTTTGCAAGGCTTGTTTTTAGAAGGTCGGCACCAGAAGGAATTAGCAAGGCAGAGGAAAAAGACAGCCGCTCCTACATTCTTGCCGTAATCCTTACTACGCTTGTAACAGGCGTAATAGGAATTGCGGTGGAAAAGCTGCTTCCTTCCCTAAGCATTAAATTTGTTTGCGCAGGTTTTATTGTTACGGCAGGCCTTTTGATTATCTCTGCAATAATAGCAAAGAGGCAGAAGTTGCAAAAGGCAGAGGGCAGCGAAAAAAAGGCTCCGTCTAAGGTTCAGGCCCTTATCATAGGTCTTGCACAGGGATTTGGAACTTTGCCTGGCATTTCAAGAAGTGGCTCTACTATTGCGGGCGCTCTTTCTTGTGGCGTAAACAGGCAGGTTGCAGGGGAATATTCTTTTATAGCATCAATTCCTGCAATTCTTGGGGCATTTATTTTGGAAGCAAAAGATTTGGGGGAAGTTTCTTCTTCAATAGGAATTGCTCCAGTCGTAGTGGGATGCATTACAGCTTTTGCAGTTGGATATTTGTCTCTTGCCCTTCTGATGAAGATAATAAAGAAGGGAAAGCTTGAATGGTTTGCCTGTTACCTTATTCCTGCCGGTGTATTGGGCCTACTGTTTCTTTAAAAATCCTTTTAGCAGAAAGAGCCTAGCCCCGATTGTAAGGGAGCACGAAGTGCGTTACCGCAAAGCGGTAATGGAGGCGAAAGCCGGAACCCTGAAAAGCGGGTAATAAAATAAATTGGGGGTAGCAAACAGGCTACCCCACAGTTAAAAAAGCAATACGCTCCAAAAAAAGAAAAAGGCTATTCCGACTTTGCGGCTCCGGGGAGGCCTATATCCTTTCTGTAGAACATGTTTTCGAATTTGATTTGCTCCATTGCTTTGTAAGCACCTTTCCAGGCAGCTTCGAAGGTGTCGCTGTAGCATGAGCAGGCAAGTACGCGTCCACCGCTGGTTACAAGTCCGGTAGAACCTGCAGGCAGTGGGTTTGGATGGCGGCGGTCTGCAATTGCACCGGCAATGAATACCTTTGCGCCAATTTCTGCCACGCGCTCTTTTTCCATAAGGATTGGTATGCCTTTCTGGTATTCGCGGGGATAGCCTCCGCTTACGGCAACAGGTGCTACGACAAAGCCTTTTTTCCAGGCAAACTTAAAGTCTTTTAGGCTACCGTCGCTTATGGCCTTGCACATTGCGGCAAAGTCAAAGTCCATGAGCGGAAGAACCGCCTGTGTTTCCGGGTCGCCAAGGCGCACGTTGTATTCAAGGCACTTGGGTCCGTCTTTTGTTAGCATTAGGCCAAAGAAGATAAAGCCACGGTAGTCGTATTTTTCTGCGATAAGGCCTTTAAGGGTTGGCTCAAGGATGTTTTTGTTGAACTGCTCAAGGATTTCTGGAGTTACGTCGCTTACAGGGCTTATTGCACCCATTCCGCCGGTATTGGGGCCCTTTGCACCGTCGCATAGTCTCTTGTGGTCACGGGCACTCTGGAAAGGAACAATAACGGCTTTTCCCTCTTTTGCAAATTCCGGGGTTACGCTTACAGCCGCAAGAATTGAAATTTCGTCTCCTGTAAGATATTCCTCGATTACGAGCTTGTTTCCTGCTTCACCAACGCTGTGTTTTTCCATAAGGTCCACAACCGCATTCTTGGCATCGTCCAGGGTCTTTGCTACAACGACACCCTTTCCGGCTGCAAGGCCGTCCGCTTTGATTACGATTGGGGCACCCTCTTTTTCCACGTAGGCAAGGGCTTCTTTTTCGTCAGTAAAAGTGCGGCTCTTTGCGCATGCCACACCGTACTTGTTCATAAAATCTTTGGCAAGGTCTTTGCTTGCTTCCAGCTGGGCGGCATCGTATTTTGCCCCGACCGTTGGAATTCCTGCATTCCAAAAAGCGTCTGCAATTCCTTCTGCAAGGGGATTTTCCGGGCCAACAACAACAAGGTCGCATTCTTCGTGTTTTGCAACCTGAACATAGGCACCGTTCTTATCCGATTTGTTCTGTATGTAATCAGTCTGCGATATGTCCACGTTTACGCATTTGTCTTCAAAAGCTGTTCCACCGTTTCCGGGAACGCATACCACAGATTCAACCAAATTACTCTGGGCCAGTTTCCAAGCAATTGCATGCTCGCGGCCACCATTACCAACAACAAGTACTTTCATACGGCTATATTATGATAAAGACAACGAATTTTCAAGCAGTAAAAATCTTTGCTGCTCTCAGGGAAAGTTGCACCATGAAACGGCTTCCGCGCTACGCTTGTGCAGAATGTTTCATGGTGCAACTTTCCCTTACGCAGCAAAAATTTTATTGCAAACATAGAAATAAGGATAAAAAAAACAGGTTCCCGGTGGGGAACCTGTTCTCTTGAAGTGATAAGCCGCGCTTATTTTTTTGCGCACTTTCTTCCGCAAGCTTTTGCTTTTGGAGCAGCAGCTTTAGCTGGTTTTGCCGCTTTTTCTGCCTTAGGAGCCTTTGCCACCTTCTTTGCAGCGGGGGCCTTCTTTTCTTCAACTGTCTCGTCTACAATCTGTGAATCCGCATTTTTCTTTATGGAAGCAATTCCGTTCTTGCAGGCATCGCGTGTCTTGTAACCTTCGCCCGAACCAACAATCTGACCGTTGCGTGCAATAAGGCGGAAGCGGTATTCCTTTTTCTTGTCCAAATAAAGTTCATACTTTGGCTTGCTTTCTGTTTTATATTCAGCAACAGTCTGATCCTCTACAGGAGAGTCTGCAATGCGCTGAATACTTGCAATGCCTTTCTTGCAGGTAGCCTTTGTCTTGTAAACCTGCGAAGTAAGAACAACCTCCCCGTTTCCGGCAACCAAGTTGAATTTTACACCTGTCTTTGCTTTACTGACTACAAATTTTCCCATCCGTTCACCTCTCGATATTTTAGGCTTAAGCCATTTAGCTTACGCCATTTAGCTTAGGCCGTATAGCTTATGCCTCCAGGCTGCCCCCAAAGAAGTTATCAGGAACAACCCTTATTACCATTAGTATAAAACAGCTTCTTTGATTACGCAAATTTTATTTTCTTTTTTTATCAAGAAATATTCATCATGTTGTCTTGTAGTCCTTAAGCAAGCCCATGACCTCTTCGGAAATCTGATTGTTCTTCTTTGCCGAATCACTTGATTTTTCCGCATCACTAGAAATCATGAATATGGAATCAGCCGCACGCTGGGAAAGCTCCTTGATGTTCTGAGCCTCCGAGCGCAAAGTTTCAATTCCGGAGAATACCACTTCGTTGTGCCGCTTCATGTTAACGGATTCTTCCTGGATTGCCTGGGATGAAGCCTTTATTACCGCCATTGAATCAAGCATGCTCTTTGTTCCAAGCTGCTGCTCGTCAATTCCTCCGTGAACTTCCTGAAGCATCTTTTCAATCTCGCGGATCTTCTTTGTAACGTTCTCAAAAGACTTGGTGCTAAGGTTGGAAGAACGCACAATATCGTTGATAATATCGTTAATAGTGTTGATAAGCTCGTTAATAGACTGGGACTGCTTTGAAGAGTTTTCCGCAAGCATACGGATTTCCTGGGCAACAACGGCAAAACCTTTTCCTGCTTCACCTGCATGGGCCGCCTCAATAGACGCGTTCATAGCAAGAAGGTTGGTACGCTGGGAAATGTCGTCAATAACCTTGTTTGCATTTGAAAGGTTGGAAGACTGCTCCACAATCTGGTGAACCTTCTGCGATACAGCCTGCTGGTCTCTGCGGCCAGTTTCCGCATCCTGAACAAGCAGGTTATAGTTCTGGTAGATCTTGTTTACGTTCTTGTCTATGCTGTCCGTGTTTCCAGAAAGCTCTTCTACCGTAGCGGCAAAATTTGTAATCGTATCCGTCTGGGTAGAAATCTTTCCGTTAAGCAGGTTAACAGAATCGTTAAGGCGCTGGGTGCTTTCAAAAACGGAGTTTACGCTTTCGCTCTGGATTGCAGCCTTAGAGTCAATCGCTTCTATGGCACTTTCCGCAATGCTAACAGAATCCTTGGTATTGTTTGTGTTTGATTCTACCTCGCGCCCTGTAGAGCCAAGGGTCTGCACGGAAGACTTTAGAGTAGAAACAAGGTTAAGCAGGGTCTTGTTAAGCATGTTGCAGCTCTTGGCAAGGTCACCAATTTCATCCTCATTGCCAACAGGAATCTGGTGCGAAAGGTCAGCCTTACCGGATGCAATGTCCGAAACATGTGAAGAAATATTCCTTACGCGGCCAAAAATCTTGTTTGTAGTATAGGAAAGAACCGCTATAAGACAGGCAAGCAGGATAAGCGTGATGATAATAGAAACGATTATACTCCTAGTGATTGTGCCCATTATTGAATTTGCATCAAAGTCAGCACCAACAATACCGACTATCTCGCCCTTTGCATTCTTAATAGGGGCATATACGCTGCTTGTCCACCCCCATTCATCCTGCTTCTGAAGGCCGGAACTTTCTATAGTACCATCGCGCATGGTCTTAAAGGGGGCATCGCCGTAGCTAGAAATGTCCTCTTCCGTACCAAGCGGTGAAAAGTTATCCGTATCGCTGGGGTCGCAGCTGCCGTCTACAACGTAAATAAAAACCGTACCTTCTTTGGGAACCATAGTATAAAGGTACTTACAGTTGGTGGCAGTCTTAAGCTTAAAAAGCTCAACGCGCAGGTTCTCGTAATACCTGTCGCTCTCATTAAGCGTCTTTGAAAGCTCAATGAATTTGTCGGGGTCTACAATTGCGGCCGCCCTTTTTGCAATAGGAATACCCGCTTCCCTCGTAATCTTATGGCTAAGATTTAGGATGGCAGTAACATTGACAATGGCCATTATCGTAAAAGAAATAAAAAGAAATACAGCAGAAAATATAATAGTCTTAAATTTCAACGATATTGTGTTCATAACTCCGATTTTACCATGACTCCTTAAATTTGTCATTAAATTTTTTGTTTTTTGGAGTTTTTGGACGGTGAACTTTTATGGACGGTACCCTTAAATGCTCTACCAGGCTACTCTTTGGCTAATTCGACCGAACATGCCTTTGCGCCACGGGCTTTGCGGGGTTCCGCTTACGCTCCATTGCAGTTGTGTGAGCAACTGCAACTTACGCCCCTCCAATCCCGCGTAGGTTGCTGTGAAATTTGCCGCCAAGAAAAACTGGATTACAAGCCCTTCGCACAATTGCGCCCAGAGTTCTTTGCACTGTAAAGCGCGCCGTCTGCGTCACGGATGTGCTTTTCGTAATCAAAAGGAACCTTTGCTTCAAAGTGGGTAAAGCCCACGCTTATTGTTACGGTTTTAGCAGGAGCCTCTGGAGAGTCAAAGGGAATGTTAAGTTCCCTTACCGCAGCACACAGCCTGTTTGCGGTCTCCTCCAGCTCAGAAGCAGAAAGGCTGCCGTTAATCCCGCAGAATTCCTCGCCTCCGTACCTAAAAAACTTAAAGTCATTGCTTTCGCCAAACTTTGCAAGGAAACTTCCCAGCGCAGAAAGGCATGCATCCCCTGCCTGGTGGCCGTAAGTGTCGTTAAAGAGCTTGAACTTGTCTATGTCCATCATAAAGATGCCGGTAACAGGGGGCAATTTTCCCTCGGAAACCTGGTTCAGCGTGTCAAAAAGCATGCGGCGGTTGGAAAGCCCCGTAAGCGCATCGGTATTCCGCTCATGGTCAAGGATTCTGTTAACGTCAAACCTGCGGAGCGTTATGGAGCGCAGGCCCGTTCCCAATATTGAGCCTATGATAAAAAATGACGCGCTGTCTATAATGTCTGCCGGCCAGACTTCGCGCACCTTAAAGTTTACGGCAACAAAAATATTGGCAAGGCAAACCCCAAGGCAAAAGAGGCTTACGCGGTAGGAGCGGTCTATGAGCATGACGGGATAAACTGTAAGAAAGCAGATGGCCGTAACAAATTCCCTGGTATTGCTCCTCTTAAAATTGACGATGATAGAAAAGCCCGCCAAAAAAACAAAGAATATGTAAAGGAAAACCTGGGGGCAGCGGGAAACCGCCCGCTTAAACAGCTGAATCAGAAGCCGAATTGCAATGGTAAGCAAAGCAAAGAGAATATAGATGAATTTTATGGGTGTTTCTGAAAAAGGCGGAATCGAAAAGAAAATGAGCAGCAGGCTAACGCCAACGGAAACATTAAGACAGAGCCTAAGCAGCATGTATTCAAACATGTTTATAGAGACCTTGTTTTTTTCAAAAAGTTCCTTTTCGTCCGGCGGAAACAAAAAATTCAAAAAGCCCATCATATATGCCTTTTATCCATTATATTAAAATAAACCAAAATCTTTCAAGAGACATACAGGCAATCCGCTAAAAAAAAATGAATCGCAAAAATGCGCGCCCCAAGCAAGCTACGCCGCCGTGGAGGGGCCCGCCGGAGGCGGGTTGCGGCAGCAATGGAGGGGAAGGGGCCCCGGAACCCCGGAAGGGCGGTGACGCAGAGGCATGGCAGCCGAATTAGCCAAAAAGTGGATGGTAGAGCAATTAGGACTTTCGTCCTTAAAAGTACCGTCCTAAAAACACCGCCAAGATTAAATCCCGGCAAAATAATTGTGCTAAATTAAAAAGTCTGCTATATTTCATTCCATGGATTTTAAAAACCCCTTCGTCATAATCTTTATTGCAGGAACACTTTTTAAATTTCTTCTGGACACAATCCTTGAATTTATTGACTACAAATTCCGCCAAAAGCACGGTCTGGAAATTCCCACGGAGCTGGAAGGCCTTGTAGACGGGCCAACTCTAAAAAAGACCTGCGCCTACGAAAACGCAAACTATTTTTCCGGCATTCCCTACAGCCTGCTTAGCCTTGCCCTTACCTTTGCCCTTGTCTTTTCGCTTTACTTTGTTTTTTGCTACGAAAAGAGTCTTTCCATAGCAAATGGCAACTCATACCTTACAATCCTCCTTTTTGCCCTGTTTGTTAGCATTCCTTCCATAGTACTTTCCATTCCTTTTGAGCTTTACGATGAATTCAAAATAGAAAAGAAATTCGGCTTTTCCAACATGACTTTGGGCATGTGGCTGCTGGACCAGCTAAAGTCCCTTGTAATAGGCCTTGTCCTTGGAGTGCCCCTTATTCTTGTTGCAGTTGCACTTATGAACCATATTGAACACTGGTGGTTCTTCCTTGGCTCTGTATACATTGCATTCAGTCTGGCAGTTTCCTACATTTACCCGGTTTTGATTGCGCCTGTCTTTAACAAATTTACCCCTCTGGAAGACGGAGAGCTAAGGGAAAGGCTTTTTGCCCTGCTGGAAAAATGCGGCTTTAAGGCTTCGGGCATATTCGTAATGGACGCATCCCGCCGCAGTTCCCACAGCAATGCCTACTTTACAGGCTTTGGCAAGAACAAGCGCATAGTCCTCTACGACACTTTGCTAAAGCAGCTTACCACTGACGAAATAGAAGCCGTCCTTGGCCACGAGCTGGGGCATTTTAAGAAGCACCACATCATAAAGCGCATGTGCGTTATGTTCCCGCTGATTTTTGCGTTTTTGTTTGCAGCCTGGCTTTTAATAAAGATTCCGTCACTTTATTCAGGCTTTGGATTTAAGGACATTGACTTTAATGGCTTTGAAGTTAAGGGCTTTGCAGGCAGCACAGCCGCCCTTTTTGAAGAAGGCAAGTCCATTCCTGCCACTTTGCAGTACGTTGGAATCTACCTGCTTTCGCTCATATTCGGTGGCTTCGGGCCAATTTTTAGCCTTATCTCCAACACATTCAGCCGCCGCGACGAATTTGAAGCGGACAAATTTGCCGTTACCACCTGTGCCGAAAGAGAAGCACTTGTCTCTGCCCTAATCAAGCTGAACAAGGAAAACCTTAGCCAGATTCAAGTTCCTACTATATATAGCATCTTTAACTACAGCCACCCGCCGCTCTTGGAACGCATAAAGGCCATAAAGACCGCAAAGGCATAAAGAATGAACAAAAAACACTCGATTTATTCTTAAATTTGGTGTATACTATTTAGCAAAGACCATTTTGGGGGAAGATAAAAAATGAATTCACCTGCTTCGATTACAAATAACTACACAGACATTGCCGAGGCCAAAACCAAACTCCCGCTTGGAAAAATGCTCGTTCTTGGCATTTTTGCCGGAGCATTCATTGCCTTTGGTGCCATAGGAAGCCAAATAGCCGCATTCGGCGTACAGCCCGCTGCATTGGGGCGCATGCTTAGCGCAGCAGTCTTCCCAATAGGACTTATGCTTGTCCTTGTTGCCGGAGCAGAGCTTTTTACCGGTAACTGCCTTATAATCGTTTCTGTCCTGGAAAAGAGGGCAACCCTTTCTGGACTCTTGCGCAACTGGCTCTTTGTTTACCTTGGAAACCTTATTGGCGGAGTTGCAGTTGCAGCCCTTGCGGTTTACGGCCACGTCTTTGACCTCTACAACTGCGAGCTTGCAAAGGTTGCTGTAACCACAGCCGTAAGCAAAGTAAACCTTGACTTTCTGGATGCATTCATAAAGGGTATCCTCTGCAACGTCCTGGTCTGCGGTGCGGTCTGGGTGTCTTTTGCAGCGGATGAACTTGCGGGAAAAGTCCTGGCACTCTTCCTTCCAGTTTCGCTTTTTGTACTCTGCGGATTTGAACACTGCGTTGCAAACATGTACTTTGTACCGGCAGGAATCCTTTCTTCCATTGAATACAAGATTCCAATCGAAAGCATTGGTGCAGTTCCCTTTATGGGCTACGATGTAGAAGGCGCCCTTGCCCTGCTGCTTAAATTCCTCTACAAAAACCTTCTTCCGGTAACGCTCGGAAACATCTTTGGCGGTGCAATAATTCTGGGACTTGGCTACTGGTTCGTCTACTACCAGAGCTGCCGCGACAAATAATGCCAAAAAAAACAGGGTATGCAGACTTACCCCTGCACACCGGAACAGTTCCCAAGTGGCTTGCAGACAGAATGCGTGACTTGGGAACTCAAATCATAGAAGCACTTCTTATTGAATACGGCCGCAAAGAAGTACTGCGCCGACTAAGCGACCCCCTCTGGTTCCAGAGCCTTGGAGCTGTCCTTGGCATGGACTGGCATTCATCAGGAATCACAACAAGCGTAATGTATGCCCTAAAAAGGGGAATCAATGCCCGCGCAAAAGAATTTGGGCTTGTTATATGCGGAGGAAGGGGCAAATACTCCCGCGAAACACCCAGCCAGCTTGAATACATGGGAGAGCACACAGGCCTAGACGCAGCCCCCCTAATCCGGGCAAGCAAGCTATGCGCAAAAGTAGATAACACCGCAGTCCAAGACGGATTCCAGCTTTACCTGCACAACTTTATCCTTAGCGCAGACGGTGACTGGGCAGTTGTCCAGCAGGGAATGAACCCCGCAGAAAAAAAAGCCCGCCGCTACCACTGGTGCTCGCAAAACCTAAAGTCTTTTACAGAAGAACCCCATTCAGGCGTAACAGGCGAAAACGAAGGCAAAATCCTAAACCTAACCGACGCTAATGCCGCAGACACAAGAGAGTCAATCCTTAACCTTGCAAAAGACGAACCGCGAATCATCTTAAAAGAAGCCTCGGACATATTGCGCCTAAAAGCCCCAAAAGACTTTCAAGAAGAAAAACAGCTTACCCTCTTTGCAGACAGCCCGGATGCAGATAGGGCAAAAGCCTGGGCAAAAGACTTGTCAAAAGACTTGGCAGAAAGCCCCTGCAAAGACACGCAGCTTATCATAGAAAATAGCCGCAACTGCATCATGCCAGCCCACCACGAAGTTAAGGCAGAAGACGTAGACCTAAAGCGCCTTGGTGCAGTCCTTGTAACCGCCTACGAAAGCCAGCCCAAAGACTTTGAAAGCCTGCTCCTAACCAAAAACTTAGGCCCAAGAACCCTTCAGTCCCTAACCCTTGTAAGCGAAGTAATCCACGGAACCCCCTCCCGATTCCGCGACCCGGCAAGATTCAGCTTTGCGCACGGAGGCAAAGACGGCCACCCCTTCCCTGTACCGCTAAAAATCTACGACGAATCAATCCGCATTCTGGGAGATTCCATAGAAAAATCCAAGCTGGGCTACAAAGACAAAAGCGAATGCCTAAAGCGCCTGCACAAAACCGCCCTTCAAATAGAAAAAAACTGCTCGCCGCAAGCAGACTTTGACAAAACCATAACCCGCGAAAAAGAGCACTCCATTGAATGGGGTGGCCGCACTGTAAGCGACTGAATGATTTTTTCTTTTTTTTAGTTACAAATCTTTGCATACATAGTAGGTTGTTCGTCCGCTGCCTTTCTTTTCTATTTTGCCTGTATCACAAAGTCCTTTGATGGCTTTTTCGATAGTCTGGCGGGCAAGGGCAGGGCATTCTTCCTGAATGTCACTCTTTGTAAATTTTCCGATACGGTTTTTGATAACTTTTTCGATGGTTTCAGTTGCGGAAAGTTTTTCATCTATCAGCTTTAGCCGTTCTTCAAAATCCCTGTATGCGGAAAGGATTATTCCCAAAAGATATTTTACAAACGGTGTGTTGTCATTTGTGTTTTCGTTCCAGTTTTCAGAAGAAGCTTCAAGGACATCGTAATAAGTGTCTTTTGTTTTTTCGATTTTCTTTTCAAGACTTATATATTTGCATACAACAAATCCTGAACGATACAGCAAGAGCGTTGTTAAAAGCCTGGACATTCTTCCATTTCCGTCATTGAAGGGGTGTATGCACAAAAAGTCTTTGATGAAATTCGCAATTAAAAGCAAAGGTTCTATTTCGCCCAAGTCCATTGCACGATTAAAAGTTTCGCAAAGCTCTTGAACAGCCTCTGGAGTTTCAACCGGCGTTAATGGTGTAAAAAGCGTTCGGCTGCTTCCGTCCGGCATTGTTGCAACAATATAGTTTTGAACATTCTTGAATTTGCCTCCAAAATCAGGACTTGCATATTGATACAAATACTTATGGAGCTGGAGAATATAATTTGAGCTGATAGGAATATATTCGAAGTTTTCATGGATGATATTAAGAACATCACGGTAGCCCATGATTTCTTTTTCGTCACGGTTACGGGGAGTAGTTTTATCAGCAACGAGCTGTTTGATTCGTAATTCTGTGGTGACAATACCTTCAATTTTGTTTGAGCTTTCTGTACTTTGAATTTTAGCAATTTCTACCAGTTTATCGAGTTTGTCTTTTTTTTGATGTACAAAAAGTTCCTGCCGTCCTTTGTATTCTCTTATTTTAGAAATAAATCCTAAGATTTCAGTATCAAGTGTACAGTTTTGAAGTTTTGAATAATCAAAAGTCCGCATTTTTATTCTCCTACGGCTTAGGCTTTCTCCTATTTTAACATACAAAATAGGAGAAAACAAGGCTCTATAGGAGAAAGATCCACTCCTCTCCCCAAAAGCCACAAAGACATCATCACAGAGCTTTATAAACGGCAAATTTTGAGCTAAACTATGGTAAGTTATGAAAGAAAAATTATCCAAAATATTCTCGCTTACAAATGCAATCTTTTCGCTGGCCTTTTTGATAACGGGCCTGGTCTTTACTGTCTACCCCTTAAATGACTGTGTTTGCGACTCTTCTTTTTTGCCGCTCGCCCTTCCCCTTTCTTTTTTTCTCAATCCACTTGCCATGATTTCTGACATAATCACCGCAGTAATCGCAAAGGGCAAACTTAGAAAGCTGAACATTATCCTCCTGATTGCAGACGTTTTGCTGGAACTTTTCCTTTTCTATGCAATAGTTTTGACCGTGGGATAAAGCAAACCACAGCCAGCAAATCAGAGGACAAAAGAAATTTCTGTGTTATAATAAGAATTAAGGAGACAGCCCTATGTCAAAGACAATTACATTCAGCAGCCTGCCGCAGAACTGTGCAGAACTAAAGGCTCTTCCGCAGGCAATGCTTACCGATCCCTTTGAAGTTGCAGCCCTGGTTGTTGCAGTTTTGTGCCGCTACGAGCAGAGTGTAGACGACTGCATCGAAATGCTCAACTTGCTAAAAGGCCCCCAGCCACTTAGCAATTATGACAAGCAGTTCCTTAAGGACCGGCTGGTTGGAAAATACTATGTGCCCAGAAGCTACTTTGCAGGAACTTCCCCTCAGAACAACTACGAACCCACAAAGCCCTACTCGGTAACGGTTTCCGAAAATTCCCATTCCTATGACCAGGAAGGCTACGTAACGCTCTGGATTACATCATCCGGGGCAGATTCCCAAAGAAGCGTAAAACTGCGCCAAAAGGGAGACCAGTGGTTCCTGTGGGAAAACTTCCTTATGCCGGACATAAGAAAACCCGCCGCAGAAGACCCCTGGGCCTAACTGTCGAACAATAGCATAAATGCCATTAACATAAAGAACCGTCATGCCGAACTAGATTCGGCATCTCTCTTCAATATAATAATTTGAGATTCTGAGTCAAGCTCAGAATGACGCAAAGTTAATGGCATTACCAAACGCATACACACCTATCTATTGCGCATCAGCTTCTTTCTTTTCCTTTGCCGCCTTGTTTTTCCTGCTGCTGTAAATAAGCCCTACGCCTATAAGCAAAACCATAATAATGAATCCGCTCCTTGCACTGCCAATTTTCTTTACGTTTTCATCAAGCTGGCCTTTTAGGGCATCCGCAGAATCCACCTTACCGTTAAAGACATAATAAACTTCCGTCTTTCCAAGCATAAAAGGCTTAAAGGAATTTCCCCTCTGCTCAGCCAAAACCGAAAGATAGGGGTATTTTTCAACATCATAATAATTGTACTTAAGGTTCAGGTCTCCTTCTTTTGCAACCTCTGTAATTGGGCCGTAGTAAAATTCATCATGCTTAAGGCCGCAAACAGTTTTCTGCTTGGTATACTCAGCGCCAGCCTTAACAAGCTCAAGCCCCTTTGCATCAAGAACAAAATCCCCAACATGGGGCGTTACCGTTTTTTCCACCGAATAAAGACTGTCCAGCCCGGAAGATGCACCCGCTTTTTGTTCGGTACGCTCCTTCCAGTCATAATGCGTTTCTCCCTTCTTCTGATATGAATAAAATTCCCTTACAGTCCTCTTTGCCTTAAAAGTGTTCAGCGGCTCATCCAGCTCATCAAAAGAAATCTTTGAATCAAAAGCAATCTTCCCCGCGACAAGCACCAGCTTTCCTTCATTGGCAGAATCAACCTTTCCGTCAGAAACAATGACCGTATTTTTAAGGATGTTCTTGTTCAAAGCCTTAGTGCCATTCTTAACCTTAACTCCTGTTACCACCAAAAAAGCAACAAGCGCTCCCAAAATTATCATTCCCTTAGAGATTTTCATAAATCCTCCAGATTCCTGTTTTTAATCATAATAAAACTAAATGATTTTTTTTTGAAGTCTTTTATCTTCTTCCTGCGGCACTTTTTCTTGCTAAGGGCTTTCCGGGGTTCCGCGGGTCCCTCCCCGCTCCATTGCTCCGCAACGCACTCCGTGCGCCCCTCCAATCCCGGCCGTGCCTGCTTTGTAATAGAAACGCCGCTATTCATAAGGCTAAGATTTTCATAGAAATGATTTTTAAGATGTGATAAATTGTATGTACAAAACCATGTTGCGTAGATGCCATTGGCGCAAAAAGAGACCAGAAGAAAATGTTAAGAAAAATTGATGATAATAAGGCACTAGAAATACTAATCAAGCTGGAAGAAAAATTTGGTTTTGAACACCAACAATACTGGTTTCCTCTTTCTGAAACAAATTTTAAGCCAGTTGTAGCATTTAATCTGCAAAAATTTCTCAAGACAAATTTACCCGGACAAATAAAGGAGTTCTTGCAAAAAAACTATAAATCAGTTTATGAAATAAATGAATTTGAGTATAACGGTTCCTGCTTTTGGGAATACAGTTCAGATGAAATTGATTTTGATTGGTATTCAGAACAAGTTTTAGCATTTGAAGATAATGAGATAATGATTTATTGCTCACATGAGGGCACCATTACTTTTGCCGGTAAAAAAATAATAGATTTCATAGAAAACAGCTTTGATGATATTGAAAAAATTCTTTGCTATAATCCTCCAGCGAAGATGCTGGCTGAAAACATGAAAGTATATAGTTACAAATCAATAAAGTGCATTGAAAAAGATGGCATCATGTTCTCGGATGGATTTAAAATCTTTTTTCTGGATTGCATAAAGGGTTTTGGGAAAAATTACAACCATTTCAAGAATCTGGCAACCTGTATAGCAGAAAGAAACAGTCTGGCTCAACCACCGTATTTTCAGTTTTACTTGGATGATATGAGCGTTGAAATAATATTTGACTGCAAAGGATTATTTGCAAAAAAAAGGAACTTAAAACTCTTTCAATCGTTCCAATTGGAAATTAACAATTTTGGATATAAGACATTCGATTTGACTTGAAAATAAAGTAACTTTCGGGAAAGATAATATGCACCAGCACAGGAGGGCTTTTGGAGAAAAATGAGGAACATGAAATACCAACCTTTGGCTTTTGCGGAGATATTTTATATGAAATGTATTTGCAAAAAAAATAAAGGCATAAGAAATTAAAAGATATAATAAGCCTCAGATTTAGACACGGAGGAAAAAGCTATGCAGTGGAACCCTATAAAAAAACTTATTCTGCCTCTTTTAGCAGCCGCACTTCTTACCGCGGAGCAGGGCTTTGCTCAGGTGGCGGGGACAAAGACGGAGTTTGCTTGGAAAAGCAAGGAATTAAAAGAAGCGGGCTTGGATGCAAAGAAGATTGAGGCATTCAACAAGGCGCTACTTCCTACAGAAGTTACTTCCTGCATTATTGTTAAAGACGGCGCAATTGTAAGCGAATATTACAAGAGCGGCTACAGTAAGGAAAGCTTGTTTCCCATGCACTCTGTTTCAAAGAGCGTTACAGGCACTATTGTTGGAATAGCAATCAAGCAGGAATATTTTGGACTTGACGAGCCCATAATAAATTACTTTCCGGAGCTAAAAGGCAAGGGCGACTCCCGCTTTAAAAAAATCACCATACGAGACTTGTTAAAAAATACATCGGGTTTGGTTTCTACGGATTCTTCATTATGGGCTCAGTGGAGAAGCTGCGGTGACTGGATAGACTTTTTGTTTAAAAGGCCTCTTTCTTACGCACCGGGAAAAGTCTTTGAATATTCAACCGGGAACACGCATTTGCTTAGCGCAATAATTCAGAAGACTACAAAAAAAACTTTGGACGAATACGGAAGGGAAGTTTTATTCAAGCCGCTTGGTTTGGATTCCGCCTATTTTGAAAGCGACCCCAATAAAATAAGCGACGGTGGAAACGGACTTTACCTTACCGCAAGAGACATGGCCCGCTTTGGACTTTTGTACTTGAACAAGGGAATGTGGGAAGGTTCGCAAATTGTTCCCCAAAGCTGGATAGCTGAATCAACAAAAATTCAAACTCCGGGGCAGGCGCGTTATGGCTACCAGTGGTGGATTCGTTGGTTTGGAAAAAAACAAGCACGCGGCTTTTTTGCCCACGGCTGGGGTGAACAGGTTATAGCTGTAATTCCAGAGAAAAATCTTGTAATAACTTTTTCCAGCCGTTACCCCGACAACAGAAAAAATGCCACCTACTGGCAGTGGATTGGAGACATTGTGGATGCATGCAGTAGCAATATTCAACCCTAGCGGCATAAGCACAGCAGCGGGAATGCCAAGATAAAAATGTATTTGCCATTAAGCAAAAAATATACTATATTAGCGCTATGATTAAGGCTCAAATTCAAGACAAGGAACTATTGGAATATCTGGAAGCGCTTCCTGCGGACGACATGATTCATTTTACTATGGCAAACGGACGTGTTCGCGGCGCTGTTTTTGCAGGAACCCATTTTGTTAACACAATGCGTGCCCAGCACAATACTGGCATTCTTGAAACCTACATTTTGGGACAGGCATCCCTTTGCGGCGCACTTTTGATTCCTGCGGTAATGAAGGGACGCGAGCATTTAAGCTGGCGCTACGATGTTGAAGAATCCGTGGCAAAAGGTTTTAGCGTGGAAGCAGATTCAACTGGTTGGGTAAGAAGCTACCTTTTTGAAGACCACATTCCCGTAGAAAAGCCGCTTGAAAGCTGGGACCTAAAGCCCTTCCTTGGCGGCGAAGGCTACATGACCATTCAGACTGCAAGGCCTGGAGACAAGTATCCGCAGACAAGTTCGGTAAACACGACGGGCAATATTGCAGACGACCTTGTTTTTTATTTTGACCGCAGCGAGCAGCTAAAATCAGCCCTTACAACTTCCATCCAGATGGACAAGGCCGGACGCGTTATTGGTGCCGGTGGAATTTTTATTCAGGTAATGCCAAAGACAGGCGGCCATTCATCCGACGGAAAGCAGAATCTTGGAGCGCAGATAAATTCTTCTTCCGACAATGACGAAGACGAAGAGCTTATTTCTTCGCTAGAAAAATCATTCAACCGCTCACCATCACTGGGCACTTGGTTCAGCAGGGGAAAGTCCGCAGAGGAACTTGTTCATGAACTTTATGCAGACTTGAACCCGGTTGTTGCCCTGCACAGAAGCATTGTCTATGACTGCCCTTGCACAAAGGAAACTTTTATTAAGCACTTAAAGGCTCTTCCCAAAGAAGAAATTGCAGACATAAAGGCAAAGGGAGAAGACATAACCCTTACATGCCGCAACTGCGGTTCTGTTTACACGGTTAGCCCAGACGAGATTTAAAAGGAATGGTAAAGCTTCACATACCCACTTTGCTAAGGCTCTGGCGCTCCAACAGAAATGCTTCTGCTCTTTCTGCACAAGAGGCAGCTTCTGTTAGCAAGGCGCTTTTAAACCTTCAGCGGGGACTTACCGGAGACAGGCAGCTTGCAGGGGCTGGCTACATGCAGGACAAAAATCTTTTGGGGGCATACCTTCTTTACTACTGGCCAGTCTCCTACACACAAATTTCCTTTTGTACAAATTATTTTTCTGACGAGCTAAAACTTCTTGCAGAAAAAAATGAGCTTAACATTCTGGATATTGGTTCAGGGCCGGGACCAGCATCTTGCGCTCTAACCGACTGTGCTTTAAGGGCAAATGCAAACTTACAAATAAACCTTGACCTCTTTGATTCAAGCAGCAGGGCTTTGGACTTGGCAAAAAAAATATTTGAATGTGATTACAAGGAAAATGTTAGCACAAGCTGCAAGACAGTTAATCTTGAGCAGATGGATTTTTCTTTGCTGCAAAAAAAATACGACATAATAGTTGCAAGCCATTCGCTTAACGAGCTTTGGAAAGACAAGGCGGATTCTTTGCAAAAAAAAGAAGGGCTTCTTCTTGAACTTTCCTCTTTGCTGAATGAGGGAGGAATATTGCTTTTGTGCGAACCTGCCCTTTTAAAAACAAGCCGCACTCTTATAGGCCTGCGCGATTTTCTTGTAAAAAGCAATTTGACCCTTTTGGCACCCTGCCCCTGCACTTCTTTTCAAACTGAATGCCCCGCTCTAAAGGCTGGAGAAAACCAAACCTGCCATGCAGAAATACAGTGGAAGCCTGTGGAACCAGTTGCAACTCTTGCACGTCTTGCTAAATTGGACAGGACTTCCGTTAAGATGACTTTCTTTGCATTCAAAAAAAATGTAGAAGGACTTTGTAAAGAAACTCACACTTTGCAGGCGGATTTGCAAAATGAATATTGCGTGGTTTCCGACCCAATGCTTAACAAGTCCGGCCGGGTAAGACTTCTCTTGTGCGACGGAAGCAGACGCATTGCCTTTTCTGCAAAAAAGGACGACCGCCATGCAAAAGAAATAGGCTTCTTTGGCCTGTCCCGCTACGAAAAGATTGCCCTGGAAGAGCCTGAATTGCGCGGAACAGAAGATGCGCCCGCTTACGGCGTTACGGAAAAAACAAAAATCTTGAACAAAAAATCAACGCACCCCGCAGCAAGCTACGGGGTATGAGTTCCTCATAAAACGAATCCCCCTGTATCAAAACATCCTTACGCGAACCAACGAGGTGTGCGTTGTTCTTAAAAGGTATTGCAGTCAGGGTTGAATACCCTTATTCCGCCCCAAGGGGCGGGGTATTCAACCCTTCCGCGCGAATAAATACAATAGCCTACGCCGCCATGGAGGGGCGCGAAGCGTTGCCGTGGTGGGTGAGCTTGTCGAACCCCAGGCAATGAAGGCGAAAGCCGGAACCCCGGAACGGCGGTAACACCAAAAACTAACAGTCGAATTAGCCCAAGAATGTAAGGTAAAACAAAGCAAGCATCGTCCAAAAGAAAAAAAAAGAAAAAATTAAGAAGTGCTTTCTTGGGAACTTTGCTCGGAATCTGTTTCCTGCACGGCACCCATGTTGCGGTATTTTAGAGGCGTCATCTTTCGGTACTTTTTAAATATTTTTATAAAGTAGCTAAAGTCGTTAAAACCGCAGTCAAGCGCAATGGAATTTAGCTTGTCGGAAGATTCCCTTAGCCTTGAGCAAGCCCTGTTTATGCGGAACCAGTTAAGGTATTCCACCGGGGAACGGCCTGTAATGTCTTTAAAGACGCGGCAAAAATATTTTGGCGAAAGGTTTGCCTGTTCTGCCATTTCGTCAAGGGAAAGGTCCTTGTTGTAATTGTTGCGGATGTAATTTATGACGCTTTCCATCTGCTCGGACTGACGTTTCTTTAAATTTGAAATTACGTTCTTTGTGGTAAAGAGGTGCTGCTTTTTGTATTGGCCAAGCAAAAGCAAAAGGTAGCCGGAAGCCAAAAGTTCCGTACCATCGGGATTTACTTTTAGAACGTCAAACAAATTTTCTATGCAGGCCTTCATCTCTGTATTTGTTGCAGGGATTACATTTTCCAGCTTGATTGTTCCGCTTAAAATGTCGCCAATAAAATTGTCGGGCAAGTAGGAATGCTGGCGGATTAAGTCTATGCTAAAGACAACCGATTCATACAGGGCATTGCCTTTTTTTGCTCCGTCTCCGTGCAGGATGTTGCCGGGAATAAAGCAGGAGTCTCCCTTTTGCAAGATGTGTTCCGCCCCTTCTACAAAGAAAGTGTATTCGCCGGAAATTATATGGATAAGCTCAAAGTCGGAATGCCAGTGGATGGGCAAGTCGTAATGAGGGTCAACGGTATTGTTAAGGTAATATTTTAGCGGAAACAAATCGGTTCCGCGCTTTACGGTTTCTTCTTTGCTTTCACCGAATTTTTTCTGAGGATAGGCTGAATATTCGTTTATTAATACTTTCTTCATATTTTATAAGAATTATATCATGCGTATTTTTGGAATGCAATACTAAAGTTATATACAAAGGCAATTTTGTCGCTTTTCAGATTGAATTTTTGATAATATAATCATATTATGATTGAAAAATATTCCTTTGGACAAAACATAGAGACAGATGCGGTAGTAAACAAGATGCGCTCCTTGCCTTGCGCGCAATTGAACCTTGGAAAGGTAAAAAGCGACTGGCCCTTTGAATGGGAATACGAGCTTGAAAAAGACGCTGTGGTCTTTGGTCTTGGGGAAAACATGCGTGGCATGAACAAGCGGGGCTTTTCTTACACAAGCTTCTGCTCCGACGTTCCAAATCAGGATGAATCAACTCATTCAATGTACGGCGCCCACAATTTTCTTATTGTGTTCAGCAGGATAAAAACCTTTGGGCTTTTTTTTGACACCGCTTCTGAAATTACCTTTGACATTGACTGGACAAAGAGCGGGGTGATGAATGTTAGCACCAAGGACACAGGGCTTGACCTTTACGTAATCTACGCTGACTCTTGCAAAACAGAGCGCAAGGAATCCGCACTTGACGACATTACGCGGCAGTTCCGCACGCTCATTGGGCAGAGCTACATTCCGCCAAAGTGGGCATTCGGCTTCCAGCAAAGCCGCTGGGGCTACAAGAGTGAAGAAGACGTTCTTGAGGTTGCAAAAAGGCACAGGGAGGCTTCTCTTCCTTTGGACATGATTTGCCTTGACATTGACTACATGCAGGACTACAAGGATTTTACCGTTGATAAAAAAAAGTTCCCGGACTTGAAAAAACTTTCTGATGATTTGAAGAAAGAAGGAATCCGCCTTGTTCCGATTATTGATGCTGGAGTTAAAGCGCAAAAGGGATACGATGTTTACGAAGAGGGAATTGCAAAGGGTTACTTCTGCAAAAGGGAGGACGGGTCTGTCTTTACCGCAGGAGTTTGGCCCGGAGCTTCACACTTTACAGACTTTTGCAAAAAAGATGCAAGCGACTGGTTTGGGGCAAAATACAAGCTTCTTACGGACATGGGAATTGAAGGCTTTTGGAACGATATGAATGAACCGGCAATGTTCTATTCAAGTGAAAGCCTGGCAAATGCCTTTGAAAAAATAAAGGAATACAGCGGAAAGGAGCTGGACATAAATTCATTCTTTGACTTTAAGGATTCAAGCTGTTCAACTTTTAACAGGCGCGATGACTATGAAAGGTTCTACCACGAAGTAACTGACGCTTCCGGTAAAACAAAAAAAATGCGCCATGACAAAATCCACAACATATACAGCTCTTTTATGACCAGAGCAGCGGCACTTGGGCTAAAGAATGCAAATTCCAAAAAACGCTTCCTTTTGTACAGCCGTGCATCCTGCATAGGTTCCCACCGCTACGGAGGCATTTGGACTGGAGACAACAAGTCCCTCTGGTGTGACTTGCTGCAGGAAATAAAAATGCTGCCTGGTCTTAACATGGCAGGCTTTTTGTACAGCGGGGCAGACATAGGCGGTTTTGGCTGCGACACAAGCCGTGACCTTCTTTTGCGCTGGCTTGCACTGGGCTGCTTTACCCCACTGATGAGGAACCATTGCGCACTTGGCGGACGCAAGCAGGAGGCATACGAGTTTGACAAGGTAGAAGATTTTAAGAGCATTATGGATTTGCGCTACGCTCTTGTACCCTATATCTACAGCGAATTTGTAAAGGCTGCCATTCCAGGCGGAATGTATATTAAACCCTTGGCATTTGAGTGGCCGGAAGACGAAAGGGCCATAAACTGCGAAGACCAGCTTCTTGTTGGCGAAGGCATAATGATTGCACCTGTTTACACTCAGAACGCAAGGGGACGCTATGTTTACCTTCCCGAAGACATGACTATGGTAACTTGGTGCGGCGGAAAGTTTGAGCAAACGCTTCTTGCAAAAGGCGACCACTTTATAAACGTGCCGGTGGAAAAGGTCGTCTTCTTTGTACGCTCAAAAAAGCTTGTGCCACTTTGCAAACCCGCACCATGCACGGAAAAGCTTGACACAAAAAACTTTACCTTTGCAGGCGACGGAACTTGCTACGAGCTTTATGATGATGACGGATTTTCTTTGGACATAGACTTGAAAAAGGGAACAAGGAGGCTGACCCCTGGACTTTAACAAGATAGCGGTGCAAAAAAGCTAGCGGTTATTCTTCCTGAAGAAGAATCTCTGCCAGCTGAACCGTCTTTGAATCAACCTTGTTTGAGCAAAGGATAATTTGCAAAGCTTCACGACCCAAGCCCTGGGCAATAATGCTTTTTGCGGCAGCAATCTTTTCTTGGCAAACGGAATCTTCATAGGTTTCTTTTGCGCTCATAAGCTGCATTATGTAAGCTTCGTCGCTATCCAGGTCGGAAAATTCCTTGTAGTATTCAACAAAAAGTTTGAATCCCACTGTGTTAAGTTCGTCCAATAGTTTTTTTGAAAAGGGCATGTCCAGTTCTGGGGCTGGCTGGAATTCCATTTCGTCTTCCATATCAAGGATTGACTCAAATTCATCTTCGGGTGCAGAAAAATCGATTATTTTTGGCATGAACATTCCCCCTCAACAAAAACTTTGGCTTTTATTTTCCTACGCAGAAATGGGAAAAAATTGAACCAAGAACATCATCCGGCGTAACTTCTCCGGTAACTTCTCCAAGAGAATCAAGGCTGTCTTCCAAGTCCTGAACAACAGCATCCATTGAATATCCTTCTTTTGCAACGGTAAGTGAATGTTCCACGCGTTCAAGGGCTTCCGCAACAGCTTCCTTCTGACGCTCACTGCCAAGGCCTGCCTGCATTCCGCTGTCTTTTCCGGCAAGGTTCACAAGTATTTCTTTTACGGCAGAAACAAGGTCTGCTATTCCGCTTCCTTTTTTTGCAGAGACGCAAACGGCTTTCTGCCAAAGGGCATCGCTTTCGCCGGGAAGGGGATTGGTTGGCAAGGGGTTTGAACCTTCACAGTCGCACTTGTTCCAAACCAAAATCACCGGTCTTCCCTTGCGGCTCTTGATAAAGTCAATGTCTTCTTTTCCAAATTCCTTGGTGGAATCCGCCAGGTATAAAATTACGTCTGCCTCGCTGGACAAGTCTTTTGTAAGCTCAACACCTGCCGCTTCTATTTTGTCTTCCGTATTGCGGAGGCCTGCCGTGTCAAAAAGGCGTGCAGGGATTCCTTCAAAGTCTGCCCAGCTTTCAAGCCAGTCACGGGTGGTTCCTTCTATGTCGCTTACGATTGCCCTGTCTTCTTTTAAGAGGGAATTAAAGAGGCTTGACTTTCCGGCATTGGTTTTTCCGCACAAGACAAGCCTTGCACCGTCCTGATAAAGTTTTTCGCTTTTCCAAGATTCAGACAGGGAGCGCAACCTTTTTACGGCTTTACGCAAATTTGTTTCGTCAAAAGTGTCGGATATGTTTTCTTCGTCTTCCGGGTATTCAATCTGAACTTCTATGGCGGCCAGGGTGTCTACAATCAGCTTTTTAATTGAATCAATTTCTGCAAAGAGGTTTCCTGCAAGGCGGCCGGCAGCCCTTCCGCGAGAACCGTCAGTTTTGCTGTCTATGATTTCCCTTACTGCTTCTGCCTTTGTTAAATCTGTCTTGCCGTTTATGTAGGCCCGAAAAGTGAATTCACCGCGCTCTGCCTGACGGAATCCGTTTTTTAAAAGCAGGGAAAGCACAGCCTTTACAACGGAAACTCCGCCGTGGCAGTAGACTTCCACCATGTCTTCGCCTGTAAAAGATTTTGGGTTTTTGTAGACGCCCAGCATCACTTCGTCTATCTTGGTTGTGCCGTCAAGAAGCCAGCCGTAGACAAGGGAATTTGGGGATGAAGCAAGCAGGGCATTGGGGCGGGAAAATATTTTTGCTACAAGCTGAATGCAATCCTTCCCGCTTGTGCGCACAATGCCGATTGCTCCTGGGGAAAGCGGTGTTGCAATTGCCGCAATAGCTTCCTCGGGGGTATAGCCCAAGTTTGTCACTAATAGTTTCCTTTATGAACTGAATCGGATGAAGAGTTGCTGTAGCGACCCTGTTCCCATTCCTGATTCAAAACAGTATCCAGAATGGATATTATCTTTTCGTCATGTTCTTTGCCGTAAGCAGGAACTTTCTTTTTGTTAAGCTTTGCGGAAGGCTCCTCTGCTTTTGCGGGCTTGTCCTGCTCTTTTTGCTCAGAGTTAACTTCTGTCTTTTCGCCCTGAGCCTCTTGTTCTGCTTCCTTCTCTGCCTTTATTCCAGCCGTGCTGAATGCGGGAGTTGCCTGGTGAACCGTTGCTTCGCTTGACTTCCAGGGGGAATCGCTATCACCCGGATCGGGGAAGATGTCCTGGTAGCGGCCGCTATTGTTCCAGTACATGTAGCCGCGGTCCAATCCGTCGCGTGTTCCAAAAATTTCGCGCTTAACGTAGTTTGCATCGTAATACTTGTAGTCATAGCGCACGCCAAGATAGAATGCCTGAACCCAAGGGCGCACGATTATTTTGTTGCGGCCAATTACAGTATTGCGGTAGCTGCCGTAGAAATAAATTCTGTAGGGGCGTTCCGTAACAGGTGCGTATTCCATAAAGTTCTGCTCAAAGTGTGACGGATAGAACATTGGGCAGATTACGTCAACATAGTCGCTCATAAGCTCTACGTCCTGGCCTGTTCTTGTGCTTGAGCGGTACCAGCCGTTTGCACCGTAAATGTCAATTCCTATTGGGGCATTTATGTTTTCGCGGGCATAGCGGAGGAAGGAAACAAGGGCACTTTCCTTGTCCATGCCTGCATCCTTCCAGCGGTATGATGCCTGCTTTAAGTTCAAACCGTCGGTTGGGAAGCGGATATAGTCAAACTGAATCTCGTCAAAGCCGCGTTCAATAAGTTCCTTTGCAATCTGAACGTTGTATTCCCAAACATCTTCTGAATATGGGTCGCACCAGTTTTCGCCGTAGTAAAGGGTTCTGCTTCCGGTAACGTTGCCGTCTGCATCCTTAACTTCTTCCGTACCCCTTGTGCCAATCCAGGGAGCGCCTGTTGAGGCATTCCAAACCGCGTACTGCTTTTTTCCGTAGAGGGAAAGGTTCCTGTCCTTAAAGACAACGACGCGGGCTACAAGATACACATTGTCCTTTTTGAATTCAGGAACAAATTCATCAAAATTAATCTTGTACTGGCTAACCGGATCCTTTGCCTTTACGTTTGGATTCTTTGGGTCAAAGTGAATCATTCCAGAGTCGTCTTTCATTTCTACGACAAGGCAATTCAACTTGTTCTTCTTGATAAGGTCCCTGTAGCGGTTGATTCCCTGAAGGTTTCTAACCGAATATGCAGAGCAGTAAACAGCTTTTTTATTGTCCGCAATTCTTGAATAGGGGCTGCGGCACGTGTCAGGCTTTAAAAGCCAGAGTTCGTTAAACTGGAGGGCAGAAACTCCTGTGTAGTCTTCCGGAATATATGCAGTGTTTACATTTGCACCGGCTGAATAGAGCAGGTTTCTCCAGGATTTTGTCTGGTCTGCTGAATCCAAGGCTTCGTTTGTGCCAAGAGAAATCTTTCCGAATTTTCCAACGCCTACGTAAAAGAGACCGTCCTTGGCCTGGCAAAGGCTGTCGATTGTAGCGGCTTTTTCCGTACCGGAATAGACTTTTACAGCCTTGCGGGCCTTCCAGTCAAAGCGGTAGATGTTGGGCAAGAAGCTCTGGGCACAATAAATGTCTGCATAGACTTTGCCGTCTTTTGTTTTGCACAATACGGGAACAATGTCGCTAACTTCGTCCGGGGTTGATGTTGGCAAGGCAACAAAGCCTGCGGAAACATCCGTCCATGCTGGTTTCTTTGCATCTGCGCGGTAGTAGCTGAATCCGTAGATTGAATGTGACATGAAAACAACGAGTTCCGTGCCGGAAATGCTGCCGTCCTTTTCGTAGACAGGCATGTGGCAGGCAGCAACCGCCTTTATTCCGGCTGTGTATTTGCTTGTTGAAGAAATGGATTTCCAGGTCTGGCCGCCGTCGCGCGTAAGGTAGACGTCATCCTTTGTTGCGGTAACAAGAATATTGGGGTCAAAGGGGTCTGCGGCAAGGTCTTTTAAGAGGGCAGGCTGCTTGTAAAGGGACTTTGTTTTTCCGTCGTATTTTTTTAGCGTAAGGAAGGGCAAGCCATTGTTGCATTCGGCAAAATCAAGCAAATTTATTGAAGAAATTATTCCCTTTGAAGTGACGAAATACCATTTGTCCTGAATGTTTCCGTCTTGGTCGGTAACATCAGTGTGGACTATCTGGGTAACATTTCCGCCCGTCCAAACAGCATTGCTTGCTCCCCTGGAAGACACTTTGTAGATGCCTGTGTCCGTACCGACAATCAGGTTTTTGGAGGTAGAAACAACTTCTTCCTTGGACTTTATCTTTGCAAGTTCAGATGCTTCTGGAATTTTATATAGATAATTGCCCTGGGCAATACAAATATTTGCACTTAGAATTAAGCCGATTTTAATGAATATTTTACGCATAATCTTCTTATCGGTATAAATATTTATACAGTTTAGAGATTTCAAAGAGGCATAAAGTTAAAACAGGAAATAAGTTTTGTGTGCAGCGGAAGGCAAATACGGCTGAAAACCCGCGGTGTCGGAAATCAGTTTTGGGCTCCACTACCAGAAAAATCTGGCTGAAAATCCATGGTGCGTGGTAATAGGACTCTGACTCCCTTCGGTCGCTCCACGCAAATGGATTTTCATCCATATTTTTCTTCCCGTTGCGCCCAAAACTGATTTCCGAATTGGTTTATAACTAGAAAAAATATAAAACTATATTTCTACGATACTTTTTCAGGTCGGTAAGAGTGAAAATATGAGATTGATTTATTAAACTTTGTGTGGCATAATTGAGAAAAAAGGAGGCATCTCTATGGCTGACATCTCAAAAAGAATTTCACGTAAATCTATAAAGGCAAAGAAAAAATATGCCATTAAGACTATAAAAAAGCAGGCTAAGGAAAAAATTCACGACATAAAGATTCAGTATGCGGCAAATCCGGAAAGGCAGCAGGAAAAAGATTCCGAAAAGCAGCACAAAAGGACGCTCAGGATTCAGCGGCGCAACGCCCGTCTTGCATATTACGCAAAACAACCAAGGCCTTTTACAGTCGGAGAGGAAATTTCCAATTCCATAATCCACGGAATTGCGGCTGGTCTTAGCATAGCGGCTATAGTGCTTCTTGCGGTCAGGGCCTATTTTTACGCTCCGGCTGGAATGGACAGATCTTCTTGCGTGGCAAGCTTTGTGATTTTTGGCTCAATGCTTTTTATAACATACACAATGTCTACGCTCTACCATGCGCTCACCCCCTATGGGGCAAGGAAAGTCTTTTCTATTTTGGACCACGATGCAATTTATCTTATGCTGGCGGGTACATACACACCTTTCCTGCTTCTGGGTACAAAGAGCCATACCGGCATGCTGATTGCCACAATATGGGCTGTTACGGCAGTCCTTATTGCTCTTTATTCCGTATTTGGTTCCAAGCTTAGGACTTTTTCTTTCTTTACATACTTCTTGATTGGATGGATTTTGGTTGCGGCGGTGCTTTGCGGGCAGATAGAGGTTACGCAAAGAAGCCAGAACTTTATGCTCGCAGGTGCGATTGTTTATTCCCTTGGCTGCGGCTTCTTTATCCTGCGGAAATTCAAGTGGACGCATTCAATGTTCCACCTCTTTTCGCTTGCGGCAAGCGTGCTGCACTTCTTTAGCGTGTACTTCCTTATTTAAATCTTTACCACAGAAGAATTTAACAAAGTTGCGGCATTCTTGCTGAAGTAGATGTAGTGGGCGTGTTTTTGGCTTAGTTCTTCCATGAATGTTGCGGCATCTGCTTCTTCCGGGATTGCAAAGCCAATAACGCTTTTGCAGTCCTTTATGCGGCGGGCGCAGTGCTTGCAGCTGGCGGTAAAGTTGTCTTTTTGGGCAGCGGTAAGGCCAGATTTTCCGGCTTCTGGAACTATGATTGCAAAGCGGTTTTCTTCATCCAGCACTTTTAGATAGTCCCTAAGGTTTGCCAAAAGCTCTTCGTTGTAGCTTGTTTCGTCAAGGCCTATCTCTTCCCAGGAAATGCTAACAAGCAGCGGACTTTTGTTGTCTGCCGGCAGCTGTGAAGATGCAGTGAGGTCTTTTGCGCTAAGCGGGGTACAATTTTCTGTGGAAACGGCAGTTCCGTCTATGGCAAAGAGGCTGTTGTCTTTACTTGTAAAAAGCGGTTCAAGTTTCATGGCAAAGATTATACACTTTTGCAGAGAAAAAAAAAGCCCCTATGATTTCCTGTGATTTCTAACAATGAGTTAAACCGCAAACAGGCTTGACCGGTTTGTCGGCTTTGAACTGCATGTTATACGTTCACACTGCAAATAATACAGGAGATATTTTCTACAATATCAGCAAGAAGTTTTGGTACATTTTCTTTTTTGGAATCGTCAAAAATACTGCTGAATAAACTGTCAATATTCTCTTCAAAATTTACTGGAAGTTTTTTTGCCCCTTTTTTTGCAAATAAGACCTCTCTTTTTTCTCCAGGATGTGTCATTTCATTAAGGGCAAAAATAACATCAAAGTAAGATTCCATAAAAGCTGCTATTCTATGATTCACGGCAACCTTATCTCC
>Ga0310695_10000476_pt1 | contig 104751 bp, 68 predicted proteins | sample RumenRJG_04DNA_FD_203882 | JGI IMG/M metagenome (GOLD analysis project Ga0310695, IMG submission 203882) | Bovine rumen microbial communities from Lethbridge, Alberta, Canada - RJG_04 (v2) (version 2) | ecosystem: Host-associated > Mammals > Digestive system > Stomach > Rumen | place: Canada...
CGGCTGCGCAGGCTCTCTTCCTGTGGTCGGTGGGGCGGTTCTGCGGCGCAGGCTGCTCGCGCGGCTTCGCCGTCCTCTTCCTCGTCTTCCAGACCTACTACCTCTTCATCGGCGCGACGCCGGCGCTATCCTCGTGGAGCGATCCGGAAACCGGCCGCGACCTCCGCAGCTCGATCGTCCTCGTCGCCTGGGCCGTTCTGTGGTCCTTCTACCTTCTCTTCCGCGTCGTTCGCCCGCACCCCGCCACGAACGCACCCGCCGCGTCTGAATCCCACGCAGAGAACGCAGAGGCCGCAGAGCCTTGAATTTGGATTTGCCATTTGTGGACAATTGTGGACAATTGAAATTTGTGGACAATCCCGAACACCCCGCCATGAAACGTTCCCTCCTTTCCTCCGCCTCCGCCGTCGCGGTCGCGATCCTGCTCCTTTCCCCGGCCGCCGCGCCGGCGGACGAGCCCCTCGTCTCCGTCCGGACATCCGGACGCGACCCGGACGCGGGGAGGTCCGCGCCGGACGCCGCGGCCGAGATCGCGGCGACGTTCGGCGCCCGGTTCGACTTCGCGTGCCGCGTCCTCTCCGAAGACGGATCCCCGCTCGCCGGCGCGTCGGTCGGGTGGATCGTCCGATCGGACCGGTGGCGCGCCGGCGACCGGAACTCCGCGGACGTCCGCCTGGAGCCCTCGGCGGAAACCGGCGCGGACGGCGTCGCGCGGCTCGCCGGCGTCGCGACGGGCGCCTCCGGCCTGGTCCGGCTCCCCGGTCCGGCGTTCGGCACCGTCTCCACGCCCGCGCTGCTCGTCTCCGCGGCGGGCCGGTACGACGCGGCGGTTCCGCTTTCGCTGTCGGCGCCGTCGGGCGGCGTCTGGCGCGTGGCGCCGGCCGGCGCGGAGCCGGGCGCGCCGGTCGAGGCGCGGCTGCGCGCCGTCGGCGAAAGGGTTCCGATGATCGTCTCCGCGCTGCCGCAGGGAACGCGCCTGCACGGCGATCCGGTCGGGTTCGACGCGGAGGCGGGCGAGCTCCTGCCGCCGTTCGGGAACGGGCGGACGGCCGATTTCTTCGTCCGCGCCGCGGCGACGCCCGCGTTCCGTTCCGGCCTCGCGCGCTTCTGGATCGAGTTCTCGCCGGCGCCCGGCGGGGCGCTGCTGGCGGCGCCGTCCGTCCCGGACGCGCTCCGCACGCCGCGCGAGGCGCCGGCGGACGGCTGGAGCGAAGGGCCCGTCCGGTTCCGCGAGGGGGCCGAGGCGGTCGCCTCGACGGTCCTCTTCCGCTCGCCGCGCGCGCGGGAGGGGCGCTTCGGCGCGATCGTTCCGCCGCTTTCGCCGCACACGTCCGTTCCGCAGATGGTCTGGACGGTCCGCTTCGCCGTCGAGCCCGGCCGGCGCGGTCTGGAGCCCGACCCCGTCGATCCGGCGAAACCGGCGCCCGAGCCGGCGGAGCCGCCGGAGACGCCGGCGCGCGAACGGCCAGCCTCCGCGTCCGCGGCGCTGCCGCTCCGCGTGGAGCCGGCGTCGTTTTCCGCGCCGCCGACGCCCGCGGCGCCGGTGATCTCGCAGACGCCGCGCCCGCCGGTCCCCGGGGACCCCGCCGCGCCGGAGCCGGCGTCCGAGGTTTGGAAAATGGAGCCCGGCGGCTCCCTCGCGAAGACGGTGCCGGTCCGGCGCTACGACGACCTGCCGACGAACACGTGCTTCACGGCGGCGGAGCTGGCGCGGATGTTCGACGCGGACGATCCGGAGCTCTCCTCGCCCGACCCGTTCCGGCGCGCGGCGGCGCTCGACTGGCGCGACCGCTTCGCGGAGGCGTGGGCGCTGCTGCGCGAGGAGGAGGCGAAGCCGGACGCCGATCCGGCGCTGCTGCTCCTCGCCGCCAACTACCGGCTCTACGGCCGCCCCGGCGTCCCCGAGCTGCTCGACCCGGAACGCCCCGGATTCTACCGCGCCTCGCTCCGGGACGACGCCCGCGCGACGCTGCGGCGGATCGTCGCGCTCGCCGCGCCCTCGAACGCGCCGCCGCGCACGCTCTACCTCGCGGCCCGCGCGCGCGCCCTGCTCGCGCCCGCCTCGTTCGAGGAGGAATGCTCGCGCGACGCGGACGTGCGGGCGCTGCTCGGCCGCGCGAAGGCGTCCGGGGACGCCGGCGGCGACGCCGTCCGGCACTTCTTCAAGGATCTCGCCAACGAGGCGCTGCTCCGCGGCGGCTTCGCGGACGACCCGGGGTTCGTCCCCGTCGCGCCGGCGCACCGCCGGCTGCGCCCGGCCTTCCACGGCACCGTCGACGCCAATTCCGCCGACGCCCCGGCGCCCTACGCCTACGAGCCGTTCCGCCCGTCGGACGGCGCGCCGACGGAGTGGCCGTTCCTGTGCGGCCGCCGCGATTCGGTCCTCGTGCGCCGCGGCGCGGACGGGATGGCGGACATCGCGGGCCGGTTCCTCGGGCGCGACGAGCTGGCCCGCAAGCGCGGCCACGCGACGCTCGCGGTCGATCCGGCGTGGGGCGAATGGTGGGCGCGGCGCGCGGCGATCCGCGGCAACGCCGGCGCGCGCGCGGCGTTCGAGGGCGACCGTCTCGCGCGCCCGGAGGCGATGCCCGAGCCGAGCGCCGGCAACGCCGCCTGGTGGCGCGACGGCGGCTGGCACGAGCGCTCGCGCTTCCCCGGCGCGCCCGGGATGGGCGCGGGCGGCGCGATCGAGGCCTACGAAACGTCGCCGGACCTCGCGGAGAAGTGCGCGCCGTTCGGCCTGCGCGCGTTCTGGTTCCGCCGCGACCTGCCGCCCGCCGGGACGGCGATCGGCGACGACATCCGCAGGCTCAACGCGCGGGCGGCGGGCGCCGCCACGAACGAGAACCTCCACGCCAACAACGCGCTGCCCGACCGCCTGCCCTTCCTGCTCTTCCTCCCGCCGCCCGCGGCCTGCACGGGCGCCGTGCCGCTCGTCGTCTACCTGCCCGGCAACGGCGAGCAGGGCACGGACCTCGCGAAGCAGTTCCGCCAGACCGCGTGCATCGGCAAGGTCTGCTCCGCGGCCTTTCAGGCGGCGCACCCCGCGGCGCTGCTCGTCCCGATGCCGCCGGACTGGGGCAACCACAACATCTCCGACGGCTGGCCGCGCGACCCCTTCGGCCCGCAGGCGGAGCTCTTCTCCGACCTCGTACTCGCCGTCGCGCGCTCGTCGCAGGCGCTCGGCGGCCCGGCGATCGATCCGGCGCGCATCCACCTTACCGGCCTCGGCTCCGGCGCCGCGATCGGCGCCGGGATGGCGTTCGACCATCCCGGGCGGTTCGCGTCCGTCTCCGGCGCGTGGTTCTTCCCGTATTGCGAGCCGAACGGGCGCATCCCCGGCGCGTGGTGGATCGCACAGGAGGACAAGGGGCGCGACGAGGACGAGGCGCTCGCGTGGAAGGAGACCTTCGACCGGCGCTTCAAGCCCTTCTTCGACAAGGTCTCCGCGCTCGGCGGCGCGGCCGAATACCGCGAATACCCGCCGCTCCCCGGCGCGTGGTGGTGGGACCGGATGTGGCGCGACGACGACGCCTTCTGGGCGTGGATGCTGGCGCGGAGGAGCGACGGCGAGATCGATCCGTCCGACCCGGCGTCCGAACCGCGGTTCCTCTTCCGACACGCGGAGGGTGGTTCTCACGCGGAGTTCGCGGAGAACGCGGAGTCTGAATCCCACGCGGAGAGCGCAGAGACCGCAGAGACCGGATCGGGGGAGGCGGAGCCTCCTCCCGTCGCCGCCGGCGAGGCGCTCGTCGCGGCGATCGCGACGGACGGCACGGCGTGCTTCTTCGGCGCGGAAGCGGACGGCGCCTTCGCGCCGCCCGGCTTCCCCGTCGCCGTGCGGTTCCGGCCCGGCGAGGCGGGGAAGACCGCGCTCGCCCGCGCGAAGATGCTCGTCGTCGCGAAGAACGTCCGCACGGTCCCGGAAGGCGCGCTCGCGGGACTGCCGTCGCTCGAATGCGTCTTCCTGCGCAACACCGAATCGATTTCCCGCCGCGCGTTCGCGGACTGCCCGGCGCTCGCGAACGTCGTCGTCATCCCCGGCCCGAACGGCATTTCGATCGACGCCAGCGCGTTCGCGCGCACGGACGGGTCGCGTCCGGTCGCGTGGACGGCGACCGACCGCGGCGACGCGCCGGATTCCCCCGAGCGCGCCGACGGGCCGTTCTCGCACGTCTTCGGCGTCGCGGCGCGGACGAAATCGCCCCAGCACGCCGACTGGTACGCCGACTGGACGGAGGCCGCGACCGGGCCGCGCTTCGCCGGCGTCCGCGTCACGGACGGCTGCATCTGGCAGAGGCGCGGCGACGGCACCGCCCGCCTCCTCGCGACGGTGGACCCCGCCGCGCCGCCGCCGGCGGAGATCGGCGGCGCGCGCGTCCGCGCCGACTGGGAGCGGGCCGTTCCCGAGGGGCGCGGCGAGCGCAGCGAAGGCGGCTTCGCGTGGTTCGTCTCCGACGGCGGCGCGAAACTCCAGCGGTGCACGCTCACGAACGACGTGGTCGTCCTCCCGCCGGCGCTCGGCGGCGCGCCGCTCACGGGCGTGGCGGAGCACGCGCTCAGGACGACCGTCGCGCGGGGCGTCCGTTTCCCGTGCGGCGTGAAGGGGTTCTCGGCGAAGATCGACGGCGCCTGGCCGGAGACCGCGCCCCGCGCGTTCTGGTTCGACCGCCCCGACGCGTCCGTCTCGCTCTGGGGCGAGGGCGCGTCCGCCGCCTACGCGCCCTTCGGCGCCGCCGATTGGCGCCAGTCGGGCTGCCGCCGGCTCCCCGCCTCGACCGACGTCGAATGGCTCCTCGCGCGCGGCGCCGACGGCCCGCCGCGCGACGCGGGCTTCCAGTTCGTGAAGCTCGCGGGCGCCGAAGAGGCCGCGACGGTCGCCGCCGAAGACCCGCCCGAAGCCGGCGTCCTCGCGATCCCCGCCCGGCTCGGCGGCCTGCCCGTCGCCGAAATCGCCGAAGGGACGTTCCCGAGGCGCGCCCCGCCCCCGCGCTGGCGCAAGCCCGCCGACGGCGACGCGGCGGAGCGCTCGCTCGCCGTCGTCGTCCCCGAAGGCGTGCGCCGCATCGGCCCCGCGGCCTTCGCCGACTTCGGGCCGCTCGGCGCCGTCGCGCTCCCCGCCTCGCTCGAAGCAATCGGGCCGGACGCCTTCGCCGGCTGCGAACGGCTCGAGGAAGTCGACCTGCCCTCCGGCGTCCGCGAAATCCCGGCGGGCGCCTTCGCGAACTGCGCCGCGCTGCGCCGCGTCCGCGCGCCGGGCGTCGCCTCGATCGGCCCCTTTGCCTTCGCCGGCTGCCCCGCGCTCGAAACCGTCGAGGCCACCGACGGCTGCACGGTCGACGCCGACGCCTTTGCGGACAGCCCCAATGCGGCGGTCCGCGCGCCCGCGCAACGCGCGGCGCCGGAACCCGCCGTCCCGGCGCCGGACCTTTCGGACGAGGATCTCGCGAGCCTCGTTCGCGACGCCGCGGCGGGCGCGTGGAGCCTGCCCGAACGCGGCGCCGCCGCCTTCGGACACCCCGCCACGGCGGAGCTGTCCGTCGAGGACGAGAGCGGCGCGCCGCTTCCCGGCGCGTGGGTCGAGTGGCGCTTCCCGGCGCCGGGCAAGGGATGCGTCCGTTCGTTCGAAGGGCTCTCGCGCGCCGACGCGAACGGCGCGCTCCGCGTCCGCGGAATGTCGCACGGCGCGTTCGAGGCGTGTCTCGTGGACCCCGCCACCCGCCGCCGCCGCCCCGCCATCCGCCTTTCCGAATCGGCGCGCGGCGGCTTCTCCGGCACCCTCCGCCGCCGCGCCGGCGAACCCGAGGAGGAGCCCGGCGCGGATCCGCCGCTTCTCGTTCCGCGCGGCGTCCCGATCGGCTACGACGCCGCGATGCGCGACTTCCTTCCGCCCTTCGGCACCGGCGAGCGCGCGGACGCGACGCTGACGGTCCGCCTGTTCCAGCCCGAGGATTCCGGACTCGGCCTCGAATGCCTCGACGTCGAGGCCGCGGGCCGCTCCGAGAGCTTCCTGCGCCAGCTCCCGCCGTGGAGCCGCGGCCGCCGGCGCCGCGTCGGCCACCTCCTTCCGCCGCCGTGCGCGTGGAGCGCCACCAACGCCGGCGACCTCGCCTCCGCGGCCCTGCCGTGGCGCGCCGCGGACGACGACTCCGCCCTGCGCGTCGCGCTCCCGCCGCGCAGGGAGGGCGGCGAGCCCGGCTGGCTCGAGATCAGGCCTCTCGGCAACGGCGACCGCGCACAGATCCGCATCAGATCGTTCCTGCCCGAGGAGACGCCGCCCGCTCTCTTCCCGGCCGCGCGCCCGCGCCCGGACGACGGCGTCCCCTACCCGGACGGGCCGTTCGTCGCCGTCGCGAACACGTCCGACGGCGCCGCGCTCTTCCTCGGCGCGCCCGCCGCGCCGCGCGACGTCGCGCCGCTCTGGACGTCCCTCTTCCGGTCCGTCTCCTCCTTCCGGCCCGTCGACGGCTCCGCCGTGACGGAGGCCCGCCGCGGCGTCGACACGCTCGTCCTGATGGACGGCGTCTCGTCCGGCCCCGTCCCCGCCGGCGCCTTCGCCGGCTGGACCGACCTGCGGTGCGTCGTCGCCCTCGGCGGCGCGCCGCGGATCGAGAAGGGCGCCTTCGCGGGCTGCACCAACCTCGCCGCCCTCCTCCTGCTCGGCGGCGCCGCGCCCGACCTCGAGGACGGAGCGTTCGAGGGGTGCGCGCCCGGCTTCGCCATTCTCCGTGCCGAGGACGCCGGACTCGCGGAGCCCGTCGGCCGCGTCTGGTCGTGGAACCGCGCCGGACGGCTCGTCTGGGACGGCCCGCGCGTCCTCGACGGCTTCGTCTGGTCCGCGCGGGACCGGACGCTGGACTTCTGGAACGGCGATCCCGTCGACAGCTTCCGCGGCGCGCAGCGCACCGGCGTGCTGCGCCCGCTTCGCGGCGCCACGAACGCCTGGATGCGCGTCCCGGAGCGCGTCGCCGGGCGCGCCTTCTCCGTCTTCGACGCCGAATCGCTCTCCGACGCCGTCGAGACGATCGAGCTTCCGCCCGGCCTCGTCGCGGCGTGGTTCCGCCGCCACGTGCCGGACGTCGTCCGCTCGCGGGACTACGTCACGGACTTCGACTTCCGCGCCGATCCGCGCCTGCTCTTCTTCCCGCCCGGCGACTACCCGTCGTATCCCTTCGGCGTGGACGTCGGACGCACGCGCATCCTGCCGCCCGGCGCCGACCTCGCCGCGCAGCTCGCCGTGAAGTGGCAGAACCGCGACTGCGGCGGCTGGCTCTGGATCCCCGCCGGCGACGACGCCGCGCAACTCGTCGCGTGGCGCGGCGCCGACCCGACGAACGGCGTCCTCGCGCTCCCCGCCTTCGTCGGCCCGGAGGACCGCCGGCCCGACGTGCCGGACGCCGCCGCGCCGCCGCCCGGCGCGCGGCGCGTCGTCGCCGTTTCGCCCTACATGTTCCGGCGGCACGACGCCTCGACGCAGCGCGAGCGCGGCGCGAAGTTCGAGCTGGTCGTGCCGGAAGGCGTCGAGACGATCGGCGCGTTCGCCTTCGAGAACACGCTGCGCATCGAGCGCGTGCGCCTGCCCTCCACGCTGCGTTCGCTCGGCGAAGGCGCGTTCTCCAATTGCGGCAACCTGAAGGAGGTCGTCCTCCCCGAAGGCGTGAAGGAGATCCCCGCCGGCTGCTTCCTCGGCTGCGCCGCGCTGGAGCGCGTCTCCGCCCCCGGCGCGACCAATGTCGCCGCCCTCGCCTTCGCCGGCTGCGAGCGCCTCGCCGACCTCTCCCTCGCCCCCGCCGCCTCCCTCCATCCCTCCGCCCTCCTCGACACGCCGGGCATCCCCTCCGAGTCTGAACCCCACGCAGAGAGCGCAGAGAACGCAGAGCCCTGACAATGCCCACCAACTCCCATTGCCACCAGTGTCCACCAACGCAAATGCCAATCCCAATCCAAGTCCCGACCGGCTTCCGGTTCCATTGGCATTGCCATTGATGGCATTGCCGATTGATGGACATTGAGAGTTTGTGGACAATCCCAACCGCCCCCGCCACGCCGTAAAACGCATCGGACGTTTCGTGGAAACGTCCCTACCTTGGAAACGGCTACAGAATTGCTGAAACCGCGCTAGCCGTCCGCGTCTTCCGTGACGCGGACGACCTCCTCGACGGAGGTGAAGCCCTTGAAGACCTTGGCCCAGCCGTCGTCGCGCAGGAGGGTCATCCCCTCCTCGACGGCCTTCGCGCGGATCTCCGCGGTGGGCCGGTGCGCGGTGACGAGCGTGCGGAGCGCGTCGCTCATGTGCAGCACCTCGAAGATGCCGCCGCGGCCCTTGTAGCCGGTCTTGCTGCACGCGGGGCAGCCGACGGGGTTCCAGACGGTCCTCCCGGCGAAGAAGGACGGCTCCACGCCCGCCGCCGCGACGATGCGCGGGTCGGGCGCGCCCTCCTTCTTGCACGCCGGGCAGAGCCGGCGCACGAGGCGCTGCGCGAGGACGGCGACGACGGAGGACGAGACGAGGAACGGCTCGACGCCCATGTCGATCAGTCGCGCGAACGCGCCGGCCGAGTCGTTGGTGTGCAGCGTCGAGAAGACGAGGTGGCCGGTGAGCGAGGCGTTGATCGCGATCTCCGCCGTCTCGCGGTCGCGGATCTCGCCGACCATGATGATGTCCGGGTCGAGGCGCAGGAACGAGCGCAGCGTGCGCGCGAACGTGAGACCGATGTCCGGCTTCATCGGCACCTGGTTGATGCCGGCCATCTCGTATTCGACCGGGTCCTCCGCGGTGAGGATGCGCTTGTCGATCGTGTTGATCTCGTGCAGGAACGCGTAGAGCGAGGTCGACTTGCCGGAGCCCGTGGGGCCGGTGACGAGGACGATGCCGTTCGGGCGCGCGATGGTCTTGCGGATGATGCGGTCGTCGCGCTCCTCGAAGCCGAGCTGCGAGAGCTTGATGACGCCGCCGCCCTTCTGCAGGAGTCGCAGCGAGACCGTCTCGCCGTAGACCGAGGGGCACGTCGCGACGCGGATGTCGATCTCCTTGCCGTTCACCTTGATGCCGATGCGGCCGTCGAGCGGGAGGCGCTTCTCGGCGATGTCGAGGCCGGCCATGACCTTGATGCGGGAGATGACGGCGGCCTGGAAGCGGTGCAGCTGCGGCGGGACGTCGACCTTGTGCAGGAGGCCGTCCACGCGGTAGCGGATGCGCAGCTCGCGCTCCATCGGCTCGAAGTGGATGTCCGTCGCGCCCTGGCGGTCGGCCTCGGCGATCACCTGGTTCACGAACTTGACGATCGCCGCCTCCTGGTTGACCTCGCTCAGGTCGAACTTGTTGGCGGCGTTGCCCTCGGCGTCGGCGTCGTAGATGCCGCTCTGCTCCATCTTGGAGAGGGCCTCGGCGGCGAGGCCGTAGACCTTCTGCGAGGCGCGGATGATCTTCTCGCGCGGACACGCGGCGAAGGCGATCTCGCAGCCGGCGGCGATGCGGAGCGCGTCGGCGAGCGCGGCGTCGAAGGGCTCGCTCGTCGCGACCGTGAGCAGGCCCTCCTCCCACGCGACGGGCAGCACAACGTACTGCTCGGCGGCGCGCAGCGGCAGGCGCCCGGCGAGCTCCTGCGGGATCTCGCGCTCGGAGACGTCCACGTATTCGATGCCGAGCGCCCTGGCGGCGCGGCGGAGGAAGTCCTCCTCCTCGGCGTAGCCGAGCCGGACGACGGTCGCGACGAGCCCCGCGTCGCCCTCGCGGTCCGCGGCGGCGAGGTCGCGCGCCTGCTCGGGCGTGAGCAGACCGGTCTGCGAGAGCATCGCGAGGAGGATGGATTCGTTGGCCATGCGCGCGAGGATACCACAACCCGGCACGCCGCGCAACGCGGTTGAAGGCGTCGGGGGCGCATGGTAGAATCGGGCGCGTTCCTCCCCCGCCACGCCACGGAGACCCGCCATGCCCGACAAACCCCTTCGCGTCCTTTCGATTGGAAACAGCTTTTCCGCCAGCGTCTGCCGCCAACTCCCGCCCATGGCGGCGGCCGAGGGCCGCGCGCTCGGCTACGCGTGCCTCTTCATCGGCGGCTGCCCGCTGCGCCTGCATGCCGAGAACCTCGGGAAGTCCGCCGCGGATCCGTCGTTCCGGCCCTACCGCGCGATGTGCAGCGGCTTCCCCGCCGGCGAGGGGCTCGACGGCGAGTTCCCCGCGAGCTCCAACGAGCTGCTCGCGCGCGGCGACTGGGATGTCGTCACCGTCCAGCAGGCGAGCCACGAGAGCTGGGACTACGCCAACTACCAGCCCTTCGGGCACGCCGTCGTCGAGGCCGTGCGCCGGGCGTGCCCGCGCGCGGAGGTCGTGATCCAGCAGACCTGGGCCTACCGCGCGGACGACGACCGCCTGCGCCCCGGCGGCGCGTGGGGCTTCGGGCAGGCGGGGATGTTCGAGCGCCTCTCCGACGCCTACGACCGCTTCGCGGCGGACGAGGGCGTCGCGCGCCAGATTCCGACCGGCGTCGCCGTCCAGCTGACGCGCATTCGGGAGAAGGCGCCGTTCGTCCCCTACGAGACCGCGGACCTCGCCCGCTACCGCTGGCCGGACCTCCCGCCGCAGGCGGGCGACGTCGTCGGGCGCCTCGGCTGGCGCCGCAACTGGGACACGGGCGAGATGGAAATCGGGCGCGACACGATCCACCTCAACGAGCGCGGCGAATACCTCCAGGCGCTCGTCTGGTTCGGCTTTCTCTTCGGCGCGGACCCGACCGCGGTCTCCTACGTCTCGCCCCACGTCGGCGACGCGGACGCGCGCTTCCTGCGCGAGTGCGCGCGCGACGCCCTCGTGCAGGGGGGCGCCCTCTAGAGCGGTTTCACAAAATGCGCGGCCGCCGGCGGCGGCCGCGCATTCCGTCGAACCGCCCTACCCGACGAACGCGCCGTCGCGGCGGAGCGCCGCGCGGAGCTCGTTCGGGTCGAGGTCCGGCGGAAGGACGCCCGCCCGGCGCGCGAGCGCGGCGGCCGTCCCGGCCGCCTGGCCGAGCGTCGTCACGATCGGCATGACGCGGATCGAGGCCTGCGCCTCGTGCGTGGCGGAGATGCAGCGGCCCGCGACGAGCAGGTTGTCGCCGCCCTCGCGCGGCAGCAGCGCGCGGTAGGGGATCGTGTACCACTCGCCCGGCGCGAAGTAGCGGTGGCTCGTGCCGGAGCCGTCCGGACTGTGGATGTCGATGTCGTAGTTGCCCGCGGCGATCGCGTCCGGGAAGCGCGTGCAGGCGACGAGGTCGTCCGCCGTGAGGACGTGCCGGCCCTCGAGCATGCGGCTTTCGCGCACGCCCGCGGCGGGCGCGCACGCGGAGATCCGGATGCCGCCGAACCGCCCGGGGAACTCGCGCCGCAGGAACTCGACGATCTCGAGCGCCTGCTCGCGCGCCTCGGCCTCGGCGCGGGAGCGCGCCCAGGGGTCGGTCGGATCGAGCCGGACCACGCGCGTCGAGTTGAAGTGGATCGTTCCCGGCTCCATCGGACGGAACAGCAGCAGGTTCTCGCGCGGATTGCGGATCCGTCCGGCGGCCTGCAGCTCGCGCCAGCGCTCGTTGATCGCCTTCCAGTCGGCGCCGAGCCGGGCCCAGTCGGGATCCGCCTTCGCGCCCGAGACGCGGAAGCAGAGCGTCATCGGCTGGCAGAGTCCGTCGGGCTCGCGGCCGACGCGGAACGGAACGTCCGCCATCGCGACGAGGTCCGCGTCGCCGGTGGCGTCGACGAAGAGCGGCGCCTCCGCCCGGATGCGCGCGGCCTTGCAGGCGAACGTCGCCGAGGCGAGGCGCGCGCCCGATTTCTCGACGTCCGCGAGCGCGGCGTGGAAGAGGACCCGCACGCCCGCTTCGGCGCACATCCGGTCGAGCGCGACGCGCAGGTGCGTCTCGGAGAACGGCCGCCAGTGCTCGGGGCCCGGCTCCATGCCGCCGATCGCGCGGAGGCGGTCTCGGAGCTCGGCGAAGAGCCCGCGGGAGAGCGCCAGCTCCTCCGTCTCGCCCGGCGCGCCGCCTTCCTTCGGGACGGTGGTGCACCACGGCATGAAGGGCATCACGAGGTTGGAGACGGGCGCGCCGCCGAGCGCGGCCTCGCGCTCGGCGAGAAGGACGGAGAGGCCGCGCCGCGCGGCGGCGATCGCGGCGGCGCAGCCGGCGAGGCCGCCGCCGGCGACGACGAGATCGAAGGCGAGATCGGTCGTTTTCATTAGACTTCTGTGGTCGCGGTGCGGGCGGCGCCGGAGGCGTCGCGCCAGGAGAGGCGGTAGGAGCCGCGGAAGCCGCGGAAACGGACGGCGCCGGAGGCGTCGGCCTTCGTCGTCAGGCGCGTGCGCCACTCGTCGTTGATCAGGCGGTCGAGCGCGAAATACGACGCCTTCGGTGTCATGTCCCGGTGGAAGAGTCCCGAGACGGATGGCTCCTTCGGGGCGCCGCAGTCGTCGACGGTGTTCCACCAGGTGATGGCCTCCATGTCCGGAAGCGAGAACCAGAGGCGGTAGAGGTTGCGGGCGATGACGGCCTGGATTTCCTCGCCGCGGCCATCGCCGCCGGGCGCGGGGATGGTGATTTCGGAGAGGTGGATCGGGAGGCCGGGGCGCGCATGCGCGGCGGCGATCTGCCCGCGCACCTGCGCCGGCGAGCGCAGTTCGCTCCCCGCCGCGATCTCCTCGCACTGGTTCGGGTCGAAGAGGTGCATCTGCATGCCCTGCAGGTCGATCTTGTCTCCCTTGGCGAGCATCTCGCGCGTCTGGTCGGCGTAGACGGCGTCAAGCCGGAAGTCGTTGATGGAGAGGACGGCCTTCTCCGGGAAGAGGCGCATCGCCTCGCGGAAGGCCCACCGGCAGTAGTCGCCGGGCATCCACGCATGGTGGTAGCTCAGCGAAAGCGGGGCGCCCGGAACGAGCCGGCCGTGCTCCCAGTCCCATGCGCTCTCGTTGCAGACGTCCCAGCTGTCCATGCGCGTGGCGTAGCGCGCGGCGATGGCCTCGAGGCGCCTCCGGAGCGCCCCCTCGACCTGCGCGGGGAACTCCGGCGGCAGACGCTTCAGGACCGTCTCCATCGGCTGCTCGAGGATCGAGACGGCGCTGCGGTCGTCCGTGAGCATTTCGGCGAGGATGCCCTTCGGAAGCTTGGCCATGAGCCAGTCGGGATACTGCCACTGCGTATTCGACCAGACGAGGGGGTGCCCGTGCTTCCAGACGCCCTTCGCCTCGCAGAAGCGGACGCAGGGCTCGCTCGGCGGGCGCCGGCCGAAGCGCTCCTTCCGGGGATCCCTGCCGTCGTTCCACCACTCCTCCGAGTCCTCCGGCGCCGGGTCGAAGCGCATCGCCCCCTCGACCGGCTCGAACGGGCGCCAGTAGAACGCGATCGTGGCGGAGTTGAACAGCGCCCCGTCGGCGAACGTACCGTTCCAGAGCGCCTTGTGGCGCTCGTTGCGCTCGTGCGAGCCGAGCTGGTCGAATTGGAAGATGTGCGCGCCGAAGCGGAAGGCGTGCGAGACCTGCTCGACCGCCACCTCGGCGCCGGCGGGGGCGCCGAGCGCGACGGTGGCGTCGGCCTTGCGGTATTTCTCGATGTCCGCGTCGATGCGCGCCTGCTCGTCGGCGTTCCAGCGGTCGTAGTAGGCGGGGGAGAGCGGGGAGGGCATGGTCGGGATGGTCTGGATGGTCGGGATGGTCCGGATGGTCGGGATGGACGCGCTAGCGGGCGTCGAAGGCGAAGACGTGCGCGTCCGGCGCGCCCCAGGTGGCGAGTGGGACGAGACGGAGGCCGCGGGCGCGGCAGTTGAGCGGAACGCGGACGAGGCGCTGGTGGTTGTCCGTCACCTCGGCCTCGGGCTTCCACGCGCCGCCGGCGTCGAGCCGGTCGATGCGGAAGGCGCGCACGAGCGTCGCCGGGACGGCGCGCGGCCTGTCCGCGAGTGCGCGGTAGTAGCGCCCCTGGCTGCACTCGTCGTTGCCGCCCAGCGGGCGGTCCTTCTCGCGGCGGTCGAGGAAGCTGTCGAAGACGAGGCGCGCCTCGTGCAGCTCGATCTCCTCCGCGAAGCGGTATTCGGCGGCGGAGCCGAGCGGGGCGCGCCAGCCGTGCCCGCCGTCGTCCCAGTCGCGGTCCATCCCGTCGCGCAGGCGCTCCACGCCGTCGCCGGCGGGGCTCTGCGCGCTCTGCGGACTCTGCGTGAGATCCAGACTCCGCGAACTCCGCGTGAGATCCAGACTCCGCGAACTCCGCGTGAGATCCGCGTCCTGCGGACTCCGCGTGGAGGAGAGGCGGGCGGATGCGCAGGGGCCGCGGACCTCGCGGCGGAGTCCCGGCAGCATGCAGTCGTCCTCGAGGAGCGTGCGCTGCAGCTCCGCGAGGAGCGGGCCCTTGCCAACGTCCCGCGGATCCGCGCGTTCGCGCGCGGCGATGGCGGCGGCGGTGCCGACGGCCTGGCCGCAGAGGGCGCAGGTGGCCATCACGCGCGTCGCGCTCAGGGCGACGTGCGTGCAGCTGATGTCGCGCCCGGCGAAGAGCAGGTTCGGCACATTGCGCGAATAGAGGCAGCGGTAGGGGATGCCGAACGGGCTCGGGCAGTCGGTGTACTTCGTGCCGGGGCCCTCGTGCCAGAAGCCCTTGGGGTAGTGGTTGTCGATGAGCCAGCCGCCGTAGGCGACGACGTCGGGGAAGACGCCGCCGGACTGCACCTCGCCCTGCGCGAGCACGTGGTCGCCCAGGTATCGGCGGCTCTCGCGCTTGCCGGGCAGCGAGCCGACCCATTCGAGGCCGAAGTTGCGCAGCCGGTCGCGCATCGCGGAATGGTTCTTCACGTAGTCCCACACGCCGTAGGCGATGGCGAGGAGTTCGTCGCGGTGTCTCTCCGCGTTGCCGATCGTGTCGTCCGCGCCGCCGACCTCGATCCACCAGAAGTTGCTGCGCGTCGGGTCGATGCCGCGGTTCTCGACCCAGTGGCGCCGCTCCGGCGCGGTGAAGTCGATCGCCCACGGCGGCGGCGTGAAGTCCTGCGGGGTCGCGAACTCCATCGTCTGGAAGAGGATGCTGCTGCCCATCGTGCAGGCGTCGGCCTCGGGCGGCGCCTCGCTCTCGCCGTATTCGGCGCGCGCCTCGCGGCCGACGCGGTAGTCGGCGCCGGAGAGCGGCGCGAGGACGGCGTCCCCGGAGCAGTCGGCGAAGAGGCGCGCGGCGACCTCGATCCAGCGCTGCGTCGTGCCCTGCCACGCGCGGACGGAGCGGATCGAGCGGTCCTCCGCCGTCTCGCACGCGCAGACCGAGGCGTCGAGCAGGAGCGACAGGTTCGGCTCGCGGCGGGCGAGGCCCCAGAGGACGGAGTCGAAGACGGGCCAGCACGAGCCCGCGTTGTAGCGCAGGTTCTCGAGCTGGATCTCCTCGAGGAGGCCCGTCTCGCGGCGGTTCGGCCCGTGCGCGCCGCAGACGTGCATGCGGATCTCGCTGCTGGCGTTGCCGCCGAGCATCGGGCGGTCCTGGACGAGGACCGTCCGCGCGCCGTGGCGCGCGGCGGCGAGCGCGGCGCAGAGGCCGGCGAGGCCGCCGCCCACGACGCAGAAGTCGGCCGAAAGCCGCTGGGTTGGGTACTGCATGGCCGCGGATTCTACCGCAGGACGCTTCCAGGCGGCAAGCGCTCTCGGGACGATGGGCGCGGAAACACGGAATCGGTGGACGCCTCCGGAGAGGTCTGGTAGACTGGGCGGCATACGGGCGGAACCGCGTCCGGCACGGAATCACAAGGAGACAGCCATGAGGTCTTCGTTTCTTCCATCCTCGCTTCTTTCGCTCGCCGCCGTCGCGGCGCTTGCGGTCCCCGCGGCGCGGGGCGAGACGCCCGCGAACATCTCCGTCGAGGGGCGCGGGCTGCCCGTCGTTCCGGGCATCCTGCGCGACTCCGACAAGGTCGACTGGGGCTTCGCCAACTTCGTCACGTTCGGCCCCGGCTGGGCCTACGCCGCCCAGGACTACGCCGCCAAGGAACAGAAGAAGGACGCGGTCGAGGACCCCGCGCTCGGCCGCGGACTGCTCTTCACGGGCAGGATCTGGGCCGGCTCGCGCGGCCTCGCGTTCCGAGAGGAGTTCTTCGACGTCTCGAAGGGAGGCCCCGCCAAGGCGCGCGTGCGCTGGACCATCTCCTCGCAGGACGGCAAGCCGATGGCGCTCGAGCACGCCTTCCTCCGCTTCCCGCTCGCGCTGAACGACTTCGCCGGCGGCACGGTCTCCGGCGCCCCGCTCCCGGTCGACTACGGCCAGGAGTGGATCGGCGTCGCCGACAAGGGCGCGATCGAGCTCGTCTCGAAGGACGGAACCAAGACCCTCCGCCTCGACGCGTCCCGCGGCAAGGTCGCCGTCCGGGACGGCCGCAAGGACAAGCTCGAACGCTTCGAGCTCTGCATCGACTTTCCCGACGCGAAGAACGCGACGAGCTCGACGGTCGAGTTCGACCTCTCCGGCGCGTTCGCCGATTCGCTCGGGCGGCCGGCGGGCCGGGTCGACCTCGGGCTCCCGCCGCCGCCCCTGACGATCGCCGCCGGAGACAAGTGGGTCGTCTTCCCGTGGACGAACGACGTGAAGCCCGGCTCGATCCTCGACTTCTCGAAGGTCGTGCCGCGCGAGGCCCCCGCGGGCAAGGATGGCTTCGCGCTCGTCTCGCCCGAGGGGCACTTCGTCTTCGAGAAGGACGCGCGGAGGACTCCGCGCCGCTTCGTCGGCGGCAACCTCTGCTTCGGCGCGAACTTCCTCTCCAAGGAGCAGGCCGACCAGGCCGTGCGGGACTTCGTCGCGCGCGGCTGGAACGCGATCCGACTCCACCACCTCGACGTGACGATCACCAAGGACGAGTGGAACGACATCTGGAACCGCCGCACCTGGCCCGAGATCGACCCGGCGAAGCTCGACCGCCTCGACTACCTCGTCGCGGCGTGCAAGAAGGCCGGGATCTACGTCACCTTCGACCTCTACGCGATGGGCAGCTACGGCAGCTGCGAGGGCTTCGACAAGCCGCTGCACTGCGGCACGATCAAGGCGATCGTTCCGATCCACAAGCCCGCCGAGGACCTGTGGTTCAAGCGCTCGATGGAGCTCTTCGACCACGTGAATCCCTACACCGGGACCAAGTGGAAGGACGAGCCGGCCGTCCTCTTCGTGACGCTCCTCAACGAGGACTCGATCGCGTCCGTCTGGTGGGGCGCGGCGGACGTCTACGTCGAGAAATACAACGAGTGGGCGAAGGGCAAGGGCTATCCGCAGTTCGAAAAGAAGGACATCGGCAAGCACAAGGAGTTCGCCGAGTTCCTCTACGAGGTGAAGTCGGACGCCAACCGCCGCATGACGAAGCGCCTCAAGGAGGCCGGCGTGAAGACGCTCGTCTCCGGCGGCAACTGGTGGGAGAACATGGCCCAGGTCTACGAGCGCGAGGCGCTCGAGGTCGTCGACAACCACCAATACGCCGACATCTACTACGGCGCCTCCGGCAACGTGGTGATGCATTTCAACAACCAGGCCAACCTCCAGAACGGCAGCCCCGCCTACTCGCTTCCGATCATGATGGCGTCGACGCGCGTGTTCGGCAAGCCGTTCACCGTCACCGAGTGGAACTTCTGCAATCCGAACCGGTGGCGGGCGGAGGGGGGGCTCACGATGGGCGCCTACGCCGCGCTCCAGGACTGGGACGCCATCTTCCGCTTCGCGTGGAGCCACGAACGGCCCCCCATGTTCAAGCGGAGCCCGTCGAAAGGCTTCGACATCGTGACCGACCCGCTCTCGCAGCTCACCGAGCGCCAGGCCGTGCTGCTCTTCGGCCGGCGCGACGCCGCGCCCGCCAAGGGGAGCGCCGCCTACGGCGTCACGGCGGACGAGGCCTTCGGCGGCGGCCTCGGCGACATGTGGTCGCGCGGCCTCTATCCGCTGCCTTTCACGGAGCTGGGCCACACGATGCGCATCGGCTCGTTCGCCGCGGACGGCGGCAAAAAGCCCGCCCTTCCGGTCGACAAGGTCTACACCGCCGCGAACAAGAAGGAGATCCCCGCCTTCAACCGCGCCGGCGTCTCCGACACGCGCGAGACTTCGATCGACTACAACAAGGGCTCGCTGCGCGTCTCGACCCCCCGCACGGCCGGCGTCTGCTCGCTCAAGAAGCAGGATCTGTCGGCCGGCCCGCTCTCCGTCTCCGGCGCCACCGCGTTCTGCTCCGTCTCCGCCTCGTCGATGGACGGCGCCGACCTCGAGCGCTCGAAGCGAGTCATCGTCTTCCACCTCACGGACCTCCTGAACTCCGGCGCCGTCTTCACGAACGAGAAGCGCACGGACATGACGAACTGGGGCGAGCTGCCGTACCTCGCGGCCGCGGGCGAGGCGAAGATCGCGCTCAAGAACGCGAACAAGGGCCTCAAGGTCTGGGCGGTCGCCGCGGACGGCACGCGCCTGCGCGAGATCCCCGCGGCCTACGAGGGCGGCGCCTACCGGTTCACCGCGCGCATCGCCGCCGGCGAGGGCGCCGACGCCCCCACGATGGTCTACGAGCTTTCGGCGCGCTAGAGGGTTGCACCTTTTCCGTGTCCGCGCGGGGCGCGGGCATTCGGATCAGCCCCGTTCCAGGTTGCGCATGAACGCCGCGAAGGCGGGAATAACGGTTTCCGGCTCCTCGATCTCCGGGTGCCAACGCTTTTCCCATTCGAGCGTGTACCAGCCGTCGTAGCCGACGTCGCGGAGCGCGGAGAAGATTCCGCGGAGGGGAACGTCGCCCTCCCCCGGAAGGCAGAGTCGGCGCGTGCCGTCCGGGAGCGGCCGGGAGTCCTTCCAGTGCGTGTTGCGGATGTAGGGGGACAGGTTGCGGACGGAAGTCTCCGGGGGCTCGGCGAACGCGGCCCACGGGTGGTGGACGTCCCAGAGCAACGCGATTCCGCCGGGACGGCCCGCCGCGTCGAACGCGGCCCGGAGCTTCGCCGTGTCCTTCCAGTCGTCGTGCGTCTCGACGACGAACTCGATCCCGGCCCCACGGGCGATTTCCGCGGCGGCGACAAGCGTCTCCGCGGCGGCGGAGACGGGGTCCTCGATGCCCGCCGCCGCACCGCCGAAGATGCGCACCTGGCGGCATCCCAGGGGCGCGCACAGCTCCGCGTAGCGGCGCATGGCGTCCAATTCCGCGGCGCGGGCGGCGGCGTCCGGAACCGACATCCTCGCGCTGCTGCCGAGACAAGAGACCGCGAGCCCGGCGTCCGCCACGCGCGCGGCGGTTTCGCGGAGCCCCTCCCCCTTGAAGTGCGGGCTGTCGAACAGTTCGACGGCGTCGAGGCAGCCGCGGAAGTCGATGGCGCCGTAACGGTTCGCGACGGCGGCTTCCACGGCGCGGGCGACCGTCCAGGCGGGACAGGCGAGCGTGGTGAATGCGAGTTTCATGGCGGGGCCGGTGCGACCGGAGTGTGCACTCCGGGCGGGTCTGAAAGGGTGAGAACAAGCGGGAGTGACGGCGGTTATTCTACCACGGGGCGGCGCCCCGTGCCAGCGGGATCTCCTACGGCAGGTAGGCGCCGTGGGCGCGGAGGGCGGCGCGGAGGACGGCGACGTCGACCGCGCGAACGTCCGGGACGGGCAGTCGCGCGGCCATCGCGGCGGCGAGGCCGGCGGCCTCGCCCGTGCAGAGGCAGTCGGGCATGACGCGCGTCGAGCCCTGGACCTCGCGGTCGGTGGAGATGCAGCGGCCCGCGACGAGGACGTCGGAGAGCCCGCGCGGGACGAGGCAGCGGTACGGGATGCCGTGCGATTCGCCGCGGCCGTACCGGACGGGGTCGTGGCGCACGGTTCCGTCCGCGTGGGTGTCGTGGATGTCGAGGTAGTAGCAGTTGCGCGAGATCTCGTCCGGGAACGACCGCCGCGCGACGTAGTCCTCGCGCACGAGGACGTAGTCGCCGACGATGCGGCGCGATTCGCGGATGCCGAGCGCGGGCGCGGTCGCCGCGATGCGCGCGTTGCCGAACGCGGCGGGGAAGTGCTCGCGGAGCGCGTCGCGGAACTCGCGCGCGAATCGCCGCCCCTCGCGGTAGGCGGGGCTCGTGGAGCGCGGGTCGGTGGCGTCGACGTCGCGCAGATGCCCGGCGTTGAGGCCGACGGCCGCCGGGCCGACGAGGTTCGCGCAGGCGTGGTCGTCGTCGATGCGCGGATACTTCGGCGAGGCGACGATCGCGTCGATGCAGCGCGGCTCCTTGCCGTAGCGGATGCTCCCCTGGTGCTCGAAGGCGCAGGTGTCGACGTTGTCGAGGTGGAAGCAGAGCGTCGAGGCCTGCACCCCTCCGCGGCCGTCGCCCGTCACGGTCTCCGCGCCGGCGCGCACGGCGAGGTCGGCGTCGCCCGTCGCGTCCACGTAGGCCTTCGCCCGGAAGGCGCGCAGCCCGGTCTTGTCCGCCGCGACGACCGCGTCCACGTGGCCGTCCGCGCCGCGGCGCACGTCCGCGAGGAGCGTCTCGAATCGCACCTCCGCGCCGGCCTCCTCCAGCAGGTCGTCGTAGACGCGCTTGAGCGCCTCCGCGTCGATCGGCGTCCAGCCCTGGTCGTCCGGGTCGACGAACGGAAGCGCCGCCGTCGCGCGGCGCCGCACCTCGCGGGCGAGGCCGCCGTAGACCGTGCGGACGCCGTCCGAGCCCGGACACCACGCCGGGACGAGCCCGAGCGTGCCCATGCCGCCGAGCGCGCCGCCGCGCTCCAGCAGGATCGTCCGGGCGCCGGCGCGCGCGGCGGCCGCGGCCGCCGCGCAGCCCGCGGGGCCGCCGCCGGCGACGAGCACGTCGAAGCCGTCCTCGAGGGGGATGGAGAGGGAGGGGAGCGCGTAGGTGGGCATGGCGGGTACGAGTGAAGAATGAAGGGGTGGGATGGGGTTTAGCGGGAGAAGCGGAGGGAATACATCGTTTCGCCGACGGCGCGGGCGGCGGCGCAGAGCTCTTCGTAGGGGCGGTCGGTGCCGTCGACGAAGCCGCACTGGTAGGCTTCGCCGTCGCCGCGGCCGACGAGCGGCTGGTCGCGGTACTGGAACCAGTGGCAGCCGACGAGAAGCGGATGCGCGAGCGCGCCTTCGACGAGCCGCGCGTAGCTGCGCCCGCGCTCGACTTGGTCGCCGACAGGGCAGAGGCTCGCTTTGAACATGCCGCGGTCCATGCACCCGAAGTGGAATTCGCCGAGGAGGATCGGCTTGCCAATGCCGGCGGCGGCCTTCGGCAGGTTGGCGATGGAGTTGGCGTAGGCGTTGACGGAGACGACGTCGCAGTGCCTCGCGGCGGCCTCCCAGAGGAGGGGCGACTGGCGGAACCCGACGAAGCGGCAGCCGAGGTAGAGCCGGCCCGGCGCCTCGGCGGCGATCGCCTCCTTCACGGCGCGGAAGTAGCGCTCGAACCACTCGGCCTGGAAGGCGTTGCGGTCCTCGCGCCAGCCCGGGCCCTTCGGCTCGGCGGAGATCGCCTTCACGGCCTCCCAGTCGGCGAAGGACGTCCCCCAGGCGGCGTTGAGCGCGGCGATGTCCTGCCCGTACTTCGCGTAGGCGCGCCGGAGCAGCTCGCGCTTGGCCGCGCACGCGGTGAACGGCGCGGCGAGCGCCTTCGCGACGCACGGGTTGAACTGTAGCTCGTTGTCGAAGAAGAACCCGATGCAGAACGGATCGGTGCGGGCGCGGCGCGCGGCGGGGTCCTCGCGGAAGCGCTTCGCGAGGTGGGCGCGGAGCGCGGGGACGAAGCGCTCGTCGAAGACGTCGTAGAACTTGAGGCCGCCGGGGACGTGCGGGATGGACTTCTCGTTCTCGCCGAGCGTGACGACGTAGGGCATTGCGGCGGCGCAGAGCAGCTCGTGCCCCGACCAGTTGCCGATCGTGTTGATGCCCCAAGCGGGGAGCCGCTGCTGCACGAAGGCGTAGTAGTCGGCGAGGTAGTCGTCCTTGCCGAACTTCTTGCGGAGGTTCCAAGCCGGATAGGCCATGCTCTTCGACGGCGGAACGGGCGTCTCGTGCCAGTCGGGGTGCTTCGAGCCGTCGGAGGAGTCGGTGTTGTCGCGGACGACGTCGATGCCGGTCGAGAAGAAGAGATGGCCCTCGGGCGTGACGAGCCACCACGTGCCGTCCACCTTCTCCGTGCGGAAGTTTCCGGTCGCCTTGAGCTGCGGACCGTCTCGCCAGCCGCCGAAGCGGTCCCATGAGGCGGGGCGCGGCGAGGCGGCGAGGTCGGCGCGTTCGCGCGCGAGGTCGGCGCGCAGGTCGGCGTCGGAATGCACCTTCTCGGGCCATTCGGCGTGGCGGAACTGCCCGTAGCGGTCGATGAACGGGAAGAACGCGGCCCCTTGCGGGAACGGCGCGGCGGGCTCGCCCTCGAGCCGCAGGTTGGAGAGGCGGCAGTCGACGACCCAACGGAACTCGTCCTCGAACGGCCATTGGCACTGCAGCTCGATTGCGTTCACGCGGTGCGTGTCGACGAGGAACGGGCCGGGCGTGCCGTCCGGCGTGGCGTAGACCTCCGGATGCGGCAGCAGGAGGCGCATCGTGCCCTTCTCGCCGGGGGCGAGTCCGATGCCGGTGTTGATCGAACGGTTCTTCGTGAAGTTCGCGACGGCGTGGTCGGCGGCCTCGGAGTCCGCGCCGCCGGACGAAACGTGCATCGTGAGGCGCATCTGGCGGTCGGGCGAGAGGTTCTCGACGTCGAGCGCGAGCCACCTGGCGCCGGAGAGGTCGAGCGAGCGCCGGCCCTCGGGCGGATCGAGGCGCAGGCCGCACGACCACTCGGCGCTGCGCATGCGCAGCCGGACGGCGCCCGCGCCCTCGCGCACAACCTCCGCGCCGTGGACGGGGACGAGGCGGCACGCGGAGAAGGAAAAGGCCGGTTGGATCGGGTGGACCGGGTGGACCGCCGGTCCTTCCGATTCTTCCGATTCTTCCGGTCCTTCCGCCCGGTTCGCCGGCGCCGCCGGACGTGGCGCGGGGGCGCCTTCGTTGTGCGCCTGGTAGACGAACCACCCCGCCACGGCGGCGAGGACGAGGAGGACGAAAAGGATCTTCATGGCTTCGGGGGTGAGGAAGGTCGTGCCATCAGCGGGAATCGGGGCGCTCGTCGGAGGTGCGCATCTTGTCGGAGGCGCCGAAGCCGTCAGTCGGCGTCGCGGTTCCAGAAGGCGCGGAGGAGGGCGGTCTTGCGGCGGAACGGCCGGCCGCAGCGGACGAAGAGGTTGCCGGCGGCGAGGTTGCGGTCGGGCTCGTCGCGCAGATGCGCGAGCTCCGGGTAGTGGCGGAGCCAGGCGGGATCGTCCGCGCGGCCCGCGCACTTGCCCCGGAACTCCGGTTCGTCGAGCTTGGCGAGCCAGCGCTCGGCGCCCCACGGGTCGAAGCTCGTCGCGAGCGCGCAGTCCTCGAAGACGTTCGCGAAGATCCGGTTGTGCTGCCCGCCGTGCACCTGCACCGCGCCGAAGTTGCCGCGCGCGGCGCGCCGGAAGAGGTTGCCGTAGATGTCCGTCCCGCTGATCAGGTCGTCGAGCCGCACCGCCGCGCGGCCGCAGGCGTGCATGCCGTCCGCTCCGATGTCTTCGAAGAGGTTGAACGCGATGACGTTCCCGCGGTAGGTCGGGTCGCCCCACAGGTCGATCGCGCCCTGGTCGTCGGACGCCAGCACGCAGCGGCGGAAGGCGCACCCCGCCACGGCGTGGTCGTTGCCCTCGAGGCGGATCGCGCTCGACGGCTGGTCCTCGAACGAGCACCCCGCCACGAGCCCGCCGCAGCCTTCGAGGAGAACGCCCGGCTGGTAGCAGAGCGCGAGCCGCGCGTTGCGCGAGAAGGCGCAGTCGTGGACGACGCCCCCGCCGGCGCGCGGCGCCCGGCCGGGTTCGCGCGAGCCGCTCGAGAGCCGCAGTCCGCCGTGCCCGGTGCGCGCGAAGCGGCACTTGTGAACGAACGCGCCATCGCAGCCGTCGAGGTCCGCCCCCGCACCGCCGACGCCTTCGACGCGCACGGAGAGCAGCTCGATGTTCGTCGCGGCGTGCGCGCGCAGGGCGTCGCCCGCCGTGCCGCGCAGCGCGAGGTGCGCGATTCGAACGCCGGCCGCGCCCTCGATCCGCAGGAGCGGCTCGTCCAGCATCGGCACGCGCACCTCCTCGAACCCGCCCTCGGGCGGCCAGAGCAGGAGGCGTCCGTCCGCAAGGCACCATTCGCCGGGGCGCGAGAGCAGCTCCGGCGTGCCGAGCAGCGCCGCGCGCGGCGCTTCGCCGAGGCCGTAGCAATGCGCCGACAGGAGTTCGAACGCTCCGTCGCCGTCCGCGCGCACGGGCAACGTCGCCTCCGCCCAGTCGAAGCTCCACCAGCCCTGCGCGAACGCCTCCGCCCCGACGGGAAGAGCCGGTGCGTTCGTAAGGGTGAGGCGTCCCGTGGCGGGGTCCGCGGCCGCCTGCGCCCAGCCGTCGTCCGGCCAGCGCGCGAGGGCGAGCTCGTTCGTGCCGTCCGCGAAAAGCAGAACGCCTCGCCGAGGAACCGGTGCGCCGACGCCGCAGGGCGACGGAGAGACCATGCCGGAGGGCGAAGGCGCGGAAAGGACCGCGTGGCGCGCGGCGTCCGACGGCAGCCTCGCGAGCAGCGCGGGGTCGTCGATCGGCGAAAACGCGGCGCGGGGAATCGCGGCGGAGCCGTCGAGGGTCGTGCCGGGAGCCGCGCCGCGAATCTCCATGCCGCTCGCCGCCGAGCCGCGCAGCTCGATCGCGCGCCGCACGGGATAGACGCCCGGATCGAGGAGGAGCATGCCGCCTCCGGCGGCGGCCAGCTCCGCCACGGCGCGCTCGATCGCGCCCGCGGCATCGTCGTCGCAGTCATCGGGGCGCAAAATGCGGCGGTTTCCGGCCTTGTCGTCGAGCATCGATTCCTTCCAGCGCCAAAGCGCGAGGGAGAGCAGCTGGTCGCGCGTCGGCGCGGGGAAGTCGTCGGCGAAGGCCTCGAAGAGCGCGGAGGCGTCCGTCGCCTCCGGCGGCGGCGCGGGCGGCGGATCGACCGCGAGCGCGGCCTCGCGCAGAAGCTCCGGCGGGGCGTCCGGCAGCGCGCGCGCCGCCTCGGCGAACGCGGCGGCGACCTCGGCGCGGGAGAGGGCGCGCGGCGCGAGCGCGACGGACGCCACCGCGCCGCGCAGGGCGCCGACGCCGAAGTCGACGTAGCCCGCCTTGAGCGGCTCGCCGCGAAGGATCGGCGCGGGGAATACCGGTGCGGAGACGGCGGCGGGCTGCCCGTCGATCCAGAGCCATGCGGTGCCGTTCGTGGCAGGGTTTCCGCAAGGCTCCCACGCGATCGCGACATGGTGCCACGCCCCGGTCGAGAGCCCGGCGGGCGATTCGATCGAGATCGCGCCCTGCGGGCGACCGATCTCGAAGACGGGACGGAACTCGGACGTATCGTGGAGCAGGAGTCGGAAGCCGTCGTAGTAGCCCGAACTGCAGCACAGCGCCATTCCGTTGCGCCATTCCATGCGCTCGGGCATCGCAGCGAAGCCGTCGACGCGCAGCAGCGCCGACGCCGTGAACGGCCCGGCCGCGGGCACGAGCCCCGTGTCCGCGCAGAACGCCGCGCCGAGCGCGTTCGTCCGCGCGCCGGGCGCGGCGGCGGCCGGCGCGTCCTTCCACAGCGCCAGCGGCGTCTCCGGCCGCCACGCCGCGTTCGCCCGTGCCGTCCCCGCCGCGGTCGCGGCGACGCAGAGAAGGAGGATCGGAAGCCTGCGCGTCATGGCCGGAATCTTGTCGGAGCCGCAGGGAGCGGGAAAATCACCAGAGAGGACGGAAGGGCGGCGGGACGGCGGGTGCGCCGGGGCGGGCGAAGCGCTTGTGGAAGGCGGCGGAGGAGTCGGGGAAGCGGACCTCGTTCTTGCCGTCGGGGACGAGCTGGTGGTTGCCGTCCGGCGCGCCGACGTCGAAGTAGCAGTGGAAGAGGACGTTGTTCGCCGGGTCGAGGACGAAGTCCGCCATGCGCTCGACGAAGAGCGGGTCGTCGCCGCCGCCGTGGCCGTCCTCGCGGGTGCACACGCCCCACTCGCAGATTGCGAGGGGCTTGTTCCCGTGGCGCTTCGCGAACGCGGGCCACCACGGCAGCCCGAAGGATTCCTCCGAGCCGGTCTTGAGCGACCAGGCGCGCTCCTGGCGGCGGCGGCGCTCCTCGGGCGTCGCGTCGGCGGGGATCGGGTAGGTGTCCGGCTTCCACGACTGGTCGTAGACGTCGATGCCGATGACGTCCACCGCGTCGTCGCCCGGCCACGCGGCCTCGACGTCGTAGTCCCACGCCGGCTCCATCGCCGGGTTCCAGCAGAAGAGGAATTTCTGCCCCTCCGCCGCGCGCATCGCGGCGACGGCGCGGCGGAAGAACGCGGCGAAGTCGCGCGCCTCCGCCTCGGTGTTGGCGCGGTAGGTGTACCAGCCGCCGTTGAACTCCCAGCCGAGGCGCACGACGGTGTCGGCGAGGCCCCACTTCACGAGGTTGCGGCCGAGCGCGGCGAAGTGTTCGTCGTATTCGCCGGTCGCGCCCTTCGCGAGGGAGACCTCCTCGCCGGCGCGGGGCCCGCGGGTCGGGCCGGAGCGGTCCCAGGGGCCGACGAGCATCGGGACGCTCAGCACAAGCCGCCGCCCCGGCGCCATCGAGCGCCACTTGCTCCAGACGCCGAGCTGCCAGGCCTCGCCCTCGATCTTGTCCCAGCCGTCCTTGGGCATGAAGTCCTCGGCCCAGATGCCGGGCTCGCCGACCCACGCCGCCCACTGTTCGTAGAGGCCCTTCTCGCAGCCGCCGGTCCCCCAGCGGTAGGTGCACAGGGCGGGCTCCGCGGCGGCGGACAGGGCCGCCGCCGCGACGAGCGGGAGGAGAAGCGGGGACGGGCGTTTCATCAGCGGACGACGATCACGGTGGCCTGCTCGCCGATGATGAGCTGGCCGCCGCCCGCGGTGTCCTCGAGCCACGCCCAGCCGTTGACCTGGGCGTCGGCGAGCCGGTAGATTCCCGCCCGATCGACGATGACGGTGTCGCCGGAATCGACGACGCGGTCCACGCGGAGAACCCGGCCGCACAGGTCGACATGGGCGAGCGAGCCGCTTTCCGTGCGGACCTTGAGCGCGGCGAAGCGGACGTTCCGAACGAGCCGGATCCGCGCGTTGCTCGCCGCGTAGAGCTCCGCGCCGGAGGAGGCGGCGCGGAACGTCGCCGTGTCGTCGGCCGCCGGGATCGGCGTGTAGGCGCGAACGTAGGGCCCGAGGTCGTAGCGGGTGCCGTTGCTCCAGCTCTCCACCACGTTGCGGACGAGCAGCGTCTTCTCCGTGGCCGACTGCAGCCACACCGTGCCGGCGGCGCCCTCCCAATAGGGCTGTTTGTCCTTCTGCCAGTAGTCGGGCGCGCGGGAGCCGTTCGCGGAGGCCGTCGTCGCCGAGGCGGCGTTCGCCCCGGTCGTGACGAGCGCCACGCGTCCGCCGGAGGCGGCGGCCTGCTGGCCCGACCCCGACGGGGCCGACGCGTTGGCCTCGAACGTGCCCGCGCCGGCGATCGCCGCCGCGCGGACGTAGATGGAGCCGCCGGCGCCACCGGCGACCTGCGAGCCCGACTGGCCGTTGGCGATCACGCGGCCGGCGTTGGAGAACGTGCCGCCCACGACGAAGCGGAGGGAGCCGCCGCCGTGTCCTTCGGAGACGTCCACGTCCGTCCCGTTGTTTCCGCGGGCCGAGCCCTTGCCGGTCGCGACGGGCTCGAGGATCGACCCGAACGGCAGCAGCACCGGATCCGACACCGCGGCGTACATCTGGTTCGTCGCCGTGATCACGTAGCCGGCGTGGACGCCGCGGCTGTTGTAGCCGCCGTCCGTCCAGAAGCCGCGGCCGCGGCCCTGCCCGGAAATGTTGACGCCCGCGCCGACCGTGAAATCGCCGCCGACGGCGACGTTCATCCAGTAGCGCTCGACCGGCTCGGGCGCGCCGGCGGTTTTGACGGAGGGCCCCTGCACAGGGTGGACCCACGCACCGCCGAGGACTGACGCGTCGCCCGCGATCGTGAAGAGGTGGAAGCCCGCGTCCACGTCGGAGCCTTCGTAGGTGATGGGGAAGATCACCTGGCCGTTGTAGTCGGCGGTCTGCGTCCACGAGGCGACCTCGTTCGTCGCGGCGGCGTCCCACGTGAGGTTGCGCGAGCTCCACGGGCCGAGGAGGATGTTGTCGGTCGCGACGGGCGCGCGGCCGAGGCTCCAGTTGGCGGCGGCGGAGGCGTCCCCGTCGTAGGTCGCGACCCAGGCGTTGTAGCCGGCGGGCGGCGGGTAGTCGACGAGCGTGAGCGACGCCGTCGCGCCGACGCCGCCGTAGAAGCCGGAACCGGCCGCGACGGCGAGCGTCAGCGTCGCGTCCGCCGCGAGGGCGGGGTCGTTGAGCGGGACGATCGGCACCGAGACCGTCGATTCCCCGGCGGCGAAGGTCGCCGTGCCGGACGGCGCCTGGTAGGAGACGCCCGCCGTGGCGGTGTCGGACGAAACCGTGTAGGCGACCGTCAGCGGCAGCGTGGCGTCGCCGGGGCGCGAGAGGACGAACGACCCCGCCACGAGGCCCTCCTCGAGGGCGTCGGCGCCCTTGGCGGCGGCGACGTCGCCGACGAGGAAGATCTCGTCCGTCGTGCGGCGCGCCGAGGCGCCGGACGGCGCCGTGGCCACGACGGTGGCGGCGTAGGTGCCGGCGGCCTCCGTGCCGGCGCTCGTCCACGAGAGGGCGTAGGTGTCGGCCCCTGCCGCGGCGGTCCACGTCGCGGACCAGAGCGTCGTGGCGCCGAACTGGACGGCCAGGTTGTAGGCGTTGCCGGCGACGCCGCTCACCGTGGCGGTGACGGTGTAGGTGCCGTCCTGGTTTCGGACGACCGCCGGGCCGGCGGAGATGTCCGGCGTGTCGGTCGCGGTGTTCTGCACGGCGCCGTAGGAGACGTAGCCGGCCGTCGCGACTTGCGCGTATTCGGCTTGGAGGTAGTCCGCCGCCGGGACGCCGTTGTAGATGCGGAGTTCGTCCGCGTAGCCGGTGAGCGGGCTGTATTTGTTGTTGTCCGCAGCATAGCCGCCGAAGGCCACGCCCTGGGCGCCCGCCGTGCCGGGCGTGGCGACGGAGCCGGACACGGACTGGTCGTTGACGATCATGAGGCCTGCCGTTCCGTCGATCGTCGCGGCGACGTAGTTCCAGTTGTTGTTCTTGAGCAACTGGTAGAGCGCGGTGTTCGCGCCGACCTGCGTCGAGGTTCCGTTTCCGCGAAGGATCACGCCCGTGCCGGAAATGCCCATGTATTCGAAGCCGTCGTCGCCGTAGGCGACCTTGTTCGAGAAGAACCGGACCGTTGGCGTGGTCGAGGCGGACTTGATCCAGGCCGACACGGCGAAGCGCGAGACGGACGAGAGCGCCGCGAGCGGATTCTTGTCGCGCGTGCCGAGCTTGAAACGGGTTCCCTGCGCCGTGTTCGAGTTGAAGAACGCGCTGCCGAGGTGGTCGGCGCGCGTGGTGGAGAGCGTGTAGCCGCCCGTCGCGGGCAGGGGCGAGGCCGGATAGTCGCCGCCGGTGGCGCAGGACCAGTCGTTGCCGTGGTAGACCGCGACGTAGTTCGCCCAGACGGCGGTCGGATCGTTCGCGTCCGGGGCGGCGCTGCCGAAGCGCATCGTGATCACGTCGCCCCGGGAGAGCGCCGGCACCTTGACCCAGACGAGCGACTCGCCGTTCTCGTCCCACGTGTCCACCTCGTAGGCCAGGCCCGTGCCGTCGGCCGTCTCGAAGCGCAGGTCCGAGCCCCCGGTCCCCTGGAAGTCCTGGTAGGAGAAGCCGGAAATGGCCGATTCCGAGAGGCGGACAAGCAGCGGGAAGTCCGCGAGCGTGACACCGCTCGGCACGCCCGTCACGGTGATGGCGAGCGTCTTGTCGTAGAAGGCCCCGGAGGCGGGGCCGGCCAGCAGCGCGCAGGCGCCGAAGGCGGCGAGGAGAGTTCGGGCGTTCGTTTTCATGGAGGGTCCTGTTGGTGGCGGGGTTTCGTGGATGCTACCGGATCTCAATGGCGGTGAGGTCCGCGTCGAGGGGAAGGTTCCGGCCCCAGGCGCCGGGGATGAACTGCAGCTCTGCGCCGATCCCCTTGCCCGAGAGGTCGATGTCGCCGGCGGGCAGGGGGATGTCGATCTCGACGGTCGGGCGCTCGGGCGTGGCGAGGAAGCAGCCGGGCCGGTCGTTGTCCGCGCCGAAGGGGATCTTGCCGAGGCCGGGGACGAGGAAGAAGCCCTTCACGAGGACCGAGGTGCCGTTCTTGGCGGTGAGCGCGCAGTGCAGCGTGCGTCCGGCGGCCGACGTGGCGGGGTGTCCCGCGGCCCACGCGGCCCAGGAGCGGCGCGCCTCCAGGCCGCGGTCGGCCCAGAACTGCTGGTGCACCATGTTGCCGCCGGCGCCGTGCGTGTCGACGTGCAGCGAGCCGTCGGCCGCGAAGGTGAAGAACCTGAGCGCGGCGCCGTTGCCGTTCACGTTGCCGTAGCCCATCGACTGGCCCCAGCAGCCGCTGTAGTCGTCCGGGCCGCCCACGGCCCAGCGCAGCGCGACGTCGGCGGCCTTGCCCGGCCCGGGCGGCGGGGGCGGGACGTTCTTCGCCTCGACCTCGGCGACCCACTTCGCGAACGTCGCGTCGTCGAGCCGGCCGTGCCACGCGCCGAGGAAGGTGTCGACGAGGCGCGGCTCGGTCCACTGCGCGGTGCGGCGGTCGACGAGGCCCATGTCGAAGCCGCCTCCGTTGTCCCAGAGGATCACGGGGAAGCCGTAGGAGCGCGCCGTCTCCATGTACTGCCGCGCCCACTTCATGCGCTCGGCCTCGTTGGGGACGTAGTGGAGGGCGTCCAGGAAGCGGTGCTGCGCGTTCACCTCGCCGAGGACGAGCGGGAAGCCGCGGTCGGTGAAGTATTTCTTGAACAAGGGGAAGAAAAGCCCGAGCCGCTGCGCGGCGTGCGCGGGATCGTGCTTCTTGCGGTCGCCCCAGAGGCAGAAGTCGCCGGGCTCGTAGCAGTGGATGTCGGCGATGATGCGGTCGCCGTCCGGTTCGGGGCTGCGCCACCCGGCGCACGTCGCCTCTTGGAAGCCCGCCGCGTAGGTCGGGACCATGAGGTACCGCTTCGCGTTGTTGCCGCCCGTGGCGCGGACGGCCTCGACGAAGATCTCCGCCCAGCGGTTCACCGTCTCGAAGTATTCGGCGCGGCCGGTCCAGTCGTCCTGCCCCTTCTGCCGGCCGTCGGGGCCGCCGTAGCCGCGCGCCTTGCGGACTTCGTTGAACGACTCGAAGACGAGTCGCTCGCCCGCGCCGCCGAGCTCGCGCGCGATCTGCGTCCAGAGGTCGCGCAACAGCTCCCCGGCGCGCTCCTCGTGCTCGCCGTCGATGAGCTGCCACGCGCCGTCGTGGTGCGTGTTCACGATCGTGACGAGCCCCTCGGCGAGGCACCAGCCGGCGACCTCCTTCACGCGGGCGAGGAACGCCGGCTCGATCGGGTGGCCGGGCGCGTCGTGGTCGAAGCGGCGGTCCCACGTGACGGGGATGCGCACCGTGTCGAACCCCTTCGCCCGGTAGGCGCGGATGAGCTCGCGCGTCACCGGGACGTTGCCCCAGTCGGTCTCGTTGCCGCTCGGCACGTCCAGCGTGTTGCCGATGTTGATGCCGACGTGGATCTCGTCGCGGACGAACTCAGCCGCGCTGCGCGAGAACGGCTCGGGCCCGGCGGCGAAGGCGCACGCGGCGGTCGCGGACAGGAGGAGCGGAAGCGCTTTGCGCGGAGATCGGAGTTCCATGTCGGAAGCCGGGGATGCAAAAGGGGGTGATGGACGGCAGGACGGGAAACGAGGAAGCAAAGCATATTCTACCCGAACGGCCCCTGCGAAGTCAAGGAGGATAATCATGTCTTATACATGTATAGTTTTTTGCTTGACTCGGCCCCGCCGAATGCCGTATGCTCGTTCCCGTCGCGCGTTCCCCGGCCGATTTCAAGGCGCAAAGCGCCGACTTCAGGCGGCGAAGCCGCGACTTCAAGGCCCGAAGGGCCGACTTCCCATGACCAAGCATCTTCCCCCCTACGCCGAACTGGCCGCCCGCCTCCGCGAGCGGATCGAGAAGGAGTCCCTGCCGCCGGGCTCGTGGATCGGAACCGAGGTGGCGATCGCCTCGGAGAGCGGGCTCTCGCGGATGACCGTGCGACGCGCGGTGCAGTCGCTCGTGGACGAGGGCCTCGTCGAGCGCCGCGCGGGGCGCGGCGTGTTCGTGCGCGGCGAGCGCGCGTCGACCCGCCGGATCCGCGTCGTCGCCGGCAACCTGCTCTGGACGCCCGCCGTGCGCGTGGCGCAGGCGGTGCAGGAGGGCGCGGCCGCGGCCGGGTTCGAGGTCTCGGTCTTCGACGGCCGCGGCGACCTGGACGCCGTCGTCGCGGAGCTGCGCGCCCTGCCGGGCTCCGGCGCGGCGGGCGCGGTCGTGATGTCGCAGCACGACCCGTCGTTCAACCGCGCGCTCGCGGCGCTCGTCGCCGCGGACTTCCCGTTCGTCGTCGCGGACCAGACGCTCTCCGACCTGCCGGGCGCGTCGGTCGCCTCGGACAACCGCGCGGGCGGCCGCCTCGCGGCGGAGGCGCTGCTTGCGGCGGGCCACCGCCGGCTCGCCTTCCTCGGCGACCTCGCGGCCGACACGACGGCCGAGCGCGCGCAGGGCGCGGCGGACGCCTGCGCGGCGGCGCTCGTCCCGCCGCCGCTGCGGCTCGACCTCCCCGGGCAGCGCTTCTCGAACTGGGAGCCCGCGATCCGGGAGCGGATCGGGGAGCTGCTCCGCGCGCGGCCCCGCCCGACCGCGATCGTGTGCAGCTGCGACGCCGTCGCGCGCCACGCGATTCGCGCGCTCGCGAAGCATGGCGTCGCAGTCCCGCGCGCGATGAGCGTGACGGGATTCGACGACGACCCGATCGCCGAATGGGGCTCGCCCGCCCTCACGACGGTCCGCCAGGACTTCGCCGAAATGGGCCGCCGCGCGCTCGCGCTTCTCGCGGAGCGGCTCGTGGCGGGGTCCGCACCCCGCCACGAGGCCGTGCCCGTTTCGCTCGTCCGGCGCGAGACCATCGCCCCCCCGCCGCGCCCGGGCCACCGCGTCGCCGCCTGCCGGATGGCGACTTCCGCCGCCACACGGCGGTTGAAAGAGTTGAAACGGTTGAAAAGTTGAAATGGTGTAAACCCTTTACCCTCCAACCCCTCCAACCCCTCCAACCCCTCCAACCCCTCCAACCCCTCCAACCCCTCCAACCCCTCCAACCCCTCCAACCCCTCCAACCCCTCCAACCTCTTCAACCTCTTCAACCTCTTCAACCATCCCGACCATGAAGACCATCAAGACCACGCTCCTTCTCCTCGCCGCGCTCCCCCTCGCCGCCCACGCCGGAACCGGCTGGAACACCAATGACGGCGGCGCCTTGCAGTTCCTCGAACCCGCCAACTGGGACGAAGGCGACGTGAACGGCGTCTTCCCCGCGGGGTGGGCACCCGTCGCGGCACTCAGTCTGCGCCTCACGAACGACTGGACGGGTTCGCTCACGTTTCTGGGCAGTGTCGCCAAGGACACCACGTTCTACGGACGAAAAGACAACGACTCCGGGGCGCAGAACCGCACGATCACCCTGGAAGGCGATCTTCTCGTCCAGCCCTCCGCCTCCGCGGGGAGGCTCGTCTTCGAAGCAACGGTCGGCTTCGACCTCGGCGGAGAAACGCGGTCGTTCCTCTGCTACGCCCCATCGACGGCGGACAAATTCCGCGTGTCCGGCCCGATCGCCAACGGAAACCTCGTCCTCGGCGGCAATGGCGCCGGCATGACGCTCGTCGGCAACGCCTCTGTCGGAGGAGACGTTCTTGTCGAGGAAAACTCCTCGCTGGTCGTCAACTGGGCGACGAGCACTGCGGCCGTCCGTCGGACGGAGGACCTCGAGCTGCACCGCGCGACCTTCGCCGTAAGCGCCTACCAGCGGAACAACACCTTCGAGACGGGAACGCTTCGCGTCTCCGGCGAGGACGCCGCAGGCGTGTCGCTCGTCACGATCGCGCACAACAACTATGTCGGAACGCTCCGCGCCGATTCGCTCGAGATCGCCGACGGCGGCACGCTGGCCGTCATGGCGAACGACCTCGGCGCCGCGACAGACGCGGCCGCGACGACGCGCCTGACGTTCGTCGAGGCCCCCGCCCTCGCGGGCGACGCCGGCGCGGCCGGAACGCCGGGCGTCGCGGTGCTTCCCGGCGTCGTGGTTGGCACGGCGGCCAACGCGCTGCCGACCGGCACGATCAACAACAGCGAGAACTACAACGGCCTCTTCCTCGCGACCTACGACGCGGCGCGCGGCGTCCGGCGGCTGTCCGACGACGAAATCGCATTCGGCGTTTCCGACACCGAAGCAGTGAACCTTGTCGTCACGAACGGGGCGCCTCTTTCCCTCACGGGCGATGCCGACGTGAATTCTCTCCAGCTTTGGGCGAAGCACTACCGCCACGACGTCCCGGAGATTTCCGGCGACGGAACCTTGACGGTCAAGAGCGGAATGGTCCTCATGACCGTCCCGAAGAACGGAGCCAACCTGAATGTCTCCGTCGATTTCGGCACGGTGCTGGGCCGGTTCTTCTCCGTCGGCCCCTTCGGCGAGCAGGCCAAGATCCTCAAGCCCGTCCACGGCACGGGCGGCCTGGTCTTTTCGAAGGGGATGGCGACGTCCTTCGACACGACCGTCCAGCCTTCCTCCAGCGCACGCGGCTTCGCGGTCTCGACCGCCGCGGACTACACCGGCGACACCTACGTCCAGTGCGTCGTGGAAGTCGGTTCGAACGACTTCCTCCCCCACGGCACCCGATCCGGCGACACGATCGTGAACGGATGCCTCTCCTTCGGCTCGATCGCGGTCAACGGGCTGTTCGGCACGGGCTCCGTCCGCGGCACCACGCTCACGGTCGGCGAGGACGGCTCCGACGGCGACTTCTCCGGGCTCGTGGCGACGACGCTGAACAAGGCCGGCGCCGGCACGCAGCGCCTCGCCGGCACCGCGACCGGCACGCTCAACGCCAACGCCGGCACGCTGCTCGTGGACGGAGCCCTCACGGGTTCGGCCAACGTCGCGGGCGGCGGCGCCATCGGCGGCGGCGGTTCCATCGCCACGACGCTGACCTTCGCCGAGGGTGGCCTGCTCGCCGTCTCGGTCGCGAACAACGCCGCGCCGTGCCTCGACGTGGCCGGCGCCGTGACGGGCTCCGCCCAAGTCACGGTCTCCGCGGCCGACCGCGTCCGCGACGACTTCCAAGCCTGCATCCTGCGATCCGGCTCGGCGCTTCCCGGGACCTTCCGGTGCGCCACGAAGGGTTATCGTCTCGAACTCCGCGAAGGCGACACCGAACTCTGGCTCCTCAAGAATCCCACCGGGCTGCTCATCGTGGTCAAGTAATCGCATCCGATGAAAGCATCCCTCACAAGACTTCTGCTGGGCGGCGCCTGCGCCGTCCAGCTGACCCTCTCCGCCTCCGCCGAGAACCTCGTGCCCGAAGGGAAGCGCGATTTCGCCGTCCCCTTCAAGGGTCCCGGCCAGATGGGAATGGTCTACACGCCGTGCTTCTTCCCCAAGGACACCGAGGCCGTCCTCTTCACGTGCGAGGTGAAGACCGAGGGTGTCGAGGCCGGCGCGCAGAAGTGGTTCGACGCGCGCATCCTGACCGACTACGTCGACTCGTCCTGCAAGAAGGCCAGGGGCGGCCCGGCGATCGGCGGCTGGACCGGCACGCGCGACTGGACGCCCGTCCGCAAGGCGTTCGAGGTCCCGGCCGGCGTCGCGGGCATCGCGCTCATGCCCGCGCTCTTCAACGTGAAGGCCGGCGCGTTCGAGGTGCGCAACCTGAGCCTCGAGCCGATCACGGCGGTCGAGGCGGCGCTCGACGGCGTCCCGCGCAGCGAGACGCTCCCCATCCGCCCCGAGTGGACGACCGCGCCGCTGCGCGCGAAGGGCAACCGGCTCGTCGACGCGAAGACCGGCAAGGAGGTCTGGCTGCAGGGCGCGGCGGTCCCCTCGCTCGAATGGGGCCCCGGCGGCGACCACATCCTGGAGTCCGTCACGAACCTCGTCGAGAAGTGGAACGTGAACGTCGTGCGCCTTGCCGTCCACTCGAGCTACTGGTTCGGGCGCGGCAAGTGGCAGAACCCGAAGACCGGCGCCGCGAGCTACCGCGGGCTCGTCGACCAGGTCGCCGACTACCTGCAGCGCCGCGGCAGGTATCTCGTCCTCGACCTGCACGAGTATCGCGCCGCGAAGCCGCACCACGCCGCGTTCTGGCTCGACGCCGCCACGCGCTACAAGGACCACCCCGGCGTGATCTTCGGCCTCCTCAACGAGCCGCACGACATCTCGTGGGAGGTGTGGCGCAACGGTGGCCTCACGACCGCGGAGGGAACCGGCTCCGCGCCCGCCGAGAACGCCGAGAAGCTCGCCGCGGAGCGGACGATCGGCATGCAGGGGCTCGTGGACGCCGTCCGCTCCACCGGCGCGAAGAACCTCGTCTCAGCCGGCGGCCTCGACTGGGCCTACGCGCTCGACGGCGTCCTGAACGGCTACGCGCTCGACGACGCAAACCTGATGTACGAGTCGCACTGCTACCCGTGGAAGAAGGGCTGGAAGAAGGCGTTCCTCGACGTCGCGGAGAAGTATCCGGTCCTGATGGGCGAGGTCGGCGCGCAGGACACGCCGATGCCGTGGGAGACGGAGAAGAGCTTCGTTCCGCCGGAAGAGTGGGTGCCGGACATGCTCGGCATCATCCAGGAGAAGCGCCTCAACTGGACCGCGTGGAGCTTCCATCCCAAGTGCAGCCCCTGCCTGCTCCTCGACTGGGACTACGAGCCCACGCCCTACTGGGGCGCCCCCGCCAGGCGCGCCCTCTCCGGCGAGCGCTTCCCCGCCCCGGAGCGCCTGCGCTAGCCACCTCGTCCAATCTCTTCAACCTTTTCAACCCCTTCAACCTTTTCAACCCCTGCAACGAACCATGATCCGCTCCCCCCTCAACCCCATTCTCTCCGCAAAGGACGTCCCCTACGACGCCTCGCTCGTCTTCAACGCCGGCGTATGCAAGTGGCAGGGCGAATACGTAATGCTCTTCCGCAACGACCACGGCGTGAAGGAGGCGGAGTTCCGCGAGGCCCGCGCGAAGGGCGGGTGGACGCACTTCACCACCGACCTCGGCATCGCGCGCAGCCGCGACGGCGTGCACTGGACGGTCGGTCCGAAGCCGGCCTGGTCGGTGCGCGACGACGAGGTGCTGCGCGTCTACGACCCGCGGCTCACGGTCGTCGAGGGGCGGGTCGTGCTCTGCTTCGCGATGGACACGAGGCACGGCCTGCGCGGCGGCGTGGCGACGACGGAGGACTTCGAGCACTTCGAGGTGCAGTCGCTCTCCGTCCCGGACGACCGCAACATGGTCGTCTTCCCGGAGAGGATCGGCGGGCGCTACGTCCGGCTCGAGCGCCCGATGCCGGTCTACTCGCGATACGGGAAGACCGAGGCGTTCGACATCTGGCTCTCCGAGTCGCCCGACCTGCGCTTCTGGGGCGAATCGCGGCTCGTCCTCGGCGCCGAGCGCGTGCCCTACGCCACCACCAAGATCGGCCCGGCCGCGCCGCCGGTCCGCACGCCGAAGGGCTGGCTCGCGACGATCCACTCCGTGCGCGTCGTCGAGCGCGAGCTCGCCTCGTGGGAGGGCGGCTGGCACAAGGAGTACTGCGCGGGCCTGATGCTGCTCGACCCCGACGACCCCTCGAAGGTGATCGGCCTCTCGCGCGAGCCGATCCTCCCGCCCGTCGAGGACTACGAGACCACGGGCTATCGCGGGAACGTCATCTTCCCCGGCGGCATGATCCTCGAGGACAGCGGCGAGGTGAAGATCTACTACGGCGCCGCGGACACCGTCGAGTGCCTCGCCACCGCCGACCTCGGCGAGCTGCTCGCCCTCTGCGAGCCGCTCTAGGGCAGCAGCACGAGCGAGCCGAACGTCGCGGGCGACCACGAGGGCGCGAGGCCGCGGCCCCAGACGGCGGCGCCGCGCGCGGCGCCGTCGTCGGCGTCGAGGAGGCGCAGGGCGAGCCCGAGGCGCGTGCCGGGCTGCGGGCGGACGCCGCCCGCGTCCGCCCACGGGATGCGCAGCTCGTAGCAGGTGTCCCTGCCAGCGCGCTTCACGGCGATCTCGTAGACGGAGGAGTCCTTCGCGAGCTGGCCGCTCGAGAGCCCCGCGGCGTGCGCGGCCGGGCGGAAGACGGTATGCCTGCCGGAGCCGCCGCCCGGGCTCGCGGACGAGACGTGCCACTCGATCGCGGCGCCCTCGGTGCCGGGGAGGCGGTTGGCCGGGTGCAGGCCGATCTGGAGCGCGTCGCCGGCGAGCGTCTTCTCGCCGGTCTGCGCCGCGTGGACGTCGTCGCGCACCTTGGCGGCGACGTAGAGCGCCTCCTCGTCCCACACGAGCTGCGCGACGCCGGAGAGGTTCTCGGGCGTCCATTTGTAGCCGCCCTCGGAGACGATCTGGTTCGCGCACAGGAGCGGGATCGGATCGGCGAAGTCCCAGTCGGAGAGGTCGCCGTCGATCGTGCGCGGCTTCGCGATCCGGTGCGCCTCGGCGGCCCAGTCGGTGCCGTCGTAGACCGTCACGCGGAGGTTGTCGTAGAGCGCCGTGCCCTTCTCGCCGCGTGCGACGGGCTGGAACTGGGCGTCGACGTTGTCCGGCGCGGAGCCGGCGACCTTGACCATCAGCTGCCAGGCTCCGAAGGTGTCCTTCGGCGCCTGGAAGACGTGCGGGATGTAGAGGTCGTAGGAGCCGCCGTCCTTCTGGAAGAACGAGACGTTGGAGCCGGCGTACATATCCTCGGTCCGCATCCACGCGGTGTAGAGCAGCTCCCGTCCGGGCGTCGGATTGCGGATCCGCTGGAAGCACTGCTCGTAGCCGGCGGAATGGTCGAGGGAGAGCGCGTGGCCCTCCTCGCCGGGGCGCCCGCCGGGCAGCTCGACAACGCTGCCGCCGCCGTTCCACCCGTTCTTGCCGTTCTCGAAGGAGCCGTTCGAGAGCAGGTTGCCGAGCGTGGCGGGGTCGACGGTCGAGACGGCGACGGCCCGGGTGGCGACGTCGCCGCCGTTCCCGGCGACCTTCCAGGCAAGCCGGACTTCGGCCTCGGCGGAATCTTCCGGAATCGCCGCGGGCGGGATGTCCAGGACGTAGTGCCCGCTCGCGCCCGCGGCGAGGTCGAACACCCGCTTGGCGGCGCGTTCCCCGTCGAACACGACGTCGACCAGGCCCTTGACGGGGGCGGTCAGCGGGTTGCGGACGGAGACACGGAGCCGCGGATCGGCTCCCTTGACGAATTTCACGGAGGGCCTGGGCACGATCGGGGCCTGTCCGTCGACCGAAAGCGCGCAACGGATCGCGAGCAGACCGAGCGGGAGGCCCTCGTAGAAGGCCGGCATCGCGCCGGCCTTCACGGCGACGCCGTCCCGGCCGTCGGCGCGGAGCGTCGTCGCGTTGCCCTGGTGGTCGGTGCGGACGATCGCGGAGCCGGCGGGGGCGGGCAGCCGCACCTCGACCGGTTCCGCGTCGGGATCGCCGTTCGCGGAGCAGACGACCGCGAGCGCGGTGCCGTCCTTGCGCTCGAAGACGAAGACGCGCGCGCCGGGCTCGGCGTAGTAGCCGCCGACGGGTCGGGCGTCGCCGAGCTTGGCGGAGAGGACGGCGAGCGTGGCGGCGACGGGCCGCGGCGTGTGGTCGTCGAGGAGGTACTTCCAGTTGCCGGCGGCGTTCGCCTCGCCGCCGAAGTAGATGATGCCGTCCACGCCCGCGACGAGCTGCGCGGGCCACGCGCGCATCACGTAGCGGCTCATCAGGGCGCTGCGCTCGAGCGCCTCGCGGCCCTCCATCCCCCAGACGGAGATGCCGGACGCGCTCTCGTCGTTCCAGACGGAGGCGATGCCGCCCGCGGCGGCGTCCGCGATCGCCTCGGCCGCGCTCTCGTATTCGCCGTAGTGGATCGGGAGGACGTCGATCGACCTCCCAATCCCCGCGCCGATGAGGTCGAGGCGGAAGTTGCGAGGCCACAGGCCGCCGGCGAGAATGGACCTGGCCTTGGGGTTCACCTTGCGCAGCTCTTCGGCGCCGATCTCGCAGAAGCGCCGGTAGTCGGCCACGGGGTCGGAGCTCTTGGCGCCGGGGACGATCTCGTTGAGCCACTCGATGCCGTAGACGCGCCCGCCGAACCTTCGCGCGATCGCGCGGATGCTTTCGCGCCACCCCTCCTCGTCGAAGGGATACGGCTCGAAGCCCGGCGAATGGACGTCCGGCGGGAGCACCCATTCGGGCGCTCCGGTGAGCATCAGCCAGGGCTGGATGCCGTTCTTCTCCTGGCGGGCGAACATCGCGTCGAGCCAGTCGAAGTCGTATTCGCCGCGCCGCGGGACGAGCCCGCCCCAGCCGACGAACATGCGGTTCACCGAGAAGCCGAGCTTCGCGGCCGCCTCGCACTCCGCGTCCGTGCGGAGGTCCGTCGCGCCGAACGGCGCGCGCTTGCCGCCGAGCGCCTTTCCGACGTCGGGGATGACGCCGAAGAACGAGTCCGCCTTCGCGTCGCCGCAGCGCCCCTCCGCGAGGAAGCAGCCGAGGCGCCCGCGGACGACGCCGGAGAGGTCGGCCTTCGCGGTCTCGCCGGGCGCGGGCATCGCGGCGGAGGCGGTTCCGACCTCCTCGAGCCGCCCGTCCGCATCGAGCGCGCAGACCGTGATCGAGACCGGCGCGCCGGCCTTGGCGTCGGGCCCCGCCACGAGGTCGAGCACGGGCTTCTCGCGGCCCGCGACGAAGAGGCCGCCCGCGGTCGGGGCGACGAGGTCGAGCCCGTGGACCGGACGCACGATCGCCGGCGCGCCGCAGGTCGTCGTCCAGGGGAAGTCCCGGTCGTCGCCGCCGCGGAAGCGGACGTGGAAGAAGAGCCCGTTGTAGCGGAAGGCCTTCCGGATCGTCTCCTTGAAGCGGAGCGTGCCCTCCCCGGGCTTCACCGGCTGGAACGCCCAGCCGGCGCCGTCGTAGTTCACGTGGTGGCGGTCCTTCTCGTGGACGCCGTCCGGGTTGTCGATCCACGGACCGCAGCCGAAGACGACGACGTGGCACTTGTCGTTCCAGTATTCGGACGGGTCGAGATGGTAGTCGACGACGATCTCGAAGGACTCGCCCTCGTGCACCTCCTCCATGCGCTCGTCAGTCCCGGGCCGGAAGCACCCTCGCGGCCGGAGCCAGCTCTTCTTGTAGGTGATGCCCTCCGGCGGGCGTACGCGCCGCGCCTTCTCCTCCTCCTCGGCCTTCTTCCTCGCGGCGTCCGCGTCGGAGAGGGCCCAGACGATCCTGGGGCAGTCCAGCCGGTGGGTGTGCCGGTTCCAGTCGCCCTTCGGCGCGGTGAAGACGAGAGGGCCGTAGTGGCCGACGCCGTCGTCGCGCTTCGCCGTGAAGGACCAGGACTTCGTCTCGCCCTTCGCCATCGACTGCGGCGGACGCCACTGGCCGGTGTCCTTCCACTGCCCGGCGGGCGTGAAGCGGTGCATCGCGACGGAGACGTTCTCGTCCGGGCCGAGGTCCCTCTTGAGGGTGACCCGGACCTGGAAGGCGGCGTCCGGCGCCACGCGGTCGGGCGTCTCGACCCTGAGCCAGTCGTCCTCGGTGACGGCGGCGGCGGCTGGCAGCGCGAGCAGCGCGGCCGCGAGCGAGAGCGCGACGAGGCCGCGAGCGAATGAGGAACGGAGCGTGTTCATCGTGGTTGCCTCAATCAGTCGGTTGACTTGTGATTCCGAAAAGAGGGGGCGGCCGGCGCAGGACCGTCCGCACCCGCGCCCGTTATCCTACCAGAACGCCCCCTCCCCGAGTCAACCCTTTGCGGCGGCCGCGGCATTCTGCTAGACTCGGCGGCATGGAAAACGACTGGAACGTCCCCGAGATCCTGCTCGCCGGCGCCCCCTACGAAAGGGGCCTCGCGCACGGCTCGGCGTGCCGCGCGCAGGTGATGCGAAGCCTCGAAACCTACCGCGCCCGGTTCGCCCGCAAGTGGCGCAACCCCTTCTCGTGGGACGACGCCCGCGCCGCCGCGCGCTCCTTCGCGCCCGCGCTTTCGGGCGAGTTCGCCCCCTACGCCGAGGAGATGCGCGGCATCGCGGCCGGCGCCGGAATCTCCTTCGAGGACGTCCTTGCGCTCAACCTCCGCAGCGAGATCCTCTACTCCGGGCTCGAGCCGGGCGAGCCGGCGCCGGAGGGCGAATGCACCGCGTTCGCGGCGGTCCCGCCCGCGACGGCCGGCGGCGCGGTTCTCGCCGGGCAGACGTGGGACTACTCGAGAGCACAGCGCGGCGCGACGATCCTCGCCCGCCTTCCAGCCGAGGGCGGGCGCCCGGCGGTCTGGATGCCGCTCGAGGCCGGGATGGTCGGCGGCAAGGGCGTCAGCGCCGCCGGCTTCTGCCTCACGCTCAACGCGCTCTCCTCCCCGCGGAAGGGCGGGGGCGTCCCGCTGCACGTCCGGATGCGCCACGTCCTCGAGGCACCGACGGCGGACGAGGCGTTCCGCCGCGTCGCTGCCCCTCCCGTCCCCGCGCCGGCGTGCCTGACCGTCACGGCGCGCGACGGACGCTGCACCGCGTTCGAGCTCGACCCGGACGGCGCGGAGGAGCTGCATCCCGAGGGCGGCGTCTTCGTCCACACAAACCACTTCGTCTCGCCGCGCTACCGCTCCCCCGACCCGCCCGGCGGGAGCACGGGCGCCCGCTACGACCGCCTCTCCGCGCTCCTGCGCGGGCGCACGGGCCTGACGATGGCCGACGCGGAGCGGTTCCTCGCCGACCACGAGGACGGACGCCCCTCGATCTGCGTCCATCCCGCGCCGGACACGCCGCCGGAGGACCTGCCGCTGGCGAGCGCGACGAACTACGCCTTCGTCGCGGACCTGGCGGCGGGCCGCGTCCGCTTCGTCATGGGCAACCCCTGCGAGGGCGCCTGGCGCGACATCGCGCTGTAGCGTGCGGCCGCGGCGCCGCCGATCTACGGCTCCACGCCCTGCCGGCGCAGCTCCGCCTGGATGTCCGCGACCGGGACGGCTCGCGGCTGCACGCCGGTGCGCGCGGCGAGCGCCGCGGCGACGCCGGCCGCCTGGCCGATGTTCGCGCAGATGGGCATCGCGCGGAAGTTGCTGCACGCCTTGTGCGTCCCGGAGATCGAGCGGCCCGCGAGGAGCAGGCCGTCGAGCGACTCCGGCACGAGGCATCCGTAGGGGATCGTGTAGCCCTTGCGCTGCGCGAAGGTCGCCTGGCTGCCGTGCGCGTCCAGACCCGAGCCCTCGACGTTGTGGATGTCGAAGTTGAAGTGGGCCTTCGTCACGACCCAGTCGTCGAAGACGCGAGCCGCGAGGATGTCCTCCTCCGTGATCGTCTCGACGCCCTTGAAGTGGCGCGTCTCGCGCACGCCGACCTGCGCGGCGGACGAGACGACGAAGCAGTTCTCGTAGCCCGGCGCGCGGCGGCGCAGGAACTCGACGATCGGCCCGATCTGCCCGTGGCAGGCGATCTGCGCCCGCGTGAGGTCCTCGGCCTTCGTGCCGTCGACGCGCGTGAGGTTCGTCATGTTCACCGTGACGACGCCGGGGAGCGTCGAGCGGTAGAGCAGCACGTGCCCCGCTGGCGCGGGGAGCTCCTTGCGGCCGAGCGCCTGGATCTCGCCGGCGGGGACCTCGACGGTCGTCTCGAACGACGGCGGGAAGATCGCGCGGTCCGTGTCCACGCCGCCGAGCTTGAACATGAGCGTCATCGGCTGCATCGCGTGGTCGCCCGCGCGGCCGAGCTCGAACGCGGCGCCGGCGCGCGCGGCGACGTCGCCGTCGCCCGAGGCGTCCACGACGACCTTCGCGCGCAGCGCCTGCCGCCCGCTCTTGCTCTCGCAGACGACGCCCGCGACGCGCCCGTCCTCCAGGATCGGCGCCGAGACGAACGTGTAGAGCCGGATCGCCGCGCCCGCCTCGGCGAGCATCGCGAGGAAGGCGTCCTGCAGCCGGTCCGGGTTGATCGTCTGGCGCAGCGCGGGGTCTTCCGAGTCCTTCGAGCGCTCGAGGAACTCCTCGTAGATGCCGCCGCGCGTGCCGCCGGTCCAATGGCTCATGAGGCCGGACGTGGCGACGCCGCCGACGACGCCGGTCTGCTCGACGAGGCAGGTCTTCGCGCCGAGGCGCGCCGCGCACACGGCGGCGGCGACGCCGGCGGGGCCGCCGCCCGCGACGAGCACGTCGTAGGATCCGGCGACGGGGGTTTCGAGGACTTCGCGGAGGATTTCGCCCATGTCGGACTCCCCTAGAACGCGAGGCGCGCGCGGAAGAGGTCGACCGCGGGCGAGCGGCGCAGTTCGGGCGCGGGGGCGTCGCCGCGGATCTCGCGCGCGGCGCCCTCGAGCCGCTCCTTGTTGTAGCGGTGCGCGGCGTCGATGCCGCCGTAGATGCTCCCGGTGTACCAGGTGAGCTCGAAGAACGTCGTGACGGCGAAGAGCCCCCACTCGTCGTGGTCGGCGCACTCGTACATCGCCCAGCCGAAGAGGCCGTTGAGGACGATCGAACGGATCGCGTTGCCCCACTCGCCGGAGTAGGCGTAGCCGAGGCCCGGCACGAGGCCGAGCAGGCCGCCGATCCTCGGCGACCGGTCGCTCCCGCGCTCCCACCTCCCGAGCGCCGCGAGCGCGGCGGGGTCGTCGGTCGCGCGCCGCGCCTCGTCGGGCGAGCCCGCAAGGAGCCAGTCGGCCGCCGCGAGGCGCGAGACGCGCGCCCTCTCCGCCGGGTCGCGGCGCGACTCGGCGAGCGTCTCGCCCCATTCCGCGGCGCTCGCCCATTCGCGCAGGCCCTCGGAGCGCCGCATGCGCAGGAAGAGGATCTCCGGCTCGATCGGGGCCCGGACGGCGGCCTCCGCCTCGGCGCGGTCGAGCACGCGCCCCATGCGGTCCCACGCGCCGTCCGCGCGGTAGGCGTCCGCCGCGGCGAGCAGGAGCGAGCCGCGCAGCTCGGCGTCCGCCGGGTCGGCGTCCGCCTCGAGGCGGCGCCATTCCAGCGCGGCGGCGGAGGCGTCGCCCGAGGAGAGGAACTCCTCCGCGAGCGCGAGGGAGGAGGACCAACGACCGGGGGGCTGCGCGCCCCCCGAACCCTCGGCGATGGCGATATCGGCGGCGCCCGCGGCAATGCCGAGCGCGAGCAGAGCCAGAATCGGAAAGCTGTGATTCAACCGTTTCAACTTCTTCAACCCTTCAACCTTTCAACCTCTTCAACCGTTTCAACCTCTTCAACCGTTTCGCCGCGCCCTCGGCGCGGCGCCCCTAGTCGAACCACCAGTCGTGGTCCTCCACGGGGTCGGGGTGCCGCCAGGCGCCCTCGGCGTTGCGGACCCAGGGGCGGTCCGGCGCGGAGACGACGGGCTCGCGGACGAAGCGGTCCGCGGTCATCGGCACGCCGAGCAGTCCGTGCTTGCGCGCGGCGAGGAGGAAGTAGCGCGAGCAGCTCGGCTCGAGCGCGCAACGCGCGCCGATCGCCGGGCCGACGAACGCGCGGTAGAAGCCGACGACGCGGCGCGCGAGCCAGCCGCCGATGCCGCCGCCGGACGGGCGGACGGAACCGCCCTTGCGGGAGTTCTCGGCGCGCGCGAGCCGCGCGGCGTCGGCGCGGTCGGCCTCGCTCCACGACCCCTCGCAGAGCGCGACGCGCTCGGCGAGGTCCCCGTGCGCCGCGGCGAGCGCGGGATCGGCGGCAAAGGCGCGGGCGAGCGCGCACCCCGCCACGCGGAAGACGCGCGGGTCGCGCGCCGTGCGGAACGCCTCGGCGAAGCCCTCGAACGAGCCGGACTCGAGGGCGAGCGCCGGGGCGGACGGCGAGAGCGCGGCGTCCGCATCGGCGGGCAGCTCGGCGCGCAGGCGCGCCGCCTCGGCGCGGGCCTCGGCGCCCGCGCCCTCGGCGAGGAGCTCCGCCACGAGCCGCGCGCGCCGCCCGGCGCGCGCGGCGTCCGGCGCGGACGCGGGCTCCGCCGCACCGACGCAGGCCGCCGCAACCGCCAGACCGACCGCTATCGCTTTCATAACCGACCGTGTGACCCTTCGACCGTGTGACCGTGAGACCGTGCGACCTAGAAGAACGCCTTCGGATCGAAGACCGACGGCGGGAGATCCTCGTTGACGCGGAGCCGGTCGTAGGAGGTCGTCGCGCGGACGGTCCGGCCGTCGACGACGGACGTCGTCTCGATCTTTCGGAAGAAGGGGACGCCCGGAAGGAGCTCGGACGGCGAGAGGAACTGCGTCGACCAGGCGGGGCGCGAGCGCGCGGCGTCGTCGAACGCCTCGAGGCGCGCGACGGAACCATCGGCGGCGAACGAGACGACCGCGACGGCGTTCGGGGCGTTCGTCGCGGCGAAGCGAAACGAAACCTGGCGCGCGAAGGGTTCGGCGGCCGGAGCGACGTCCTCCGCCGTGGCGGGGTCGAGGATGGCGAGCGCCGCCTCGGGCGAGCCCGGGACGGCGCGCAGGTTCGCGGCCTGCGAGGGGAGCTGGTCGGCGACGGGGAAGGCGATCGGCTCCTTCTCCCCCTCGGCCGCGGTGCGGACGGTCGTGCCGTCGATCACCGTGCGCCGGCGTTCGGGCGCGACCTTCTGGACGTTCAGCCGGTTCCCGCGCGCCCAGACGACGCGGGAGACGCCCTCGGCCGAGCCGCCGTCCTTTCCGCCGACGGCGATGCCGCGGCGGACGGTGCACGCGACGTTCGTCGCCGCCGCATAGCGGGCGGAGACGGCGGCGAGGACGTTCGTCGCGGGGGCGGCGAGCTCCGCGGGGCGCGGCGGAGGCGCGGCGGCCTGCGCCCGGGCGGCGAGCCCCAGGCAAAGAAGCGCGCCGGCGGCGGCCCGAAGGGCGCGCGCCGGCGCGGAGTGCGTTGCGTGGCGCACGACGTCGATCAATAGTACTCGGCGCCGGCCTTCGCGCGGAGATCGGCGGTGGTGACGCCGTTCCAGCCGTCGATCGTGTTCCAGACCGCGGCGACGATGCCGGCGATCGGGACGATGCGGAGCCACTCGCGGATGTCGATGTTCTTGCCGTCGTTCCAGGCCGCCGCGGTGCGGACGCCGAAGCAGCAGCCGACGATGCCGCCGGCCAGACCGCCCGCCTCGCGGGCCTGCGCGGCCGGAGCCGCCATGAAGATCGCCGCAACGAGGGCGATCGCGAGAAACTTCTTCATGTTGTGTTTTTCCTTCTCTTCGTTGTGGCGGTATCCCCGCCGTGGTTGAATTGCCTCCTAGTCTACCAGAATCCGCCCCGCATTCCAAGCGAAATCGTCAATGCGCCGCGCGTTGCCCGCGTGTGCGCGATGTGCTAGACTCCCCCCCATGGAAGACGAAACGCCAAAGACGCTCGAGACGATCCTCGGGCCGGCGGCGCTCGCGGGGATTCCCGAGGGAGGGCCGTGGCGCGCGTCGCTCGCGTCGGTACGGCCGGAGGAGGGGCTCGAGGAGATCGTCCTCTCGCTCGAGACCGAGGACGGCGCGCCGCACGCGCCGCCGCGCGTCGCGCTCGCGATGCACGCGCCGGTCCGCGGCGCCGTCGCCTGCTGGACCCCCCAGCACGTCCACTTCGAGATGCCGCTCCCATGGACGCAGGCCCGCGTCGGCGCCAACGCCGCGCGCGACCTGCCGCTCTACGCCAACGTCGGCCCCGACGGCGCCGCGCGACTCGTCCTCGCGGTCTCCGAATGCGTCCGCCGCGTCGCCATCCGCGGCGTCGTCGACGAGTTCCGCGCCGACGAGGAGCTCGAGGTCGCCTTCTTCACTGAGCCCGAGGACGCCCTCTCCCGCTACTCCGTCCGCATCCGCCTCGACACCCGCCTCCGCCCCTTCGCAACGGCCCTCGCGGAGGCGGCAGACTGGACGGACGGCTTCGCCTCCGCCCAACTCGCCGCCTCGTGTCCGCATCACGCGAATGGAGCCATTCAGCATTCAGCATTCAGCATTCAGCATTCGGCCGCGAAGCGGCCGTGGTACTCCACCTGGTACTCCTACCACCAGAACGTCACCGCGGACGCCGTCGTCGCGGAGGCGCGCGCGGCGCGGAGGCTCGGCATGCGCGGGCTGCTGCTCGACGCGGGCTGGATGAAGAGCCGCCCCGAGGTCCCCGGCGGGTGGATGGCGGAGGCGCGCTTCGGCGACTGGACGCCCGATCCGCGGAAGTTCCCGGACATGCGCGCCGTCTCCCGCGCCGTGCGGGCCGAGGGGCTCGCCTTCGGGCTGTGGTTCGCGCTGCCGTTCGTGAGCCGCCACGCCGCGGCCTGGCGGAAGTGGCAGGACAGGACGCTCTGGATCCGCCGCGGCGGCTCGGCCGAATGGGGCATCCTCGACCCGCGCTTCCCGGAGGTCCGCGCGCACCTCGCGTCGCTCGTCGGGCGCGCGACGCGCGAGTGGGAGCTCGACGCCCTCAAGCTCGACTTCATCGACTCCTTCGAGCTGCGAACCTCGGCGCCGGCGAACGCCCCCGGCGCGCTGATCGCGCCGAACCTCCCGCAGGAGGCCGCCGAACGTTCGAACCCGCGGGCCTTCGAGCCCGAGATCCCGTCCGACGGCCGTGACTTCGTGAGCGTGCCGCGGGCGGTCGTGGCGCTGATGGAGGAGGTCTCCGCCGCGATCCGCGCCGCGAACCCGGACGCGCTCGTCGAGTTCCGGCAGGGCTACGTCGGCCCGGCGATCCGTCCGTTCGGGAGCATGATGCGCGCGTCGGACTGCCCGTCGTGCATCGCGACGAACCGCATCAAGACCGTCGACCTGCGCCTCACCTCCGGCGCGACGCCCGTCCACGGCGACATGCTGGAGTGGGACCTCGGCGCGAGCGCCGAGGACGCCGCGCTGCAGCTCCTCGCCACGCTCTTCGCCGTCCCGCAGATCTCGGTGCGCCTCGCGGAGCTGCCGCCGCGCCACCGCGCGATGCTGCGGTTCTGGCTGCGCTTCTGGAACGCGCACCGCGCGACGCTCCTCGGCGCGCCGTTCCGTCCGCTGCACCCCGAGGCCGCGTATCCGGTCGTCGCCGCCGCGGGCGAGAAGGAGACGGTCACGGCCGTCTACCAGGGCGGCGCCGTCGCCGACGCCCTCCAGGACGGCGCCGCGACCGGCTACGTCGCGAACGCCACCGCCGCCCCCGGCCTCACCGTCCGCCTCCCCTCCCCTCCCCGCTCCCTCGAGATCTACGACTGCACCGGCCGCAAAGTCCATTCAGCATTCAGCATTCAGCATTCAGCATTGATCCTCGACCTTCCCGTCCCCCCCTCCGGCCTCCTCGTCGTCCGCCGATAGATGCTACGCTACTTCCTCAAGCGACTCGCCCTCGTGGTGCCGACGTTCCTCGGCATCACGATCGTGTGCTTCGCGCTCGTGCAGGCCGTGCCGGGCGGGCCGGTCGAGCAGCGGCTCGCCGCGCTGCGCGGGCTCGGCGGCGGCGGCGCGGGGCAGGTTCAGGGCGGAGGCGCGCGCGGAGGGCCGAGCGCGGTCACCGAGGAGATGCGCAAGCGGCTCGACGAGCACTTCGGCTTCGACAGGCCCCTGCCCGTCCGCTACTGGAACTGGCTCGTCCGCGACCGATGCGGGCTGCGGACGCACTCCTACCACTACACCGACAAGACCGCCGGCGAGCTCATCGCCGACCGCATCCCCGTCTCGCTCTGGTTCGGCATCCCGGGCTTCTTCCTCACCTACCTCGTCTGCATCCCGCTCGGCATCGCCAAGGCGCTCCGGCGCGGCACGCGGTTCGACCTGGCGTCGTCGGTCGTCGTCTTCGTCGGCTACGCGATCCCCGCCTTCGCGCTGGGCATGGTCCTCAAGACGCTGCTGTGCGGCACGGTCGACGGCCTCTGGGACGTCCTCCCGCTCGGCGGGCTCGAGAGCGACGGCTACCCGGACCTCCCGTTCGCGGGCAAGGCCCTCGATCGCGCGCGGCACATGCTGCTGCCGGTCCTCTGCTACATGGTCGGCTCGTTCGCGATGCTGACGCTGCTCGTGAAGAACTCGCTCCTCGACCAGATGTCGGCCGACTACGTCCGCACGGTCCTCGCGAAGGGCGCGACGCTGCGCCGCGCGGTCTGGGGGCACGCGCTGCGCAACGCGCTCGTGCCGGTCGCGACGGGCTTTGGCGGCATCCTCACCGTGATGTTCGCCGGCTCCGTGATCATCGAGAGCGTCTTCGAGATCCCGGGGATGGGCCTGCTCTCGCTCGAGGCGCTCGAGTCGCGCGACTACCCGGTCTTCCTCGGGCTGCTCTCCGTGACCTCCGTGCTCGGCCTCCTCGGACAGATACTCTCCGACTTCTGCTACGTCCTCATCGACCCCCGCATCCGCTTCGACCGATAGGTCCGCGAAGATGCGGCCGCGCCGCCCGAACGCTCTCAGAACCGCGAGACGCGCCAGTCGGCCGGCTCCTCGCCGTCGTAGCGCATCCAGCCGTGGAAGGGGCGCGGGTCGCCGTCGAAGACGAGCGGCAGGAAGAGCCGGTCGCCCTTCCACATCGGCAGCTCGCCGAGGCGGTCGATCCGCTCCCAGGAGAGCGTCCCCTCCTCGTTGTCGGCGAAGGGCTCGCCGCGCCAGCCGTCGACGAGGAAGACGAAGCCGAGCCACTCCTCCTTCGCCGGGCCGAAGTCGGACCAGCAGACCGTCCCGCGCAGCGACATCGAGAGGACCTCGAGGCCCGTCTCCTCGCGGATCTCGCGCACCATGCACGCGGCGACGTCCTCGCCGCGCTCGAGGTGGCCGCCGACGCCGTTGTACTTGCCGAGGTTCTCGTCGGTCTTGCGGTAGGTCCGGTGCACCATCAGCACGCGCTCGCGATCGGGCGAGAGGATGAAGCCGAGCGTCCCGACGATCGGCCGGTGGCGCCCCGCGCTCACCGCGCGGCCCCCGGCGCGAAGTCGCGGACGAAGGCGACGAGCAGGTCGGCGTAGGCCTGGATGCTCGCGAGGGTCGCGCCCTCGCCCTCGTCGTGGCAGCGCCAGCCCTCGACGCCGATCATGGCGACGGGCGCCGCGCCCGGCCCGGCGAAGTGCCGCGCGTCCGTGGCGCCGTGCATCCGCACCATCGGGATCTCGCGTCCGAAGGCCTTCGCCATCGCCCCGCGCAGCGCGGCGAGCGCGGGCGCGTCCGCGTCGCAGACCACCGGCTCGCACGTCGCGAGGACCTCGGCCTCGAGGCCGGACTTCTCGCGGACGAAGGCCTCGATGCGCGGGATTGCGCCGGGCTCGACAAACCGGACGTTGACGACCATCGACGCCTCGTTCGGGATCTGGTTGTGGACCGCGCCCGCGCGCACGACCGTCGCCGCGATCGAATCGCCCCAGTGCTCCTTTTCGTCCGTGATCGCGGGCCAGGCCGCGCGCAGGCGCGCCCAGCCGTCGAAGAGCCGGTCGATCGGGTTGTCGAAGCGCCACGGCTCGGAGGAGTGCCCTCCCCTGCCCTTCGCGACGAGCCGGAACGAGGCGATGCCCTTCTGCGAATACGTGATCGACCAGGGGCCAGCGTCGAGGACGATCGTGAGCCCCGTCGCGCGGATGCCGCGCCGGACGGCCTCGCCGGAGGTGAAGCCGCCCTCCTCCTCGTCGGTGGAGAAGACGGCGCCCACGCTCGCGCCGCTCCCGGCCAGCGCCGCGAGCGCGGTCGCGGCCGCGACCGCGTTGCCCTTGCAGTCCGACGCCCCGCGCGCCGAGACGCTCCCGTCCTCGACGCGCGGCTCGAACTGCTCCGGCCCCGCGGGGACGACGTCGAGGTGCGCGTTGAGCAGGAGCTTCGGGGCACGCTTGCCCTTGACGACGGAGGCGTAGAGCAGCTCGCGGCCGTCGGGCATCGCCTCGGTCTCGCAGAAGACGCCGCGCGCCTCGAGCCATCCGCGCATCGCGGCGACGGCGCGGTTCACCTGCGGGATGTCGTCCGTCACGGACGGGATGCGGAGAAGATCGAGGAGGAAGGGAAGGTCGATGTTCATGGGAATGGGTCCTCGCGAAGCGGATGCGGGGATTCTATCCCATCCTCGCCCGCGGCCGCAAGCTCCGGAGACGGCCCATCGGTCCGAATCGCGAATCGGGCAACCGGCTTTTCCACCGAACGGCGAAGCCGAGGTCCCCTTTCGGGGCCCAGATTTCGGTTTCGCTTCGGGCCGGGTTCGTGTAGAATGCGCGGCGGTTCCCGCGAATCGCGGGACGACTGACCATGACAATCCTCCCCTCTCCGCGCGCGCGTTGCCTTGCCGCCGCCGCCCTGCTTCCCCTGATCGCCGGCTGCCTCTCGGTCGGCCCCGACTTCCAGGCGCCCGAATGGGACGGCCCCGAGGCCTGGTCCGCCACCAACGCACCCGTCGCGTCGCCGCTGCCCGACGGCGCCCCGTGGTGGTCCGTCTTCGGCGACCCCGTCCTCGACGGGCTCGAGGCGGAGCTGCTGGAGCAGAACCTCTCGCTCGCCGCCGCCGTCGCGCGCCTCGACTCCGCCGCCGCGCAGCTCGGCGCTACCCGCGCCGGCCTCGCGCCGTCGGCCGACCTCTCCGCCTCCGCCGCCTACGACCGGCAGTCCGGCGAGGTCCACGGCTCCGGGGCCAAGGTCCCCGACAACCCCGACTGGCTCTTCCGGCCAGGCGCCTCGTTCTCGTGGGAGCTCGACTTCTGGGGCCGCGTCCGCCGCAACGTCGAGGCCGCGTCCGCCGACCTCGACTCCGCCGCGCAGGACGTCCGCGACGCGCGCCGCCTCCTCGCCGCGCGGCTGGCCTCCTCCTACCTCGCGCTGCGTACGCTCCAGACGCGCCTCGAATTCGCCCGCGGGAACGCCGCGCTCCAGACCGACACGCTCGAGCTGGTGAAGGTCCGCCGCAACGCCGGCCTGAGCGGCGACCTCGACCTGCGCCAGGCCGAGATGAACCTCGCCTCCACCCGCGCGAGCATCCCGCCCCTCGAGGCGCAGATCGATGCCGCGCTCAACTCCATCTGCACCCTCCTCGGCCGCTACCCCGGCTCGAAGGACGAGCTGCGCGAGCCCGCCCCCGTCCCGCTCCCCGACGACGCCGCGCTGCCCGCCTCGCTCCCCGCCGACCTGCTGCGCAACCGCCCGGACGTCGCCGCCGCCCTGGCGGACTTCCACGCCGCGGTCGCCCGCATCGGCGCCGCCAAGGCCGAGCTCTACCCGAGGGTGTCGCTCGGCGGCTCCTTCGTCTTCGCCGCCACCGGCACCGACAACCTCTTCAAGGACAACGCGCAGAACTACTCCGTCGGCCCCTCGATCCAGTGGCCGGTCTTCTCCGCCGGCCGGCTCCGCAACCAGGTCCGCGCGAAGGAGGCCGCCGCGCGCGCCGCCGAGGCCCGGTTCCGCGAGGCCGTCCTCTCGGCCGTCGCCGAGTGCGAGACGGCGCTCTCCTCCCGCCGGCACGCGGTGGAGGTCCTCGACGACCTCCGCGCCGCGGCGACCGCCGCCGAGGAGGCCGCGAACCTCTCGGACTCGCTCTACCGCACGGGCCTCACGGACTTCCAGAACGTCCTCGACATGCAGCGCCAGCTCGCGTCCAACCGCGACGCCCTCGCGCAGGGCGTCGGCGCCGCCGCCTCGGCTCTCGTCGACGTGTGGAAAGCGTTCGCGGGCCCCGACACGCCGAGTCCGGCCGCCGAAGAATCTCACGCGGAGTCCGCGGAGGCCGCGGAGTCTGAATCTCACGCAGAGAACGCAGAGACAGCAGAGTCTATTTCTCACGCAGAGAGCGCAGAGACCGCAGAGCCCGAACCGAGTAAAGGAGAATGATGATGATGACGGACCAAGCCCCGGAGAACACTGGACGAACGGAGTCCGCCGCGCCAGAGTCGCAGCGGCGTTCCGTTGCGAAACGCTTTGGCGCCGTCCTCGGGCCACTGTTCCTCTTCGTCGGTCTTCCCGTCGCCCTGCGCGCCTTGCTCGAGCGGGTTCCGTGGTCGGGGTTCGACGAAATCGGCAATCTGGCTCTCGTGCTGGGAATCTCGGCCATGGTCGGCCTGCTCGTCGCGGGGCGGCTCCGCGGCTGGTACGTTCCCGGCGTGAAGGAGCTGCTCGTGGCGCTCGCCATCGTCGTGCTCTCCTTTGTCGCCCTGCCCTGTTTCCTGACCCGCGGACAAATCGAACGCGGGCAGCACGTCCGCATGGAGAACAACGGCAGGATGGTCGTCGAGCAGATTCTCGCCGCCGACACCGAGCGCACCGGGAGGGGAGAACCGGCCGTGTGGCCGTCGGTCGGAAAATACGATTCCGCCAACGCGTACCTTTCCAAGCTACTGACGAGGGGCGTCCTTTCCGGCGTTCCCACGACGATGTTCGCCGGCGGCGGCGTGGAGGCGGCCGGATGGCCGGAGGACCTCGGGCGGCGCGGCAGCGCCTGGAGCGTCCTCGCCGGCGCGGGTGGGGCGCACCCCGCCACGCCCGTCCTCTGGACGCGGAACCTCCGCGGGCTACGTCCCGGGGACTTCGCCGGCGCCGACCCGAAGCGGCCCCGGCCGTGGAGCGATCGGCTCGCTCCCGAGGAGCGGCCCTTCGGCGACCGCCTCGTGGTCCTCGTCCGGCGGGACGGACGCGCCGAGACGATCCGCGCCCGCGACCTCACCGACGCCTCCTTCCTCGGCGGCGCAACCAACGACCCCGCCGCGCTTGAGGTGCTCGAAGCGCTGGCGGACTAAGCAATTCGCCCACCGCCGTCGCAGACTTGCTTCTGCGGAGATTCCGTGCTATAATCTCCGCAAATTCTACGGAGATTCTGAATTGCGCTACATCTACCAGCTGACGGACTGGCCGCACTTCCGATGGAAGTCGGACGAACTGGAGGACGTCCTTTCGGAATCGTCCTTCCGCCTCGGACGCTTTCTCGGGCGGCTCGCGGACATCGGTTTCGAGCTGCGGAACGAAGCCGGGCTGGAGGCGCTCTCGAGCGAAATCCTCGAATCGGCCCGGATCGAGGGCGAGACGCTGAACCGCGCGGACGTCCGCAGCAGCGTCGCGCGCCGGATGGAGATCGTCCTCAAGGGGCGGGCCGCCCCGCCGTCCCGCGAAACCGAGGCGCGCGTCGACATGATGATGGACGCCACGCGCAACTGGGCCGCGCCGATGACGCGCGAGCGCCTCTTCTCGTGGCACGCGGCGCTCTTCCCGACGGGGTGGTCGGGCATGCGGCGGATCCGCGTCGGCGCCTTCCGCACGGACGAGGAGGGGCCGATGCAGGTCGTCTCCCGCCACGGCGCCCTGGAGCGCGTCCACTTCGAGGCGCCGCCCGCGCCGCGGATCCCCGCGGAGACGGACGCGCTGCTCGCGTGGCTGGACGGCGGCGCGGACGCGCCCCCGCCGCTCGTTCGCGCGGCGCTCGCGCACCTCCGGTTCCTCACGATCCATCCCTTCGACGACGGCAACGGCCGCCTCGCCCGCGCGCTCGTCGAATGGCTCCTCGCCCGGGCGGAACGCTCGGGGCTGCGCTTCTATTCGCTCTCCGCGCGCATCCAGAAGGAGAAGGAGGACTACTACGGGGAAATCCAGCGCGCGCAACGCGGCACGATGGACGCCACGCGCTGGATCCGCTGGTTCGCCGGATGCCACTCGCGCGCGCTGGAGGACGCGGAGGCGCAGCTCTCGTCGATCTTCCGCAAGGCCGCGTTCTGGCGGCGCCACGCGGACGCTGGCTTCAACGAAGGCCAGCGCACCATGCTCAACCGCCTGCTCGACGGCTTCACGGGCAACCTCACCTCGACCAAGTGGGCGAAGATCCGCAAGATCTCGCAGGACACCGCCACGCGCGAAATCAACGACCTGATCGCCCGCGGCGTCCTCGTCCGTCGCGGCCGTGCCCGCGCGACGCACTACGAACTCGCTCCCGACCCCGCCACGCCATGAAACGCCTCTTCCCTCTCCTCCCCCTTCTCGCCCTCGCCGCCGCTGCCGTGGCGTTCTTCGCGGCGTTCACGATTATCGGAACGACGGCGGCGCCCGTCGTCGCGGATGACGCGCCCTACTGCTCGGGAGGACCGGGATGGGCTGAAATCGCGCTTTCCATCCTATTCTGGGCCATGCTTGTCGGTGCGGTCGTGCTGGCGTTTCTGCCGTTCCGCCGTTCCCAACGCGAACTGCCCGTCTTTTTCCGCGCCCACATCTTCGTGCCCGTCCTGTTCGTTCTGTGGGTCGTCTGCGGCAGCGCTTTTCCGTTCTCGCCCCACCAGCTCACACGCGTCCTGCCCGGTTTTCTCCTTGGCGCGAACGATTGGGGTGTCGGGAACATCTACACGTACACGAAACTCGCGGACTGGGTGGCCCTTCTTGCGGGATGCGCCGCCTGCACGCGCCTTGCGACCGAGAGAGCCTCTGCGGCGGACGGGTTCGCCAAGCGGATCCGGCTCTGCTTTCCCCACCTGCTTGCGGCTGTCGCGCTGCACTTCGTTCCGGCCGTTTTCGAAGCCAGCATCCATTCTGCTCTGGCCGTGGACAACGGCCTGCTCTTCCTTTGGCTTCTCGTCGGGTTCGCCGCCATCACGGCACTCCAGTCGCTTGCCGACGATTTGCGCAGCCGTTGGCCAATGGTCCTTTCGTGGCTCGTCGCATTCGGCTGGCTCTTCGTTCCCGTCGCCGATTTCCGTCCGTAGACTTCGCCACCCCCGCCACACCACTTTCACCCTGCCGCCCGCAGGCGAGCCGCCGTTTTCGGCTTGCATTTCACAGGAAGATGGGCTAGACTCGTTGCAAACTTTGACACCTAAACGCAAAAGATTGCATCCGATGGATCCGTGCGTCGAAAGACCTTCCTACTTGAAGCAGCTCCGTTCCCGGGCATGGAACGGGCAGATCAAGGTCGTCACCGGCATCCGTCGGTGCGGGAAATCGTTCCTGCTCAACCGCCTCTACCGTGACGATCTGCTCGCCTCGGGCGTCGCTGCGCGGGACATCCGCTGCATCGCCCTGGACGAGCGCCGCAACCTCGCGCTGCGCAATCCGCTCGCGCTGGCGGACGACGTCGAGCGATGGATGGACGGCTTCTCCGGCCGGCGCTACCTCTTTATCGACGAAATCCAGCTCTGCGGCAGCGTCCCCAATCCGCACGATCCCGACGGAAAGCCCGTCACCTTCTACGACGCCCTCAACGAGTTCCTGCACGACGACCGGCTGGACGTCTACGTGACCGGCTCCAACTCCCGGATGCTCTCCTCCGACATCCTCACCGAGTTCCGCGGCCGGGGCGACGAGGTGCGCGTCCACCCGCTCTCGTTCGCCGAATACTGGTCCGCCGTCGGCGGCGACCGGCGCGACGCCTTCCCGGGCTACGCGCGCTTCGGCGGGATGCCGTTCTGCCTCTTCCGCCCCGACGACGCGGCCCGCGAGGCCTACCTCAAGTCGCTGTTCTCGGAGGTCTACGTCCGGGACATCGTAGAGCGCCGCCGGATCGAGCGCCCCGACCTTCTGGAGAAGATTCTGGACTACCTCGCCTCGTCCGTCGGGTCGCTCACCAACCCGAACAACGTCGCGCGCGCGCTGGAGGCGGCGGGCGACGGTGCGTCCGTCCATACCGTCGCCTCCTACCTCTCGCACGTCAAGGACGCCTTCCTCTTCTCCGAGGCGCGCCGCTACGACGTGAAGGGCCGCACCTACTTCTCGTATCCCGACAAGTACTACTGCGAGGACCTCGGGCTCCGCAACGCGCGCCTCTCCTTCCGGCAGCCCGAAATCACGCACCTGATGGAGAACGCCGTCTACAACGAACTGGTCCGGCGCGGGCATTCCGTCGACGTCGGCGTCGTGACGGCCGTGGAGAAGAACGCCAAGGGGCAGTCCGTGCGCGTCCCTCACGAGATCGACTTCGTCGTCAACAAGGGCGACGAACGGGTCTACGTCCAGTCCGCCTACGCCATCCGCTCGGACGAGAAGCTCGACAGCGAGCGCCGGGCCTTCTCCCTGGCCGGCGACTCCTTCCGCAAAATCATCGTCCGCGACGACATCCTGCACCGCACCTTCGACGAAACCGGCGTCCTCCACGTGAACCTCCTCGACTTCCTTCTCGACGAAACGATCGTCTGACCCCCTTGCCCGCTCCGCGCGGGCGCGGCGCAGCCGCCGCCCGCGCGGAGCGACATCCCTCAACCAACAACACCAAAAAACACAAATGAAACTCGCAGTCCGAATCTTCGCGATCCTCCTCCTCGCCGCAGCGGTGGCGATGGCGTTCCTCTACAAGGGCGGCAAGCCCGAAGCCGACAACACCCCGCCGCCCGTCCGCCCCGTCAAGTCGATGCTCGTCGGTCCGCCGCCCCGCGTGCCGTCCATCCACTTCCCCGGCGTCGTCGACGCCCGCGCGGGCGTGGATCTCTCCTTCGAGGTGGGCGGCCGCATCGTCGAGTTCCCCGCCACCCGCGGCCTGGACGTCAAGGAGGGCGACGTCCTCGCCCGCCTCGACGACCGCGACTACGCCAACAGCGTCAAGACCGCCGAGGCCGAGCTCGCCTACGCCGAGTCCAACTTCAAGCGGATGGAGGCCGCCCTCGCGCAGAACGCCGTCTCCCAGGACGAGTTCTCCAGCGCCCGCGCCTCCCGCGACAAGGCCCGCGCCGCCCTCGACTCCGCCAAAAAGGCGCTCGACGACACCGTCCTCAAGGCCCGCTTCTCCGGCGTCGTCTCCGACACCTACGCCGACAACTTCGACACCGTCGCGGCCGGCACGCCCATCCTCAAGCTGCAGGACCTGACCGCCTTCGACCTGGCCGTCTCCGTCCCGGAGTCCTACGTCCTCTCGGGCTCCGCCGACGTCCGGAGCCGCTACACCTTCGAGGCCTCCTTCGACTCCCTCCCCGGGCGCACCTTCCCCGTCACCGTCAAGGACGCCGCCCGCATCGCCGACCCCGTCACGCAGACCTACCGCGCCACCTTCACGCTCGAGGCCCCCGAAGGCCTTATCATCCTCCCCGGGATGACCTGCGACGTCACCTCCACCGTCACCGAGGAGGAACGGACGGCCGCCGCCGGCGACAAGCTCGCCGTCCCCTCCGACGCCGTCGGCGCCGCGGCCGACGCCACGTCCTTCGTCTGGCGCCTCGACGACAACGGCGACGGCACCTTCACCGCCCGCCGCGCCACCGTGAAGCTCGGCCAGCGCACCGGCGAAAGCATCTACGTCCTCTCCGGTCTCTCCGCCGGCGAGCGCATCGCCGTCGCGGGCGTCACCGTCCTCACCGAAGGCCGCATCGTCCGCCTGACCGACGAAGCCGCCGCCAAGTGACGCCGCGCCCCGCCACCTCCCGCCCGTAATGAACCGCCCGGCCACGCCGATGGACGCCCCGATTCTCCTTCCGCGATCCGTCGCCCCGGAGCGCTGGGGCTACCTCCGCCCCGACGGCTCGTGGGCGCTACCGCCTCGCTTCGCTTCGGCCTCGCCCTTCTCCGAAGGCGTCGCGCTCGTCGGCAACGGCGCCTTCCTGGGCTATGTCCGGCCCGACGGCTCGGAGGCCCTGCCGTTCCGGTTCCTCCACGCGTACGACTTCGGGAAGGGCCGCGCGAGGGTCGAGACCGAAACGGGAATGGGAGCCGTCCGCCCCGACGGCTCGTTCGCCCTCGAACCGCGGTTCGAATGGGTCGACCACGACGAATGGAAGGGGCGCGACGTCTTCAAAACCGACGGAAAGGACGGCCGCCACGCGCTTTACGACTTCGACGGGAACGAGATTCTCCCGCCCCGCGACGAAGACTTCTTCCCGCTCGACTTCGGCCTCCTCGCCGTGGAGAAGGACGGCCGCTGGGGCATTGCCGCGGAAGACGGCCGGTTCGTCGTCCCGCCCGAGTTCGGGAACATCGACGGCTTCGACGAACGCGGGTGGAGCTGCGCGCACCGCGAGGCGGACGAGGGCCCGACGGTCTTCTTCGACCGCGAGGGGCGGACCGTGTTCGCGCCGGACGCCGACTACGTCGACCCCTTCCACGACGACGTCGCCGTCGCCCGCCGCGACGGCAAATGGGGCGCCATCGACCGCGAGGGGCGGACGGCGCTGCCGTTTCGCTTCGATGGCGTCGACACCTTTTCCGAAGGTTTGTTCCCCGTTTTCAAGGCGGCCCATCCCGGCGATCCCGACGATCCGCGCGGCGAATGGAGCTTCGTCCGCCCCGACGGCGAACCCGCCTTCTCCGACCGCTTCGAAACCGCCTCGCCCTTCGACAACGGCATCGCGTGGTGCGAGGCGAAGGGCGGGCGTTGGGGCCCGTTCCTCCGCGAAGGACGCTTCCTCGTTCCGCCCATCTACGACGACCCCGGCTGGGAGTCCGGACCCTTCCTGAGCGGCTGGAAGAGCGGCGACGAACTGGAGAACTGGTTCGACCGCACGGGCAGAATCATCGTTCCCGCCGCATTGGACCCGGCTCCCTCCTCCTTCCCCTCCTCGCCCTCGCGGCGCGGCGGTGTGCCGCCGCGTGAAAACGGCGAAAAACGGCCTTGACGGTTTTATGCCATTTTTGGTAGATTTCCGGCATGACGAACTACGCCAGGATCTATGACGACGCCATCGCGCATTTCGGTCTGGTTTCGACGACCCGGGCCAAGGCGCTCGGCGTATCCGCCCTCCAACTGCTCAAACTCGCCCGCAGCGGCCGGCTCGAACGCGTCGGCTGCGGCCTCTACCGGATCGCCGCGGCGCTGCCCTTCGAGGGCGACGCGCCGGCGTACGCGCTGGCGGTCGAGTCCGTCGGGCCCGACGCGATGCTCTACGGAGAATCCGTCCTGGCGTTCCTCACGCTGGCGCCGGTCACGCGCGACCGCATCTTCGTCGCCACGCCGCGCCGGCTCCGGCGCCGGATTCCTGACGACGTCGTGCACGTCCGGCTGCCGCGTCCCGCGGAGGCCGCCGTCTACGGGGGCGTGCGCTGCCAGCCGGTCGCGGACGCGATCCGCGCCTGCCGCGGCACGGTGATGCCGGAGCGCCTCCGCGCGGCTGTCTCCGCGGCGCGGGCGCAGGGACTGCTGCTTGAACGGGAGGCCGCGCGCCTCCGCCGTGAGGGGTTCTGAAATGGCGTCTTCCCCTCCCAACAGCCGGACCAACCTCGACAAGGCCATCCAGCGCCTCTACGGCCAGCGCGCCCGCTTCGTCGAAGCCCGCTCCATCCTCGCCCGGACGGTCGTCGGGCAGTTCCTCCCGGACGCCGTCGCCAAGGGCGGCGGCGCGCTCCAGCTCCGGTTCGGCGGCGCGGCCACGCGGGCGACGTTCGACTTCGACGCCGCGCGCCGCGGCGCGCTCGACGCCTTCGTCGAAACGCTCGGGAGGCGGCTCCGGGAGGGCTGGAACGGCTTCACGGGCGTCGTCGTCGCCGAGCGCCCCGCCCGGCCGCGCGGCGTTCCCGGCGAATACGTGATGCGGCCGTTCTCGGTCAAGCTCGCCTACCGCGGCCATCCGTGGTGCACCGTTGCGCTCGAGGTCGGGCACAACGAAATCGGCGACGCGGACGAGCCGGAGCTCGTCCTCGCCCCGGAAATCGCGGAAATGTTCTCGGCCCTCGGCTTCCCGGCGCCGGCGCCCGTCCCACTGATGCCCCTCGCGTTCCAAGTCGCCCAGAAACTCCACGCGGCGACGTCCCCGGTCAACCAGCGCGCACACGACCTCATCGACCTGCAGCTCATCGCGGCGCGAACTCCGCTCGACCTCCCGCGCATCCACGCGCTCTGCGTCCGGCTCTTCGACTACCGGAGAATGCAGCCCTGGCCACCCCGCATCGAAGCGCTTCCCGGCTGGGACGACATCTATCGGTCTCGTTCCGCGGGACTGCCCGTCCTCCCGACCGTCGAAGAAGCCGTCGCCTGGGCCAATGCCCTCGTCGCGAAAATCGACGCAGCCACACCCTAGCACCCGCACCCCGCCACGCCGCGAACCACGGAACACGCCGAAACGAAACTCCGATGAGTTGAATCCCTCCGCTAACGCTCCGGGTTGAAACGCCGCCAGCCCCCGCCGCATCCAGCACTCAGCATTCTTCCGTCCCCGCTCGTCCCCACGGTCCTCTTCGTCCCCGTCCCCAAGTCCCCTTGGTCCCTCACGCAACGTCCGCGAAGTCCGCAAAGATGAAACGCCGCTTCCTCATCCTTCCCCTCCTCGCGTTCGCGACGTTCGATTGTTCGTGCGTCGCTCCTCCTCCTCCGGACGAAGTCCGCCCGAAGCCGTCCGGGGACGTTCGCGCGGTCGACCTTGCGGACGGCGTCCGACTCCAGATGCTTCCGGTGCCCGGCGGGACGTTCCGGATGGGAAGCCCGCGTTCCGAAAACGGACGAACGCCGACGCAGGAGGACCCCGTCAGCGTCACCCTTTCGCGGGACTTCTGGCTCGCCGAAACGGAGGTCTCGCAAGCGGCGTGGGCAGCGGTGATGGACGGCGAAACGGTCGTCGACCTGGCGCGGAAGTGCCTTGCTGACGATGTCCGGATCGGGGGTCGAACCGTCCGGGAGGCATTGGGTCTTCCGAGGGACGCCGATCCCGTTTCGTTCGCCGGACCTCGCGAGCCGGACTTTCCTGTCGTGTGGGTTTCGTGGACGGAGGCGGCGGAATTCTGCCGCCGGATCGACGAGCGGGAACGCGCCGCGGGCCGGGTTCCGGACGGATACGAATACCGTCTGCCGACCGAAGCGGAATGGGAGCGAGCCTGCCGCGCCGGCGAGACCGCCGCGCTTCCGAACGGGCGGTCGCTCCGCTATGTTGTGCAGTTCGTCCAGCCCGAACTCGATGTCATCGCGTGGTATTGCGGGAACTGTTCGACGAATCTCGTTCCAGCCAATGCCGATCCGCTCCGCCGCGGATGGGGCTTGGCCGTAAATACCCGCCCCGTCGGAACGAAGGCGCCGAACGCCTGGGGCTTCCACGACATGATCGGCAATGTTTTCGAATGGTGCGCGGACGTTCTCCCGCCCGGCGATTTCCGTCTTCCCGGCGGAACGGATCCGGTCCGTCTTTCTCCGGCCGGAATCCGCGCGAACCGCGGAGGGAGCTGGGCTGTCGTCCCTCAAGCATTTCTCCGCAGCGCCGCGCGGAGTTTCTGCCCGGAAGGAATCCGATGCAACGATCTCGGATTCCGCCCGGCTTTGGCCCCCATCCTCTTCCGTAAAGCGCACCCCGCCACGCCGTGCAAGGCCGCCCAACCCTAGCCCCCTTCGCTCCGCTTCGCCAACTCGCCGAACGAGATTTCGCCAACTCGCCGAACGAAATTTCGCCAACTCGCCGAACGACTTGACAATTCCTCGGGAATTCGCCTAGAATCGTGCGGTATGGAAACCTACCGAAAGCGAATCGCGGACGGGCGGCTTGCGGAAGCCCTCGAAGTCAAGGGCGCCGTCCTCGTCGAAGGGCTGAAATGGTGCGGCAAGACGACGACCGCGGAACAGGCGGCGAAGAGCGTCCTGTATCTGGACGAGCCGGACCGGCTCGCCCAGAACCTCGAACTGGCGGCCATCCGGCCGAGCCGTCTCCTGGAGGGGGACAAGCCCCGTCTCATCGACGAATGGCAGATCGCGCCGGCGCTCTGGGACGCGGTTCGGCATGCGGTCGACCGCGCCCGCGCGCAGGGGCTGTTCATCCTGACAGGCTCGACCGTTCCCCCGAAGGCGGACGCGACGCTCCACACGGGCATCGGCCGCATCACGCGCCTTCGGATGCGGACGATGACGCTGTGGGAGAGCGGCGAATCCTCCGGAGAGGTGTCCCTCGGCGATCTCTTCGCGGGCGCCGATCCGACGGGAGCCCGCGCGGGCGCGGACTTCGACGCGCTGGCCTTCGCCGTCTGCCGCGGCGGCTGGCCGGCCGCCGTCGGCATGCGCGGACGCCGGGCGCTCGCCCACGCGCCCGACTATGTCGAAACCGTCGCGGAAAGCGACATCTCCCGGATCGACGGCGTTTCCCGCGACCCCGAAACGGCCCGCCGCGTCCTTCGGAGCCTCGCCCGGCTGCAGGGTTCCCAGGCAGCCGCCACGGCGATCCGGGACGACGTGGCCGCCAACGAGACCGACTCGTTCTCGGAGGACACCGTGGCCTCCTACCTCGGCGCCCTGCGGAAGCTCTTCGTCGTCGAGGACATGCCCGCCTGGTGCCCGAACCTGCGCTGCAAGACCCCGGTCCGCACGACGGACACGCGCTACTTTTCGGACCCCTCCGTCGCGGCCGCCGCGCTCGGCCTCGGCCCGGCCGACCTGCTGTCCGACCTTTCGACCTACGGACTCTTCTTCGAAACGCTCGTCGTCCGAGACCTTCGCGTCTACGCGGAAGCCCTTGGCGGCACGGTCCGGCACTACCGGGACAAGAGCGGCCTGGAGTGCGACGCCGTCGTCCACCTCCGGAACGGCGACTACGGCCTCGTGGAGATCAAGCTCGGCGGCGCGCCTTTGATCGAGAAGGGCGTCGGCTCCCTCCAGGCGCTGGCCGGAAAGGTGGACGGAAAGAAGACGAAGCCGCCCGCGTTCCGGATGGTCGTCGTCGCGGACGGCGACTTCGCCTACCGCCGCAAGGAGGACGGCGTCGTCGTCTGCCCGATTTCCTGCCTGAGGCCGTAGCCCCCTCCGCTCCACGCGGACGCGGCAAAGCCGCCGCCCGCCGCGGAGCGCCCTTCCCGAATTCCCCGCCGCACCGCATTCAGCATTCAGCATTCATCATTCAGCACTGACTCCGCCCCCGCCCGCAATGAAACGCCGCGCCCTTCTCCTTTCCCTCCTCGCGCTCGCCGCCGCGCCGGCACCGGCGAAAGAGGCCGCGGAAGGTGCTTCGCGCCAACCTTCCCGTTCTTCCGGCTCGTTTCCGTATCTCCATTTGATTGTCACGGCTGTCGGCATCGGCTGGTCGGTTCTGATTTGGCGGAGCGTCAAGCGCAAGAACGAGAAACGCCGCAAGAAATGGGAAGAGAATCCGCCGCCACCCGACGAGGGCATCGACGAGTCCCTGTTGCCGAAGGTTCCGGAAATGCTGGAACGGTTCGGTGAACGGGAATCCGTCACGTTGCCGGAAAACCTTCTACCGCTTGCACCGGGCATCCGCGACTTCCTCGAAACGTGGAAAAGCGTCGACTTTTGGCGTGGGGGAGAATATGAAGGCGATCCCGAATACGACCGGAAGAACCTTGCCGTCCACAAGGACAATCCGGCGTTCGTCCTTATGGGTGGAGACGGAGGGGAACAGACGTTTTTCGTCCGGCGCGACCCGACGGATGAACGCGTCTACGTGATCGATCTCGAGCTCGATTGGGATCTCTCGAAACCGCGACCCTACGCCTCGGACATCGCCCGTTGGATCCTCCTTAGGAAACAAGACAACACAACGGAATGATCTCCCTGCCACCCCCTAGCACCTGCCCGCTCCGCGCGGGCGCGGCGAAGCCGCCGCCTGCCGCGGAGCGGCCTTCCCGCACCCGCCCTTGACCTTTCCTCTTCCCAATCCCTAACCCATCCTCCGCCCCGCGCGGGCGCGGCGAAGCCGATGCCCGCCGCGGAGCGGACCTCCCGAACCTCCCATGAACATCGCGAAATTCTTCATCGACCGCAAGGTCCTCACCTGGACGCTGTCGCTCGTCTTCTTCGCGGCGGGCATCTCGGCCTACCGGACGATCGGCCGCCTCGAGGACCCGGAATACACGATCAAGGTCGCCCAGGTCGTCACCTACTGGCCCGGCGCCACCGCCGCCGAGGTCGCCTCCGAGCTCACCGACCCGCTCGAGACCGCGATCCAGCAGATGGGCCAGGTCAAGGAGGTCTCCTCCACCTCCTACGCCGGGCGCTCCATCATCTCCGTCGAGATGCAGGACCAATACGACAAATCCACGCTTCCGCAGGTCTGGGACGAGCTCCGCCGCAAGGTGAACGACCACGCCTCGTCCCTGCCTGCTGGGTGCGGCAGGCCGATCGTGGTCGACGACTTCGGCGACGTCTACGGAATGTATTTCGTCATCTACGGCGACGGCTACTCGCTGGCGGAGCTCAAGGACTACGCGAAGACCCTCCGCCGCGAGCTCCTGCTCTGCGACCAGGTGGCCAAGATCGACATGACCGGCGACCGGAACGAGGTCGTCTACTTCGAGATCTCCCGCGCCCGCCTCGCCCGCCTCGGCATCTCCCTCTCCGAGATCCAGGCCCTCATCGCCGGTCAGAACCAGGCCGTCCAGGCCGGCCACCTCACCGTCGGCGACAAGTACATCCGCATCGACCCCACCGGCAAGCTCGGCTCCCTCGACGAGCTCGGCGACCTGCTCGTCGTCCGCAGCGACTCCGCCACCCGCCCCTCCGTCCGCCTCCGCGACCTCGCCACCATCCGCCGCGGCTACGAGGACCCGCCCTCCGCGATCCTGCGCTACAACGGCCACCCCTGCATCGCCCTCGGCGTCTCCACCGTCTCCGGCGGCAACGTCACCGTGATGGCGAAGGCCCTCGAGCGGCGCCTCCGTGAACTCGAGCCCACCACCCCCGTCGGCATCGAGATCGGGATGATCTCCAACCAGGCCGAGACCGTCGAGGCCGCCATCTCGGGCTTCATGGTCAACCTGCTCGAGGCCGTCGTCATCGTCATCGCCGTCCTCCTCTTCTTCATGGGCCTCCGCTCGGGCCTCATCATCGGCGGCGTCCTGGTACTCACGGTGATGGCCACGCTCGCCGTGATGAAGCAGCAGGGCGTCCTGATGGAGCGCATCTCGCTCGGCGCCTTCATCATCGCGCTCGGGATGCTCGTCGACAACTCCATCGTCGTCTGCGACGCCGTCCTCGTCGCCGCCCAGAAGGGCCTCGACAAGGTCAAGGCCGCCTGCGAGGTCGTGGCGCAGAACATGTGGCCGCTCCTCGGCGGCACCGTCATCGCCATTCTCTCCTTCGCCCCCGTCGGCGCCTCGCAGGACTCCTCCGGCGAATACTGCCGCTCGCTCTTCATCGTCCTGATGGTGTCGCTGCTCTTCTCCTGGGTCTTCGCGATCGCCCTCACGCCGCTGCTCTCCGCCGACTTCCTCACGTCCGGCAGGAAGAAGGCGGGCGCGGCGAACGCCGACCCCTACGGCGGCAGGTTCTACCGCGTCTACCGCGCGACCCTCGCCGCCTGCCTCCGCCACCGCTTCCTCGTCCTCGCCGCGCTGGCCGTGATGCTCCTCGCCGCCTTCAAGGGCTTCGGAAGCGTCCGGCAGATCTTCTTCCCGGACTCCACGCGCCGGCAGATGATGGTCCACTTCTGGATGCCCGAGGGCACCTCCATCCGCGCCACCGACCGCGGCCTCACGACCCTCGCCGAATACGTCCGCACCCTCGACGGCGTCACCGGCACCACGCAGCTGGCCGGCACCGGCGGCCTGCGCTTCATGCTCACCTACGCCGCCGAGAACGACGATGCCGCCTACGGCATCCTCTTCGTCGACCTCGACGACTACCGGCGCGTCCCCGAGATCACCGCCAAGGTCGACGAGTTCGCCTCAGCGAACCTCCCCGACGCGATGGTCTCCTGCCAGCGCTTCGCCCTCGGCCCCGGCGACGCGCAGAAGATCCAGCTCCGCATCCTCGGCACCGACGCCGACACCGTCCGCCGCCTCGGGCAGGAGGCCCTCGACGCCTTCAACGCCGACGGCCGCCTCGTCGAGGTGCAGACCGACTGGCGCAACCGCACCGACCTCGTCCGCCCCGTCGTCTCCCCGACCCGCCTCCGCGCCCTCGGCATCACCCGCCAGGAGGTCGCCAAGGCCCTCCGGGCCGCCACCGACGGCGTCTCCATCGGCACCTGGCTCGAGGGCGACGAGTCCCTCGACATCCGCCTCCGCGCCCCCGAGTCCGAGCGCGACGACCCCGACGCCCTCGCCGCCGCCTGGTTCCGGCCCGACTCGCTCGGCCGGTCCATCCCCCTGATGCAGGTCCTCACCCGGTTCGAAACCGCCTCCGAGGACCCCATCATCAAGCGCCGCAACCGCCTCCTCTGCCTCACCGTCAAGGCCAATCCCGGGATTGGCGAGAACGCCGCCGCCGCCGTCGCGCGCCTCCGCCCGCGCATCGAGGCGCTCGCCGCCACCTTCCCGGAGGGCTACCGGGTCGAATGGGGCGGCGAAGTGGAGAGCTCCAGCGACGCCAACGCCAGCATCTTCGCGAAGCTGCCGTCCATCGTCGCGCTGATGTTCCTCATCACCGTCTTCCTCTTCAACTCCATCCGCAAGCCGCTCGTCATCTTCTGCACGGTGCCGCTGATCCTCGTCGGCGTCGTCGCGGGGCTGCTGCTCTTCGACCAGCCCTTCGGCTTCATGGCGCTGCTGGGCCTGCTCTCGCTCATCGGGATGCAGATCAAGAACGCGATCGTGATCATCGACGAGATCAACGCCCGGCTGGCCGCGGGCGACGCGCCGGTCGACGCGGTGCTCTCGGCGGGCGTCACGCGCCTGCGCCCGCTGGGCCTCGCGGCCGCGACGACCGTCCTGGGGATGATCCCGCTCGTCGCCGACCCGTTCTACGCCGCGATGTCCGTCACCGTGATGTGCGGCCTGGCCTTCGCCACCCTCCTCACGCTCGTCGTCATCCCCGTCTTCTACGCCCTCTTCTTCCGCCTCCCGAAGCCCGCGTCCTGACGCGCTTCCAGACCGAGCGCCGGCATTCGCGGTCGCCCGACGCCGACCGTCTCGCGGTCGATGCGGCGTTGCGGCGGGCGCGCCGTCCGTGGTAGACTCCGCGCCATGACCTTCGCCGACACCCTCTCTCCGCAGGAACGGCGACGGGGCCGGGTCCTCGCCTGCCTCGCCTGCTACTTCGGCTGCATTTCCGAAGTGATGGTGGACAGCAGCGCCATCGTCATCCTCTACATCGCGATGATGGGCGGGAGCAAGTCCGAGGCGATGCTCTCCACCGGCTTCTCCGCCGTCTTCTGCATGCTCGCGATGATTCCCTGCGCCGTGCTGGTCGGCCGGATCGGACTGAAGCGCGCCGTCGCCGTCTCCTGCCTGGCCGGGTGCGCGGGATTCCTGCTGATGGCCGCCGCGCCGTTCTTCGGTCCGTGGCGGAAGGCCGCCGCGCTGGCGGGCTGCCTCGTCTTCTGCGCGCAGCGCACGCTCTACGGCGCCGCCTGGTATCCGCTGCTGGACGCCTTCCTGCGCCCGCAGGACCGCGGGGGCTTCTTCGGGACGATGCGCTTCACGTACATGGTCCTCACGGGGACCCTGTTCTACCTCGTCGGCCGATGGATGGGGGAGGACCCGCCCGTGTGGCTGATGCAGGGCGTCATCGCCGTCACGGGCCTGCTGCTCCTCGGACGGCTCTTCTGCGTGATGCGCTTCCCGGAGAACCCGGCGGAGGAGAAGGTCCGGCTCGACTGGAGGCGGGCGCTCGGCATCTCGGTCCGGAACGGCCCCCTCGTCGCCTACTCGGTCTACGTGTGCCTCCTTTCCGCGGCATCCACCTCGATCGTCCCGCTGACGCTGCTCTACCTCCGGAACCACGCGGGGCTGGACGCGGGGCGCGTCCAGGTCTTCTCCGTCGTCGGCATCGCCGGAAGCGTCGCGGGCTTCTTCTGCTACGGGTTCCTGCTGCGGGTTCTGCGGATCCGGCGCCTCGAGCTGTGCGTCCACCTCGCGCTGGCGGCGTCGGCCCTGGTCCTGGCCTTCGCGGGCGCCGGCGTCCCGGGATTCCTCCCCGTCGCGGGCGCGACCTACTTTCTCGCCTCCTTCGCGGGAAGCGCGTTCATGTGCAACAACTCCACCGAGTTTCTCGCCCTGGCGCGCCCCGGCAACAAGCCCATGGCGGTGGCCTTCCTGCAGACCTACCAGAACGTCGGGATCTCCATCGGGCGGGCGGGGACGGCCGCGGTCCTCGGCGCCGACCTGCTCGCGCCCTCGTGGCGCCTCGGACCCCTCGAACTCTGCGGCTACCAGACGCTGTTCCTGGCCTCCGGCGCCGCGATGGCGGCCCTGCTCGTCCTCCTGCCGACGCTCCCCGCCTTCGTCCCGAGGCACAGCGACTACTACGAGCCCTGAACCCGGACGCGCCGCCTCCCTCGCGGTCGCGGCGCCGCCCGTGGTAGACTGCGCGGCATGGCACGCGACGACGGATACGAACTGCTGGACAGCGGCGCCGGGCGCCACCGTAGCCCGAGCACGCCGGCGCATGGAGCGGGGGCTACACCTTTATTGGAACCGCTCTAGTTGAGGCCCGCGCGCTTGCGGACGATCCACTCGGCGGTGAGGAGGCCGACGAGGAGCGCGAGGATCCACCAGCGGTCCCACAGGAAGAGCTCGGAGCGCTCGTGCAGCGTGCGGTTGCCCTCGCCGTAGGCGCCGAGGAGCGTCCCGAGGCGCGAGGGCGGGACGGCCTTGCCGCCCGACGAGGCCGCCATCCGCCGCGGCAGGTCGAAGCTCGCCGAGACGTTCACGAACTCGGCCGGGCGCCGCGACGTGACGACGAAGAAGCGCGTCCGCAGCTGCTCCGGATACTCCGAGGCGAGGCGCGAGCGCGCGTCCGCGCACTCCAGCTGCACCGTGTAGACGCCCGGCTCCGGCAGCGGGTCGGTCTCGGCCTCGTAGAAGCCGTTGCTGTCCTCGCGGTAGCGCAGGCGCAGCGAGCGGATGCGCGCACCGTTCTCCGCGAGGATCGCGGCCTCGGGCCGGAGGTCGTTCATCGCGTTGAAGTCGAGGTCCTGGAAGCGGGCCTGGACGACGATCTTGTCGCCCGGCGTGTAGCGCAGCTGGTCGGTGCCGAGGCGGACGTAGGGGTTGCCGGCGCGGAGCTTGTCGCCCGCGCCCCAGCGCAGCACCTGGCCCCAGAACTGGTGGTGCCGCGTGTCGCCGACGCGGTAGCGCAGGCGCCACGTGCGGTCGGTGTTGAGCTGCAGGACCTTGCCGTGGCCGGCGTTGCGCGCGACGACGAGGGAGTGGACGGCCTGCTGCTCGCGCATCTCGGCGAGGCGCTTCACCGCCGCCTCCGGGTCCTGCTCGAGGTCGGCCGCCGCGAGGTGCGCGACGGACTCCGCCGTCGCCGCGTCCTCGGGCTCGGCGTAGGCGAGGACCTCGGCGCCGGGCTTGACGCCCTTCACCGGGTGGCGCCAGGTCATCTCCGGCACGTCGTTCCAGATCTGCTCGTTCTCGTAGGACGAGGACGACTGCGCCATCGCCGGGTGGCCGCGGCCGGAGGGCGCCAGGCGCAGGCGGAAGGAGGTCTCGGGCGAGGCGAGATACGGGTCGTCCTCCTCCTCGAACGTCGCGGGCATGAGGTCGAGCAGCGCCTCGTTGCGGATGCGGTGCGGCATCGCGCGCGGGCCGTCGATGAGGACCAGCAGCGCGCCGCGCTGCTCGACGCAGTACTTCACGTTCTCCACCACCTCGGGCGTGAGGACGTCCTCGTCGAGGTCGCCGAGGATGATGACGTCGAACTTGCGCCACTCGTCGCGGTCGACCGGGAACGCGCCGGACTCGGAGTCGCCGAACTTGCGCGCGGCGCTCGCAGGCGGGAGCGGGTCCGTGTCCTGGCCGGCCATCCGGTCCGGGTGGACGAGGTACTCCTGCAGGTGCACGGACTTGTCGCGGCCGTAGAAGAGGTTGCGCAGGTAGCGGAACTCCCAGCGCGGATGGTCGTCGACGAGGAGCACGTTCGTGCGGTCGTCGGTCACCGAGACGTCGAGCGTCCACTCGTTGTTGTTGTCGAACTCCTCGCCGTCGACCCGGTCGATCGCGACGCGGTAGCGCAGCACGCCCTTCTCCTCCGGCAGGTCGGTGAAGCGGAACTCGCGCGAATAGTCGTCGTTCTCGACGTATTCCACGACGGAGTCCAGCTCGCGCTCGCCGCAGAAGAGGCGGATCTTCGCCTCGGTGCCGCGCAGTCCGGTCGCGGAGATGGAGCCGGCGACGCGGACCTTGTCGCCGAGGAAGACGGACTCCGGCGCGCGCGCCTCGGCGACGGCGAGGTCCTTGGGCGGGCGCGTGCCGCCGACGACGACGGTCTGGATCGGGATGCCGGCGCCGCCGATGCGGCGCGAGACGGCGTCGACGCCGGCCTCGCCCGTGTGGCGGCCGTCGGTGACGACGAGGAATCCGGCGATCTCCTCGAACGGGATGTCGCGCAGCGCGGTCTCGAGCGCGCGCGTGAGATCGGTCGACGAGCGGAACGCGGTCTCGCGCGCGGCCTCGTCGGTCTCCGCGACCTCCTCGGTGCGCCCCTTCGTCTCGGCCATTCCGAGCAGCGCGTCGAGCGCGGCCTCCGCGTCCTCCTCCGCCTTCGCGGCGCTCTCGGCGCCGGCCTCCTTCGCCTTCTCGGCCTTCTGCGCGGCCTTCGCGGCGCCGGTCGCGGCGCGCACCAGGTCGGCGTCCGGCTCCGCGGTGGCGCCGAAGCGGTAGAGCTCGAGGTTGTAGGAGCGGCCGAGCGTCGCGAGCGGCGGCTCGGGCAGCGCGTTCGGCGCGCAGAGCAGGCGGCGCGCGATCGCGGCGCGCGTCGTGTCCGACGCCGCCATGATCTCCGCGCGGCCGTCGGCGTCGAGCCCGTCGTAGGTCGCGAGCGACCCCGCGCTCTCGACCGTCTCCGCGAACGGCAGCAGCTGCTCGAGCGCGTCCGCGAGGCGCCCCGCCTCGCGCGCAACCGCGCCGCCGTCCGCGTGTTCCGCGTCCGCGACGGCGGCCGCGAGGGCGTCCACGGCGGGCCTGATCTGGCCGCGCACGAACGCCGACACGCGCGGAAGCGCGGAGCCGGCCTCGGGATGGGCGGCGGCGTCGAGCTTCTTCGCGACGCCCTCCATCGCCGCGGCGGCGGCGTCCGCGAACGCGCCCGCCTCGTCGGCGAGGACCTTGCACGCCGGGCCGTCCGGCGCGCCGGCCTCGCCGAGCGCGCGCTGGGCGGCGGCGCGGCGGCGGAAGTCCTCGGCCTTCTCGCCGAAGGCGCCGAGCGCGGCGCTCTCCTCGCCGGGCGGAAGGAGGCCGAGCGCGACCGCGACGTCGAGCCGCTCCGCGTCCTCCCAGTAGGTGTCGGGGAAGTTCATCGACGCCGAGTCGTCGAGGAGGACGACGACCGTGCGGCGGATCGTGCGCTCGCGGTCGCTCACCTTCACGGGCTGCAGCAGCACCCAGAGCGCGACGAAGATCGCGGCCATCCGCAGCGCGACGATCCAACGGCGGCGGCGCGCCGACGGCACGCGCGAGGCCTCGCGCCGGTAGAGCCAGGACACGAGCTCGATGCAGAGGCCGGAGACGAAGGCCGTGAAGAGCAGGTCGATGGCCTGCGGGACGAACAGCCAGCGCCCGGCGAGGAAAAAGTAGCGGCCGAGGAGCTGGAAGAGGCACCAGGAGGCGACCGTGCCGGTGGGGACGAGGATGCCGAGCCGGACGCGCGGCGTCTGGAAGCGGCGCTTCACCGCGGCGTGGGCGAAGACCCACAGCACCACGGCGAGGCCCGCGAGCGCCCACAGCGCGAACGTCGGGACGGTCGTGGGGAGAAGATCGGGGCGGAGGTAGTTCTGGTCCATCGGAAAAGCGTGGAAGCGCCGCGTATTCTACCAGAACCGCCGTCCGCCGGCAAATCCCCCGATCCGCCGGGCGAACCGCCCGGGTCCGGCGCGGCGGCTTTGCCAACGGGCGCGGGGTGTGCTAGACTCCGCGCCCGTTTCCAACCCACCCCGACACCCGACATGAACCTCACCGAAACCAAGGCCTGGGCCGCCCTGCAGAAGGACGTCGCCGCCAACCAGGACTTCTCCCTCCGCGCCGCCTTCGCGGCCGATCCCGACCGCGCCCGCAAGATGACGATCGAGGCCGCCGGCTGGACGCTCGACTTCTCCAAGAACCTCGTCGACGACCGGACGATGGCCGATCTCTACGCGGTCGCGCGCGAGTGCGGCCTCCAGGAGAAGATCGAGGCGATGTTCCGCGGCGAGCACATCAACGAGACCGAGGACCGCGCGGTCCTGCACACCGCGCTGCGCGCCCTCTCCGGCGGCGCGGTCGTCGACCAGGGCGACGGCAAGGACGTCATGCCCGGCGTCCGCGAGGTCCTGGACAAGATGGCCGCGTTCGCCGACCAGGTCCGCTCCGGCGCGTGGCGGGGTCTCTCCGGCAAGCCCGTCCGCAACGTCGTCAACATCGGCATCGGCGGCTCCGACCTCGGCCCCTGCATGGCCGCGATCGCCCTCGCGCCGTTCTCGCAGCGCAACCTGCGCCTCGGGTTCGTCTCGAACGTCGACGCCACGCACTTCGCCGAGACGGTGCGCGACATGGACCCGGAGGAGACGCTCTTCCTCGTCGCATCCAAGACCTTCACGACGCTCGAGACGATGGACAACGCGAACACCGCGCGCGAGTGGGTGCTGAAGCACTACAAGGGCGACGCGGCCGCGGTCGCGAAGCACTTCGTCGCCATCTCCACGGCGGCGGACGAGGTCGCGAAGTTCGGCATCGACACGGCGAACATGTTCGGCTTCTGGAACTGGGTCGGCGGCCGCTACTCGCTGCCGTCCGCGATCGGGCTCTCGCTCATGATCGCGATCGGCCCGGACCGCTTCCGCGAGATGCTCGGCGGCTACGAGGCGATGGACAGGCACTTCCGCACGGCGCCGTTCGAGCGGAACCTGCCCGTCACGATGGGCCTGCTGGGCATCCTCTACAACAACCTCCTCGGCGCGCAGTCGCTCGCGGTGCTGCCCTACGACCAGTACCTCGCGCGCTTCCCGGCGTATCTCCAGCAGCTCGACATGGAGAGCAACGGCAAGAGCGTCGACAAGCGGGGCCGCCGCGTCGCGTGGCAGACCGGCCCGATCGTCTGGGGCGAGCCCGGCACCAACGGCCAGCACGCCTTCTACCAGCTCCTGCACCAGGGCACGAAGCTCGTCCCCGCCGACTTCATCGGCTTCCTGCGCTCGCACAACCCGATCGGGCCGCACCACGTGCACCTCATGGCGAACTTCTTCGCGCAGACCGAGGCGCTCGCGTTCGGCAAGACGGCGGACGAGGTCCGCGCCGAGGGCGCGCCCGAGGCGCTCGTCCCGCACAAGACCTTCGAGGGCAACCGGCCGACCAATACGCTCATCGCGGACGAGCTCACGCCGGCGACGTTCGGCGCGCTCGTCGCGCTCTACGAGCACAAGGTCTTCACGCAGGGCGCGCTCTGGGACGTCTTCTCGTTCGACCAGTGGGGCGTGCAGCTCGGGAAGGTCCTCGCCAAGAAGATCATCCCGGAGCTCACGTCGGACTCCGCGCTCGCCCACGACTCCTCCACCAACGCGCTCATCGGGCGCTTCCGCGCGGCGAACGCGAGGTAGCGGCCGCGGCCCCCCGCGGCCATAAGGAAAGGCCGGCCGCCCGATCGGGCGGCCGGCCTTCCTGTCGCATGCCGACGCGCGCGGGCGCATGCGCCGCGCGCGCCGGAAGCGGGCCTACTTGACCTTCTTGTAGCCGTAGACCGCGGTGTCGCCGAGCTCCTCCTCGATGCGGAGCAGCTGGTTGTACTTGGCCATGCGGTCGGTGCGCGAGGCGGAGCCGGTCTTGATCTGGCCGGCGTTCGTCGCGACCGCGATGTCCGCGATCGTCGCGTCCTCGGTCTCGCCGGAGCGGTGCGAGGTGACGGTCGTGTAGCCCGCGCGGTGAGCCATCTCGATCGCCTCGAGCGTCTCCGTGAGGGAGCCGATCTGGTTGACCTTGATGAGGATGGAGTTCGCGGCGCCGAGCTGGATGCCCTTGGCGAGGAACTTGGTGTTCGTGACGAAGAGGTCGTCGCCGACGAGCTGGCACTTGCCGCCGATCGCCTTCGTGAGCGCGACCCAGCCGTCCCAGTCGCCCTCGGCCATGCCGTCCTCGATCGAGTCGATCGGGTACTTCTTGACGAGGCCCTCGAGGTACTTCACCTGCTGGGCGGAGGTGCGCTTGGCGCCCTTCTTGCCCTCCTTCCAGGTGTAGTCGTAGACGCCGTCCTTGAAGAACTCGGACGAGGCGCAGTCCATCGCGATCGTGACGTCCTTGCCGGGCTTGTAGCCGGCCTGCTTGATCGCGGCGATGATCGAGTCGAGCGCGTCCTCGATGGAGTCGAGGTTGGGGGCGAAGCCGCCCTCGTCGCCGACCGCGGTGGAGAGGCCGCGGGCCTTGAGGACCTTCTTGAGGTTGTGGAAGACCTCGGTGCCCATGCGGATGCCCTCGCGGAAGCACTTGGCGCCGACCGGGCGGATCATGAACTCCTGGAAGGCGATCGGGGCGTCGGAGTGCGCGCCGCCGTTGATGATGTTCATCATCGGGACGGGCAGCGTGTAGGTGTTGGCGCCGCCGATGTAGCGGTAGAGCGGGAGGCCGAGCGACTGCGCGGCGGCCTTGGCGACGGCGAGCGAGACGCCGAGGATGGCGTTGGCGCCGAGCTTGCTCTTGGTCGGGGTGCCGTCGAGCGCGAGCATCTTGTAGTCGATGGCGCGCTGGTCGCAGGCGCACATGCCGATGAGGTTCGGGGCGATGACCTTGTTGACGTTCTCGACGGCCTTGAGGACGCCCTTGCCGAGGTAGCGCTTCTTGTCGCCGTCGCGGAGCTCGAGGGCTTCGTTGACGCCGGTGGAGGCGCCGGAGGGGACGGCGGCGCGGCCGAGGGTGCCGTCCGCGAGTTCGACGTCGACTTCGACCGTCGGGTTGCCGCGGGAGTCGAGGATCTCGCGCGCGTGGATGTCGGTGATTTCCATGTTCTTTCCTTGTGGGGTGTTGGGGCGGCCCCCGGACGGGGGGCGTCGCGTTGACGGGCGCGGATGATAGCACACCCGCCCCCGGAAGGAAACCGCAAATTTCGGACCCGCCCCGGCCTAGTCCAGGTGGAAGACCTGCTCGAGCGGGACGGAGACCGGCGAGTTGTCCGGATTGACGTCCATCAGGTCCGCCATGTAGTCCCACCACTTCCGGCAGACCGGGTTGTCGCCGAGGTCCTGCGAGCCGCCCTCGCCGGAGACGCGCTGCACGGCGAAGAGGTTGCCGGTCGCGCGGTCGAGGAAGATGTTGTAGTCGCTCACGCCGGCCTGTCGGAGCAGCTCCTTCATCTCGGGCCAGAGCTGCGCGTGGCGGCGCGCGTACTCGGCCTCGTTGCCGGGCTTGAGATGCATGCGGAAGGCCTGGATGGTCGTGCTCATGTCGGTGTGTCCTCTACTTGGTTTCGGGAAGGAGCCTGCGGAGCGCGCGGCCGGCGCGCGCGCGGCCGGCGCGAACGTCCGCCCGGAGGGTGCGGACCAGAGCGCCGAGCGCCGCAAGGGCCGGGCCGATCGCGCCGGGCGCGCCGAGATGCCGCTTCTTCGCGATCGCCTCGTCCGGATCCATGCCGCGCAGGTCCTCGAGGTGGTCGCGCACCTGGTGGTAGGCGTCGCGCCACGGCATGCCGCCCGCGACGAGCTCCAGCGCGCGGTCCGTCGCGAAGACGCCGGGCTCGGCGAACGCGGCGCGGAGCCGGTCGGGATGCGCCTTCAGGCCGCCGACGAGCCGCGCGAGGATCCGCAGCGAGGCGCGCGTCGTGTCGAGCGCCTCCATGACGATCTTCTTCGTGTCCTGCAGGTCGCGGTTGTAGCCGCCGGGCATGCCGACGAGGATCGCGTTGGCCGTCGCCGAAAGGCCGCAGACCTGCGCCGCCTTGGAGCGGACGAGCTCGCACACGTCCGGGTTGTACTTCTGCGGCATGATCGAGGAGCCGGTGCAGAACTCCTTCGGGAGCGAGAAGTAGCCGAACTCCGGCATCGAGAAGAGGATGAGGTCCTGCGCGAGGCGCGAGAGCGAGACCATGGCCTGCGCGAGGGCGGCGCAGGTTTCCGCCTCGACCTTGCCGCGCGAATTGCCGGCGGCGAGGACGTTGGCGACCGGGCCGCGGAAGCCGAGCAGCCGCGCCGTGAGCTCCCGGTCGATCGGAAGCGGGACGCCGTAGGACGCCGCCGACCCGAGCGGGCAGCGGTCCGCGCAGTCGCAGGCCGTGGCGAGGAACGGGACGTCGCTGCAGAGAAGCTCCTCGGCGTAGGCGCCCGCCCACGTCGCGACGGAGCTCGGCATCGCGGGCTGCAGGTGCGTGCGGCCGACCATCGGGATCGCGCGGTTCTTCTTGCCGAACGCCACGAGCGCCTGCGCGAGGTCGAGGAGCTCCTCGACCGTCCCCTGGAGCTGGTCGCGCACGAAGAGCCGGATCGCGGTGGCGCTCTGGTCGTTGCGGGAGCGGCCGGTGTGGACGCGCTTGCCGAGGTCTCCGAGCCGTTCGGTGAGGTTGCGCTCGATCGCGAGGTGGCAGTCCTGGTCCTCCTCGGTGATCCTGAACTTCCCGGCGCGCGCGGCGTCGCGGATCCTCGCGAGCTCGCGAAGGACGGCGGCGCACTCCTCCTTCGAGAAGAGCTTCGGCGAGACCTTCATGCGCGAGAGCATCGTGACGTGCGCGGCGGTGCCGTAGCAGTCCCATTCGGCGAGGCGGAGGTCGAGGACGGGGTCCTGGCCGACGGTGAAGGCGAGCACGTCGGGGTCGATGGCGCCGACGACGGTCCTGGCGTTCTTCTTCGAGGGAGCGGTGGCTTTCATGCGGTCGGAGTATAGCAGAAGACGGCGCGGCGGCAAGGACAATCCGCGGGCTTGCGCGCAGGGGGGCTTTCCGCTAGGATACTCACCCGAAGTGAAATTCCGCAAGGTCCGCGTCTTCTACAACCGCCGCTCGGGGCCCGGGGTCTCCCGGTTCCACCGCGTGGAGGAGGCCTTCTCGCGCGAATGGAAGGACGCCGCGGAGGACCTTGCGTGGTATTTTCCCTCCTCGCGCGAGGAGTCGGCGCGCATGGTGCGCGCCGCGCTCGCGGACGGCGCCGACTGCATCGTCGTGTGCGGGGGCGACGGCACCGTCTCCTCCATCGGCCGCGAGCTCGTCGGCACCGGCGTCCCGATGGGCGTCGTCCCGCTCGGCAGCGGCAACGGGCTCGCGCGCCACTTCGGGCAGGACATGGACCCGGCCGCGTCCGTCGCGCAGCTCGCGCGCGGCGCCGTGCGAGACCTCGACGTCGGCTACGCGGACGGCGCGCCGTTCCTCGTCTCCGCCTCCGTCGCCTGGGACGCGGAGCTCGTCCGCGCCTACGACCGGATGCCGCTGCGCGGTGTCGGCTCCTACGTCCTCGCGGGCGCCGTCTCGCTCCTCGACTACGCGCCGCAGCCGCTGACCGCGACCGTGGACGGCGCCGAGACCTTCACCATCGAGGACCCCTTCCTTTTCACGATCGGCAACGTCTCCGGCTGGGGCGGCGGCGCGCTCATCGACCCGAGGTCCGACCCCTCCGACGGCCGCATGGAGCTCGTCGCCGGCCGCCGACGCGACGCGCCGCGGATGCTCGCCGACATCGCCTCCGTCTTCACGACCGGCACGAGCAGCCTCCCGGGCGCGATCTGCCGCTCCTTCCGCGACCTGCTGGTCGAGCGCCCCGAGGCGCGCCCGATCCAGCTCGACGGCGAGCTCGTCGCCGCCGGACGCGCCGTCCGCTTCACCGTCGAGAGCGGCCGCATGAAGATCCTCGTCCCCTCCCCCGGAACGACGCCCGACCGTCCGGACGCCGGACCGGCGAACCGATAACCGAACCACCATGAACGGAATCGTCCTCCTCCTCGGCGCGACGGCGCTCTTCGCCCTCGCCTACGTCCTCTACGGCCGCCTGATCGAGCGCGTGCTCGGCGTCGACCCCGCCCGCCCCACGCCCGCGAAGACGCGCGGCGACGGCGTGGACTACGTCCCCGCCCACCCCGCCGTGCTCTTCGGCCACCACTTCGCGTCGATCGCCGGCGCCGGCCCGATCGTCGGGCCCATCGCCGCCGCCTACTTCGGCTGGGGCGCGGTCGTCGCGTGGGTCGTCCTCGGGTGCATCTTCATCGGCGCGGTGCACGACATGGTCTCGCTCTACCTCTCCGTGCGCCACGAGGGCCGGTCGATCGCGTCGGTGATCGAGACGGTCCTCGGCCGTCCCGGCAAGCTCCTCTTCCTGCTCTTCTGCTGGTCGACGCTCATCCTCGTCTGCGCCGAGTTCACGCGCCAGGTCGCGCTCACGTTCGTGAACGCCCCCGAGGTCGCGACGGCGTCGCTCCTCTTCATCGCGCTCGCGGTCGTCTTCGGCCTGGCCGTGAACCGCCTCAAGGTCCCGCTCCTTCCCGCGACCCTCGTCTTCGTGCCCGTGATGTTCGCGTTCATCTGGGTCGGGACGAAGCTCCCGCTCGACCTCGTCTCCGCGTTCGGGCTCTCGAAGGCCGGCGCGCAGACGGCCTGGTCGGTCGTGCTCCTCGCCTACTGCTTCCTCGCCTCGACGCTCCCCGTCTGGCTCCTCCTGCAGCCGCGCGACTACCTCAACAGCTACCTGCTCTACGCGATGATGGCACTCGGGTTCCTCGGCGTCTTCGCCGCGGCGCCCGCGGTGAACCTCGACGCGTTCGCCGGCTGGCGCGCGCCGAACGCGAAGGGCGTGCCGACGCCGCTCTTCCCGTTCCTCTTCATCACGATCGCGTGCGGCGCGTGCTCGGGCTTCCACTCGCTCGTCGCCTCCGGCACGACCGCCAAGCAGCTCGCCTCGGAGAAGCACATCCGCCCCGTCGCCTACGGCGGCATGCTGCTCGAGGGCATCCTCGCGGTCCTGGCGCTCCTCGCGGTCGGCACGCTCGCGCAGCCCGAGCTGCTCGAAAGGCTCGGCTCGCAGTCCGCCGTCGGGCTCTTCGCGGGCGGCCTCGCGTCGTTCTGCTCGAAGCTCGGCATCCCCGAGCGCACCGGCACCGTGTTCATGTCGCTCGCCGTCTCGGCGTTCCTCATGACGAGCGTGGACACAGCCACGCGCCTCGCGCGCTTCACGTGGCAGGAGCTGTTCGCGGGGGCGCAGGACCGGACGAGCCCCCCGAACCCGTTCGCCTCGTCGGTCTCGAACATGTACGTCGCCACCGGGCTCGTCGTGGCGCTCGTCGCTCTGCTGCTGCTCGGCAACCCCGAGGCGGCGAAGAACCTCTGGAACGTCTTCGCCTCGGCGAACCAGCTTCTGGCGGGCCTCACGCTCTTCACCGCGTCGCTGTGGCTCTACAAGAACCGCAAGGCGTGGTGGATCACGCTCTTCCCGATGCTCTTCATGCTCGCGGTCTCGTCGGCCGGCCTGTGGCTCCTCTGCACGGGCTCGTGGAAGGCGGGCAACGCGACGCTCGGCGCCGTGACCGCGATCCTGCTCGCCCTCGCGGCGGTGCTGGTCCTGCTCGCCGTCGTCCGCTTCGGCCAGGCCCGCCGCGAGCGCCGCGCCGACGCCTAGGGCGGATCCGGCGATTCCGCGTCCGCTTCAACCCCTTCAACCCCGCCACCACCCAAATGAACCTCGCCCCGTTCCAGTCCCCCCTCGCCGCCCTGAACGACCTGCGCGCCGCCGCGCGCGGCTCGAAGGACAAGGTCGCCCTCGCGTGGGAGCGCGAGGACGGCAACGTCTGCCGCTTCGACGTCCCGCTGCCTTCCCGCATCGCCCCGAAGGCGCTCCCGGAGGTGCGCCACCTCGTCGAGCGCGTCGCCAAGTTCGTCCTCTGGGGCGCCGGCGGCTGGCGCCTGCGTATCGCCGGCCCCGACGCGATCGTGAAGCCCATCGTCCGGACCTACACGAAGAAAGGCGCGCGTGCGTTCGACGTCGGCTTCTTCACCGACCTCTACGCCCGCCCGCTCGTCGCGGAGGTCGTCCCGCTCGCGAAGGTCCCGCGCACGAAGGAGCGCCGCGTCGTCGTGAGGAACAACGTCGACGGCAACCGTATCGGCTTCGACCTCGGCGCGAGCGACTTCAAGATCTCGGCGCTCAGGCGCGGCAAGGTCGTCTTCTCCAAGGAGTTCCCCTGGGACCCGCGCAACCAGCCCGACCCCGAATACCACTACCAGAGGCTCACGGCGGGCCTCAAGGAGGCCGCCGCCGCGCTCGGCGGCAGGGTCGACGCCATCGGCGGCTCCACCGCCGGCACGCTCGTCGGCAAGCGCCTCGGCCCCGCCTCGCTCATCCGCGCCGTCCTCGAGAGGGCGCCGGAGAAGAAGGCCGTCGCCCGCGGCCTCTTCGAGCGCATCGAGGCCGACTGGAAGGTTCCGTTCGAGGTCTTCAACGACGGCGACGTCACCGCGCTCGCCGGCGCGATCGCGATGAAGCGCACGGGCATCCTCGGCATCGCGATGGGCTCCTCCGAGGCCGCCGGCTACATCGACCCGAACGGCGCGCTCACGGGCCGCATCAGCGAGCTGGCGTTCGCGCCCGTCGACCTCAACCCCGCCGCCGCGCGCGACGAATGGAGCGGCGACGCCGGCGTCGGCGCGATGTACTTCTCGCAGCAGGCCACGAACCACCTCGCGCAGTGCTTCGGGATGAAGTTCCCGAAGGACATGAAGCTCCCGGAGCGCCTCAAGGCCGTCCAGGCCGCGATGGAGAGGCGCGAGGAGGCCGCCCTCAAGGTCTACCTCATGGTCGGGCGCTACCTCGCGAACGCCGCCGCGTGGTACCACGAGTTCTACGACTTCTCGAACCTCATGATCCTCGGGCGCGTGACGAGCGGCTTCGGCGGCGACATCCTCCTCCAGACCGCGCGCATGGGCCTCGAGGGCGTCGCCCCCGCCCTCGCGGAGAAGATCGACATCTTCATGCCCGACGAGAAGGCGCGCCGCCTCGGCCAGTCCGTCGCCGCCGCCCAGATCCCGAGCCTCTCGTAGCGAAGGGGGCCGCACGGACGTCCGCGCGCCGCCCATTCAGCATTCAGCATTCAGCATTCAGCATTCAGCATTCAGCATTCAGCATTCACCTCCAACCTCCAAACCGAAAATGAACTACCAGACCTTCCCCACCTACGCCGAAATGTCCAGGGCCGCCGCGAAGTTCCTCGCGGACATCGTCCGCGCCAAGCCCGACTGCGTCCTCGGCCTCGCGACCGGCTCCTCCCCGATCGGCACCTACGACGAGCTCGCGCGCATGCACCGCGAGGAGGGGCTCTCCTTCGCGCGCTGCACGTCCGTGAACCTCGACGAATACCGCGGCCTCGCGGGCACGCACCCGCAGAGCTACCGCTACTTCATGAACGAGCACCTCTTCTCGCGCGTCGACATCCGCCTCGACCGCACCTTCGTCCCGAACGGCACCGCGGCCGACCCCGCCGCCGAGTGCGCCGCCTACGACGCCCGCATCAAGGCGCTCGGCGGAACGGACGTGCAGCTGCTCGGCATCGGCCCCGACGGGCACATCGGCTTCAACGAGCCGGCGGACGAGTTCACGGACGCCACGCACCTGGTCGACCTCGACCCCTCGACGATCGAGGCGAACGCGCGCTTCTTCGACTCGGCCGCCGACGTCCCGCGCCAGGCCCTCACGATGGGCATGGGCGGCATCATGGGCGCGAAGAAAATCCTCCTCGTCGCCTCCGGCGCCGCCAAGAAGGCCGTCCTCGAGGCGGCCATGCACGGCCCCGTCACGCCGCGCCTCCCCGCCTCCATTCTCCAGAAGCACCCCGACGTCACCGTCCTCTTCGCCGAAAAGTAGTCGTCGCATGGACCCGATCCCTTCCTTCGCGGAGGAACTCTCCGCCTGGCTCGGCGCGCGCTTCGCCGCCGCCTTCCCCGACAGCCCCGAGGCCGCTCGCGCCGGTCGCGTCGTCCCCAGCGCCAAGGCCGGCTTCGGCGACTTCCAGTGCTCGGACGCGATGCAGCTCGCGCGCCCGCTCCGCCTCCCGCCGCGCAAGATCGCGGAGGCGGCGCTCGCGGGCGCCGAGCTCCCGGACTGCGTCGAGAAGGCCGAGGTCGCCGGCGCGGGCTACGTCAACCTCACGCTGAAGGCCGGGGCCCTCGCCGCGCGCGCCGCGGCGGTCGCCGAGGACGAGGCGCACGGCGGCGTCCCGCAGGTCGGCGCCGGCAGGACCGTCGTCGTCGACTACTCCAGCCCCAACGTCGCCAAGTCGATGCACATCGGCCACATCCGCTCGACGGTGATCGGCGGCTCCGTGGTCGAGATCCTCCGCGCGCTCGGCTACGAAGTGATCGGCGACAACCACATCGGCGACTGGGGCACGCAGTTCGGCATCATCATCAAGGGCTACCGCGAGTTCGCCGACAAGGAGGCGATCGCGCGCGACCCGGTCCCCGAGCTCGAGCGCATCTACAAGGAGAGCTACGCCCGCGCGAAGGCGGACGAGGCGTGGATGGACGCCTGCCGCGCCGAGACGGTGAAGCTCCAGCAGGGCGACCCGGAGAACCGCGCGCTCTGGCAGGACTTCATCCGGATGTCGCGCCACACGTTCGACGAGATCTACGAGCGCCTCGGCATCTCGTTCGAGACGACGCGGGGCGAGAGCTACTACCAGCCGCAGCTCGCCGCGATGGTCGAGCGCCTCGAGAGGGCGGGCCTCGCCCACGAGAGCCGCGGCGCGGTCGTCGTCGACCTGCGCGACCTCGACCCCGCCTTCGCCGAGCAGTCGCGCAAGGCCGTCGAGGCCGCCCTCGCCAAGAACGACGCCGAGAGCGCCGCGCGCGAGGACGGCAAGTGGATCTGCATCGTCCGCAAGGAGGACGGCGGGTTCAACTACAACACGACCGACCTCGCGACGATGGAGACGCGCGAGAAGGACTACCATCCCGCGCGCATCGTCATCATCACCGACGACCGCCAGATTCCCCACTTCCAGCAGCTCTTCGCGATCACGCAGAAGCTCGGGCTCGTCTCGCCCGGGACGGACCTCGTGCACGTCGCGTTCGGCACGATCACCGACGAGAACGGCCACCCGTTCTCGACGCGCAGCGGCGGCATGCCCAAGCTCAAGGAGCTGCTGGACGAGGCCGCCTCGCGCGCCCTCGCGATCGTCCGCGAGAAGAACCCGGACCTGCCGGAGGCCGACGCCCGCGCGCTCGCCGAGACGATCGGCATCGGCGCCGTGAAGTACTCCGACCTCGCGATGGATCCGATCACGACGATCCGGTTCTCGTGGGACGCGGTGCTCTCGCTCCAGGGCAACTCCGGCCCCTACCTGCAGTACGCCCACGCGCGCATCCGCTCGCTCCTGGCCAAGTACGCCGAGGCGTTCCCCGGCGAGGACTGGCGCGCCGCGCCGATCCTCCTCGGCGACCCGCTCGAGCGCGCGCTCGCGCGCCGCATCCTCGCCTTCCCGGAGACCGTCGTCGCCGCGGGCGCCAAGTGCCGCCCGAACCTCGTCGCCGACTACCTCTTCTGCCTCGCGCAGGACTACAGCTCCTTCTACCAGAAGCTGTCCGTCCTCAAGGCCGAGGACCCCGCCGTGCGCGCCGGACGCGCGCGCCTCTGCGCCGCCGTCGCGTCCGTGCTCCGGCGCGGCCTCGCCCTCCTCGGCATCCGGGCCCCGGACCGCATGTAGGCGCCGCCCTCCGCACGGCGGCGAAAACCGTTCTTCCGGGAAACCTCCCGTTCCCTTCCTCCCTCACCCCCGACCCTTCCCCATGATCGCCCGCTACAGCCGCCCCGAAATGGCGTCCATCTGGACGCTCGACCACAAGTTCCACGTCTGGCTCGACGTCGAGCTCGCCGCCACCGAGGCGTGGGAGAAGCTCGGCAAGGTGCCGGAAGGCACCGCCGCGAGGATGCGGAAGAACGCAAAGTTCACGGTCGAGGAGATCGAGGAGCTCGAGAAGAGCACGCACCACGACGTCGTCGCGTTCACGCGCACGGTCGCCAAGTCCCTCGGCGACGACTCCAAGTGGCTCCACTACGGGCTCACGTCGACGGACGTCGTCGACACCGCCTACGCGATCAACATCCGCCACGCGATGGATATTCTCATCGCGGACTGCCGCAAGCTGCTCGGCACGCTCGAAACGCAGGCGCGCAAGTACAAGGACACGCCCGTCATGGGCCGCACGCACGGCGTCCACGCCGAGCCGACGACGTTCGGCATGAAGTTCCTCCTGTGGCACAGCGACATGCGCCGCTGCCTCCGCCGCCTCGAGCAGGCGGCCGAGACGATGCGCGTCGGCAAGCTCAGCGGCGCCGTCGGCAACTACGGCAACATCGACCCGTTCGTCGAGAAGTACGTCTGCGAGAAGCTCGGGCTCGTCCCGGCGAGCGTCTCCACGCAGGTCCTGCAGCGCGACCGCCACGCGGAGCTCATGTGCACGATCGCCATCGTCGGCGCGTGCCTGGAGAAGATGGCGCTCGAGGTCCGCCACTGCCAGCGCACGGAGCTGAGGGAGGCGGAGGAGCCGTTCGGCAAGGGCCAGAAGGGCTCCTCGACGATGCCGCACAAGCGCAACCCGGTGAAGAGCGAGAACGTCTGCGGCCTCGCGCGCGTGCTGCGCGGCTACGCCGTGACGGCGATGGAGGACGTGGCCCTCTGGCACGAGCGCGACATCTCGCACTCGTCGGCCGAGCGCGTCATCATCCCGGACGGCACGACCCTCCTCGACTACATGTTAGAGCGCGTCGACTTCATCCTCTCGGGCCTCCTCGTCCACCCGGAGAACATGCTCCGCTCGATGGCGATGAGCCACAACCTCGTCCACGCGCAGCGCGTGATGCTCGCGCTCGTGGAGAAGGGGATGCTGCGCGAGGAGGCCTACGACCTCGTGCAGCGCCTCGCCATGGAGTCCTGGGCGAAGGAGTGCGACTACAAGCAGCTCCTGCTCGCCGATCCGGAGGTCTCCGCGCGCCTCTCCGCCGCGGACCTCGACGCGCTCTGCCGCCCCGAGAACTCCTTCTCGCACATCGACGAGATCTTCGAGCGCGAGCTCGGGTAGGGCGGCCTCGCAGGGCGTGGCGGGGTCCCCACCCCGCCACGGCCGCGAGGCCGGAATCTCGCGGCTCCGCCGCTCGGTCGACGCAATCGACGCAATCGACAAAGTCGACCAAGTCGGGCTTGCCCCCTCGCGCCTTCGGGGAATCCGGGGATGCCCGATTTCGTCGATTGCGTCGCGGTGTCGACTGCGTCGATGTCCGGCCACCTCACGAAGCTCGAGCGCGTCTACGGGTTCGTCTCGAAGGCGCGCCCCTTCCGCGAAATCGACCTCGTCTGCGAAAACGAAACGGACGGAACGCTCGACTTCCGCGAAGTGAAGACCGACCCGCGCCGGATCGACCTGCAGTCCCTCGGCCTGAAAGTCGCGGCGTTCTTCCGCAAGAACCCCGACTTGCGCCGGGAGCGCTTCGGCGTCGGCGGCCTGTCCCTCAAGGACATGTGAAGGACGCTGCGGCCTCGCGCGGCGTGGCGGGGTCCCCACCCCGCCACGCGCGCATCGGCCGGAATGCGTCACGGAAAACGGACGGTCGGCGAAATCACTCCCGAGAGGTTGAATCAAGGGATTCAAGAGGCATAGATATTGTAGGCGCTTCAGTATTAGCTGCTGCAGCATCTATCAATGCATCTGTGAATGACTTTGAAGGGGAGAAGTTTGTCAGTGAAGGTGCTTCGGAATTAGCTTCTGTTGCAGTTGCCAGTGCTTCTGACAATCCACTTGCTGTTGAATTAAGTGAACCAGCTGGTATAGATACAGATGATTGTGATTGAGATCCAGAATTAGCAATATCACACATTAGTTTTGCTGTTTGTGTTGTCGGTGCCGATGCTACAGATGATTGTGATTGAGATCCAGAATTAGCAATATCACACATTAATTTTGCTGTTTGTGTTGTCGGTGCCGATGGTACGGATGATGTTGTCTTTCGTTCCGGCTGGACGGTTCCCGTCCGGCACCCCGTGCAGACGGAAACCGCGAGGATCAAGGACGGGAGAAAACGTTTCATGTCGTTCATTTTAGTTTCGGTTTTTGCGTGTTTCCGGTTTGGGATAGGATTTCTTCGAACATGGCACCAACTATTTCGTTTCTTTCTGGTTTTCGTTCGCGACCTCGTCGAGCAGTGCATCGAGTTTCATTTCGATCTGTCTTGTTTGTTTCCTGAAATGCGACCGGTGCGGCTCCGAAGCGGCGCGCCGGCCCCAAGCGGCTAGCGGTGAAAGGAAAGAGCGTAGGTTCGGCCGTCCGTCTTGTAGCCCGTTCCGGAGATGGACCGGCCGTCCGAGGAAACGGTCGCCCGCCAGGTGGATCCGCCGGATTTCAGATCCTTGAGCGTGATGCTGTTGCCGGCGCGGCTGCCGCTGCAGCGGCGGCGATCGCCGTTGGAGTATGTCCACGACCCGCTGAGGGAGTTTCCGTTCTGAACCAGCCGGAGCGTGACATGCCCCTGGGCCGTTCCGGCGCGACCGCTCCACGTCCCCGTGAGGTCGCTCGAGGAAACCCGCGAAGAGGACGAAGAGGAGGAGGAAGAATGGGAGGAGGAAGATTCCGAGGAATCGTCGTCGTGAACGATGCCGAACGGGTCGACGACGTCCATCGGCTCGCACGAGGCGCCCAGGAACGCGAAGGCCGCGGAAAGCACGGCGAGGGGGAGAAGTCGTTTCATGGCAAAGACAATGTCCTAATCGTTGTCAAGGATCTGCTTCAGGATTTCGTCCATTTCGTCGGATCCCGCGGCCGGCTCCGGCCGGGGCGCGGGCGGTGTCGAGACGGCGGCGGCCTTGGGCTCGGGCGGGGCCGCCACGGCAGCGGCCTTGGGCTCGGGTGAGGCCGCCACAGCAGCGGCCTTGGGCGCAGGCGGGGCCGCCACAGTGGCGGCATTGGGCGCGGGCGACCCGGGCGCGGGCGCGACGGGAGCGGCGCCGGAGAGTCTCGCGTCCACCTTGGGCGGCGCGACGCGATACCACTGCCCGCACCAGGCGTCAATGCCGAAACCGGCGGCGGCGACAATGGGGAACACGACGAACGGGGCGTTTCCCCAGACCCAGGGATCGATCTCCTTCGCGACGGTCCGCTCGAACGTCCCGTAGCCGGGCTTCTCGACCCGGATGGCATGTTCGGCGGATCCTCCCGCAAGTTCGATCCGGGCCGGAGTCCGGGCTCCGGTCGGGCGGCCGTCGAGGAAGATTTCCGCGCCGGGCGGATCGCTCGTCACGTCGACGCCGGCCGGTCGACCGTGGTTCACGATGGTGGAGCAACCCGTCGTTGCGATCAGTGCGAAAAGAACGGGGATGCTGAGAATGCGTTTCGTTTTCATTTCTCGTCTTGATGGATGATGTCTTCAAGGAGAGCGTCGATGGACGCCGTCCCCGCATCGTCGGACGGCGGGAATGCCCCCTCTTCGGATGACGGAAGTGAAATGCCCGGAGGCATAGCATCCGTCACGGACGTCCCCGCGGACGGCGCGGAAGTCGCAATCGGCCCCGAAGACGCGGACGCCATCGGAGGGGCGATCCCGCCTCCCGGCATCTGGACCGGTTTCGGCTTCACGAAACTGACATGCCAGTCTTCGATCGTATATTCGTAGGCCGTTCCCGCGCACCAGTCAACGAGAAAGCCGGGAAGTCCGATTCCCCATACTCCGATGAACGCGGCCTCCCATGTGGCGGGAGAATTGAATTCCTTCGTGACGCGGATGCTCCTCGTCTCCGGAGGAACGCCCTCCGGAGATTCCATGCGAAGGCGGTGCGTACCCCAGGCGAGACGCTTCAGCGTGACCGGCGTCCGTCCGACCTCCTTGTCGTCCATGAACACGCGGGCGCCGGCGGGATCGCTCGTGACCTCCACCTTCGGGACGGAGAAGCCGCGGGCGACCGTCGCGCAGCCGCTTCCGAGCGAAAGCGCGGAAACGGCGGCAACGGCGATCGCGAAGACACGGGGACGGAACATCGGCTTGCGCGGGCTAGTTGCCTTCCGGAGCGCCACTCGGGGTTCCGGACACCCCCCAGGGCGAGACGGAGCCCTTGCCGTCCCCCTGCTCCGCCCCGGGAAGATTCTTCTCCCCGTCTTCCTCGCCGAGGGCCATCTTGAGCTTGGCGACATGCCTCATCCCCTTCTCCTCCGACATGTTGTAGAGCCGGGCCCTGGCCTGAAAGATTCCAAACAGGAAGTCCTGGCGAAAGAAGTGGTTCTCCCCCTCGACAGCCTCGAAGTCGGTCGCGTTCACGCCCCATTCGGACTGGGTCTCGACCGTGTGCGGACCCGGCTTGACCAGACGGTAGAAGTACGTGTCGTATCCGAGCGGGCCGAGATAGTGCCCGTCGACCCAGACCGTCTTCTTCAGCGCGGTTCCGAGCATGGCGTTGCGATAGATGTAGAGTCCGCTGTAGCCGGCCGGCGGGGGATCGAACCGCTTGGCGGCGGCGTCGTGCTCGGAAGTGTCCATCGGCACGGAGGCGCAGCCGGACGAGAGGATCGCGGCGATCGCCGCGGAGAGGAGCAGGAATTTGGTTTTCATCGTTTGTTGTCGTGTTGTCGTTGGTTGTTGTGCTGTTGGAACTGCCGGGCCTGGCTCACTTGTCGGAGTCGGCTCCGGACGGAGATGATGGTTACAGGCGCTGGCCCTGCTCGCGGAGGAAGGCGGCGATCGACTCGCCGTCGGGGCCGTAGTAGGTGCCGTCGTTGGGGCCGGCGTTCTGCCCCTCGCCGGGCTCGCGGGGCGTTCGGCAAACGGCCTTCACGACCTCGGCGTTCACGTCCATGCCCTGGTTGACGAGATACTTCACCATCGGGAAGTCGCCCTGCTTGACGGCGACGGCGAGATGGGCGTCCTGGGGGCGCGCGCCGTGCGCGACCATGAGCTGGAGCGTGGGGACGTTGCCGGCGACGACGAGCTGGGAGACGACGCGGTCGGTCGGGGCGACCTTCCTCTCGTCGAGGAGCCATGCGAGCAGGTCGGGCGCGTTGGCCTTGGCGGCGAGCTCGAGCGCGCCGTCGCCCGCCTTGGTCTTCGCACCGAGCTTCGCGTCGGCGGCGACGAGGGCGCGGACGATGTCGAGGCGTCCGTTCTGGGCGGCGCGCAGAAGCGCGGTGAAGCCCTCGTCGTCCGCCTTCTCGAGGTCGGAGAAGGGGACGAGCGCCTGGACGAGCCCCGCGTAGCCGAGGTCGGCGGCGAGGACGATCGGCGTGGCGCCGCCGGCGCCGGGCGCCTTCGCGTCGACGCGGGCGCGCAGGAGGTCCACGAGCGCGGCGCCGTTCCCGCCGCGGACGGCGTAGTGGACCGCGCCGTCGCCGCGCGCGTCGCGCGCCGCGCGGTCCGCCTTGCCGAGGACCGTCGCGGCCTGGCCCTTGAAGCCGTACTGCAGCGCGAGGAGGAGCGGCGGGCGCGCGAGTTCGTCCTTGGCGGCGTGGCCGTCCACGTCCGCGCCGAGGACGAGCGCGAGGTTCGCCACGTCGTCGAAGCCCATGTAGACGGCGGCGACGAGGAGCGCGGTGGCGTCGCCCTTCGAGACCTTCGCGCCGGCGCGGCGGAGGCGCAGGACGCGGGCGCCGTCGGCGAGAATGCGGTTGAGGTCGGGTTCGGTCCGGTCGCTCACGGCCTCGACGAACGCGTTGATGCGGGCGTCGAAATCGACCGCGGCGGCGGCGCGCTCCGCCATTTCGAGGGCGAGCTTGCGCATGTCCTCCGCCTTCGCCTTCGCCTCGTCCGCAAGCTTCGCGGCGACGGCCGCGGAGACCTTCGCCGAGAGTTCGGCCTTGAGGGATTCGAGGCGCCTGTTGAGCTCCTCGGTCGTGAGGGCGGCGGGCCCTTCGTCGGGGGCGGTCCCCGCCAGAAGGGCCTTGAATCCCGCAAGGACGCCGGCCATGAGCGCGTCCGCCTCCGGCTTGGACATGTCGTCCTCCACAAGCCGGGCGGACGCGCGAACGAGCGCATTGCTGACGGCGGACCAGTCGGGGTCGCCCGCCTTCTTCTCGCTCACGACGCCGGCTACCTCGTCGAGGTAGGCCTTCATGACTCGGGCCTCGCGGACCGGATCGGGGCGAGGGGCAATCGTGTCGTAGAGAGCCCCCCGGGCGGTGGCGACGACCTCGTCGGCTCCGGGGGCCGGGATGCCAAGGGCGACGGCCGCGCCGGCGGCATCCCCGAGGGCCTCGTCAACCGCAATTCCGTAGGCGGGAACGGGCCTGCACGCCGCGATGGCGGCGGAGGCGGCCTTGAAGTCGCCGGCGGAAAGGGCCTTCTCCACGGCGGCGGGGAGCGCCTCGCTCCGCGCCGCCCATTCGGCCGTGTTCACGCGCGCGTTGAGCAGGCCGAGCTTCACGGCGAAGACGGGATCGTCGACGGCCGTGTCTCCCGTGACGCCGAACGCGTGGATCTCGGCCCTCGCCTCGGCGAGCTTTCCGGCTTCGACGAGCGGAACGACCTTGTCGCGCAGCTCCTTGGCGCGGCGCGCGAGCTGGGCGGGGACGAGGACCTTCTCGCGGAGCGTCCGGGCCTCCGCGGCGATTTCGTCCGCGTCCGCGCCGGCCGATTCGAGCAGCGCGCGGGCCTCGGCGAACTTCCCGGCCTTGAGAAGGGCGGCGACGCGCGCCTTCAGGTCGGCGAGCTGCGCCGGGACGACCACCGTCGCGAGCAGGTTCGTCCTGGCCGTCCAGAGCAGCTCGTTGAGCTTCGTGGTGCCGATGGCGTCGGGCGGCGTGACCTCCGTGTCCTCCCGCGGCCGCCACAGCTCCCGGATCAGGTCGGAGGACAGCGTGTCGACGACCTTGCAGATCTTGTCCGCGGTGCTTCCCGCGACGCCGTATTCGCCGAGCCTTTTGCGGAAGTCGTCGAGCGCGGCGCGGTAGCGCCTGTCGTCCGGTTTGAAGAGCTCCCCGGCCTTCACGGTCTTCGCCCGGTAGAGAGGATCGGGGAAGAGCGCCTCGAAGACGCGCATAAGTTCCCCGGACACGATCTTGACCGCCTCCTCGTCCGGGACGCCCGTGGCGACGAGCGCCTGGCGGACGCGGTCCAGGGATTGGGCCAGCGCCTTGGGATAGACGCGGACGGGACGAACGCCGTCCACGGCCTTGCGGGCCCCGGCGAAGTCCTTCTTGGCGACGGCCGCGGCGACCGCCTTCGCCATGCTGTTGGTCGTCTGGATGAACTGCGTGCGGTTTACGTTCTCGTGCAGGAGCTTCTCCCGGTTCTCGACGACCGGCTTCCGGACGGCTGGGACGAGGGACGGAAGCGGAGCCCAGAGCAGATCGCGCGCGTCGTCGTACTTCCGCGCGGAGACGAATTCGCCGACCTTGCGCGAGTCCTCGCCCGTCCGGTACCGGATCTCGGACGGGTCGACGACGTCCCGGATCATCTGCTCCTTGACCTTCTCCTCCTCGCTCTTCGTCATGCCGCCCGGATTGGGCTTGGCCTTGACGGCGCGGGCGGCGTCGAACTGGCGTGCGTCCGTGAGCTTCTGCATCTCCCTGCGGACGCGGGCAGGGTCCATGGAGGCGCATCCGCTCGCGAGGACGAGCAGGAGGGCCGGAACGGCGAACTGTGCGATCTGGCGCGGTTTCATGTCGGTCGGAAAGCGGATGGCTAGCGGTCCTTGTAGACCATGGTGTGCGAGTTCTCCTGCGAGCGGACGACGTATTTGGAGGGCGAGTAGTCGGGATAGAACCAGATGGTTTCGCCGTGGGAGCCTCCGAAGGCCGCCTTTTTGCCCGGTTCGAGCGTCAGGACTTCGGTCCCCTTGTCGGTCGAGACGCGCTGCGTCACGGTGTAGGAGGACAGATTGTGGAACGTGACCTTGTGCTCGACCTTGTCATCCGACTCGCAGCCGGCAAGGAGGCCGACGGAGACGAGGAGGGCGGCGAGAAACGCGAATTTCTTGAGAGTTTTCATGGCTGGGTTGTTGTTGCTGGTTATGTTGGTTTGGATCAAACGAAGGCGCGCGGCCCGGGGTCTTCGTCTTTCGGGAGGCCGTAGGAAGCCTGGGGTGGACGGAGAGCGGGTCGCGCGCTTGGCGGCGCGCAAACCCGAAGAGCCGCACCGTCAAGAAAGTTCCTACGTTTCCCGAATCGACGTCTTCGCGTTTGCGAAAGGTTCGTTTGTCCGCCCGCGCGGACGCCGGGGGGCCGGCGGTCGCGCGGACGGGGCGGATTGTAGCAGAAGCGGGGCACGGGGAAAAGGAAAAAAGCGCGCCGCCGACCGCACCGCGGAGAGCGTTCCTACGTTTCCCGAAACGGCGGCGGCGCGCGATTCTGAAAACATACTCGCGCGCCGCGGGGGCGTCTTACGCGAGGGGCGCGGCGCTAGCGCGGGGCGGCGCGGAGGAGGACGCCGTTGAAGTGGCCCGGGATCGTGTAGGCGTCCGAGCGGAAGCGAATGACGAAGTCGTGGGCGCCGGAGTGGAACTCGAGATTCTCGCGGCCGTTCCAGCGCCAACCGTCGGAGAGCTTGCCGTCCGAGGCGTCGCGTGCGTACGTCATGCCGTGGTAGATTTCCTCGAAGACGCCGCCGCGACCGCCGTGGTCGTCGGCGCCGGCGAAGCTCTTCTTGTACTGGAGGCGGAGCTTGACGTCGCAGTCGGCGCGCATCCGGATCCACGATTCGCCGAATCCTCCGCCGAGGTCGCAGACGAGCACGCCCGGCTCGGTGGGGTGGACGCGCCAGGGATGGAGCGTAGAGACGGACCAGAGGACGTTCGTCGGCCCGTCCGGCAGAAGGATCGGGCCGAGTTCCGGCGCGGGGACTTCGTAGTCCGACTCCGCGCGCACGCGTTCGTCGGAGAGCATCCCGCGCTCGCGCAGGAGCTGTGCGCGCAGGTCGGGCTCGAGGCCGTGCCCGAAGCGGACGGCGCGGTCGTCCGGCTTCGGCGCGGCGGGGTCGGGTTCGTCGTAGGGCTCGGCCCAGTCGCGGGCGTGCAGCGAGAGGATCTCCGGCAGCGCGAGGTAGCCGCCCGCCTCGAGACGGAAGCGCGGGCTGCGGGCGGGGTCGGGGTCCTCCGTGCGGTCGACGAGCGTCCCGCCGCGCAGGACCACGAGGTCGTTCGTCGCGCCCTCGAGGACGCCTTCCAGCCGGCCGGGGCCCTCGATCTCGACGACGGCGCCGCAGCCGAGACGGAACGGTTCCGCGAGCGAAACCGTGCGGCCGCGGAGCGAGACCGCGACATGCGGCCGGTCGCCGAGCGCGCCGAAGGCCGCGACCTCGCGCAGGGCGGGCGGGGCGGCGGCTTCGAGCGCGGCGGCGGCGGGGAGCGGGGACGGAGGCGACGCTGGGGACGGGGGGGACGATGGGGAGCAGAGCCGGAATGCGAGCGCGGCGAGGACTGCGGTCGCGAGCGCGAAAACCGGCGCGCGGCGGCGGCGGAGCGCGCGGGCGAAGGCGGCGGCGTCCGGGAAGCGGCCGGCGGGAAGCGGCGCGGTGGCGCGGCGGAGGACGCCGCGCCAGAGGAGCGGGGAGCGCCCGCCGAAGCAGCGCAGCGCGAGCATGCCGAGCGCGTAGACGTCCGCCGCCGGGGAGAGGGCCTCGCCCGTGAACTGCTCCGGCGCGGCGTAGCCCGGCGTGCCGACGCCGACGGCGCGGCCGTCGACGACCGACAGCACCGTCGGCGGGGACGCGTCCGGCGCGCCGGAGGCGTCCCCGCCGGCGCAGGGCTTCGCGAGCCCGAGGTCGATCAGCACGGGCGAGCCGTCGGCGCGGGCGAGGATGTTGGAGGGCTTGACGTCGCGGTGGACGAAACCGAGGCGATGCAGGTGGGCGAGGCCGTCGCAGAGAGCGAGCAGGAAGCGCTCTACGGCGCGCGGCGCGCGCGGCAGGTCGAGGGGGAAGAGCTCCTCGAGGGCGATCCAGGGAAGGCCGGCCGTCTCGCCGACGCCGCCGAGACGCGGAAGCGTCGGGTGCGGATGCGCCGCGAGCAGGGCGGCCTCGCGGCGGAACCGTTCGAGCGAGGCGGGGTCGTCGCGGCGCGGGATCTTGAGGGCGACGACGGCGCCGTCCGCCTCGCGGCGGGCGCGGTAGACCTCCGCGCTTGCGCCGCGGCCGAGGAGACCGAGCACGCGGAACGGGCCGAGCGCCGCGCCGTCCGGAAGGACGCGCGCCGCAAGGCAGACGCGCCCGCTTTGGCGCAGCCAGTCGTCGATCTGGAAGGGAGTGATGCTCACGGGGTAACGTCACCACGATACTGGCGCGGCGGAGGGGGCGTCTTACGCGCCGGGGGCGGCGTCGAGCGCGGCGACGAGGTCGCGGAGGCGTCGCGTCATGCGGCTCTTCATCTGGTCGACGGCGTTTCGTTCGATGCCGAAGGCCTCCGCGACGGCGGCGGGGTCTTCGCCTTCCACGGCGACGCGGACGAAGACCTGCTTGGTGCGCTCCTGGACCGACTCGTCGGCGAGGAGCTGGCGCAGGGCGATCTCGAAGACGGCGTCGCGCCACGCGGCCTCGTCGCGCGCGGCGGCCTCCTCGTCCGGCGCGGGCGGCGGAGGCGGGGGCGGGCCGGCGGCGGCGCGGGCGTCGCGCGCGGCCTCGGCGCCGCGGCGGCGCAGGAGCGACGCGGCCTTGTTGCGGAGAATGCCGGTGAGGTAGTTGTGGAAGGACCCCTGCTCCCCCGGGACGTAGCGGTAGTCCGGAAGCGCGCGCAGGAGCGCGACGAGCGTCTCCTGCACGAGGTCGTCCGCGTCGGGGGCGAGCGACGGATACCGCGCCGCGAGGAACGACTCCATCATCGGGCGATAGCGCGAGACGAACTCCGCCCAGCGCGGCGACCGGGCGTCCGCGCCGAGGTCGCGCAGGAGCGTCTTGGATGTCGTCGGAACGTGCATGGCGCGGATTCTAGCAAATCCGTCATGCGGAGGAAACCCCCGGGCGCCCCACGTCCGGTTGCGGCGCGACGCGGGGGTGTGCTAGACTCCGGGCCGTCCGACCATGAAACCGACACTCCTCGTCCTCGCCGCCGGAATCGGCAGCCGCTACGGCGGCCTCAAACAGATGGACCCCATCGGCCCGCACGGCGAATTCATCCCCGACTACTCCGTCGGCGACGCCCTCGCCGCCGGATTCGGGCGCGTCGTCTTCGTCGTTCGCCCCGACATCCTCGACGACTTCCGCGACATCGTCGGCCGCCGCTGGGAGGCGCGCACGGACGTCGACTACGCGCTCCAGCGCCTCGACGACCTCCCGGCGCCGTTCGCCGTCCCCGAGGGCCGCTCCAAGCCCTGGGGCACCGCGCACGCCGTCTACGCCGCGCGCGACAAGCTGCGCGGGCCGTTCCTCGCCGTGAACGCCGACGACTACTACGGCGCCGAGGCGCCGCGCCTCGTCTCGCGCTTCTTCGGCGAGACCGCCCCGGACCCGAACGCCTGGTGCATGGTCGCCTACCGCCTCGACCAGACGCTCTCCCCGAACGGAACCGTCTCGCGCGGCGTCTGCACCGTCGCGCCCGACGGCTCGCTCGCCTCGGTCGTGGAGCGCCTCGCCCTCGCCCGCCGCCCCGACGGCGCCGTGCGCGACGGCGACGACGCGTTCCCGGACGACACGCCCGTTTCGATGAACTTCTGGGGCTTCAAGCGCAGCTACGTCGACCTCCTGGAGGAGTCGTTCCCGCGCTTCCTCGCGGAGAAGGGCGCGCTGCCGAAGTCCGAGTTCCAGATTCCGACCGAGGTCGCCGGCTTCCTCCGCGCGGGGCGGGCGTCCGTCCGCGTCCTCCGCACCGGCTCCCGCTGGTATGGCGTCACCTCGCGCGAGGACCGCCCCGGGGTCGCCGCCTTCTTCGCCACCCTCCCCTCCCCCCTCGCATGAAACGCCGCTCCGCCTTCACACTGATGGAAGTGCTCATCGCGCTCGCCATCGTCGCCATCCTCGCCGGCGCCGCCGGCCTCGCCGTCCTGCCCAACCTCCAGAAGGGCAAGTATCGCGGCGCGCAGTTCCAGGTCGCGCAGTTCAAGTCCGCGCTCGAGCAGTATCTGCTCGACAACGGAGCCCCGCCCACGCGCCAGCAGGGCCTCGCGGCGCTCGTCGCCGCGCCGACGCTCCCGCCCGTCCCCGCGAACTTCCCGGCGGGCGGCTACCTCGACAAGCTCGAGGTCCCCCTCGACCCCTGGGGCCGCGAATACGCCTACCTCGTCCCCGGCCCCGCCGGCAAGCCCTTCGACGTCGTCTGCTACGGCGCCGACGGCGAGGAGGGCGGCGACGGCTGGGACGCGGACCTTTCCTGCTGGAAGTAGTCCGGCCTCCGGACCGTCAGACCGTTCGACCGTCAGACCGTCAGACCAAAAAATGAAGCTCGGCGTCGTCACACCGGTCCTCGACGGACGCGCCCGCTTCCGCGCCTGCGCTTCGTCGGTGCGCGCCGCGGCCGCGGCGCTGCGCGGCGGCGAGATCGTGCACTTCGTGCGCGAGTCCGCCGCCTCGAAGGAGCCGGTGGAGGACCTCGCCGCCGAGTTCGGCTGCGTCTACGAGCGCGCGCCCGACCGCGGCCTCTACGACGCCATCGCCGCCGGGCTCGACGCCGCCTGCGCCGCGGGCTGCGACGCCCTCGCGTGGCTCAACGCCGACGAGCAGTGGCTCCCCGACGCCCCGGGCCACGCGCAGCGCTTCTTCGAGACCAACGCGGGCATCGGGCTCGTGTTCGGCGACTACCTCCTGCTCGGCCCCGACGGCTCCCTGCGCGCCGCGCGCCGCGAGCTGCCCGCGCGCCTGATCTACCTGCGCAACGGCGTCAACTACCTGCTCTCCTGCACCGTCTTCTTCCGGCGTTACGTCTGGGAGGGCTCCGCCCGCTTCGACCTCTCCTACACCCGCCTCGCCGACAAGAAGTGGTATCTCGGCGTCCTCTCCTCCGGCGTCCGCGCGGCGCTGTGCCCGCGCTATCTCGGCGCCTACGCGATGACCGGGTCCAACGCCTCGCTCCGCCCCGGCGCCGCGGAGGAGCAGGCCCGCCTGCGCGCCGAGGCCGGCGCCCTCCCCTCGCCCCTCGCGCGCCAGGCGATCCGGGCGCTGCGCCTGCTCGACAAGGCCGTGCACGGGTGCTACTTCCCCGACCGCGTCGACGCGCCGCTCTTCGCGCCGGACGGCTCCCCGCTCCGCGTCCGCGGCCTCGCCGGCCCCCTCTGGCGCTGGCCGCGCTAGAGCGGTTCAAGAAAAAGCCTAGCCGCGATCCGTCCTGCCCTGCCCGTACTCCGGGCTCCCAAAACGCGGTGTTCCCGAATGCGTGGCCGCTCGGCGGGGCGCTCGCGCGGCGGCCTCGCGGGTCCCGGTCGCTCGGCGGGTTCACTCCCGCCTTCGCTCCCGTGGCCTCGCGACTCCGCTCGCGGGAGCGCCCCGCCTCGCTCTTCTCCACGCATTCGGGAACCGGTCTTCGCCGATGCCGTATTGCCTCGCAGGGCAACGTCCGGCGTGTCGCGCGTCCGGCTCCGCCGGCTTTCGGGCGTCCGCTCCGGCCTGACGGCGCGCCGGACACGCCCGCGCGGGCCGCTCCGGGGCGTGCGGCGGCTCTCTTGCGCTCGCCGCCTTTACCCGCCCCGGACCGACCTCGCCCGGACGCGCCCGGCATCGCCGCGGCCGTCGCTCCCCCGACGCCGGCGTTCGCCTGCCGCGCGACCCGCCATGGCTCCCGCCGACAGGCGGACCGCTTCGTGCGGGAATCCACGGAGCCATGCTCCGCCGGTCCCGGGCCCTGACTCGGACGGTGCGGCGAAGTCGGAGCGGGCGTGGGCGCGCGGGGAGCATCCACGCCGCCGCCGCGATGCGGGATGCCGCGGGGGGGCGGTGCGGGCCGGGTAAAGGCGCCGACGGACAGGAGGCGCCGCACGGCCCGCAACGGCCCCCGCGGCGCCCGCAGGGCAAGGCGGCGCGGAGCGGACGCCGCGAAGCCTCAGCCCGCGGAGACGAACCGCGACGGCCGCTCGGGAAGAAAAGCCCGGGGCAAAGCGACCGAAGGGAGCTTTGTCCCTTGGCCTGGGGCCGCGAATGCCGGGGACACAGCGCGCCGGGGATGCCCGCGGGGATGGGATCGCGAGCGGGAGGAGGCGAAGGCGGGAGTTACCCCGCCGAGCCGACGAGCGCCGCGAGACCGCCGCGCGGGCGCCCCGGCGCGCGGCCCGGCATTCGCGGCCGCGCCACCGTAGCCCGAGCATGCCGGCGCATGGAGCGGGGCTACACATGGATTGGAACCGCTCTAGGCCGCGGCGGGCTTGGCGGCCGGGCGGCGGCGAACGAGCCAGACGACGAGCGCGACGGCCGCGACGAGGAGCGGCACGCCGAGGAGCGGGCGGTAGAAGAGCCAGGCCACGCCGATCGTCGCGGCGGAGAGCGCGAGGGCGAGCACGCCCGCGACGAAGCCCGCGCCGGCGCCGACGATCCGGCCGAGCAGCGGAACGACGTCGCCCAGGGTGGCGAGCGGATCGAGGACCGCCCGCAGGCCGAAGAGCATCAGCAGGAAGCCGACAAGGCGCAGGAGCCAGGTGAGGAACCGGTTCGCCTGCCGCGCGGACTCGAACATCTCCTCCGCGGTGCGGCGGCCGTTCGCGATCAGGAAGACGCTTCCGCCGTTCGAGGTCCGGTAGGCCTCGACCGACGGCTCGAACGCCGAGCCGGCCTGCCTCGCGACGACGGAGACGGTGCCGAGCGGGCGCACCTCGAGCGTCACGCGCAGGTCGCCGACGGACGGCTCCGCCGGGATGGTCGGCGCCGGCGCGGAGGCGACGGCGGGCGGCTCCGCGGAGGCGTTGGTCGCGGCGGCCTCCGCGACGGCGTTCGTGCCGGCGGGCACCTCGGGCGCGGAGGCCGGCGCGGGGGCGGGAGCGGCCGGCGCCACGGCGAGCGCGGCGCTGTAGTAGAGCCCCTGCGGGACGCGGAAGAGGCCGCGCGGAGCGTCGGCGGGAAGCGGGGCGGAGACGGGCGGGAGCGCGGCGGGGACCGCGCGGCCGAGGCCGTCCGCCTCGCCGTCGGGCAGGAGGAACGCGCCGACCTTCACGTCCGTCGCGAAGGACTCGGCCGGCTCGACGGCCCAGACCTGCGGATTCGCGTGGCCCTCGGGCTCCTTGAAGTCCGACGAGTCGACGGGACGGTCGCCCCATCCCTTGCGGTAGGTGTATTCCGTCGTGCGGTCGACGCTGCCGCCGAGGTTCTTCTTCTCGGTCGTCTTCTCGTTCTCCTCCCACTGGAACGCCTCGACGCGGCGCACGAGCGCAAAGGCGTTCGTCTCGACGCCGAAGAGCGCGTCGCGCAGGATCGAGGGCGTCGACGCGGGGCCGAAGAAGTGGACGAGCCGCCCCTCGTTCTCCGGGAGCGCGGCCGAGGCGTCGACGGAGACGACGGCGCCCGCGCCCTCGTCGAGCGCCTTGGCGCGGCGGACGGCGCGGCCCTCGTTCTTGAAGAGGACGGGGAACGCGACGACGAAGAGGACGATTCCGAAGAGGATGCCCCGGAAGGAGTTGCCGAGGCGGCTGCCCCAGCTCTGGTGGACGGTTTCGGTGTAGGCCATGGCGAGTGAAGAGTGACGAGTGAAGAGTGACGAGTGACGAGTGACGAGTGAAATGCGATGGATCAGTCGGGGGACATGCCGGCGCGGCGGGCGATGGCGAGGACCTCGTCGTGCGCGCCAGGGACGGTCCTGGCGCGCTCGACGAGGTCGCCGAGGCGGCCGTTGCGCGCGAGCGGCGGGAGCGCCTCGCCGGGCTCGCGGTTCTGGTGCGAGGCGTAGTGCGACTTGATCGCGCCGAGGATGCCCGTGAGCGCCGCGTCGGAGAGCAGCCCCAGCTCGAGCAGCCGGTAGGCGAACGCCTCCGCGCTGGTGCCGAAGCGCCGCTTCACCCGCAGCACGAGCGGATACGACCAGTCGCCGCGCCCGGCGCCGAGCGACGCGGCCGCGGCGAGCACCGCGCCGCGCGGCAGGAGGAAGCACGCGGCGAAGAGCTTCGCAAAGCGGCGGTTCGCCTCCGCGGCCTCCGGCACGGGCGCCGTGGCGCCGCCGCGCGTGTAGAGGTAGATCCACGCCAGCTCGAGCGCCATGCGGAAGAGCTGCTTCTCCGTCGTCGTCTCCTCCGAGAGCACGACGAACGCGCTCGCGCTCCTCGCGTCGTAGAACGAGAGGCTCTCGATGCCGCGGCCGAGCGGGAGGAAGAGGACGCGGACGCCGTGGGCCTCGAGGACCGAGACGTAGTCCAGGACGATCGAGTCGCCGAGGCCGAGCAGCTTCCGGACGCGGTCCGCGAGCTGCTCCGCGCCCTCGGCGTCGAGCGGGAACGGGAGCGAGAGCGGGATCGACGCGCCCGCGAACGCGCCGCAGAGCGACTCGAGGCGGCGGTAGTCGAGGATGCGGCGCTCGACCGCCTCGACCGTCTCCTGGGAGGGCAGCGGCGAGACGAGCGAGTCCGCGCGCGTGGTGCGGACGATCCCCCGCGCGGCGAGCGGGGCGAAGAGGGCGTCCTCGGGCGAGCGGAAGAGCTCCTGCATGCCGGGCAGGAGCGAGCCGCCGGCCTCGTCGGAGGCGGGCGCCGCGCGCCCGACCGCGGCGCGCAGCAGATCGTCGACCGACGCGCCGAGCGCCTCGCAGACGCGGCGCAGCGTCCGCAGCGAGGGCGGCCGGCGCCCGCGCTCGATGGCGCTCACCTGCGGGGCGGAGAGGCCTGAGAGGGCGGAAAGCTCGACCTGCTGCAGACCGCGCCGCTCGCGCAGCGCGCGGACGGCCTCGCCGATGCGGCGGGCCTCCTCCTCCTCGACGCGCTCCTCGGGGAGCCCCTCGGGGATCGGGGCGGGCGAACGTTTCAGGCGGGGCTGCTGCTTGCGTGCGCGTGGCATCGGAAACCTCCGGGGACAAAAAGAATGGTGGCAAGGGTGGGAGTCGGACCCACGACACAGGGATTTTCAGTCCCCTGCTCTACCACTGAGCTACCTCGCCACGTCGGGACGCCGGACGCGGGCTATCCCCGCTTGGCGTGCGTGCGGGGGCGGACAATACCAGAACGCCCCCCGCCAAGTCAAGCGTTTTCGTCATTGCGCCGCCGCGTCGGACCCTTCCTCGGGAGCGCCCGCGCCGGACTTTTCCGCGGCGGCCTCCTCGTGGAGGGCGGCGAGGTCCGCGGCGAGCGGGCTCGCGGCGAGCTCCTCGCGGATCGAGGCGGCGGAAAGGCCGGTGAAGACCTCGTCGGCCGCTCGGATCGAGCGCGCCGCGTCGTCGTCCGCGACGACGGTCGGCGTCACGAAGATGAGGATGTTCGTCCGGCGCGTCTCCTCGGAGTCCCAGCGGAAGAGCCAGCCGAGGAGCGGGATCGAGCCGAGGATCGGCACGCGGCGGCGGACCGTGGTCCTGTCCGAGCGCGTGAGGCCTGCGATGACGATCGTCTCGCCCGTGCGCGCGGTCTGCACGGTCTTCACCATGCGCTTGGAGATCGTCGGCGCGAGGACGTCGCCGCCCGTGGCCGCGGTGACCGCCTCGATCGAGGGCTCGAGCTCCATCTGCACGCGGCCGTCCGGCGTGATGTGCGGCGTGAGCGAGAGCTTGACGCCGACGTCGTAGCGCGTGATCGTCTGGACGACGTCCTTGTCGCTCCCCGTGCCGGTCACGGTGGACTCCGTCATCGGGATGTTGTCGACGATCGAGACCTGCGCGGCGACGTTGTTCTCGGCGGAGATCGAGGGGTGGGCGAGGATGCGGACGCCGGCGTTCTGGCGGATGGCGTCGAGGTTGAACGCGCCGATCGTCGTGCCGGCCTTGTTCACGATGCCGGCGGTGAGCCCCTCGGGGAACATCTGCGAGCCGACGACGGAGGCGAGCGTGGAGCCGGCCGCGGTCTCGGCGTTGGGGTGCGAGCCGCCGCCGAAGGCGTTGCCGTGGTAGGTGCCGGCGGCGTTGAACTGGAAGCCGAGCGTCTCGGCCTCGCCCTCCTGCACCTCGGCGATGACGACGGAGATGTGCACCTGGCGCGGGCGGACGTCGAGCACGCGCACGAGGTCCTCCACGGCGCGGAACTCCTCGGCCGACGAGGCGGCGACGAGCAGCGCGCCCGCGAGCGGCGAGGCCTCGACCGCGATGCGGCGCGCGTGCGCGGGATCGGGGTTGGAGGCGGCGTACTTCTCGAGCAGCGTCGTGATGTTGCGCGCGAGGTCCTCGGCGCGGAGGTAGTTGAGCAGGATCGGGCGCAGCGGCGCGCGGGCGGCGGGCGCCTCGACGTCGAGCTGCGCGAGCAGCTCCTTCACGCGCTGGATCTGGCGGCCGGAGCCGGTGACGAGGAGGCGGTTGGCGTGCTCGACGGGGATGATCGTGGGGGGAGTGAAGGCCGGCAGGACCGCGCCGGGCGTGGAGGCGGGGAGGCGCCCGAGCAGCTGCTGCGCGCGCGACTGGCTCTCGGCGAACGACGCCGCGAGCTCGCGGGCGAGGTCGCCGGCGTCGGCGTGCTGAACCTCGATCACCTCGGTGACGCGCGCCATGCCGGGCCTGTCGAGCTGCTTCACGAGCGACTCGACGCGGCGGACGGCGTCCGCGGTGTCGGTGAAGACGAGGTGGTTCGTCTCCTGCAGGACGGCGAAGGCGCCCTTGCGCTGCGTCTGCGCCTCCAAGAGGTCGCGCATCTCGGCGGCGGAGACGTGCTCGACCGCGAGGACGCGCGTCACGAGGCCGTGCTCGGGGAGCGGGCGGCCGTCGGAGACGACGGGCCCGAGGCCGAGGCCGGCGGGCCGCTCGGGCGCCTTCACGACGCGGTCGACGCCGTGCTCGGGGACGATCGTGAAGCCGGACGATTCGAGGACGGCTGCGAAGAGGGCGTAGGCCTCGTCCCTCGAGACCTCGGGCGAGACGACGGTGATCTTGCCCTCGACGTCCTCGCCGACGACGATCTTGCGCCCGGTGAAGGAGCCGACGACCTGCGAGAAGAGGCGGACGTCGACCTGGTCGAACGTGAAGGCGAGCGTATCGCCCTCCGCGGCGGCCGGGAGCGGCGCGAGCGCGGCGAGGGCGAGCGCGGCGAGAAGGGAAAGAAGGCGTTTCGTCATGGCGGCGCGCATTCTAGCAGACCGCGCGACGCGCCGCAACCGCGGACCCCGCGAAAAAGAGGCGGCGCGCGC